>Ga0181582_10004014_pt1 | contig 11909 bp, 6 predicted proteins | sample 071ome_32_FD_132438 | JGI IMG/M metagenome (GOLD analysis project Ga0181582, IMG submission 132438) | Coastal salt marsh microbial communities from the Groves Creek Marsh, Skidaway Island, Georgia - 071405AT metaG (megahit assembly) | ecosystem: Environmental > Aquatic > Marine > Intertidal zone...
AGCGCGGCCCCACACCTCCCCCCCCCGCCGAGCCCCGCGCAGGGCCGAGTCGCTGGTTGGGACCATCGTGAACGTGATGGAGCGGGCGCCCCTGCTCGCCGACGAGTCCAAGTATGGCGCCCTGGCCGTCGCGGCGCCCGGCACGGCAGCCAGGGTGCAGGCCAAGCAGGCGGCCGCGCTGGAGAGCCTGCTGACCGATCTCCGGGAGGTGCTCTCGGGGATGGAGGCGGCGGCGAGCGCCATGGACGCCGTGGCGGCCGAGGGCCGGCGGGCGCTCCGCGGGAGGGAGGGCGAGGTGAGCGCCGTCGCCGTGGCGTCCACCTCGGGGGGGCGGCCGAGCCTGGCCGAGTGCGCCCAGGGCCTGGCTGACGCGGCCCTGGCGTTCCGCGGGGACCTCGCCGCCAAGGTCGCCGCCGTCGACGCCCTCGGGTACGGCCTCCCCGCCGAGCGCCTCCCCGAGGTCCGCGCCGTCTTCCGGCTGCGCCCCCACGCCGACCGCCTGGGCCTCGGCGACCTCCGGGAGCGGGTGCGGGAGACGCAGGCCCCGGACTAGGCGCCCGCCGCTCCCGGTGGGGCGTGGCGTGGCGTGTCGGTCTGGACCGCCCCGAAGCGCCACCCGCCCGCGAACGCGATCGGCGTCCCCGGGCGTGGGGAGTCTCCCCGTTTCAATCGCCCGCCCGTCTAGGGCGCGGGCTGCCCGCCGACTAGGCGAGGGCGCCCTCCGCGGGGCCCCAGATGGCGAGGAAGGTGCGGCCGTAGCGACGGTCCCGGATCTTGACGAGGGGTCCGAGCGTCTCCGGGACGGCCCGCTGCTCCTTGAGGGGGTACTCCACAAGGATGTAGGACCCCTCGTGGACTAGCGGGGACCGGGCCAGGAGCTCGAACATCTCCGGGTAGGACACCTTCTCGTAGGGGGGGCACGCCGAGATGAAGTCGAACGGGCCTGCGGGCGAGGGGGGGGTGTGTGTGGCCGCGTCGCGAGGGGTGCCCCGCCGGTGCCAGGGCCGGGGGGCTCGGTTCGGGGGGGGGGGACGCACCGCCAAGGAAGGTCGGGGACTTCTCGGCGCGCTTGAGGAAGTCCTCGGCGCGGGAGAGGTGGACGACGCACGCGCCCTCGGGGGCGCACTGGTCGATGTTGGGCCGGAGGACCTTGTCGGCGACGAACGAGTCGAGCTCGATGAAGTGGCACTCGTCCACGCCCCTCGACACGGCCTCCAGGCCGATGGAGCCTGCGGGAGGGCGGGGAGCGGGGTGGGCAGGAAGGATCCGCGCTGGTCGGCGTCGTGGGGGCGGGCTCGTGGCTCGCGGCACTGCGAGGGGTCCGGGCGACGGGGGTCCCCGCCGGGGCAGGGCTCACCGGTCCCGGCGTAAAAGTCGATCCAGCGGGTGCCCTCGTCGAAGTAGCCGTCCCCGGAGCCGATCTCAGAGAGCAGCATGCTGAAGGTCGCCGCCCTGACCTTCTCCATCATGGGCCGCGTGCGCTCGTCCGACGGGGACAGGATGAACTTGCCGGCGGCGTCCCCGGAGATGATGCGAAGCTTCTTGTGCGTCTTGTACGGGGACCCCCGCTGCCTCCTCTTGACCCGTTGCTCCTCGGCGTCCTTGCGGACGAACGACTGCTCCCGCTCGAGCTTCTTCAGGGCGCCGCTCGGCAGCGAGTTGGCGAGGCTCAGCGCCGCACGGCTCGTCTGACTGTCGTACTCTGTCCGGTCCAGGAGCTCCTCCGACACGATGCCCCCAAGGCCCGCGGCCCGCACCCGCGCGTCCCCCTCCTCGACCGGTTCAGCCCTCCTCCCCTTGTCCCCCTTCCCGCCCTTAGCGCCCGCCCCCTCCTCGACCTCCCCACCCGGGGCGGCGGCGGGCGCGCTGTCTACCACGTCGCTGAGCCCCCACCCGTCCCCGAGCCCCGCAAGCAGCGGCGCGGCGCTGGAGAAGTCGATGGACGAGCCCGACCCGGCATCCCCGCCGAGCACCTGGATCTGGATGTCGTCGTCGTCGTCGTCCGAGTCGAAGTCGTCCTCCTCAAAGTCGGCGTCCGACCAGTCGTTAAGCAGGTCTGCGGTCCGGTGGGAGAGCGGAGCCGGGAGGGTCTGGCGAGCGCGGTGCGTTCCTTCGCACCCTTATCCGCGGGGGGCGAGACCTTCCGGGTAGGTCCGCAGAGCGCGGCGCGGGGCAGCCCTCACCTTCGAGGTCCAGGGGCTCGCCGTCGCCGCCACCGGGGAAGTCGTCGGCAGAGGCCTCCCCAAGGCTCGTCAGATCGGCGCCCTCGAGGCCGAGCTCCTTCAAGGCCTCGGTGGACCAGCCGCCGTCAATGTCGAAGATCACCTCCTCCGTCTCGCCCGGCTCTTCGACGCCCCTTCCAGACTGCGGGTGGGGGGCTTCTGTGATGGCTGTGGGCACCCCGGCCTCCTTCTCCACATCGTCGTCGTCCGCGGGCGCCGGTGCGAGTTCATGGTCACCAATCGCCAGCGTTTCAGGGTAATTAGCGATAAATGATCACTCGAGCCCCGCGGACGGTCCGATATATCTCCGTACTGAGCCGCAACGCCGGCGATGCGTTTGGGCCAGGAGCTGCTCTCGCAGCCAAATCGACGAAACACCAGCGACCGAGGGCTGATTGTCAAAAAACAGCTCACTTTTCACATATAAAAGTCCGATAAGTGCGCAATAACTAGAATGTGTAGCCGAAAACCACCTACAATGGCCAGGGTCCGCACCTTTCCACCCTTCCTCCCTCCCTTTCTTGCGAGAGCAGGGCCCAGGCCCTGGCTGCGCCCCACTGCAGCGCCCTGCCTCCGTCCCGAGAAGACCCCAACGAGGCTGCCGCGGACGGCAGCTAGACTTTTCATCCTTACAGAGGAACACGAGACCCGGAAGATCCCCAGACGCGAGCCCGCACCAGTCGCAAGGCGACCTCCACAGCGCCGACACGAGCCACGCAGACAGGTTGAGCAACGGGACGGGGGGCCCAACGTGGTACGCGGCACGCAGAGATCTGGTGAGGTGCAGGTGAGCGACTGGGCGTGTGAGAGGTGCCCCCCAGTGCCTGTCGGATGCCCGATGTGCGCCGAGGCCTGGCGTGTCACGAGGGTTTTTTCAGGCGGACCCCTCGGCATGACCGCGCAACGCCGGTCCCTGGCGAGCATCCGTCATGGGTGACCCGCGGCGCTCGTCCTTTGCGGGGCGGCCAGGTTAGAGCCCCCCCCCACTCTCACGTTCCCAGCCCTGCACCCGCTGGCCGTCGACGGGTCGCCCGGCGCGCACAAAAGCGAGCTCACGGTGTGTGACCCCACCCCCCTCCAGGGCCCCGCTGCGCTCCGCTGCCGGGCCCTTTTCCGTGGCAAGAGCAGCGTTCATCGCACCCAAGACGAGAAAAAGACTTGCTCACCCAGGAACGACGGGGTAACGAGTCGTCGCCCCCCATCGGCCCGCAGACCCCTTCCGCGGACAGCTGAGCTCCGGCGCGCGCCTCGCGACCGCAGAAGCCATGCCACTGGCGGCCGCCCTCGCTCGCACCCCGTCCACCCCGCCCGCCCCGCTCGGTCGCCCGGCCCGCGCCGCCCCCCGGAGGCCCCGCTGCGCGCCCCCCATGGCCACGCCCCCGCGCCCCGAGCGCCTCACTGGCGTCACCGCCGAGTGCCTCGTGGCCAGGGGCTTCGAGGGAGTGCTCCTCGACCAGTTCGGGGTCCTGCACGACGGGAGGACGCCGTACCCGGGCGCCGTGGACGCCGTGCGCGCCATGGCGGAGGCCGGGATGAGGATCGTGATCGTGTCCAACTCGTCCCGGCGGTCTGCGGGTGCCCTGGCCAAGATTGCCAAGATGGGGTTCAGGGAGGACTGGTTCGTGGGGGTGGTGACGAGCGGGGAGCTCACGTATCGACACCTGCGGGAGCGGCCCGCGGAGGGACCGTGGCGGGGCCTCGGGGACAGGGCCGTGTGGTTCACGTGGGGGGAGCGCGGGGCCATCTCGCTCGAGGGCACGGGGGTCACGGCGGTGGGTTTGGACGTCGACGCCGCGACCTTCATCCTGGCGCACGGGACGGAGGCCATGGGGCGTTGGGAGGAGGGGGGCGAGTCGGAGCTGGTGGACAAGGACGTCGGGGAGATGGTCGAGGTCCTGCGGCGGCTCGGCCGTGAGCGCGGCGGGGCCATGCCCATGGTGGTGGCCAACCCCGACTTCGTGACGGTCGACGCGACGCAGCTGCGGCCGATGCCGGGGATGCTCGGCCGAGAGTACGCCAAGGCGGGCGGGGAGGTGGTGCTGATGGGGAAGCCCGCGCCCGTGATATACGAGGCGGCAATGGAGATGCTCGGCGGCGTGGACCCGAGCCGGGTGGTGGCCATCGGGGACTCGCTGGAGCACGACGTGGCGGGGGCGGGGGCGAGCGGCGTGGCGAGCCTGTTCGTGTCTGGGGGGATCCACGCCGAGGAGACGGCCACGGGGAGACCCGGGGAGGCCAGGGTGGACGAGGACGCCGTCGCCCGGCTGTGCGGGGAGATGGGCGTGACCCCCACCTTCCTCGTTGACTACCTCGCGTGACCGTGTCGAACCCTGACGAGGAGGCCGCCCTCGCGGCGGCGGGCTGGGGCCGCGGGGGCGGGTGCCGGGGGGGCGAGGGGGCCCCTTGTGTGGACCCGGGCCGGCCGCGGTCCGCTACATTGCCGTACTGACGCCCCGACCGCTCCGTTTGCGCGTCCCCCCCGACTCTCCCAACAAGCCAGTTCGGCTCCGCTCCCCGGCCGCTGACGCATCGCGGGGGTCCGATTCCGGGAACTCCGTTCCGCATTTTGAGAATATTCGGGGGCAGAGATGGTGGCGAGGTTTATCTACAAGACGTTCATGAAGCGGAACTACCTCTACGTTCCCTTCGTGTTCGCTGGCGCGTACGCTTTTGAGCAGGTGCGCTTTTGCCCCCCCCAAAGCTTGAGTGTTTTGCCTAGCCATCTCGCTCATTGCCGTTCCCGAGCTGCTGGCACGTGCCCCGGGAGCGCCTGTCGAAGGGCGGTCGACGAGTCCTCCACGGTCTCGCCCCCGATGTGTTGTGCCGGGGGACTCACAGCCGTTGCAGGACTCGTGTCGGGCGCATGACGTGGTAAATTCGCCACCTTCAAGACGATCACGCGCCACCAACCCGTGTGCCTGCTGCAAAGCGGCGTTTTCCCACATGCTCCGCGTTTTGGCCCCTTTGCTCCCGCGTACCCGCGCTCTGGGTGCGCTGATGGCGATCAACGGGGCAGGTATGCGCGTTGCGTGGGTTGTATGCCTGAACTAATCGGCCATATCGCGCCTGGTCGCAGGGGATCGACACCGTTTTCGACGGGATGTGGGAGAGGCAGAACATGGGCAAGGTGAGGCTGCGCGCCGTGCACGAGAGATACAGCCCGTGACCCCCCCCCGGGCGGTCGCACTTCGACGGTTGCGCGTTCAGTGCCGGCCACCCGGCGCACATCTCCGCAGCCCCTCCCGCGCGCCCCCACAGCGCCCCTCCGGTCCGGCCCCGACCGACGGCGCCCTGCCCCTCTCGCAGCTCTACGAGCACAACGTGGCCGCTGGCATCATCGGGGCTCCCAAGGACGACGACGACGAGTAGTCTGCGACGAAACAGCGTTTGAAGCGACGCGGAAGACGCTCGTGCCGTCCCATGGCCCCCTGGCCCCCCAGCGGCGCGACGTGCAGCGGGGGTTCGACACGGCGGGGCCGTTGGCGCGGACGATGCTTGAGCACCGAAGGGTCCTGGCGCGGGCGCGTCGTCGTGACCGGGTACTCGATGGGCGGATTACTGGCGCTCCTCGCCGCGCTGCACGTGGCCTGGTCCCCGGGGCCGGATGGGGCGCTGCCGCTTGAGGTGCAACGTGCACGTGCTGGGCGCCCCATGGGCACGGGCGGGTTCCCTGCCGCTGTCGCGAACACCCGGTCCCTCAATACCTAGCCCTTCGTGCTGCCCATTGACCCCGTCCCCCGCATCCCGTTCCTGTGCGGTCTCTGCTCGCACGCACTCCACGAGGGGCCAGGCTGCGGGAGGCGCTCCTGGCGACCCGCGAAGGCGGGCTGTAGCGGAGCGCGAGGGCCACGCGGGCGGAGACGGGGGTGGGCACTCGAGTAGTGTCCCGGCGGGCGTGTCCGCATTGGCCTGTAGTAGTAGTTGGGGGTGCTTCAAGCACCCAGCAAGTGACTTGCTGCTTGACCGACTTCGAAATACCTACTACCGACAGAAAGCTTTGCATTCGAAGGCCTCAAGCGCGCGCCTAAGGAGCCCGGCCGGCGGGCACGTGGGGCGCACTGATAATGACACGCACCTGCGGCGCGCGAGAGATGTCGCCGTAGGAGAGGAGGTCGGCAAACGTTTGTCTAGTTTCCCCCCGGCGAATCCCGCGCGAGTCCCCCGAACTGCCCCCCCGCGGACGCGCATGGGGCTCAAGTCGTTGCCCCTCACGGGACGGACCGGCACGCGACCAGATGCGCGCGATCCAGCGTCGCAGGGCCGCTGGGGCTGCACGCCGTCGAGCTTGGCCCCCACCCTCAAGCGGATGAGGACGTGCTGGGGAGCCGTCGCACGAGCCCCCGCGTGGGCCAAAGTCGTGGCGCTCGCGCTGGCCGCGGCCCTGGTTGTCTCGCAGCTGATGCGCTCGACGGCAGTGATTTCGTTCAACGAGTACCCTGAGCGCTTCGGGACCAAGCGGACGTGGTCTGTGACGGCCAGGGAGGTGGCGGGCATCGTGGAGACTCCGGACGAGGAGGTGCGGTGGCGGTCGGCGGCGGGGGAGACGTGGCACGATATCAACGTGGGCATGGCCCGTGCATTCTTCGGCACCGCTAAGAAGGTCTCGGCGCGCAAGTGGGAGTCGTGGGTCGCCCGGGTGCCCAACCGCAGCCCGGCATATGCCCGATGGTCAGGGAGCCGCCAGGGGGCCCCGAGCCTGTCACCGGGGGAGGTGGGGGTGCTCTCCCGGCAGCTCGCGGGCCTGATGGAGCACCTGCCTCCTTGGCGCGACGCCCTCGCGCACCAGCCCCGCGGCGTCGTCATCGCCGCCGGCGGCCCCACCCTCACCTCCGCGTTCCAGGCCCTCTGGGCCCTGCGGCAGACGGGTAGCGCCCTCCCCGTGGAGCTCTGGATGTTCGCCTCCGAGCGGCCGTCGCCCGAGGTGCAGACGTTTCTGACAGAGAGGTACGGGGCGACGGTCCGCGTCATCGACGGCCTCCTCCCCGAGCTGGCGGCCGGCGCGTCAGGCCCCCCCCTCGTGTCCGAGAAGATCTACGGGCACACCTTTCCCTTCTCCTCCGGGCGCTCCTTCTACGCTCTCAAGATGCTCGCCCTCGCTTTCTCGTCGTTTCGGGAGGTGCTCCTGCTCGACGCCGACAACCTCCCCATGCGCGACCCGGGCCCCCTTTTCGACCTCCCCGAGTACAAGAGGCACGGCGTGCTTATGTGGCCCGACTTTTGGGCGATGCAGTACGACCCTCAGCTGCTGGAGGCCATTGCGGGGGCGCTGGAGGGCCTGCGGGAAGGGGGTTGGGAGGGGCCGCCGCAGCCGGTGGGCCCCGCGGAGGCGGGGTACCGGAACCCGCGCCTCGATGCCGCGCTATGGACCGACGACGAGCGCCGCTCCTCCGGCTCCGGGGACACGAACTACGCGGCCCTGGACGCGGCGGTGGCGCACCTCTTCCACCCGCCGCGGTGGTCACACGAGTCGGGGCAGGTGCTGCTCGACCGCGCCCGGCACTTCGACACAGCAGTCCTGGCCGTGATGCTCATGGCGTACCCGAACCGGGCGATGGAGTACATGCTCAGCACCCGCGGCATTGGGGACAAGGAGATGGTCCCGTGGGCGACGACGATGCTGGGCAAGGACTACGCTCTCTGCCCCCACGCCGTGCTGGCGGTCGGGACGCACGACCACGACGGCGGGCTCACGGGCCACTCCATGCTCCAGTCCGGGCCGGCGGACGGTCTCATGCAGTTCCTCCACACCAACGAGGCCTTGTGGTTGTGCCGAAACACCCCCGCCGTGCTGCGCGAGCGGGACCTCCGCTTCTCCGACACGATGCCGGGCGGACGTTCCCTCCGGGCCTACTCGGAGACGCGCGAGTGGCTGGAGGCGGGCGGGCGGCCGTGGTACCAGTTCGAGGAGAGCCTGTGGGCGCAGACGCGAGCCTTCTGTGCCATGTGATTTGAACCGCGGTTTGCGAGGGCGTTCGTTTCTCTACAACGCGGCCACGGCGCCCCTCTAGATCTAGATGGGCCGGTTCGTCACCATGGACGTGGGCTCGTACACAAACGAGTCATTAACGCCGATCATGAGGTTGAGGGTCTCCTTCACGCCAAGCACAACGAGAGTCCCGACGACGACAACCGCCACGGCCGTGACCGGCTTCTTGAGGAGGCCCTGGATGGGCTTCACGGCCATGTAGGCGGTGCCTGCAGGGCGGGGCAGGGACACGCGGGCGGCTCCTCAGACCTACGGCGGGTGGGGGAGCGACGGGGCCTGCCGTAGGCATGGTGGCGGCCGCCCGCGGCGCTCACCGAGGAGCACGGAGAAGAAGTAGCGCACGTAGGCGACCACGTTGGCCCAGAAGTTCGCCTCGTCGGCGACGTCCCCGATCACCTGCAGGGAGGACCCGGGACCGATCGGTGAGGCGGTCGCGGGGCCGCAGCGGATGGGGAGTGCGCCCACGCCATGGATGGGGGAGCGGGCAAGGGTTCCGAGGCAAATCCCACTGAAGAGGGGCGATACGCGAGCACAAGTACCCCTCACGTTGAAGTGCGAGCTGTTCTGCACGAGGTCCTGCACGCTGTCGGCGGCATGCGCGCTCTGAGCCACCGTGAAGCCCACCGCGATCGCGGAAACGAGGGCCCCTGTCCTCGCCAGGCTCCCGACGTTGATCCTCGCTCCCTGGTCTTGGCTGGACGCCCGGGCGACGCACGACGCCCTCTGATGAGAACTTGATGCGGTGCTCACAGCTCGAGGGCCGGAGACACCCGCAAGCGCCACAGAATGCATGGTTCGGCCTTTCCTTCGGTGGGGCGGAGGGAGTGAATGGGAGAAAAAATGATGCGGGGGGAAATCTGCTCACAATCGGGCCGTCCTGCAATCCCCAAAGGCGACGTTTGGGGCGAGCGACGAGGGGCGACGCATGACTCTCCCGCCAGAGCGCCGACCGACTGCAGCTCGAGTATCCGGGACACTGGCGCTGCCCGCGGGCAGACAGCCACTCACGCGCGCGTTCCCCAATGGCCCAAATAAATGTGGTAGGGGGACGCCTAGGCGGCACAGCGCTGCCTAGGTGGTGTGTGAGTCCCCAGCTCCTCCTATTGTAGCGGCGCAGTCAACTGCCCACTGAGCCGTGGCGTGTGCCCGGGACGACGGTCAGCGCCGGTGGGATGGGACCCGGCGCAGCTGGAGCGGAGGACAGCATGGCGCCGTCGGTGACAGGCGTGGGGGTACAGGTGTCGGGGGAGGGCTCGAGGCTCATCCCCTCCCGCGGGGGGGTGGCCGGGGTGAGTAGCATAGACCCGGCAACGGCCGCGCATGCGCCACGGGGAGGGGGAGGATCCCCTCCCAGGTGTCGAGACCCCCTAGCACCGCGTCCTTACCATTTCGTTCGTCATGTGTGCCGCGAAGCCTATCAGTGGACACATTTTACCCGAAAACTGGAGCAAAATTACGGGTGCGGGGACGGGAGTCGCTTTATAGAGTGGTCGATGTCCGGCCGTGTCCTCCGAAGGTGCGGGGCCCAAAGTCCTCTCGCACGTCTCATTTCCGAGCGCTGCAGGCCCCAGGTGGCGGGGATGGTGTCATCACGGTGATGACGGTGGATGGGGAGTGTCTGGCACTGGGAGACGCGCGCAGCAAGTGCAAGAGGTGGTCAATGCCCCGCACACCTTCCGTCCCCTGCGCCCGGGGGACCAGCGCAGCCCAGGCCCGCCTCCGGCGGGGTCCAGCGTCGACGAACTGACAGACCCCCGGCAATCCTACACGCAGGATGATGGTGGGCGGCTTCTTCCTGCTCCCATGGCTCTGGGTCGTCAACGTGAGAGTCCCCTGCCCCCCTCCCAGTCCCCGCGTCGCAGTCCCCGCCGTCAATCCCCAGCCCGTGGTCCCGTCCCCCAACCTCGTCACGCGCGCCGCGGGGGCCCACGGACCGCTGCCCCCCTCATCGCGTCCGCAGGTATGGTACTTTTGGCCCGCGTTCCGGGACAAGTCTGACCCGCACATCCAGCGGATGCTGAAGACGTCCCTCGCGGGGGCGGCGGTGTTCGGCGTGGCGCTCGTGGCGTGGCTCCTCTCCTATGCCCTTTCGGAGGGTGCCGGCCCGGGAAACGTCCTGGATGTGAGGCAGATCCCTGACATCGGGCTGTGACGCCGGGTGGCCCGCGCGCGACGAGGGCGTCGCGCTGGGGGTTGGCCCCCCTTCGTCGTCTGCCCCAGACGGGCAACGCCACGGTGTCACACCCCGGGCCGACGGTCGGCCCAGGCGCGGGCCGCGCCGCGCGGCGCCTGCTTGGCCTCGAGTGGCTCTTAATCGAGGGATGCTCCCCGCCGCCACGTCCTCACCCGTGCCAATCACTTTCTCCGCTGCGCTCCAATCGGCCGCGCCCGGCCTCCCTCTCTCTCTCGCTGGGGTTGGCAACTTGAACAACGCTGCTGCACGGGTGGACGGATCGGGGGCCAGGGTCTATTCTTGGCCTTTGCAAGTCCGGAAACGATTCTTCCCGTGACGACCCGGTACCGCGGGTAAGGATCTCCGTTGCGTCGCCCTGCGATCGGGAGATTTGTCTGGCCAGCCCCTGGGACTATCAAGCGGTCGCTGCACCGCGCTTTAGCGACTATCGTCCTCTCTGACCCAATATCACACAATATTATGAGCGAAGAAACCACAGGGCAGTACGTTTGTCTCCGGTAATCGGGTATCTACGCAGCTTCCTCGCTCCAAGCGTCACCCGTGTTTGTTGCGGCCCCTGCAGGCCCGCCGCCCCGACGGGGCCTGGTCGGGATGCGGAGGGGGGTAGGGAGGGCCACGGGACGGCGGGCGAGGCCGGTCCTTCCGAGGGTGGCTTCCGTTCCTCGGGGATCCTCGCCGGAGCGCGCCCCGGGTTCGACGAGGGCGTGGCCCCCGGGCACGCCAGGGCGGCCCCGCTGGGGGGCAAGACAGCGCGTATGCTCGTCCTGGCGATAATCGGGGTGCTCCTCCTCAACGTGCTGCATATCGGGTTCGGAAACCGCAGGTGCCGCCCAGGCGACCCCCAGCAGCAGCCCACACGTAGCGCCGCGCCCCCCCTTGCCCCCGCAACCGCAACCCTCGACCGTGACGGGTGCCCTCCTCCCTGCCCCTCTGCAGACTGTCAGGGGGGCTGCGCCGGGCCCGTCCCGGGTCCAAGGCCGTTGCGCCCGGGGACGTCGTATCGGTGATCATCCCCACGTACAACGAGCGGGAGAACCTGCCCTTCCTCGTCGCCATGCTGTTTGACGAGCTGGGTGGGATGGGTCAGGCGGGGGAGGTGGTGGTCGTGGACGACGGGTCGCCGGACGGGACGGCTGATGTGGCCCGGCAGCTGCAGACAGCCTACGGGAGGGACAAGGTCGTCCTGCGGGAGCGGTCGGGGAAGCTGGGGCTCGGGACGGCCTACCTGGAGGGGCTCGGGGCGGCGACGGGGCCGTGGGTGGTGCTGATGGACGCCGACATGTCGCACGACCCCAGGTACCTCCGTGCGCTGATCGATGCGCAACGGGAGGCGGGGGCCGACGTGGTGACGGGGACGCGGTACCGCGACGGGGGCGGGGTGGCGGGGTGGTCCGTGAAGCGCAAGCTCATCTCGAATGGCGCCAACGTCCTGGCCAAGAACATCCTCCTGCCCGGCCTCTCAGACCTGACCGGGTCGTACCGGCTGTACCGCAGATCCGCGCTGGAG
>Ga0181582_10004019_pt1 | contig 11904 bp, 8 predicted proteins | sample 071ome_32_FD_132438 | JGI IMG/M metagenome (GOLD analysis project Ga0181582, IMG submission 132438) | Coastal salt marsh microbial communities from the Groves Creek Marsh, Skidaway Island, Georgia - 071405AT metaG (megahit assembly) | ecosystem: Environmental > Aquatic > Marine > Intertidal zone...
CCAATCGCTGTGGATTTCGCCCGATAGATACACCGTCCACTCCCTGGTTGGCGCGGTGGCGAAGGCGCGCCCACGGAGGACCGCGTTCCGCAGGGAGCTCAGCATCTCAAGCGAGGATTGATTAAGACTGGGGAGGTAGCCGGCATGGTCGGTGTCGCTGCTCGACGGCGACCTGAAGGGCGCCGGAGGACCCTCCGGGAGGGTCCCAGGGGCATCGGTCCGACAACATGACTGACCGTGTTCAACGGCTTGGTGCGGGGCGCGCCGGGCGCCTAAATTTCCGCGAGGAGGGGCATTGGCGCGGCCTGGCTGCACAGCTCTACCGAAAACTACATCCTGAGCGCCCGCGTCGACTTGGGGCGCATGGCCACGAGGTAGACGTACACCGGGAACGCGAACTGGGTCCCCAGCGGGTGGCAGTGCACCGACGACGCGAACCGCACGTCCCCGCCCATCGTCATGTGAAGGTCTGCGGGACACGGGGCGCGGTGGGAGCGGTGAGCGCGGGCGGTTCCCGGGCGGGGCGCCTGGCGAGGCGGGGGCGGGGGTGGGCCGTGGCCCCTTACCCGTGTTGAGCACAATCTCGGCGAGGTTTTCGAGGTCTCCGAAGGTGAGGTGAAGCAGCACGCCCTGGCAGTCGAACGCCGGGAGTTCCCGCTCCAGCTGCGCCCGGTGCATCCTGTGGATCTCCTCCGACACGGCCCGGGGGAACCGCCCCAGCATCTTGTCGTCGTCCGTGGCCGGGGCCGGGCCGAGCCCCGCCGTCGCAGGCCTGGCGTTGGGGATGTTGGCGAACCCCTTCTCGACCTCGCGGTGCACGTCCCGGAGCAGGCGCTGCGAGGGCGGGAGGGACGTCCCGTGTGACTCTCGGGGCCGCTGGGGGGAATGGCGCGGGGCGGCGCGTCGGGGAACGGGAGGTGCCCCCGGGGTGCACGGCCCCGGCTTACCTTGAGGATCTGGCTGCACTGGGCCTGCCGCCACGTGTTTGAGTTGAGGAGGTCGAGGCGCGCCTGGGCGATGATGTCGTGGACCTCTTCCGTGAGCTTCCTGGACAAGTCCTCGAAGAACTCCGGCGTGTGCTCCTGGTACACCACCTCGCCCTGCACCGACGACAGCTGGCGGGGCTCGAACGCGGAGCCCATCAGGGGCACCCAGAGGCGGGGGTCGTCGAGGTTCCACGACAGCGCCCACGGGTGGTCCCCGTTCTGCACGTTGGCCCATGCGTTGGCGCTGTTGAAGACCACCGACACGGACCGCAGCTCGCACTTGGGGTCGAGCACGTCGAAGGACGTCCCCTTGGTGGCGTTCCACAGGCGCATGCGCGACGTGTCGACGGCGCCCCCGTCGGCCAGCCCCGTCTTGAGGTCCTGGGGCTTCCTGGCCGCCCCGCGGGCCACGTGGTACCTCGAGGGGTCGTGCCCCCTCCCCGTGGTGAGCACAAAGTAGTCCGACGCGCAGGTGGTCGACGTCCCCGACACCACGAAGGCCTCCTCCCCGCGGTGGAGGAAGTACCCGGCCAGCAGGCAGGCGTGCTCCTCCTCGTCCCCGGCGCCCAGGCGGATGAAGTCGCTGGCGGAGCACCACACGTCGTCGCGGTCCTTCTCCATGTTGTCGTCCCCGAGGAACGGCACGTGCGACACGAACCACGCCAGCATGCGCAGGCCCGTGAGGCCGGCGGGGGCGGCGCCCGGCAGCCATCGCGGCGGCGGGGCGATGGGCGAGACGTACCTGAGGGCGAGCACCGAGGTGCCCGCCTTGTCGACGGCCATGATGGACGCGCGGTTGCGGCCCTTGGTCCGCTGGAACACCTCCTGCTGCCACTCGGTCACCCTCAGCTGGAGGTCCTGCGACTCCCCGGCCCGCAGCTCGTCCACCGCGGGCTCCGGGTGCGGCACCTGTGGCGTGACCGTCAGGTACACCTGGGCGGTCGGGGCCCCCGACGGGTGCGAGACGTACCCGAGCATCCCGGGGGGGACGTCGATCTTCACCGAGCCCTGCAGGGTGCGCGCCTTGAAGATGGACGAGAAGGGGATCCGAAGGGACCCCAGGAACCGCCGCTCCATGGTGACGGTGATCCGCGGGTCCCCCGTGGCCGGCTTGTACTTGGACGTGTCCGCGCCGTCGCGGCCCGCGACCTGCCCGTCTGTCTGCACCGAGATCTCGTCGAAGAAGTTGATCGTGACGGGGTCGTCCAGCGCCCACAGGTACCGCGGGGACAGCTCCTGCCCCTGCTTGCCCTCGACGGGGAGCGTGATCGCCTCGTTGAACGAGGTGAAGCACCCGATCTGCGCCTTGGTCCTCGCGGCGTGATTCCCGAACAGGATCTCGACGAAAGGAGCCAGTAGGGTGGCCTCGTCCCCGACGCCGACGTACCCGGCGGCGCGGTCGGCCCCCCCGCGGGCCCTCACACCCTCCACGCGCATGGGCAGCGCTTCGACCGAAGACACCATCGCCACCAGCGACACGTCCCGCGTGGTCCCCGCGGCCACGACGTTGGGGCGCTTCTTGGCCGGCCGGAGCTTCGACCTCGGCCGTAGCGCGTCCTTGATCAGGTCCCCTACGCTCAGCCCCTTGGCGTCGATCCGGGGCTGGCTGACCACGTCGTCAGTCTCAACCGCGCTGCCCTTGAGCATCTTCTTCCCCGCCGCCTGGGCGAGGCGGATGTCGTAGCTGAACTCCTCCAGTAGCCGCGCCCGGTCCTGGATGATGCCCAGCGACGGCGCGTCGTGCGCCCGCCGCATCATCAGCTCCTTCTCGGCGAGATCCTCCTCCTCCATGCGGACCCGCAGGTCGCGCTCGGGGATGCCGCTGCGCTTGAGCAGCTTGTGGGTGTCGAGCTCCTGGATCTGCGCCTCCGAGATGGGGATGGCGATGCCCATGCTCTTGCCACTCTGAGACTCGCTCTCCCACCGCAGCTTGAGCATCTTGGCCCGTCGGCTCGCGAACACCGTGGTGCGCCCCACCCGGATCTCGGGCACGCTCTCCAGCCGAAGGGACCCCACCTCGGTCGGCAACAGCGCCTCGATCTGCCCGCCGCCCCGCTGCAGCGACATGTCGCTGTGCTTCTTCAGCTCCAGCAGGTCGGCGTTCCGCGGGTCGTTCGGGTCCAGGCCCGAGCTGGCCAGCCACCGCATGATCCGCACCTGGCCAAAGTAGGCCGTGCGCGACTCGGCCACGGCCGGGGGGGGCGCGGGGGGCATCAGCCGGACCGCGCCGTCAATGAGGCTCAGCTGCGCCTCGTCGTCGGCGCGGGACCGCTCGAGGGAAGAGTCCAGCGCCGCCTGCTCCTGCTCCCCCGCCGCCTGCTGCGGCACCCACTGGCACCGGACGTAGCAGCACCCCGCGTGGGACAGCTCCCCGCGCCCCACCGTGGTGGCGCTCCCGCCGCGCAGGCTGCCCGCCGTGTCGGTCCCCAGGCGCGCGTCGAGGAGCACCTTGCTGGCGTCCCTCTCGGCGGCCTGCGGGAGGTGCGCGGGCCACTTGACCTTGAACGCCCTCAGGCCGTTGAACCAGTACGGGACTGGGAAGGGGTCGGCGGGGGGGGTCGACCCCGCCCCGGGGACGAAGACCCTCGCCTCCCCGACCACCTTGCCCCGGAGCAGGACCTGGACGCGCATATCCTCGGGCCACCTGTATACCACCAGCCCCAGCCGCTCCTTGAAGTCGGCGCTGAAGTCGGCCCCCAGCTCCACGGGCTCGGTGACGGCAACCGGGTGGATGCCTGACATCAGCCGGACCTGCACCTTGCTCCGCGCCATCTGGGCGGCACGGGTGGCGTGGTTGGGAGACGGCTCGTTCTTGTGGTAAAGGCGCGCCTCGAGGCGCTTCGGGTGGTACACACGGAACGGCCCGTCCCGGTGCACCTTCTCCGCGGCCTTCTGCAGCGCCCGCGACTGGGCCTCGGGGTGGCGGTTGGCGCGCCGGGGGCGGGACCCGAGCTCCTCGAGCTCCCTCCGTATCCGGAGAAGCTCCTCCCTGTCCCGCTCGTCCGGCGCCGACCCGCCGTCGACGATCTTCTGCAGCCGTTCCAGCTCCTTCTCCAGCCCCTTCCGCCGGTGCACAAAGGCGGCTAGGAGGGACTCGGTCCGGCGGAGCTTGAACTTCGACATGCCGGTCGGGGACGGGGGCAGGGTGAAGCGCTTTGGGGCGCGGTCGAGGCCGACGATCTCGTCCATCTCCGCCTCGGCCATGCGAATGTCCAGCGTGGTCCGCCGCTGCTGCTCGTGCTCGTCCTTCTCCAGGGGCGGGGCCGCCACGACCTGGAGGGCAAGGGCGGTCAGCGAGTGCCCCTGCATCTGCCGCTCCTTCTCCACCTCGGCGTAGATCGCCTCCATAGCCGCGCACGTGCGCTCCCGGTGCACCGCCTCCCCCTGCAACACGCGGCGGGTCTCCGCGACCCCCGCCTCGAGCTCCTTCACCCGCGAGACGAGGCGCTCAGCAGTCGAGGGGAGAGCCGTTGAGGCCAGGTCGAACAGGTCCCTCCGGGCGGCAAGGAGGTCCTCCTCCAGGGCCATAAGCTTCTGCAGAGCGGAGAAGAGGGGCATGGAGTCCGAGGGGACAAGGGGACGGGCCAGAGTTCCCGCGGGACAGAGGTGGGGCTGGCGGCAGGTCGACCGACGTGCTCTCTCTCAGCCCGCCACTCACCTCCCAGTAGTAGCGCTCGAGGCCCACCGAGTCCCTCAGCTTGGCGTCGCGGTGCAGGGCGACCAGATGCGCGCAGAGCCAGTCCTCTCGGGCCATGGCCGGGTGCGCGTGCAGCTCTACCCTCCCGATCTCGACCTCGAGGTGGTACGAGGTGAACTGCGCAATCGCATTGGTCATGTAGGCGGGGCCGGCGTTCGCCACCTGCCGGTGGGCGGCCAGGGGGTCCCCCTGCTTCTGCAGTGCCACGAGCATCTTGCCCCCGACCTTCTTGAGCGGGCACGCTTCTTGCACCATGACCCCGTTCTCGTCGAACGGCTCGAGAGGGTGCCCGTCCCGCCCCTCCACCCGCCGTGCCATCTTCTCCTCGGCCGTCTCGCTCACCGCCTGGGCGCCTGCCTCCACGTCCGCGCTGCCGGGCGCGGGGGGGGCGCCCTCTCCCGCCTGGAGCAGCGCATCCTCGGCGGCAGTGGGCCCCAGTACCCGCCCGATCCCCACCATCCGGTCGGCGGGCGACTTGACGTGGCCCAGGAGGTACCCGCCCCGGTGGTGCTCCAGGCGCCTCTCCATCCGGTCCACGTGCGCGTCCTTGGACGCGGGCTTGCGGTCGATGTACAGGCCATACGCCTCCATCTTGAACCGCCCAGTCTTCCGCGCGGCCTCCCGCTGGGCTGTGGGCCCCCCGGGGGGGGCAGCGAAGACCAGCTCGTCCGCCTCGCGTGAGGCCAGGTGGGGCCGGCCGGCGGGGGCAGAAACCACCTGGGGGGGCCGGGACGCCATGCTCGAGTTCTGGATCTTCTGAGCCTTCTTGTCAAGCTTGGCGCCCCCCAGCGCGCCCGCCCTGGCGGCGCTCGCCTCGAACTCCTCCAGTTCCCGCGCCTCGCGCGCCGCCCTCTCCTCGTCAGTCTCCCCCGGGACCTGGTCGACGCTCAGCGGGGCCTCGCCCGTCTCCCCGGGGGGCGGGGGCACCGGCTGGCCCTGCTGCTGCGGCATCGGTGGCATCGTCCCCGCCCCCCGGAGGCCCGACATGGCCCCCAGGGCCTGCCCCAGGGCAGACGGCTGCCCCAGGGGTCCGGGGTACCCGGCTGGGGGTGGGGGCTGGCCGAACGCGGGGGCCAGCTGCCCCAGGTAGCCCTGCTGTTGGAACGGGTACTGCGCGGGCGCCGGCCCCGGGTACTGCGCGGGCGCTGAGCCCGGGTATGGAGCGAACGGGGCCGGGGGGGCGAACCCCCCCGCGGAAGCCGGGGGGTACCCCTGCAGACCCTGGGGCATCAGCGGGTTGGGCTGCGGCGGGTATGCGCCCGCGCCGGTGTACATCTGCGTCCCCGGGAGGGGCGGGGGCGGGCCGCCCGGGGCAAGAGTCGCTCCGACCTGGAAGCCCGGGAAGGGCTGCTGGGGGGGGTAGGCTGGGGCACCACCCAGGTACTGCGAGGACGGCACGCCGCCCGGGCCACTCCCCAGGGGCGGCATCCCCCCTGCGGGCCGAATGTGCACGCATCTCTCTGATCCGCCCGGCTGTCTACTGGTTCGCGACAGATGCACGCAAGGGGCGCGTCGAGCCGCGGCCGTGAATTCGAACTTCGAGCTCGGTCACCAACGAACACCGCGGGGGGAAAGTCACCTGGAACGGGGGCGTATCCCTGATTCGTGCCCTGCATGAGCCTACGAGGAGTACGTCCTAGACATACATGGGAAATTGGACGCCCTCGGGTGGGGAATAGAGGCGGTAGCTCGTGTGAAAAAGACCAGTCTAACCCCCACTCTCTGCTCGAGTCCCGCACTTGGGGCTGGATTTCCCGCTGTGAAACGTGGCAGGTCTCGGTTTTTGACAGTGAAAGACTCTCTCACCCGCATCTTGTGTACGGGAACGGCCAGCGTTGGGCGCGGGCAATGCCAGATGTCAGGTGTCTTCCCCCGCGAAAGCCTCGTTGCCCGGGCGAGTTTCTCCAGGCCTGCGGGCTCAAGTGGCGCCGTTGTTGCCGCAGTGGATCTATTAATCGGCGAAGATCCCGAAGAGATACGATTTACTCGTGATTTTTGCCGAATTCGATCGTCCAACGAGCCCGCTTTGAAAGGGAAGCCGCGTGGAGCGCAGCGATGCAGTCCGCGTTCCCCGACCCCGCCTTCCTTACGAAGGAACAGCGGGATGCTCTCAAGTGCGTGCCCTCGTCCATCACTCCGCCACGTGTCCGCCTATCGTCGGATCTTGACGAAGTTTTTGTCGTCGCTTCTTTCGGTCGAGGGAGGACATGCGCCCCTTCGGCGTGCCGCCGGCTGGGATACCGGGGATTTATCGATACGAGTGCCGTGCGCTAGTATGGTCTATACCCGGTGGTAGTCCCACCGACCGGGAACTGCGATCGTGCGGCGCGAAATCGATCGACAACACCTTCCCAAGGGTAGCCTACAACCTCTCTTTCCCCCCCACCTCTCAGGGCCTACGTGACAGCCGAGGACAGCGGGATCCAGAATCAGTCGGACACGACCGTGAGGCTCCATGTCAGCCACAGCAACCTGAAGCAGACGAGGATGCAGGAGATCCGCCTGGACCGCCACATGACCATCTCGTCCCTCAAGCACAAGCTCATCAGCCACACCGGGACCAACCCGTCCGCCATGGTCCTGCAGCTGTTCGACGAGGTGGGCAACCTCATTGCGAGCGGGATGGAGGACAACAAGAAGCTGGGCTTCTACTCGCCCGCCGACGGGTGGCGCGTGCACGTGATCGACACAGACCCCACGTCCGCCTCAGCCAACGGGTGGCTCGAGGACGTCAGCAAGGTGCGCCACCCTTGTCTCGCCACGGGCGTCGATGCCCTAGCCCTGACATGTCCCGCGCCAGCCGTCCGTCTACGCGCGCTGGAGGCGACCACCTGCCCAGCTAACGCACACGCCCTCCCCCACCCCCCCCGCCCACGTGCGCAGGTTGAGAAGTACGTCATGAGCAACGAGGAATACAACAAGCGGTGAGTGCGACGTGGCTGGTGCCGGGGCTACGACCGGACATGCTGTGCCTTCTTCTTTGACGACCTGCGCTGCAGCACCCCCCACCTCCACCCCTGCCTCTCTCGCCTTCGCGCAGGGAGAACACGTACAGGAAGTTCAAGCAGGACAAGCTGAAAGACGACCCTGAGTGGACGCTGGGTGAGCCTGGGGCCTGACGGCGTGCCCCCCCCCTGCTGCACTCAGCGGGGACCGCCGGTCAAGAACCGGCCAAGAACGCCTCCCTGCCGCCTCTCCGCGTTCGCAGAGAAGGAGCTCGCCAAGAGGAGGGGGGTCGAGTACGTCCCTAAGGTCTCGACCAAGATTGAGGACCCCGACTTCATGAAGGCGGAGGCGGAGGCCGTCCAGGTTGGGATGCGCTGCTCGTGCGAGCCCGGGGACCGGCGGGGCGAGGTGATGTTCGTCGGGAAGGTGGAGGAGCTGCCTCTGGGATACTGGGTGGGCGTTAAGTACGACGAGCCGCTCGGGAAGAACGACGGGAGCGTCAAGGTGAGCGCCCGAGTCATCCTCGCCCGCCTGCCTCTGCGCAGCCGCAGCCCCTCGGCGGCGGTGGCAGCAGCCGGCCCCCTTAACCCAGCGTCCCCCCTCTCCACGCAGGGCAAGAGGGTGTTCGAGTGCCCGCCCAACTTCGGGGGCTTCCTGCGGCCGGACAAGGTGAAGGTTGGGGACTTCCCCCCTGTGGAGGAGGAGGACAGCGACTTCGGGAGCGAGCCTGACGAGATCTGAAGGCCACATTGTTTGCGTATGAGACGTTAAATCCCACGCCGACTGCTCCATGGGCACCGGCTCGCCGACCCGCTCGACCCGCCGCGCGGCCACTGATGGCCGGTGAGGGCCTTCGGTCAACCCAAACCACTCCGAGTGCGGAGCCGGCGTTGATGTCCCGGACAAGGTCGGACCGACCCACTCACATGCTGACGCGTGGTCCCAAGCTGTCCATGAACTCAGAATGCTGCCGCCCTGATGGAGCAGCGTAGAGCTCTTCTAAAGTGGCGCTGAAGCCCGGGCAGCTGCGCATTTGGGAAAGCATCATCAGCAATTTAGTTCTACAGGCAGTCAGCTAGCGCAAATAATGGTCGTCGGAACCAAGGTTCAGAGGCTGACGGGCCTCAAGTGGCTGAAGATGGTGGATGGAGCGGAAATCCTTTCGTCCCTTCCTGCGGCGGCAAGTTCACGCGCTTCTCTCCCCTCCCGCCCCCTGCAACACGCCCCCCCAAGTCAAAGCAGCCATCTTCGCCACTGCGACTACCCATCCCATGGCCCCGGGACCTTCGGCGAATCTCAATATCGGACCTCACATCTCGGCACACGTCTCGCCGCCGTCCGTAGCCTCGGCACTCTACTCGCTCGATCGAAGCGCCACCTTCTCGTTTCCATGACGTGAGTGCCACCGACCCCTACGCCGATTCACCGCAGGGGAAGCCCCTTGTCATCGAGCTGTGGGCGACGTGGTGCGGTCCTTGCCGTCAGATCTTCCCCCACCTGTCCGATATCGCCCGCAAGTTCCGCCCGCGGGGGCTGGTCGTCGCCGGCATAACGCAGGAGGAGGACAGTCCGCGGCTGCAGCAGTTCGTCGATCAGCAGGGGGCGGGGATGGACTACAACGTCGCCGTGGACGAGGGGGGGGCCGTGGAACAGCTGGCCGCCAAGGCCATGGTCCGGGGCATCCCGCACTCGTTCGTCTGTGACCGTGAGGGAACGATCCTCTACAGTGGGCACCCCGGGCAGCCAAGTTTCGAGCAGGCTGTGGCCAAGGCATGCGAGCACTCGAAGGAGACCCGGAGCAGGGAGGAGCTGGCTGCGTTGCCGGCAAAGGAGCTGAAGGCAATCCTGACGGGTCGCGGCATCGGGGTCAGTGACCTCGTCGAGAAGTCCGAGTTCGTCGATCGGATCCTTGAGAGGTGCACGTGATGTGTCGCACTCCAAGCGACTGCTACGTGTCGAATCCGTCTTGGGAGTAGCCCCAGATGTCGTCCGCCATCTCGCTGTCGATCTCGATGCGCTGCCAGCCCCTTGGCACCACAGCGACGCACGCGCGCACCACCACGCCCGACCCGCCCTCCATTGTCCCGTCTGTCGAGTCATACTGCCGCAGCTCCACCTCACAAACGCCGCAGCTCCCCGTGTTGCACCCGTACTGGATGTCGCACCCCGCATTGTCCGCGAGGTCGGCGATGGGTGCCCCGGGCTTGGCGGTCACCGTCTCCCCCGTCTCCTTGAACAACACCTCAACCGTCTCTGCAGGTGCACAGCAGGGCATTGGCCATGTCGTCGGTCTAGACGACCGTACCCCACGCGCGACGCATAAGAGCCCTCCGACTAGCGTTCACTCCGCGGGCGAATGAAATTCCCACCGAGCCCCGTAAAGCATTTCGCAGCCCGGGAGAGGCGGATGGAAATCTCCCCGTCCGCTCCTCGATTCCCGCGCGCATCCGTCACACATGCCCCGTCTATCACGGACAGCCCATCTCGAGGATATCGCGTCTAGAGAGACTTGCCTGTAGCCTTGGAGCGAAGGGGACCCCTCCCTCGGGCAACCGACAACGGCGTTGCCCCCCCGTGGGGGAGTGCAACCTGGCACGTGCCACGCCACCGCGACGGCACTGGGAGAGCGCAACAGCTTGCCATCACGGCCCCGGGAGCTGGTCCCGAGCGGCTCGAGCAGCGGCACCAAAACGCCCCTAAGGCGGGGCTCCCCGTGCGCGGCGCACGGTGCGCCGCCTGCCGCTTCGTCGTGTCGGGCAGTCGGCCCCACCCCCGGCGGCCTGACCTGAGGCGTCCTCCCTGCCGGCAGCCGCTACGAGCACGCGGGTTAAAGGGTCGGTCCTGCGCCCTTGCGTGTAAGTACGCCAGTTGTGCCATCAAAGCACGAATATAGTTGTGCATGGGGTAGAAACCGGAGGAAGCCCCCATGGAGTACCCCCCTCCCCCCTCTCCCCCAAAAGGGGCGCCCGCGGTGAATCTCCGCTCTCTCTTCGCCGAGTCCAAGATGCCCGAGGCGCCCTCTGGAGCTTTCACGTTCGGCGCGGCCACTGCGGCGGCCCCTTCCGCCGCGGAGGAGGGTGCCGGGAAGCGGAAGAGGGAGAACTACGTGGGGGCCGCGACCCTGAGCAAGAAGCAGGCGCTGCGGATCACCGACGCCACGGACCTGCTCCTCACCAAGCAGAAGGAGGAGCGCGACGCCAAAGGCATCGACGCAGTGGCTATCGTGCAGAACCTCCGGGCGAGCAACGACCCGGAGGTGATGCTGTTCGGCATCGAACAGCTGCACAACGCCCTCCACACCAAGGCGAGGCCGCCCCCCTCTCGTCCCACCCCCAACGCCCTCCCGCCGCGCCGCCCCCGTGGCCCATCAACCCCCCTCGACCCCCCTTGACGCAGGGCGGGCTGGTGGTCCTACAAAAATTCCACGGCGCATCGACGCGTCTCACGGAGATCCTGACCGTGTGGGACAGCAAGAAGAAGGGCACCCTCCAGGCTAAGATCGACGAGAAGCTGCTCCTGACCGCTGCCAGGATTATGGAGCTGTCGGGGAGCAAGGGGGCGTCGCAGGACATCTCCGTCGACGCGGATAACCTGGTGAGACACCATGAGCCAAACAAGCAACCATGCGGGTCCCCTCCCCCACTCCCCCTGCAAGTGGCCCGCCAAGAGGGCAGCGCGCCCACACTTCCCTCCGCCCTCCTCTCCCCGCCCGCAGGCCCGACAGCTCATCAGAGGCCGCATGAAAGCCATACACCACCACCTCTCCGCGACTACACGCGGTAGAGCGAACGGCGCGCTCCACCTCATGACGGCAATCTCGACCAAGAGCCCCGAGCTGGCCAAGGAGCTCCTGCAGCACCTCGACTGGCAGCTGAGCGCCCTGCGGAAGCTCGCCCGGCCGCCCAAGTACAAGGCCAGCGAGGACGGGGAAAGCGCCGCCGGGGCCGAATCTCCCCTCTCTATGATGGGGGAGAGGACGTACTTCCTCGGAAACACGGTCATTGGCCGCCCCACGCGCCCGAGCTTTGTGCTGTGGGTCCTCACGCTGCTTCGGTCGGGGGATCCCACCCTCGTGTCGCTGGCCCTCTCCTGCCCGCCCCTTACCTCTGGGCTCATGCACCACATCGGCGGGGACCCGCCCGGTATCTTCGCCGACATTATGGCCACCCTCGAATCGCACGTCCTGGCTGAGGGGAGCAGACTCACCCCTGCCCAGAAGTCGACCCTCTTTGACGTCGACTCACTCGTGCAGCTCGCCGACATCTGCGCCTCTCA
>Ga0181582_10004020_pt1 | contig 11903 bp, 10 predicted proteins | sample 071ome_32_FD_132438 | JGI IMG/M metagenome (GOLD analysis project Ga0181582, IMG submission 132438) | Coastal salt marsh microbial communities from the Groves Creek Marsh, Skidaway Island, Georgia - 071405AT metaG (megahit assembly) | ecosystem: Environmental > Aquatic > Marine > Intertidal...
CGTCAAGACATAGGGCAGAACAAGAATTAAATCTGTGGGGATGGGGCCTATAAACAGGATATCCACCCCTTGCAAGCGTGCGGCTAGGGCTTCGAGAAATCCAAACATCAAACACGCCATCAAAGCAGGAACAGGCCGCCAATGCCCAAAGATCATTGCGGCAAGGGCAATATACCCCTTGCCAGCGGTCATTTCCCGAACAAATCCAGCACCATGGGCAATCGACAGATAAGCGCCGGCAATCCCACAAAGCAAGCCAGCGATAAGCACCGCTTGATAACGAATACGGGTCACACTAATGCCAGCGGTATCCACCGCTTCGGGTTTTTCACCCGTGGCCCGAAGCCGCAGACCAAAGCGTGTCCGATAAAGCACCATGCCTGTCACAAGCACAGACAGCAAGGCCAGCCAAACCAACAAATTGTGGCCTGAAATAATCTCTGCATAGATTGTCCCGATCACTGGCACTTGCCGCATCGTTTCCGCAAACGGCAAGGAAATAGCGCTAAAGCGTTGGGCGGATGACAGATATGGGGTCTGTCCGCCTTGGGCAAAGAGCGCAATGCCAAGAGTGACGGTTAGCCCTGATGCCAAAATATTGATAGCCAGCCCAGAGATCACCTGATTGCCGCGATGCGTGATGCAGGCAAAGCCATGCAATAGGCTAAAGACCATAGACACCAATATTGCTGCCCCTAGCCCCAACCAAGGTGAGCCTGACAATGCCGCAACACTGGCGGCGGCAAATGCGCTAAGCAACATTTTGCCCTCAAGCGAGATATCAATAATGCCAGAGCGCTCTGAGAAAATCCCAGCCATGGCACAGAGAATTAACGGCGTGGATACACGCAAGGTGGCGTCAATGGTCAACAGAAATTGTAACCATAAATCAGCCATGTTCCGGCCCCTTTGCCTTGGGCGGATTGGTGCTAGAATCTGGCCCAGCTATCATCCCATAAAGCCGTTCCATCAAAGGGTGAAACATCAAGGCTAATGCCCCTGAAAACAGAATAATCAGGCCTTGGATCATTAGCACCATTTCACGGGTGATGGTCTGAAACTCAAAATCAATCTCAGCCCCACCTTGATAAAGCGCCCCAAACAATACGCTTGCTAATAAGATACCAAACGGATGATTGCGCCCCATCAAGGCGACCGCGATGCCTGTAAATCCGTAACCAGAGGTAAAGTTGAGAATGACGCGTTCCTGCACCCCAAGGATTTCATTCAGTGCCATCAATCCCGCAAGTCCACCTGAAATCGCCATGGTGATCATAATAATTTTTGCAGGATTATGCCCGGCATAGATGACCGCCTTTTCGCTGTGTCCGGTGGCGCGAATAATATAACCAAGCCGGGTGCGCCAGATCAGCACCCACACCCCAACCAAGGCCACTAAAGCCACAACAAAGGAAAGGTTAAGCGGTGATCTTGCCATGGGAATACCCATGGCATTAGCGATCTGATGGATTTGTAACAGCCCGACGCCTTCGGCAAAATGCCGGGTTTCAGGCGACATTTGCCCTGGTGCCATCAGCATCCCAGCTAACAGCCAGACCATGATAGATGAGGCAATAAAATTAAACATGATGGTGGTAATGACAATATGACTGCCTCTTTTGGCCTGAAGCCAGCCGGGAATAATCCCCCATATAGCGCCGAATAAAGCCGCCATTGGTATTGCCAGCAAGACCACCAATAAAGGCGGCAGAAGCGGATCAAGGCTAAGCGCGACCATGCCAATACCAAGGCCGCCAATCATGGCCTGACCTTCACCGCCAATGTTAAACAGCATGGCATGAAAAGCCACCGCAACCGCAAGGCCAGTAAAAATAAAATTGGTGGCGTAAAACAAAGTATAGCCAAGCGCCCCTTTATAAACAAACGCGCCCTTGACCATGACGCTAAGCGCCGTTAGCGGATTTTCGCCAATCAAAGCAATGATGACCCCTGCGACAACAAAGGCGGCAAAAATATTGATGATAGGCATAACACCGATATCTATCCATTTAGGCAAAGGCCGTCGCATCATTTCACCCCTGCCATCAGAAGACCGATATGTTGCACTTCTGCCTCATCGCGGTTGAGAATGCCCATCATTTTCCCATTATTCATCACCATAATCCGATCAGACAGGCTCATGATCTCGTCCAGTTCCACAGATACCAGAATAATTGCACATCCGGCGTCACGCATGGTGATGAGCTGATGGTGAATAAACTCAATCGCCCCGATATCAACGCCGCGTGTCGGTTGCCCCACCAGCAGAATACTAGGGTTGGCGGACATCTCTCTTGCCAGCACCAGCTTTTGTTGATTGCCGCCAGAAAAAAGGCTGGATTTCAAATGGGGGTTTGGTGGCCGGACATCAAAATCCTGCATCAGCCCAGAACAGTGTTCATGGATTAAGGCCGGCGAGGTAAAGATATTCCACTTTCCAGAAGTGGCCGTATTTTCATAGCCAAGGATCGCATTCTCAGCGGCGCTAAAGGGAAGGATGACACCTGACGCATGGCGATCTTCAGGCACATGGGCAACGCCAAGGGATTTGATATCAAGAGGCGAGGCCGGATGTTCAGCGTCAATGCGTTGCCCGTGATAATGGATACTGCCGCCGCTTGGGGGGATGATCCCTGCCAGCAATTCCAGCAATTCGGATTGCCCGTTTCCAGCAACCCCAGCGATGCCAAAGATCTCTCCGGCGTGAACCTCAAAATCAAGTGGCGATAATATGGGATTAGCCTCATTGCTGGCGCTGTTGAGGCTTAGGCCGCTTACCTTCACGACGACTTCGCCTCTATCGGCATGATGCCATTGTTTTTCCACTAAAACAGGTCGTCCAACCATAAGATGCGCGATATCCGCAGCGCAAGTGTCGGCGGTGTTCAGATGAGCGACCATCGCCCCATCACGCATCACCGAAATTCGATCTGTCACCGCCATGATTTCACGCAATTTATGTGTGATCAGCAGAATAGTAACCCCCTGATCTTTGAGCATCCGAAGAATATCAAACAGCTGATCCGTTTCTTGGGGGGTGAGAACGCCCGTTGGTTCATCAAGAATTAAGATGCTGGCGTGACGATATAGGGCTTTAAGAATCTCAACCCGCTGTTGCAGGCTAACAGGTAAATCCCCCACTTTGGCATCAAGATCAACATTCAGTCCAAAACGCTGAGACAGGTCTTCTAGCATCTGCCGCGCTTTCATCATGCTTGTGGTCAGATTGATGCCGCCCTCATGGCCGAGAACAATATTTTCCAGAACCGAAAAATTGGGCACGAGCATAAAATGCTGATGCACCATGCCAATTCCTGCAGCAATAGCATCGCCAGTGCTGTTATAATGATGTGGAGTCCCGTTAAGGCTGATCTTGCCGCTATCAGCGGTATAAAACCCATATAGGATAGACACTAAGGTGGATTTGCCAGCGCCATTTTCGCCGACAATGCCGTGAATATCCCCCTTGCAAATATCAAGGTGGATATCGCGGTTAGCATGAACAAGGCCAAAGCGTTTGTTAATGCCAGACATAGAAATGGCGAAAGGCAACTTTGTGTCGCTTTTCGCCAGAGATGGGTTAGGTGTTATCATATCATCTTGCCATATCAAGCATGGCCTTCTCAACGCTTTGGCTTAAACCACGGAATGATATCGCTAATAGATATGACTTAATACGGACAGGCCTGATCACTTTCATAGTTATGAACACTGATCTTGCCTGAAATGATATCACGGCGTGCCTGTTCTACGGCCGCCTTCATTTCAGGGGTGATCAGCGCGGCATTATTGGCATCAAGCGCCCAGTCCACACCACCTTCGGCAACACCAAGCGACAATACGCCTGATGAAAATGTGCCATTTTTGGCATCCATAAAGGTTTCATAAGCGGCAACATCAACACGCTTAAGCATCGAGGTCAGAACCGATCCGGGGGCAATGCCATTCTGATTGGAATCAACACCAATAGAAAGCTTGCCTGCATCTGTTGCGGCTTGGATGACGCCAATGCCTGTGCCGCCAGCCGCCTGATAGATCACATCCGCGCCGCGATCAATCTGACTCATAGTCAATTCTGCCCCTTTGGCAGGATCGTTCCACGCCGCTGGCGTTGTGCCTGTCATATTCTGATAGACCGTTGCAGAGGGGTTGACGGATTTCACGCCGCCAACATAGCCGCAAGCGAATTTGCGGATCAGCGAGATATCCATACCGCCAACAAATCCCACTTTACCCGTTTGGCTGGCATGCGCGGCGGCGACCCCAACCAGATAACTGCCTTCATGCTCTTTGAAAGCGTATTGGCGCAAATTGGGGGCATCAAGCCAGAACACATCAATGATGGAAAATTGCACATCTGGGTTTTCTGCCGCTACTGTGGCGATGGCATCTGCCTGGGCAAAACCAACGCCAAGCACAATAGTTGCCCCACGTTCCACCATGCGGCGCATGGCTTGCTCGCGCTGGGTTTCGTTGGTGACTTCAAATTCCATCACCTCAATGCCCGTTTCTTCGGTGAATTTTTTCACCCCATTCCAGACACCTTCGTTAAAAGATTTATCAAATTTCCCGCCCATATCATAAATGACCGCAGGCTTAACATCTGCCGCCTGAACAAGGGTGACGCTTAAACAAAATACCGCTGTCGCAATCGCGGCAATCATTTTGGAAAAAGAAATTATGCGCATGGATAGCTCCTCCTAGTGTGTTAATAATTTATTATTTCAGTCCAATTTCGTTAAGCCGTTGCTGAAGAAACATATCCGCCGTAAAACCGGGGGTAAGTTCAACTTCAGGTCGGGGATGCAAAAACATCGGCATAGAATAGCGCGATGAGTTTGTATCTTCTTCCGGATTAATCACCCGGTGTTTGGTGGATGGGTAATAGTCATCCGTTGCTAGCGCCAGCATATCCCCATTATTGATGGTAATCATACCGGGGTCACAGGATATGCTGTGCCAATTGCCATCACGATCCATAGCCTCAAGCCCAGGTTTTGATCCTGCCAAGAGAAGCGTAATCAGATTAATATCTTCATGCGCGGCGGCGCGGATGGCGTTGGGTTCGGCGTCACCCTGAAGGGGCGGATAGTGAAGAATACGAAACAGGCTTTGCTCGCTTGACTGCATCATTGCGCCAAGGCTGTCGCTAAGCTTTGCCTTGATTGGCTCTGGCAATGCCTCATCCAGCCATTCTAGCAATTCTACCCCAAGCGAAAATAAATCCTGATAAAGTTGACGGGTCATGGCTTCCAGATCAGACGGCACCCGACCCCATGGATAGACATGGAAAAACTCTTTCAAATCTTTGGCAGGGGCATCCTTGGCGTTTTCTGATTTGAAAGGGAAATAACCGTCCTGCAGATCTGGGTCGCGAAGCCAATCCTGTTTTTTGTTATCGGCAAAAAACGCCCCCCATTGCTCATAGGCCTCAGCAATGCGCTCAGAAGACACAGGGTGATTGACAAGAATCGCAAAACCGGTTTCATGCAGTGATGATGCCAGCATCTTTCTGGCATTTGTGTCATGATAATCAACGGTTTTAACCAACATGCACTGATAATCCTTACCCTAATTTTATATGCGCTCAAAATATTCTGTCGCATTGCCCACATATGTCCAGAAATATTTTTCTTACCGTTTCAGGATCAACCGACTTTGCCACCTGAACAGGGCGGCGGTGATCAACTGGTCTTGTGGCTCCTATCGCCTCCCCATGGATGATGACCTCAAGGGGGATTTCCTCATATCCAAAGGCAGATGGGTTGGTGACGCTGACCAGCGCGGCGGGATCGTGCAACAAACAGACATGGCGCGACATAATGCTATGATAAAAATCAATATAAAAGCTGGCGATCTGTTCAAGAAAACCGCCTATGACAGGCGCGGTGGCGGTAATCTGGTGAAAATCTTTTGCCTCACAGGTGATCTGGCTGGTGACATCTAAACCGATCAATGTGATCGGCCAATCGGCGGCAAACACCATATCGGCCGCATCAGGATCATTCCAGATATTCGCCTCAGCATAAGCAGAAACATTACCAGCGCAATCCACTGCCCCACCCATAATCACCAGTTTTTTGACATGATGGATAATCTCCGCATCATATTCCAACAACTTAGCAATGTTGGTTAATGGGCCAACTGGGCACAAAATGATTTCACCAGAATGGGCGCGGATGGTTTCAGACAAAAAGACATGGGCAGGTCTAGGGTCAGGTTTTCGTGTAGGATTTGGCGCAGGCATTGTGCCAAAGCCCTCATCGCCATGAACATAATGTGATGGCGGATTTGGCGGCATCCGCAAGGGCTGTTTTGCACCTTCGCTGACGGGGATATGCTGTTTTGCCTGCTCGGTGAGGAAAAGGGCATTTCTGGTGGCTTGTTCAACAAACACATTTCCAAAAATTGTGGTCAGCCCCATGACCTCTAGATGCGGATGGGCAAAGGCATAATGAATAGCCATGGCATCATCAATGCCGGGGTCTGTGTCGATAATAATTTTTTGGCGGTTCATGATTTATGCCTTGGTGTGCTGTGCCGTCAAACAGGCCTTGGTTTTGTGGATATCCGGAATGGCGGTGCTTGCGCCATGCCGCGTGACTTGAATAGCGGCGGCGGCGGCGGCAAGTGCCATGGCGTCAGCCATGCCCACCCCCTGATCAAGTTGCGCCAGCATATACCCCAGATAAGTATCTCCTGCTCCGGTGGTATCAACCGCGTCAACCGGTGTGGCGGCAACATGATAACAGCCGTCCTTACCAAAGTAATCTGCCCCATCACCGCCGCGTGTTATAATCAGATGCGGAACCCCCAACTGCTCGGCTGGCTTACCCATGGTTTTGCTAAGGGCATCGGCCTCAATCGCATTGATAATCAGCAAATCCACAAGTGGCAGCAACTGCGCTGTGATCTCTGCCACAAAGGGCGCGGCGCTATAACAAATCAATAGGCCGCGTTCTTTCGCCGCCTTCAGATAAGGCACGGTTAAATTGGTCTCGTTTTGGGTCAGTGCCCAATCCCCGGGTTGCGCCATGGCCAAGATGGAGGGGATGATATCCTCAGCTAAGCTGGCGTTGCTTAATGGGGCTAAGATGATCTGATTTTCGCCAGCGTCATCCACGGCAACAATGGCATGACCCGTTGGTGTATTGCCGCGAGTGATAAATTGTGTATACACCCCTGCTGTGATCATATCCGCCAACCAGTGATCATCATCACGATGGATCATGCCAGCATGGAACACCTTACCACCTGCGCGAGCAATGGCGATAGATTGGTTTGCGCCCTTACCGCCAAGGGCAGAATCATAGCGGGTTGCGGCTAGGGTTTCGCCAGGGCGCACCAGATGCGGCATCCCATAAATGTAATCAATATTAATGGAACCAAGATTATATATCGTCATGGGATGGTGTGCCTCATTACCTGATGCTGTGATGCTAGCATAAATGCGCTAGCGGGGCATCAAAATGCTTATATAATGATTTGCTAATCGGCATGAACGCCTAGAAGATATTTTATGACATCAGCATAAATCCATGCGGCATGGCTGAAGATAGGATAGAATGTAAATCTGGGTTCAAGGGCAAAGATAGGCGTAATTAAGGTTTCTTAAAAATGAATGATCAGGGTCATAATGCCCCTTATTGGTGGGATGAGGCCGCGCCACGCGCGGGAAACACCGCTAGCCCCCCGGCCCAAGCCGAGGTGGTGATTATTGGTGCAGGACTTACGGGTCTTGCGGCGGCTTTGCCATTAGCGCGTGCTGGAAAACAGGTGGTAGTGCTTGATAAAATGCGCATCGGTGAAGCCGCGTCCAGCCGGAATGGTGGCATCACTAGTGGTAATTTGCATCTTTCGCGCCAGCAGTTGATCCGGCGCTTTGGCCTTAGCCAAGCGGATGCGGTTGAGGCAGAAGCGGTTGCGGCACGGGCAAATCTAGCTGAGATGATCAGAGATGAAAATCTGTCCTGTGGGCATCAGCCCTCAGGCCGTGTGATTGGCTATCTTCGTCCTATTGACGCTGACGCTATGCGCCGTGAAGCGGATCGAATGAATCACCGTTACAATATTGAAATGAAGGTGCTGGATCAACAGCAGATGACAGAACACACCGCTAGCCAGAAATATCAGGCAGGGGTATTAAGACCTGATATTGGCAGTATTCATCCGGGTCAACTTTTGCTTGGTCTCGCTGATCGCGTTGAGCAGGCAGGCGGCGCCATCATCACCGAAACCGCCATAACCCGAGTTCAGCGTCAAAACAGCCAGTTTCTTGTTGAAACGCATCACGGCAATATAACCGCTGATCATGTGATTGTGGCGACCAATGGATATACGGATAAAGGGTTGCCATGGTTGCGGCGGCGCTTAATTCCCGTGATCTCTGAAATTATCGTGACAGAGGATTTGGGCGCTAACAGGGTGCGAGCCTTAATGCCGAAGCTGAATATGTTTGGTGAGGCTTTGCATTTAGGGTATTACTATCGGCCCACCCCTGATGGCCGCCGTGTGCTTTTGGGTGGGCGGCGCTATAGTCAGGATCCGCTTATATCACAGCGTCAGCTTACGGCAGGGTTGATAGGCATCTTGCCTGATCTTGGTGATGTTCGCATCACGCATCATTGGTCAGGGCCAGTGGCCTTTCCTTTTGATAAACTTCCTAAATTGGTGGTTAATCATGGGGTGATTTATGCCGCTGGATTATGTGGGTCAGGTACGGTTTGGGCACCATGGCTAGGCAAGAAGGCCGCGGCGATGATCCTAGGCGAGGATTCCGAGACGATCTTTGCCCATCAACGGATGCGAAGCTTGCCCTTTTATCATGGCACGCCGTGGTTTTTGCCGCTGACAATGCAATATTATCGCTTGCGTGATCGTATGGCGGCAAAATCCAAATAGCCCCTTTGTTGTCCTCAAATATCAGGATCGGCTTGGTGAAAGGCTGCCAATTCGGCAAGGGTTACGGGCCGAACCGGTGGCCGAAGCCGATAATATGGCATATCTTGGATAGGGATTTTGTGGTGGTCAGCAAGCAAAGCCTGAACCGTTAATCCGCACATACGCCCCTGACACCGCCCCATACCAGCCCGGCAATAGGCCTTAAGTTGGTTAAGGCCAGCCACCCCCAAACCCATAGCCGCGGTGACTTGGGCTTGGGTTAATCCCTCACAACGGCAGATGATGGTATTGGCATCAATGGGGGTGAGGGTTTCGGCAAGGGGTGCATAAAGCCGATCAAGAAAGGGCCGCAAGGCGCGGTGCTGTAACCGCTTCACCCGATGTCGCCATAATGCCGTAATGGGTATTGTTGTTCCGGTTAATGCCTTTGCCAGCGCCGCGCCAGTGATATGCCCGGATGCCACCGCCGCGCCAGAACCTGCAATTCCGCTGGCATCACCCGTGACATAGATTCCCTCTACAGATGATGCCCCATGACGATCGCAAATGGGATGCCAGCACATTTGGCGATGATGCCAATGATGGGTTAATCCGCTCGCCATGCTAAGATTGACATTAGGGATAACCCCCTGATGTAAAAAGACATGGGATGATGGGATGCGCATCTTTGTCTTTGGCCTGCCTTTACCATGCGCAAACGCAACGGCCTCAACATGGTCTTGACCTTCAAGTTGAATATCAGAGACATGAGCAAAATAAGGCGTTTCGGCTTTGATGCGGCGAAGCCAGCGAAGCCCTTTCATTAGCATCTTTGGTTGCACCAGAGCCAACGGCAAAGCCAAAAGGGTTGAGGGTGAGCCAAGCCCAGCGCCAGTATCACATACCCCAGCAACAGAAAATCCAGCATCAAGATATTGCGTGATGGTGAGATAAAATAAAGGCCCGGTGCCAACAAAGACCGCCCCATCAGCCCCGGTTGCGCTGGCTTTCAACAGCGTTTGGGCACCTCCAACCGTCATCACCCCCGGCAGATGCCAGCCCGGTAAAGGAACAGGCCGTTCATATGCGCCAGTGGCGAGAACAATAGCACGCGCTGATAGGTTCTGAGCTATGCCAGCGATAGTCACACTCAAAGACAGGGGGTGAGCAATTTGCCAGACCACCGCCTGATGCTGGATTTCTGCCCCTGATGCGTGGAACGCCTTAGCGAGCTGATGCCCTTTCCAGTAATCTTCACCCAGAAATGACCGGCTCTGGCGGTGCTGATGATTTTGCTGAATATCACGCCAGACCTGACCGCCATGATCTGGCTGATCATCTAACACCAATACGCTTAAACCCGATTGCTGTGCTGTGATGGCGGTTGCCATTCCAGCCGGACCTGCGCCAACGATGATCACATCATAATCAGGCATCATTGGGGTGTCCTGTTCCAGCCAAGTTGAGGTGGCGGTTTAGCCGCAGGCCATCCTTGGCGACCAGCTGGCATGATTGGATGGCTTTACGGTTATCCGCATCCACTAAACAATCAAAACAAACTCCCATCATGCAATAAGGGCCGCGTGATCCCGTTGTTGGTCCATGATGCGTGATGCTAATGCCATGGCGAAGCAAAACACTGGCCACCAACTCCCCTTGATAGGCGGTAAGAGGGCGATCTTCCCAAAAAATGGTAATCTCAGATAAAGAGGTATCAAGCCGGCGAAACATCAAATCGCCTTTCTGAAAAAGCGGTTAAATGGGGGCCAAGATACCCATCATGAATACATCTTGCTAAATCCAGTGCGTGCGCCGCCGCTAAAGTCACTCCGCTATGGCAAGTCACGGCGAATGCGCCGGCTATGTTGGGGGATTGGTCATAGATCGGGTATCCATCTGGCGACATGACACGAAGCGCGGCCCAACTGCGAATAATCTTGGCATCGCTAAGGCTCGGCAAGATGCGTTGAGCACGGCTAGCGATCTCTGCCATGACAGGGCGTGTTGAGGATACATCAAGTCCGGCGTCTTCGTGGCTGTCACCAATCATGATTGACCCTTCTGCGGTCTGGCGTAAAGTGACCATAGGATACCTTATCTGAAGCGGAAGTTTTTCAGTAACCATAATCTGTCCGCGTTGTGGTCTTATTGCTTGCTCTAAACCAAGGAAGGGGGCCAGAGCGCGATTGCCAAGCCCTGCCGCCAGCACCAGTCGTGGGGCGGTGAAATCACCGTCTGGGGTCGTGACCTGAATATCAACCCCTGTCTGGGTGATAGCGGTCACGGGGCAAGAGGTTTTCACATAACCAGATTGATGATGAATAGCATCATGCAAGCCTCGCATCAGATAAAGAGGGCTGACATGGCCATCATGTGGCGACCATGTTGCACCGGCGACCTCACCAATGCCGGGCTGAATCTCTGCCAGTGCCTGCCTGTCCAGCGCTTGAAATTGAAAGCGACCATTTTGATGCTGGCTCAGGGTTGTTAACTCGGCTATGCGGGTGCTGAGTTCATCTTCAGTCAGGCAAACATCAAGTCCACCCTTTTGCTCCAAGGCAAGTGCCGCACCAGTTTGCTCATGCAGCATCGCGGCCAGATCAGGCCAAGATTGCGAAGACGACATGGACCAATCCGCATAAGGAGGAAAGCCTGACCCCTTGCCTTGAACCCAGACCAGCCCAAAATTTCCACGCGCGGCGCGGAAATCCAAATCCCCTGCATCAAGCACGAGGCATGATCGGCCAAGGCGTCCAAGACCATAGGCTATGGCAAGGCCAACAAGACCGCCGCCAACCACTATGCTATCCCAGTTGCGCTGTTGTTCCATGATCTTTCTATATTGTCTTTTCAAACCTTTGGACTCAAGTGATATTGTTTGACTTGGCCGATTAGGGAAAATGAGTGTCTATATAATCCCTAATATCCGTCCAAGTCATATCCACCAAGGGATTAAGTTTGCTCAGATCAGCCGCAGGTAACGGCTGGCTAGCTCTCGTTTACTGGATATCGGTTATGGCCAA
>Ga0181582_10004025_pt1 | contig 11899 bp, 10 predicted proteins | sample 071ome_32_FD_132438 | JGI IMG/M metagenome (GOLD analysis project Ga0181582, IMG submission 132438) | Coastal salt marsh microbial communities from the Groves Creek Marsh, Skidaway Island, Georgia - 071405AT metaG (megahit assembly) | ecosystem: Environmental > Aquatic > Marine > Intertidal...
GGTTTTTCCTTTCAGAACTGGAACGAGGCTGGCTCCATCCAGATCCCGAGGAACACTAGCCCCGGCGATTTCCAGGAAGGTGGCGGCAAAATCGATTGGGGATACGATGTCCTCGTTGACGCTGCCCGCTTGAACGGATCCCGGCCAGCGAACTAGGAACGGAGTCTTTAGGGATTCCTCGTAGATCCAACGCTTGTCGAACCATCCGTGCTCGCCCAAGTAGAAGCCTTGGTCGGAGGTGTAGATCACGATAGTGTTTTCCGCCAGTCCGGACTCATCCAGATAGTCGAGAAGTTCGCCCACGGCATCGTCAACGGAAGCGATGGATCGCAAATAGTCTTTAATATAGCGCTGATATTTCCAGCGCGTTTCCTGCACGCCGTCCAATCGGGCGTCGAGGAAGTCGCTATTCTTGTCGCGGTAGGCGTTGGTCCACATCTTCAACTGCTCAGGAGTCAGATTGGTTGGCGGCACCAATTTGAGGTCGTTGGCATTGAGGTCGCGATCGATCTGCATGGCTTGATCGCGGTGGGCTTTGAGGCGGCGGCTATAATCCTCGAACAGGGTGGGTGGCTCTGGCATATGCCGATCGTCATACTTGGTGAGATACTTGGGCCCCGGTTGCCAGTTTCGGTGGGGGGCCTTGTGCTGGGTCATGAGCATGAACGGCTTGTCGGGATCGCGACCTTCTTTAAGCCATTTGAGGGTGAGATCGGAGATGATACCGCTGGTGTAGCCTACGTGCTCGATGCGCTCAGGATTTTTCCCGTCGCCATCCGCGTCCCGCAGCATGGGGGGATTGTAGTAGGGGCCTTGGCCGATGAGGACCTCGGAATAGTCGTAACCCTGCGGAGCCATGTGCTCGCCCAAGTGCCACTTGCCAATGACGGCCGTTTGATAACCGGCTTTCTGCATCAGCTTGGGAAATGTCTGTTGAGTCCCGTCGAATTTGTTCCCGTTCCTCAAGAATCCATTCTTGTGGGAATACTTGCCCGTTTGAATGGAGGCCCGTTGCGGACCGCAAATGGAATTGGTTACGTAGCAACGCTCGAACAGCATGCCTTCCTTCGCCAAGCGATCGATGTGCGGTGTTTGGTTTAGGCTACCGTCATAGGCGCTAACTGCTTGATAGGCATGATCATCAGAGAAAATAAAGAGAATGTTAGGCCGCTCTTTGGCGACTGCGCCGGCTATACCCAGGGCGCAAATCCAGAAAATCGATCGGATGGGAAAATTCATGGGTGGGATAGATGCTTTACTGATGTAGGTTTATGATTGAAAGACGGAATTGTTGCTGGCTCGGTCCTAAGGAGGCAATCAGGCTTAGATCGAAGGAGCTCTTTATTTAAGCAAGGCCTACTTTTCGTGCTCAGGAAGTGGAGCCGAAAGGGATGCCGTGTAGGCGACAATATTGAGAATGTCCTCGGAGGTAAGATTTTGGACAACTGGGGCCATCAATGCGGACATGGTTCCTTTCCGGGCTCCCTGCTTCATGTCATTCAATTGTCGGGACATGTAGCTTGGTGAGCGAGCGGCTATTCCGGGAACGTTGGCAATGCCATTGAGATAGGGTCCGTGGCATATCGCGCATTGCGGGGTTACTCCTCCCCCGCCTGAATGGACGAGCTCTTTGCCTTTCTCTATGGAACTGGGCGGAACGTAGGCGATGAAGCCTGCTCGTGGATCTCTGAGAAATTCGGTGCGATAGGAATGGATTGGGGTTTCGATGATCCGATTGCCAATTGGCTCGGTACTCGCTCCGCCGCCCTCCAGTGGAATATGCAGTCCTCCACGTATTCGTGTTTTAGGTACGGTATCGGTCTCGACTACCTGGATCCATTGCGTCCACGCCATCGAAGCCATGTATTCGGAGACGGCCTCGATTTCCTCTTCTGTCATGCCGACAGCGCAGTCGATCATCAGCTGACAGTTCGTTTTGCGAGGCTCGGCGCTTTTTCTGAGGCCATTTTTAAAGTCTAGAAGCTGTTGAACGAGATAGTCCTTGTTTTGACCGGCGGGCGGAGCGTTCTCCGCTTTGCCTTTGCCGTTTGGGTAATGGCAGAGGGCACAGGCGATTATCTTTCTGTCGGGATCCCCGTAGGCATAGATTTCGGGCATTTCCGGATGGTCCTGTGGAAACCAATCGGCGGGAGCGGTTTGGAATTTCTTGCCGTCTTTGGCCCCGATGATCTGTTCCCTATTGAAACGCTTCGATGTGCCGGGGAGAGCATAGGTTCCGCCATGATCCTCGAAGGGAGGATTTGGCTCTGTCTCGATCGCATAGGCCCAGGCCAGTTCAACAAAATGATCGGGGAGGGCCTCTTCTTTTGATTGAGCCTGGCCAGCCAGAGCTATCAATGCCCCCACACAGATAGCGACATGAGGTTTAGGCCTTACCCCGAAACCGCTTTTAGTCGGCCCAAGAAAAGTTTGGGGATTGATTCTGCATGGTCGTCGAAAGAAAGGCTTGGGTATCATGGAGGATTAACGCGAATTTGAAGGTGGATCGTCTTTTGCGAACGAAATCTAATTGTATCTTATTAACAAATACAGATATGAAGGATAGAACTATTCGCACGTTGAGGTTTCAGGCGACGAATACAAAAGGGGAAATGATTTCCCATGGGGGTTCCATCGAACAGAGTGGAATCAAAGCCCACTCGAGCGATCCGGAAGTGCTGTCGCAACGCAATTACTCTATCCGCTGCGATAAGGAAATTGGGGCTTCCTCGACGGCTAGCCGGTCGGTGACGCCTAACTAATCAAGAAAGCCCGCGTTCAAGGCTGCATTCGGTTCACAGGTATTTACCGGCGCTAGCGGCCTCCACCTCCGCCACCACTTGGGCCTCCGCGGCCACTGCCGCCGGGACGCCCACCGCCTTGTCCTGGTTGGGGGGCGACCTCTTTCAGAACTTTGTTGAATTGCTTTAAATCCTTCTTGCTTAGGGCCTCTTTGGCGCTCTTGTTCAATTGACCATACAGTGCTGTCATTTCTTCGCGGATGCCCATCATCGCGGCCCGTCGCTTTTGCGGATCGTCTCCAGCAGCTTTGCGGGCCGCCTGCATTTTAGCTTGAATGAGTTGGCGCTGGTAGAAGAAGCGCTGCAGTTGAGGCCCAATCGCCTGTATCTGCTCTTTCTCCATATCGCCCATCTTATCCAGGAAGGCGTAGGTGTTATCATTGACCTGCTTTTCAAGCATTTTGATCCGTTTCTGCTTTTCCTCCTCGGAAAGCTGCTGAGCTTGGGCGGTGTATGTCAAGCCAGCGAGAGCGCAGGTGACCAATGCGAGGAGTAGCCTTATTGGCAGACGGGATAGGAACATGGTTTTCATAGAATCAACGAGTGGGTTAGGTAGGTTAGACGGGCTGACGAAAGTTCTGAGTGTAACGCTGAGTGGTCAGGCCTGGTTTCAAGGAAAACCAATTGAATCAACCTAGGCCTAAGAGGGGGCGTTTATCTCAGAATCCGTTGTCATTCGCCAGTCTAAATTGAGCTAGCCTTTCATGGGCTAACCTGCTAAAGGTATAGTCGTGGTTCCTAGCCCCGTTTCCCTTGGTAGTAATCTGCTTATCCATTTTACCTCTTTGGGGGACGGATAAGGCGCCTTCGGAGATACCGGGTCGAGATGTCGCCCTTGAAAATGGAATCGATTGGGACGAAGCTCGGGGTCTTTTTGGGCTTTTCAAAAGCGGCAATAGCAAGGCCTTCCACCAGTTGACGACGTAGGTTGGCCTCGGAACCGAATAGACTACTTCGTTTTGGCCAAGCTAGAATCGAAGGGCTTGAGGCCGTCTGAAGAGGCGAGCAAACGAACCTTGATCAGACGCGTTTCCTACGCTTTGACAGGACTGCCACCAACGCAGGAAGCGGTGAATGGTTTTTTGCAAGATTCCAGCCCGAACGCATACGAGATGTTGGTAGATCGATTGATCGATTCACCGGCTTACGGCGAAAGATTTGCGAGCCTTTAGATAAACGCCGCGCGATACGCCGAGGATCAAGCCCATCAAGTAGGAAACAATGTCCAGTGTTTTTATCCCAATGCCCACCGCTACCGAAAGTGGCTTATCGATGCCCTTAATCGAGATATGCCTTACGATCGCTTCGTCGAGTTACAGCTGGCAGCGGATAAGGTGGACAATCCGTAGGTTGATGATTTGCCGGCATTGGGATTCATCGGACTGGGGCCAAAGTATTACAATCGGAAACTCCTAGACGTACAGGCAGACGAGTGGGAAGATCGTGTCGACACCGCGATCAGAACGTTTCTGGGACTGACGGTTGCCTGCGCCCGTTGTCACGATCACAAATACGATCTGATTCCTACCGAGGAATATTATTCGCTCGCGGGTGTTTTTGCGAGTACGAAGATGATCAATAAAGTCCCAGATTCGATGGGCGAGCTAATGAACTCGGCGATCGCGGGTGATGAGTCGGAGGATAGAAAGCAGGACGACAAAACGATTAGCCCGCATGCTCAACATATCGTGAGGATGGGGACGCGCAAAACCTCCATGTATTTTTGAGAGGCGATGTTGAAAGCAAAGGTCCTCAGGTTGCGCGGGGCTTTCTGCAAATTTTGAGCGGCGATGATGACTATCGATTCGAGTCTGGAGATAGTGGTAGTCAGGAATTGGCTCGGAGAATTGTCGATTCAGAGAACCGGTCGCTGGGCCGAATGAATCGAAACCGGCTAACCGTGGAGATGCTGCGGGACACGCTATTATTCGCGAGTGAGGAGCTGGAGCCAGGCGATGGACTGTCGCTGGAATTGAGCGGTCCAGAAAATCGGCGTAGACCAGTCCTCGGGCGCGTTAGCCGAAAACAATTGGATAGCTACTTGGCTCTCTTTGACTACCCGGATCCAAACGTCCATAGTGGAAAACGGGCGGAAACAAGTACGCCGATGCAAAAGCTTTTTGTTTTGAACAGTCCGTTCATGAGGCAAAGGTCCCAAGCTCTAGCGGAACGACTCTTGCCTGAAGGGCATCGTTCGCAAGAGAACCGCGTGCAGCGGACATATGCGTTACTTTACGGCCGACCGGCAGAATCTAGAGAGGTTGACCTTGCTCTCGACTATCTGGGTGATTCGCCGGAGGTCAGCGAATCAAAGTGGGGTGATTACGCTCAAGCTCTTACGCTTACGAATGAGCTAATGTATTTGGATTAAACCTACAAGAAACGATAATCGAAATTGTCAATGGCGTACCCTGATCTCTGATCGCTAATCTACACGCGCCGAGAGATGCCTCGGCGAATGGGCACCGGAATGGGCATGGTTGGCTTGGCTTCGATGCCAGGGGTTGGCAAGTCCTTCGCGAAATCCTCGCTTGGTCGAACGCCGCCGATTGTCCCCAGAGCCAAACGCGTGATATTCCTCTTCCTGAATGGGGGACCCTCGCATATCGACACCTTCGATCCCAAGCCGGCGTTATTTAAGTATCAGGGCCAAACCCCTCCGGCGATTTGTATAGAGAGGATAAAGCGGGCGTATTTATGCCCTCGCCTTTCAAATTTTCCAGACACGGCAATAGTGGGATCGAAGTACCCGAAATCCTGCCTCACTTGGCGAAAGTAATCGACGATTGCTGCATTATCAGGTCCATGCAAACGGATATTCCCAATCACGAATCGGCTTTGCTGCAAACGCACTCGGGTTATATTCAGCCGACGCGGCCATCGATAGGCTCCTGGCTTCTCTACGTTTTGGGTTCTGCGAACGAGAACCCACCTGGATATGTCGTTCTCAGGCCAAGCAACAAGATCGTGGTAGGCCCCGCGCTTTGGAGCAATGGTTTCTCTCCCGCCGAATACCATGCCACCAGCGTGATCAACGAGGATATGCGAGTGGAAAAGCTGCTTGCCAATATCAAGAACCCGAAATTGAGGGATGCCCAGCAGCGAAAGCAGGTTGATCTCGCCCAGCAACTCAACGTCTGGCACAAGGAGAAGCTCGACAATAGCCCCTAGTTCGAGGCTCAAATTAAGTTCATGGAAACCGCTAAAAATATGCAAAAGGCGGCCATGGATACTTTTGATATTTCCAAAGAATCGAGGCTATGGCTCCAGCGACGAACTGGGCATGCTGGTGGAGGAGAATCCAGTACATGTACACGATTTCCATGCCACGATCTTGCATTTGCTGGGCGTCAACTACGAGGAATTGACTTATCGCTATGCGGGCCGCGACTTCCGGCTTACCGATGTGCATGGACGCGTGGCGCATGACATCATGGTTTGATGTATCGGACGGCTGAAACGTAAAGCGATGTTCGACGTGAACAACACTTTTTGCCTGGTAAGGCTGTTTGTCCCAAAATAGCAGCAAGTCGTTAGCTTATTGAAAATCATGGAGTTGTCAAGATGTTATAGTTTCGCTCCGCTGCTTAAGGATGAGCAGCCCTACCATCGAGCTTCTTCCGCCGCTTGAATCTGAATGCAAATAGTTTGGTTAGCTATTGTGGACAATAGCATAAACCTGACTGTATTCGAGGCTTTGCTAAAGGTGACTTGCCGCGGAGGAAATCCTACTGATACTTCCCCTATTGACTGATGCAGAAGACTGAGGGACAGCCACTGCCTAGATTGATTCTCCCCAATTTGGGACGGCGATTCTCTGGGGTGACATCCACCATGCTGCAAACCTTGCCCCATCAGATGAAAGCGATTCCACTCGTTATCTGGGGAAGCGCATTCGTAGATGGCGACCTTCCAGTTGTTCGTTTTCGCGAACTGCTGAGAATTACCCAAGAATCGCTAGAAGATGGCTCTATGCGAGTATATCATGCCCGTCGAAATATCGAGATGCTTTGGGGCTTGGTCTTGAAGAAGCTATTCAGAAGGGAATTGAAACTAGTCTTTACATCGACGGCTCAACGAAAGCATAGCGGATACACTCGCTTCCTTTATCATCGTATGGATGCCATCATTACCACCTCTGACCGGGCTGGAAGTTTTTTGGATCGGCCTGCGGATTACATTATTCCTCATGGGATTGACATTGAAGCGTATCCTACCGTTGAAGACAAAAGGAAATCCTGGGAGCAACTAGCGTTGCCAGGAACTAGAGGCATTGGAATCTTCGGCCGAGTGCGCCCTCAGAAAGGCGTGGACCTGTTTGTCGAGGCGATGATTGAGGCATTGCCCCGCCATCAGGAGTTCACTGCTGTGATAGTCGGGAAAACGACGCCCAAGCATGAGCCGTTCGTACAGTCGTTGAAGAGACGAATCGAGAAGGCGGGCTTGTCAGAGCGTTTCGTATGGCTGGGGGAAGTTGAATTTAGCGAATTGCCTTCGCTTTACGGAGCGATGTCGATTGTCGCATCCGTTTCTCGAGTAGAGGGCTTCGGGTTGACTTGCCTGGAAGCCATGAGTTCCGGGGCCCCGGTTATAGCCAGCCGAACAGGAGGATTCGAATTGGTAGTTAGAGACGGAAAAGATGGTTATTTAGTGGACTGCGGTAGTGCGAACGATATCCGAGACCGCTTTTTAGAAATGGCCAAAGATCCGGATCAACTCGAAGCCATGGGTCGATCGGCCCGAGAGCGTATCGAGTCGGCATTCACGATTCAAAGAGAAGCGGATGACTTGGTGAAGGCTTACAACGAAATATCGAGAAGGCCCTAGAGACTACGGGTTCCGACCATTCTTTGTCAAAGGCGGTATAGAGTCTTTTCAGCCTGACTGCTGATCGTAGAGACTCTTGTAGAGCGAACATCGATCGTAGAGATCGGCATGGCTCCCTTCGTCGATTATATGGCCATCCTCGAAGACAAGAATTTTGGAGGCGATCCTGAGGGAACTGAATCGGTGGGCAATCATGAGAACGGTTTTGCCTGCGACGAGTTCTTCCAGGGCTTGCTGAATCTTGCCTTCGCTCTCGGAGTCTAGAGCCGAAGTGGCTTCATCCAGAATCAGTATGGGAGCATCGCGAAGAAAGGCCCGGGCGATGGCGATGCGCTGCTTTTGTCCGCCTGATAGCCTGGTCCCGCGTTCGCCAACGATTGTTTCGTATCCATTATCTTGAAGTTCGATAAAATCGTGAGCGAACGCTTGTTTGGCGGCTCGCCTAACTTCATCGTCGGTCGCCGATTGGCGGCCGAGGCGAATGTTTTCCATGATGGAATCATCGAAGAGCACGGGATCTTGCGAGACTATGGCTATGTTTTCGCGCAGCTGGTTAGTATTGATATTGCGGATATCTAGTCCATCTAGTAGAATGCTTCCCGAGCTAACATCGTAGAATCGAGGAACGAGATTGGCGAAAGTGCTTTTGCCAGCTCCGCTAGGCCCGACTAAGGCGCAAACGCATCCAGGATCGATTTTCGTTGATGCTGCGGAAAGAGCGGGCGTGTCTCCATAAGCAAATGAAACTTCGCTGAATACGATCTCGCCTTTAGGATCCTTGAAATCGGCTGGATTGCCAGGTTCTTCGATTCCTATCGATTCCGCCAGGATTTCGCGTATCCGCTTTAAGGATTCAGTTCCTTTTTTTAGTTCTCCAGCTAGATAGCTAATTCGCTTAATGGGCGCGTAACTGAAGTAGAGGGCGGCGAATATGGCGATGAATACCTCCCCGGTTACCCCTTTGTAGTAGCCGATAACGAAGGCCGATGCCAGTCCGACCGAGGAGATGATCTCCACGACGGGGGAGAGGGAGAATGTGTATTTGACGACTTTCATTTGCGAGCGAAACAGCTCGGATAGTCTGGTAGCGAATCGATCGTTCTCCCGGTCTTGCAGATTGAAAGCCCGCACTTCTTTCGCGGCTCCGATATTCTGGGAAAGGTCGTTGGTGACTGTGGCCAATTCCTCTTGCTGCGCTTTGGCCTTTTGCCCCAGCTTATGGGTGAGCTTCCTGACTGGGACAATGACCAGAGGCAGCAGAGCAATACTGCAGTAGATGTAGATGACCCCGTCGTGTTCCCATCCTTTGTAGGCGAGCATGCAAACGGCGCCAAGAAAGGTCAAGGGAGCGATGGCTAGATCGCGCCCCGTTATTGTGAGGGCATATTGCATGGCTTGCGTGTCGGCTGTCAGTCGAGCAATCAGATCGCCAGTCTTCCTAGTTTGGAAAAACGCAAGGGGCAGTCGTTGGATATGGGAGAACAAAAGAGCTCGCAAGTCGCGAATGACACTCAGACCTGCATGGTTTAGATGGTAGGTGCTAAGAAAGGTGCAAATGCCGATAACTAGAAAAAGAATAGGAAAAATGCTGGCGATAATGATCACTGAGCTCGTCGGCATGGTCCGGGAACCGTTGAGTACGATGCCAAAAAGCTTCTCGGCCCCAAAGGTTATACCGGCGCCCGTACACATTCCGGCGATACCCCCTATCACGAGGGCTAGCCGAACGCGATGCCGGTAAGGGTGGAGCAGTTCCAAAAATAGCTTCAAATCTTTTAGCATAGGCAGCTTGATTCGGAAGGGACTCTGATGAGCGTCAGTCTTTCGACGACTTAACATCCAGGGCATCCCGCAGACCGTCGCCAAGAAAATTCATAGCGAAAAGAGTCAGGGAGAAAAACAATGAAGGCACTACGAGCAGCCAGGGATAGGAAGCCATTCGGTCTGCGCCATCCTTAATGAGAGTGCCCCAAGACGCGCTAGGCTCCTGCACTCCCAGCCCGAGGAATGAAAGCGTTGACTCCAACAGCATGACGGCGGGAACTAGGAGAGTTGCGTAGACAATTACCGGACCGAGGATGTTAGGCGCTAGATGGCGGATGATAATGGATGCGGTGGATACTCCGTTGGCTCGAGCCGCCTCGACGAATTCCATTCCCTTTATGCTGTTCACCTGTCCGCGCACGATGCGGGCCATCGTCAGCCACTCGACCGCCCCTATAGCGATGAAAATCAAGATTAATTGGTGTTCGAAATTCTGGAAAGCTACCATGAGCAGGATCACGAAGATGAGAAACGGCAAGGCGTAAAGGATGTCCACGAGTCGCATCATGAAAGCGTCGACCTTTCCGCCGATATAGCCGGATACGGATCCGTAGGTCACGCCTATAAGCAGGGCGACAATCGTAGCGACGAATCCCACTCCGAGAGAAATCCGTCCGCCTTGCATGATGCGGGCTAATAGATCGCGTCCCTTTGTATCCGTACCCAAAATATGGAAACGGTCGAGGCGTTTGAAATAGATTCCAATAACAACGGTCTGCGCTTTGCTATTAAGTTTGGCTAGATCAGTTTCAGGATCTTCGGCGTAAATATCGATAAATTCATCGGTAGTGATGACCTCGTCAGGGGTGGGTTTCTCCTCGTCGAAACGAACTTCGATCAACTGCACGCGGGTGAACGGAGGCTGGCTACCGAGAGAGAGCGATATGCTTTCCGGGCTGTGCTGATACAGCAGTGGACCAAGAAAAGATAATACCGTGATGCCGGCGAAAAAGATAAGCCCAAACATGGCTAGACGGTTCCTCCGAAGCCGTAGCCAAGCGTCGTTGGTTAAGGATCTGGGTTCTACCAGCCGATGGGGAGAAGGAAGCTCCGTTTCATCGGGACTAAGTCGAATCTGCGGCATCAGTCGTAACGAAGCTTCGGATTCAAGTAGATCTGCACGATATCAACGATTATATTGGCCACAATAATGAGTATCGCATAAAAGAATACGGTTGTTACGATTAGCGAATGGTCGCGGTTGAGGGCGGCTTGCACGAAGTGCCGCCCCAGTCCGGGCACTTGGAAAATCGTTTCCACGACGAACGATCCGCTAATGACCCCAGCTATAGCGGGGCCGAGAAAAGAAACGACAGGCATGATGCCTCCACGAAGAGCGTGTTTGAAGATTACCGCTGCATTGGAAAGGCCTTTGGCCCGAGCGGTTCGGATATAGTCCAAGCCCAGCACTTCCAGCATACCGCCCCTAGTCATTCGGGCAATATAGGCTGCGTAAAATAGCCCGAGCGTGATAGCGGGAAGAATGCGATATTCCCAGCCGAACCAGCCGGAGACTGGAGTCCATTCTAGACGAAGAGCGAAGACGAGGGCGAGAATGGGTCCGATGACGAACGTTGGCAGACAAATGCCTGTCATAGACAGGCTCATAGGGACATAGTCGAAAGCCGAATTCTTTCTCCATGAGGCCAAAATCCCGGCGGGGATCCCAATCAGGAGAGCGACTGCCATGCCAAGCAAGCCGAGTTCAATCGAAGTGCCAAAGTGCTCTTTGATGATATCGCCAGAGGTCAGCCCGGGAACGCTAGCGATGGGTGGGAAGTCAAAGGTGATGTGGCGGTAGAGCAGATTCCAATATTGGCTTAGGAGGGAGTCGCCATAGCCATAATACTCCATCTGCTTTTCCAAGACCGCGGGAGGAACTTTTCGCTCATCGTCGAATGGGCTTCCGGGAGTCGCCTTTATCATCACGAAGGTGATGGTGTAAATCGCCAGCAAGACTGGTATCGATTGAAGCAGGCGAATGAGTAGAAAGCGGATCAAGGGCTAGTTCGTTGTTGCTGTTTTACGATGGTATCAGCGAATGTACGGGGGAAACGGCCCAGCCTGTCAATTTTCGAAATAGACGTGCTTGAATGGATGATTGTCGAGGAGCTTGGGATTCCATCCTCTGACTCGCGTATCCAATCGGTAATTTCGAGTATAGAAATAGATCGGGGCGATAGGCATCTCCTCGAGTAAAATCGTCTCTGCATCATAGAGCATTTTGAGCCGCTTTTCCGCGTCTGCCTCCAGGTAAGAGGCGGAAATCAGTTGGTCGTATTCCTCATTGCTCCATCCAGTTTCATTGTTGCCGTTTCCCGTTGTCCACATGAATAGGAAGGTGTCGGGATACATATAGTCCCCGATCCATCCTGCCCGAGCGATATCGTAGTCGCCTTGATGCACTGTATCTAAGAATACCTTCCATTCCTGATTTCGCAAGTCTA
>Ga0181582_10004037_pt1 | contig 11883 bp, 11 predicted proteins | sample 071ome_32_FD_132438 | JGI IMG/M metagenome (GOLD analysis project Ga0181582, IMG submission 132438) | Coastal salt marsh microbial communities from the Groves Creek Marsh, Skidaway Island, Georgia - 071405AT metaG (megahit assembly) | ecosystem: Environmental > Aquatic > Marine > Intertidal...
AGAAAAGGTTTTGCTTAAAGGCAACAAGCGCAGTCAAAAAACATATTACTGGCACACTGGCTATCCGGGGGGGATCAAATCCCGCACGGCTGAAAAACTGCTTGATGGTCGTTTTCCTGAGCGTGTCTTGATCAAGGCCGTGGAGCGCATGATCCCGCGTGGCCCACTTGGTCGCCGTTGCATGAAACATTTGCACGTCTATGCAGGTGATAAGCATCCCCACGATCCACAACAGCCACAAAAGCTGGATGTTGCCGCGATGAACCCTAAGAACACAGCGAGATAAACCATGGCTGATGAAAACCAGATTGAAAACGCTGCAACAACTGCGGATCAGCCCGAAGGCATGGCCGCGCTTGAGGCATTAAAAACCGATGGTGGCGCACCTACCGCCGCAGATACCGCTATTGCTGAACCGCAAATTGATGCGCTTGGTCGCTCTTATGCCACAGGTCGCCGTAAAGATGCGTCAGCTCGCGTATGGCTCAAGCGTGGGTCAGGCCGGGTTCAGGTCAATGGCAAGGATGTTCAGGAATATTTTGCTCGCCCTGTGTTGCAAATGCTTTTGGCTCAACCCTTTGAAGTTGCCGCCAGAACAGGGGAGTTTGATGTCATCGCCACCGTGAAAGGTGGGGGGCTATCCGGTCAGGCTGGTGCGGTTCGCCATGGTATTAGCCATGCGCTGATCCGCTTTGAACCGGGCTTGCGTCCTGCGCTTAAGGCTGGTGGCTTCCTGACACGGGATAGCCGTACCGTGGAACGGAAGAAATATGGCCGGGCCAAAGCGCGTAAGAGCTTCCAGTTCTCAAAGCGTTAAGCTCGTCTTCAAAACCAATTTACAAAGAAAGAGCAGCAAGCGATTGCGGCTCTTTTTTTGTGCTTACTGCACTTGAGGGGCTTTACCACATCGCAAGTGGCGCTTGTCATTACGGTTAAAAAAACACCTCATGCATGACGCGTCCGGGTAAAAGGGTAAAGGCTCCGGTCAGAATCAGTGCCAGAACATAAAGAAGTATCATCATCACTTTATGTTTTTTGATGTTGTTCTGTCTTGCCGCCGATATGGCGGCGTAAAGTGACCAGAGGGTAAAGATAGAAAGCAAATGAATAAGGCTGAAGTCACCAAATTGCTTAATGGTACTAATCCAAAAGCTGCTGATGCTAACAATCAACATTAAACTGACCCACGCATAGCCGATGGTTTTATGCTGCCTTGTCCCTTTGGTGGCGACCAGTTGCCACCCCCCAACCCCTATCGCAAGTAGGGCGGTGATGGCATGAAGCGGTATGGGGGAAGGTTGTTGAAGTAAGTAATCTAGGTTCATTTTTCTCAGAATGTGATGGCATGGAAGTGCCACCTTATCAGAGTATTCTCTTTTTTCAAATTTTTTCAATATTTTGCAGGCTTATCGCCTAAGCCTTTTGTCGACTTACAGCCTAAACAGCAATCAAAAAAAACATGGCGCAGTTCTGATCGCTTTCGCCTATATTGATTAGCCTATATGACTGGGCCTATATGACTGGGCCTATATAACTGGGTCTATATGACTGGGCTAGAGCCTTGTCGCACGCATAAAGCCGCATGAGCGAGGATGAAATGTATAACCCTGAACAATTTTTGGAAAAGGACATGCATGAAATCAAGAGGATCGTAGAAGAATATCCTCTTGCCACTTGTGTGGTAAATAATGGCAGCGATTTTGAAATCAATCACATTCCTATGATTTGGCAAGATGAGGATTTAATTGGGCATATCGCCCTGTCAAATCAAATGCACAAAATGTGTGATGATGGGTGCAACGCGGCCTTTGTGTTCAGGGCGGAAGATACCTACATATCCCCCAATTGGTATCCTAGCAAAAAAGACACGCATAAACAGGTGCCAACTTGGAATTACCAAGTGGTGCATATGCATGGGCAATTATATTTCCATCATGATGATAAAGAAAAATTAGCTGTCGTTGGTCTGCTGACAAAACATCATGAGCATAAGGAAAATGGCGATAAAGCATGGAAAATGCGCGATGCCCCAAAAGATTATATGAAAATGATGCTCGACAATATTGTGGCCATGAGGTTTCAGATAAAAAAAATTGAGGCAAAGTCAAAATTAAGCCAGAACAAGGAAATCGTAGATTACCAAGCGGTGATAGAAATCATGCGCCAGAAACAACTCCATGGTATCGCGAGCCGTATGCAGAAACGCAACGAGCCATAGGATTTTCCGAAAAGCTTCATATTTTCCTGTTAGAAATCACCATTCTGGGCAATCGCCTTATTGCCATGCTGAGGCGAAGGGGGCATGATAGATGCCATGGAAACGGATAAACGCATGATCGGAAGGTGTCATTGTGGGGCGGTGGAAATCGCTATCCCTGCGGATACGGATTTTTCTGCGGCTAGGCGGTGTGATTGTTCTTATTGCCGTCGGCGATGGGCGCCAACCGCAGGCGTAGATGCAGATAAAATTGAGGTGATCAAGGGCGCAGAAATGCTCACACGCTATCAATTTAACACCAAGGTGGCTGAACATTTTTTCTGCCAGAATTGCGGAATTTACACCCATCACCGGCGCCGCAGTAATGCCTCAGAGTTTGGCGTGAACATCACCTGTTTTGATCACATCAATATGCAGGATTATAACAACGTTGCCATCCTTGATGGCGTCAATCATCCGAAAGATCGGAAGTAAGAAACATGAGCAAAAGTTTGAATATCGCGATCGCTGGTCTTGGTACGGTTGGGGCAGAAGTCGCTCGGCAACTGACCCTTAATCGGGAACATTTCACGCGCAAGGCAGGGCGGCCTGTAAATTTGGTGGCGGTGTCTGCGCGTGATGCCAATAAGGATCGTGGGTTTTCTATGGATGGCATTGAGTTTTGCCAAAACCCCCTTGATCTGGCGGCAAGGCAAGATGTGGATATGGTCATTGAGCTTATTGGTGGGTCTGAAGGCGCGGCTTATGATCTGGTGACGGCGGCTTTGAAACAAGGCCGCCATGTGGTGACAGCAAATAAGGCCTTATTGGCGCATCACGGCTTAGCCTTAGCCGCATCAGCAGAACAATCTGGTCTTGCCCTAGCAGGGGAAGCCTCTGTCGCTGGCGGTATTCCGGTTATTAAAATGCTGAAAGAAAGTCTGGCTAGCAATCAAATCACGCGTATCACGGGTATTCTCAACGGCACTTGCAATTATATTCTCTCGGTGATGCAACATGAAAGCCGTGGGTTTGAAGATGTGCTGGCTGAGGCGCAGGCGCTTGGCTATGCCGAAGCTGATCCTAGTTTTGATATTGACGGGGTAGATGCCGCGCATAAGCTTGCTATTCTGGCCTCTATTGGCTTTGGCTATGCGCCTGCGATTGATGAGGTTAGTATCACGGGTATTCGCCATATCACCTTAACTGATATGCAAAATGCGCTTCATTTAGGCTGTACGATCCGGCTCTTGGGTGAGGCGACACGCAACAGCGATGGGCGCGTGGCGGCCATGGTGCGGCCGGTGTTGTTGCCGCTTGATAATAGCCTTGCCAAGATTGACGGCGCTCTTAATGCCGTGACCTTTACCGGAGAGCCTATTGGCGCGGTGACGGCCATTGGCCCCGGCGCAGGGGCAGGGGCAACCGCGTCGGCGGTATTGGCGGATGTGATTGATGTTGCGCAGGGGCGCGTTTCCCCCTTTTTTGGCGAGATGGCGTCTCACTTGAAGCCTGCCCAAGGTCAGGCGCAATACAATCAAGCGGAGCGGCATTTTATTCGGCTTCAGGTCTATGATCGCCCCGGCGTTCTCGCGGATGTTACCGCGATTTTGCGCCAGCATGATATCTCGGTGGAGAGCATAAATCAGCCTTCACGATCCGAAGACGGGGTTAATGGTGATGTGCCTATTATTATGACCATCCATGAAACCACACCAGCGGAATTATCCGCGGCGATGGCAGAGATTGCCAATCTGTCAACGGTATTGGCAGAACCGGTGGTGTTAAGCATCGGGCATGATTAAGTGATGACGGATCACGAAGATCAGCGCCCCTCATCCACCGGGGCAATATGGTCATATTCCCAAGCCCCATCACATTATGTCAATGGGCTGATTGAGGCGACCGCAATGCCGCGGCCTGTTGCGATGATGTTGGCATCACGCGATATTTCCAAAGACAAGATTGATCACTGGCTTGATCCAAAAATGCGTGATCTCATGCCTGACCCGTCTTGCCTTGCGGATATGGATGTGGCGGCAGGGCGGCTTGCGGATGCGGTGATCGCTGGCGAAAAGATCGGTATTTTTGGGGATTATGATGTTGATGGTGCATCTGCCGCGAGTGTGCTTCATGATGTGCTGACTGATTTGGGGCTTGAGGTATCTATCCATATCCCTCATCGGTTTCATGAAGGCTATGGGCCTAATCTGCCGGCCTTATTGGGGCTGAAAGAGGCTGGTTGCCACCTGATCCTCACCGTGGATTGCGGCATCACCGCCAATGCCCCTATCGCGGCAACAACTGAAGCAGGGGTTGAGGTGATCATTGTGGATCATCACTTGCCGGGGCCAGATTTGCCGCCGGCTGTGGCTGTGGTGAACCCGAACCGTTTGGATGATGATAGTGGGCTTGGCTATATGGCCGCCGCTGGTGTTGTCTTTATGCTAACCGTGGCTTTGGTGAGGGAATTGCGGCAACGCGGCTGGTTTGCGGAACACAACCGAAATGAGCCGGATTTGATGCGTGGGCTTGATTGTGTTGCCCTTGCCACGGTGGCGGATGTTGTGCCATTGCATGGCCTTAATCGCGCGTTTGTGCGTTCAGGGTTAAAGGTCATGGCACGACGCGAACGCCCTGGGTTAAAGATGCTTGCTGATCTTGCCAGACTCAACACCGCGCCAGATAGCGGCTCGCTCGGCTTTGTTTTAGGGCCTAGGATCAATGCTGGGGGGCGGTTTGGCGAATCTGATCTTGGCGTAGGCTTGCTTACCACTCGTGATCCGCAAAAAGCGTTGGAATACGCCACTGCACTTGATCAACTAAATGCCAAACGCCAACAGGTGGAACACGAAACCACCGAGGCGGCAATGCAGCAAGCCGAGGGCAAAGATGATATGGTGCTATGCCTTTCTGGTGAAGGCTGGCACGAAGGCGTCATCGGTATTTCCGCAGGCCGCATCAAAGAGAGTTTTAACCGCCCCGCTTGCGTTATCAGCGTTGCAATTCAGCCTGACGGTAGCCGCATTGGCAAGGGGTCTGGGCGATCTGTTGCTGGGTTTAGATTAGGGTCTGCCATTATTGCCGCCAAACAAAAGGGCCTATTGCTGGCGGGTGGTGGTCATGATATGGCGGCTGGGTTTAGCATTGATATGCAACATTTTGAGGCGTTTGCCGCCTTTCTTAATCAGCGAGCCAAAACCGATTTGGCATCAGCCACTGTTATCAAAACATGGCAAATTGATGCAGAAATGCCCCTGACCCAGATGAATGTTTCCACCTTGGACTGGCTGGATCAGACCGGGCCGTTTGGCGCCGGCTTTCCTGAACCGATCTTTATGATCACAGGGGTAAAGGCGAGTTCTGTTCGCGTCATGGGAAAATCCGAAGAACACATGGCCTTGCGCTTGGATGATGGGCTTGGTCAGGTGGATGCTGTGGCGTTTCGCGTGGCAGGAACACCACTAGGGCAGGCGTTGAGCCAGATGAAGGATGGTCGGCGCGCGGATATCATTGGCCGAATAAGCCGAAATCGTTTCCGCGGTGAGGACAAAGCCCAGCTGATGATCAATGATATCCGATTTGTCACATGAGGGATGATTAATTCGCTTGATTTGCTGATCGCTTTTGGGTAGTCATGTTCTTGCCTTTACGACCCGTTCGTCTAGAGGCCTAGGACATCGGCCTTTCACGCCGACAACACGGGTTCGAATCCCGTACGGGTCGCCATTTCATTCCACCAGTTTATGTGCATGAGATTTATCCTAATCTAAAAGGGATCAGAACGCTATCAGAGCGTTTCTAGAATTTCTGCGGACTCAAGGCGGATCTGGTCTTTGCGTGCCGCGTCCATCCGTGCCAGATTGCGATAAGGCATGCCCATGCGTGGATTGCCAGCAAGTTGATCTTGGTTTCGCATCAGAAAATCCCAATACAGCAGATTAAACGGGCAGGCGGATTTGCCCAATTTGCTGGTAACCGAATAATGGCACCCTTTGCAGTAATTTGACATGCGGTTGATATAGGCACCGCTAGCGGCATAGGGCTTGCTGGCTAAATCACCGCCATCGGCATAAAGCGTCATGCCGTGAACATTAGGCATTTCCACCCATTCATAAGCATCGGCATAAACCGCCAGATACCATGCATTGACCGCCGCTGGATCAAGCCCTGCCAAAAGCGAAAAATTGCCAATGACCATAAGCCGTTGGATATGATGGGCATAAGCATGATCAATGGTGTTTTGAATAGATATGCGAAGGCATCGCATCTTGGTGTCTGCTGTCCAAAAGAAATCTGGCAGGGGGCGATCTGCCGCAAGCGCGTTGCTTTGGGCATATAAGGGCATCTGATACCAATAAATGCCACGCACATATTCGCGCCACCCTAGGATTTGGCGGATAAAGCCCTCAACGGCATTCAATGGGGCTTTACCATGTTGCCATTGCGCTTGCGCTTTGCTGATGATTTCACGCGGTGACAACAGCCCACTATTGAGATAAAGCCCAATATGAGCATGATACATCCACGGCTCATTATCGAGCATCGCATCTTGATAAGTGCCAAAGAGAGGTAAGCGGTCAGTGAGGAATTGGTCAAGCGCGGCTAGCGCATCGCCGCGAGTAACCGCATAGGTGAAACCATCTGCATCCCCCATGTTATTGGCAAAACGCTCTGTGACCATGGCCATGACTTCTGTTGTGATCGCATCCGGGGCAACCGCAAAGGGTTTTGGCGGTGATAAGCCTTCTTTTGGTGGGGCGCGGTTTTCGCTGTCATAATTCCATTCGCCGCCCACCGGTTTTCCATGTTCCATCAGCACATCATAACGCCGGCGCATATCCCGATAGAAATATTCCATGCGTAAGCTTTTTCGGCCCTCTGCCCATTGCTGGAAATCATCATGAGAGGCAAGAAAGCGATCATCGTCACGGCATTCAACGGCTAGGCGCAACTTTTCGCCCCATGTTTTCATCTCTTCGGTTAGCCGATATTCCCCTGCCTTGGTGACGATGACAGTATCGGCCTCAGCCTTATCTAAATGGCGCGCGATTTCACCCAATAGCGAATGGCTGTTTTCTGGATCATCAAGCCGCGTATAAAATACCCGAATGTTACGCTGGCGGAGAGTTTCGGCAAAGTGCCGCATGGCAGAAAAAACATAGATCAGTTTCTTTTTATGATGCGGAACATAACTGGCCTCGGTCATGACCTCTGCCATCAGAACACTATCACCGGAGGCGAGATCACGAAGGGATGATATCTCGTCGCTAAGCTGGTCACCTAAAATCACACGCAAACAGGCCATGGCATTATCCTCTGCTCTCAATCTATGGGGCGGAATGGCAATGACAAGGGCTGAAAACCTTTGATCAGCATAAAGCCGATGAAAGTTTGCTCAAAATAGGGAATTTTGCTATCTTTCCTCAAATTTTGGCAAGCCTTGAGGGTTTGGCATTTTTCATGACGATAAGACCATCATAACAAACCATTAGGTGAGCAAATCATATGACGAAAACAGCCTTTCTCTTTCCGGGTCAAGGATCACAAAGCGTCGGCATGGGTGAGGCGATTATGGCCGCCAGCCCTGTCGCAAAATCTATCATCACGCAGGTGGATGAGGCTCTTGGTAGGGAATTGTTGGCGATTATGCGTGACGGTCCTGATGAGGCGCTTAAACTCACCCGAAACGCGCAACCTGCGTTGATGGCAACCGCGCTTGCCACGATCAGGGCGTTAGAAGATAAAACAGGCAAACCGATTTCCGCCATGGCGGATTATGTGGCTGGGCATTCGCTTGGGGAATATGCGGCGATGGCCGCGGTTCATGTGTTTGACACGGATGTGACGGCGCGGTTGTTGCGCCACCGTGGTGATGCCATGCAAAACGCCGTCCCTGTGGGTGAGGGCGCGATGGCGGCACTGCTTGGGGTTGAAATCGCTGAGGTAGAGGCGATGATGGAACATATGGATGGGGATGTTGAGATTGCGAATGACAACAGCTCAGGTCAGGTTGTCATCAGCGGTTCTGCCGGATCCGTAGAGGCCGCTATTGCCGCCGCCAAAGATGCTGGCGTTCGCCGCGCGATGCTGTTGCCGGTAAGCGCCCCTTTTCATTGCCGGTTGATGGCGCCAGCCGCCGATGCTATGGCAAATATCCTTGCGGACACGACCTTGCATCAGCCAAGCTTGCCTGTGTTCACCAATGTTACCGCCATGCCAGAAAGTGACCCATCCACTTTGCGTGATCTTTTGGTGCGTCAGGTGACTAGCCGCGTGCGTTGGCGCGAAACTTTGCTGAATATGGCTGAACATGGGGTTAGCCGTTTTGTTGAGGTGGGAACAGGAAAGGTGCTAACCGGTCTGGTCAAGCGCACGCTTTCTGATGTTGAAGCGTTTAATATTGAAACCGCCGAAGACCTTGACGCGGCGGCAGGCCTGTTTTGATCATCACAAGCCAACCACATCATAACATGAGACAAAAAAGGAGTCAGAGAGATGTTTGATCTTACCGGCAAGACCGCGCTTGTCACCGGAGCAAGCGGCGGCATTGGATCAGCGATTGTTTCCGCCTTGGTGACGCAAGGCGCTAATGTGGTGCTTACTGGAACGCGTGAACAAGTGCTTCGTGAAGTGGCCGCATCCCTTGATCTGAAACCAGATCAAAAGGCAGAAGTCATTACCGCCAATCTGTCTGATCCAGAGGCCGCATCCCAGCTGATCGCTGCTAGCGAAGCGGCAATAGGGCCAGTTGATATTCTTGTGAACAACGCAGGTTTGACGCGTGACGGGCTTTTGATGCGGATGAAAGACGAAGATTGGCAAACCGTGTTGGATGTCAACCTGACTGCGGTCATGCGGCTTAGCCGAGCGGTGTTGCGCGGCATGATGAAAGCGCGCTGGGGTCGGATTATTCAGATTTCTTCGGTCGTTGGCTATACCGGCAACCCCGGGCAAACAAATTATGCCGCCTCAAAGGCAGGGATGACGGGATTTACAAAATCCCTAGCCATTGAAGTAGCGTCCCGTGGTGTGACCGCAAATGTGATTGCCCCGGGCTTTATTCAAACGGCAATGACCGATGTTTTGACGGATGAGGTCAAGGACGAATTGTTGAAACGCGTGCCAATCGGTAGCATGGGCACAAGCGAAGATATTGCCGCCGCCGTTGTTTATCTTGCCAGTCAAGAAGCAGGCTATCTGACAGGGGCAACACTGCATATCAATGGCGGCATGGCCATGCTCTAAATGGCTAGATCAAAAGATTGAAGTCATGGCTGTAAATTGGGCTAGTATAATTGTTATCAAGCCATTATAGTATTTCAACTATAAGGCTGGTTTTCAGCAATTTTATATGGTAACAACCGACCACTTTCAGGCCTATCATTGGCTAAATTAAATATTGGGAGACATCCATGAGCGATACTTTTGACCGTATTAAATCCATCGTTGTTGATCATCTTGGGGTTGATGACGATAAGGTAACGGAAACCGCAAATTTTGTTGAAGATCTTGGTGCAGACAGCCTTGATACTGTTGAATTGGTGCTGGCATTTGAAGAAGAATTCGGCATTGAAATTCCAGATACTGCCGCTGAAAAAATTCAAACCATTAAGAATGCTGTTGATTTCGTTAACAGCGCTTCCTAACGCACATAACTTATAGTTACGATTAGATGAGACGCGTTGTTGTCACAGGTATGGGTATTATCAATCCGCTAGGTTTGGGGGTTGATAATACTTGGAACGCTCTGACTTCGGGTAAGAGTGGTTTAACGGATATCAAAGAATTTGATGTTTCTGACTTGCCTTGCAAAGTGGCTGGTCGGATACCTGTTGATGACACACGCGACAATCCCATTAATCTTGACGATTTGATTGACCCTAAAGATCAACGGAAACTTGATCGGTTTATTGTCTATGGCATGATTGCCGCTGATCAGGCTATTCGCGACTCTGGCTTTGTTGCGGATAGTGAAGAAAAGGCGCATCGTGCTGGGGTAATGATCGGGTCAGGAATTGGTGGGTTAGAGACCATCTATCACGCCAGTGTTCTTCTTGATGAGCGTGGCCCTAGACGGCTTAGCCCCTTTTTCATTCCTTCTGCGCTGATTAATCTGATTTCTGGTCAGGTGTCTATTCGTCATGGCCTCAAAGGGCCTAACCATTCGGTGGTAACGGCTTGTTCAACCGGGGCGCACGCAATAGGTGATGCCAGCCGATTGATCAAATATGGTGATGCGGATGTGATGATTGCTGGCGGTGCCGAAGCGGCAGTTTGCCGTCTTGGGATCGCAGGTTTCTGCGCTCTTAAAGCCTTGTCCTCTGGCTATAATGACACCCCTGAAAAGGCCTCGCGCCCATGGGATAAGGGGCGTGATGGGTTTGTCATGGGCGAAGGCGCAGGGGTTTTGGTGCTGGAAGAATACGAACACGCCAAGGCACGCGGCGCAAAAATCTACGCAGAAATCAAAGGCTATGGGCTTTCGGGTGATGCTTATCACATCACCGCCCCAGCTGAAGATGGCGATGGTGGGTTTCGTTCCATGTCGGCGGCGTTAAAAAATTCTGGCCTTAACATTGATGAAATTGACTATATCAATGCTCATGGCACCTCTACTCCGCTCGGCGATATGATTGAACTCAACGCGGTTTCAAAACTTTATCATGGGGATAAAGCCGCCGTGAATATGTCGTCTACCAAAAGTGCGACTGGGCATTTATTAGGTGCGGCTGGCGCGATTGAAGCTATTTTTTCAATCATGGCGGTTCATCACGATACCTTGCCACCAACTCTCAATCTAGATGATCCTTCAGATGATGTCGGGCCGATCAATCTGGTACCGCATGAGGCACAGCAGAAAACGGTTCGTAACGCGCTTTCCAATTCGTTTGGATTTGGCGGAACTAATGCTTCGCTGATTGTGGGCAAGTTGGACTAACAAGAGGGTGTCTGAGCGCGGCTCTGATAACGCCTCTGCCTCTCGGTCTTTTTCATTTTATCGTAGGCTGATTAAGCTCACTGTTGCCGTATCTGTGGTGGCGGTTTTTGTTTTTGTTATCGGGTTTATTTGGGTTAGCGCGGTTCTTCAGCGTCCCTCGTTGGCAACCCAAGACATTATCCTAGAAATCAAACCCGGGGATGGCCGTGTGGTCATCAGCCAGCGGTTGAATCACATTGGCCTGTCTCATCATCCCTTGGTGTACCGCATCGAAGAATGGCGGCGTGGAAAAGGATATTTGCCAAAGGCAGGGGAATATCGCTTTATGGCAGATGGCACATTGTCTGAGGCTATGGACATAATCCATAAAGGCGTTCCCATTCAGCATGATTTGACGATATCTGAGGGGCTGAGTTCACAGCAGATTGTTGCCTTGCTTGAAAACGACGACCGCCTGTCTGGTGCTATCACAAATCTTCCTGATGAAGGCAGTTTATTGCCAGAAACCTATTCCTTTTCACGGCATACCGACCGCAATGCCTTGATCCGCAGAATGCAGCAATCACAAGAGATCAAGTTTGCGGAAATTTGGGCAAGCCGTGATCCTGATCATCTTTTGAAAACAATGCAAGACGCGGTCATATTGGCATCAATCGTTGAAAAGGAAACTGGCATAGTGGGCGAGCGCGGGTTAGTGGCGTCGGTGTTTCTTAACCGCATCCAGAACAGTATGAAGCTTCAATCT
>Ga0181582_10004038_pt1 | contig 11881 bp, 5 predicted proteins | sample 071ome_32_FD_132438 | JGI IMG/M metagenome (GOLD analysis project Ga0181582, IMG submission 132438) | Coastal salt marsh microbial communities from the Groves Creek Marsh, Skidaway Island, Georgia - 071405AT metaG (megahit assembly) | ecosystem: Environmental > Aquatic > Marine > Intertidal zone...
CCGGAACTTCAACGAAAAGAGGGTGGATCCAACAGAAAAAGGTGGAAGGATTACGCCATGAACGAAGGGCCTTTGCGGTAAAGGTACCACATCACGGCCTGGCATCTGTTTACCACCAAAAATAAGGACCCGATGTGCGCCGCTGATGCATTTTTGAAAACGGGTTCCATTGCACGTGTTGGTCCAGATAGAGTGCATTGCCCCCCGCAGGGAGCTGCCCGCTGGATTGACCTCGCCGTGCTGATGAAGCTGCCAGATGAGGCGAGCTGTGCCCGGCCCATCCCCCATCCACCTTTGAGAAATTACCCCCATTGCCTGATCGTTCGTTGCGACCAGAAAGCGTGGCATCAGCAACGTAAATGCCATCGGAAATCCCAATAGTAAATTGAGAGCCATCACGGTTCTTTACGACTTTTTGTTGGATGCGCTCAAACACATTGGATGAAGCCAGTGCTGGCGAGCCCTTGGTAGCAAAAGCGTAACCCAGCACCTTGAAAGTCTGGGTAAAGTTCCAAAGGTCATCGTTGTTCTGTTCGGCAAAAGAGGGACAATAGAGGATATCCCGCTCGAAACCATAACCCAGCAAATTGGAAACCACTGATTGGGGCATATCCCACGACCAATTACCAATTCGGTTGTTGTTGTCCACCATGGGCGGAAGAATATTGTTGTTGTCATCGGCATACATCTGACTCGCGATCCCTACCTGCCGCAGGCTATTCATGCATTGGGTACGCTTGGCCTTCTCCTTGGCTTTGGAGAGGGCCGGAAGAAGCATACCTGCCAAGATGGCAATGATGGCGATGACCACAAGCAGCTCAATCAGGGTGAAAGCTTGATTGAACCATGCATGCGCACGGTGCGTGGGTCCTGTGGGGTACAGGTCTTTGGGAGGCATCATGACACATTAAGATGGATCTCCTTGTCTGTCAGGCATAAAAACGCCCTCGTAGAGGTTTTATCCGTAGGAAGCTAGCGGGTCCATGAGACTGGCCGATGAGAGTCCCCAGGCAGCTCTAAGCAACCGGCCAAACAACGCCACCTTGTGCTTCAGCAAAGACTTCTTTCTCAGGGAAGCATACTGACTTTGCGGATCTGAAAAAAACGCATTGGGAAGGTCTCGCCCAGTTCAATCTCGAATTGAAGAGAGTCCAGTGAAGCCACCTGCCTTCGGGCAAGGACCATGTCCCACTGCATCCCTCCAAGGTCCTGGCTGGCAAAAAGACCATAGTCCCCGTTGAGGGGGACTTGGCACTCAATGAGCACCTTATCCTGATCGATGGAAAGCGTGGGGCGCAACAGGCCGGATGCATCTCCTGAAGAACGCTTGCCCGGCGATCCCCCTTCCGCATCACTGAGTGTCCACGTCGTGGGTTGTCGGGGATCTCCTCCACCCTGCAGCGCAACCAGGGAAAACCCCCCTCCATCGGCTGCCTGAAGCTCGGGCAGTTGATCCTCATAGGCAAAGTCGAGCACAACCTTCCCTTGGGCATCCTCCAGTATCACACGCTCCCCACTGTTGGAAAAGTTTCCCTCATACTCACCCGCCACAGGCAACCCCTCTCCGTATCGCATCTCGAATGCCGCTTGATGGCTGACCACCAGGAGCGTCTGACCAGGCGCCAGAAACTTCGTTTCCTTCTCGGTAAAATCAAATCGCACCCCATCCACAAAATGCACCCCAATCAGGGGAAAGGAAACACCACCGGGATTGAACAATTCGATGAATTCAAAATCGTCTGCATCATCGAAACCTACAGCGAATTCATCCGCTCCGGGTGCTGCTGGATGGTAGTGCAATTCACTGACCTGAAGCTGCGGTTCCCCCACGACAAAGGTAGCCGTGCTCAGCGCACTCCATTGAGCGCCCACAAGGGTTCGTGCCTTGATGGTGGTGGCATCACTCAAAACAATGGGAGATTGGTAGAGGTGCGCAGTGGGTTCCTCTCCAATCACTTCGCGCTGCCCTACCACCAGCTCCGCATCGATAAGAAAATCACTGCTGGTCGAGGAAACATTCAACCCATGAATGGCCAGGAGGTTGGCACCCTCCCTGAGGTGCTCGAGGGAACCACTCACATCGAAGGTTTCGAACAGAATGGCCTGAGCGTCGTCATGCGCGCCGCTGGCAAAGCTATTCCAGATCAAGTTCCCCGGTGCGTTGGCCGAAGCCAGCGGTATGCCGTTGAGAAAAGCGGCAAAGCCATCATCATATCGCATGCGAAGTTGCAAGAAATTCGCTTGTTTCAGGGATGCCGCTTTCGTTTCAAAAGGAATGCGGATGTAGGCCGAACGGTTTTGCCCCGGCATGGCTTGGCTCACATCCATGCCAATCAGGGCTTGGTAGGTCTCTGCCGTATCATACCCCACCCCTCCACGACCGCTTTGCCAACCATCGAGCGGAAGGCTGAGCGATTCTTTCCAACGCTCGCCCAGAGCACTGCCACCATTTTGGGTACTGGGGATCAAGACCCATCGAGGCGTCTGCGAGTCCACCAGGCGGGTGCGTGCCAGCTCCACTCCTTCCAACTTGCTTCGTGGATCCGATCCATCCAGCGTGTAATACAAGCTCCCTTCGGGCACTTGCATCGAAAGTTCAAAACCCCTCTCCACGAAACCTCCCGGATGCCCCAAGGTAGGAGCATCGATCTGCGGATAGAGCCCGGCCTGTCGCAGCTGCTCAAGCACCACGGCTGAGCGCCCGGGGAAATAACCTGCAAGCAAGCGATCACGCTCCTTCAGCCAATGCTCATCGCGTGTGAAGGGTCCACTACCTTTCTGATCTCCCCATCGGGCCGATTCACCCACCATCGCCGATTCTACTTGCGAAGCCAACCGAGCGAAGCGAGCAGCCGCCGGATTGTTTTCGGGAGTGGCAGGCAACCACTGAGATAGGTCTGGATGGACATAAAGGGCCCCACCCGGGGAAAAATGCTGGTGGGCACGATCCCCAAACCATTGGCGAAAGAGTGCATTGGCTCGCAAGGCGGCATAGGGAGCAGCCACTGAGCCGCTGGCACCGGTGATGTTGGTTTGAAGATCCGACCCCAGTCCCATCGCTGTTTCCGAGTCCCAGGGATAGAACTGAAATCCCTGGCTCCCGGTGCGATCGCGACCATACCAATGATTGCGTCCGGGCCAGTCTCGATTGCCGATGAAAAAATTGAGAAGGCAGTAGTCGATGAGGTTCTCCACATCCAGCAGGTTTTCCATTTCAGGATCTCGATGACCCAGGGCATTCCTGCCTTGGATTCGAAAAAAAGATGCATCATCTGCCATGCCCTGATTGAGCAGACTCAAGAGCCGATTCCATGCCTCGCGAGTACCATCAGGTACCGAATCCTGATTAAGGGCATCCCAGTCATCCTTGTCACCGCCGTGATAGGTAGAGGAGAAAGCCGCATCGGGGCGCTCAACCAGGTTGTAGAGTCCCCAATAGGCTCCATTGAGGTAAAGGTGCACAAATCTGCTATGCGGCGCCACCATGCCCATGGCGCGCGCTGTTTCCATGGCAAAGGCGTCCCTCACGTACAGAGCCGAACCACCGGCGTAGGGCCAGGCATCGTTGCCATTGGCCCGCAATACCAGATTATCAAAACGATCGGTAGCACTCTCGCCAAAAACGGGGAATTCCAGTTTCGTAGGTCCGTAAGGATCCTTGAACATCAGGCGGAAGGATTTTTTCAAGGTAAGACCGAAATTGCGAAAGGCCCCCCCCTGAATCTTGATGCCCGCATCGATCTGGAACCCTTCTGCACGGTCTGGATCCAGCCATTCGACAGAAACGGCACGCTCCCATGCATCCCATGCGCTGGAGCGTGCGGTAGGATTGGCATAAATGCCCTGCCCTCCAAACCAGTCTTCCGGATCCATGACCAGCGAAAGGCTTGGAATGGCAAGCAGATCCTCCTGAATGGAATCGGCATAGCGGCCACGATAAGCATCCTGCCGATTGGGAGCCACCACCCTAGGGTCCATTCCATAATCCGCGAGTTGTCCCCCCCAACGGTCAGGGAAAGGCTTCATGATTTCCGAGGATGCCGACTGGGTCGCAATGTCTCGTGGGAAAAGGAAGCTGCGAGTGGTTATCGAAGAAGGCCTCCAACCCTCGCGCAGGGTGACGGCTCTCAGAATGGTGGTTTTCCCAATCGTGATAGGACCCTGGTAGAGCGTTCCAATCAGAGGATCAGGTCGACGCCCATCAGTAGTGAAATAAATGGATGTCTCAGGATCGTTCGGTGCGAATGCGACCTCCAGGTTCTCCGAAAAAAAACCACTGGCCGCGTCGGTTTGCGGCGCAGGGAGAAGCCCTTTCCAGGTCGCACCGTTGATCTTGCCCGGAGAAGGTTCCATCAGGTAACCCGCCTGAGTCGGTGAAACCTCTCGATCCTCGTCCCTGAGTTCGAGCCAACACAGGAAGGATGGACTCTTCAAAGCATCATTGAGGGCATGCACTGCCAGAACATTGGCACCTTGACGGACAAGGTGAGCGTAGGACTGCAGATCGATGAGCTCTTCAATCACCGCTGACTCCAGCCCCCGCTCAAGGAGGGCGGTGGCATCAAAACGAGGATTTTGTGGCGCATTGGAGCGGGCCACCTCCACTCCGTTGAGATAGGCAATGAACCCATCATCGTATCGGGCACTCATACGCAAGCCTTTGATTTGGGATGGGTCCTCAACCTCAAAGGGCAATCGAACAAAAACCGAAGTGTGCTGCCCAACCATCACAGACTCGAGATCGCTGCGGATCAGCTTGCGGGTATCGGGCACTCCCAGTCCTACCCTTCCCAGAAAAGCCACGTCTCCGATTTGCATGAGCTGCCCGGCTCCTCCTCGCAGTGTAGGAAAGACCAAACGGTAAAAGCGGTAGGCCCTTTGGTTGACAAAACTCACCTCCACATGGCTGAAGCGACCCTCAAAAGAGGGCACCTCTCCACTAGCGATGATTTCAAAGTCCTGCCCCTCCGAGGAGCCCTCCAGACGGTAGGAAGCCGGATCCCTCCCGGGTGCATCATTGGCCGATGTCAGGCGCAGACCCTGGATCACGGTCTCCCCCGCTTGCGGTTCGAGGATGAAGCCCGAGCCAGCCCCATCGAAGTTCAGGTATTTGGTCTGAGGGATGTCGTCGATGGCAAGCCAGACCTCTTCGCCCACTGGAGAGTTATTCGTCGTCGGCACCATTCGGTCCCCCGGTTGACTGATGTCCTCCAGGGCTCCCAAATCGATGACTGGGTCGATCGGGTCTTCACCAGGTTCCAACAAACTGGACGCTGGCACCCAACCAAGCATTTCCACTTCGGCGATCTGCATGGCAACAGCGACTCCGGGATCGCGCACCGATGGAAAGGTCAATCGATAAGTGCGATACGGGGTGTCGTTGGGGAAGTCCAACTGATGGGATTGAAATCGATTATTGAAGCGTGGGATGATTCCCCGGGCCACCTCCCTGAAACGCTCTCCGTCGTTGGACCCACTCAAGACAAACGCCGTGGGGTCTCGATCCGGAGCGTCATTGGCGGAGGTGAGGATCAACCCCACCACGGCCACCGCACTGCGGGAAAGCTGGACAGTGAAACCGGTGTTGAGCTTGTCAAAATTGAGGTATTTGGTATCGGCGTTGTTGTCGATCACGCCTTGAACACCTTCACCCGCTGGAGAGCGGGTCGAAGTGGGCTTCAGCACATCCGAGGGAAAAGTCACATCGGCCAGGACCATGGGCTCATTTGAAGGAGGATCGACCACCGGTTCATTGCCTTCGTTGGACGGGTCTTCCTCGCGCGTATATCCCAGCCCCATCACTCCTTGCTGCCACGAACGGTCATCAAATTCAGGAAGGGTCCATTGCTCTCCAAGGCTGTCATCGACCGGCAGATGAAACCTGGCCATATGATTACCAGAAATGATTTCACGCCGCTGGACCTGCATGTCCAGCCCGTAACTGACATCGGGGAGCTGCGGGGGATAGGTCACCTCATAAGCGTGGATCAGGCTCTGACCGTCCGGGGCTACCAAGGCCAACACCCCGCCGGTCTTGCTGAGCTTGAAGGAAGCATGCAGCTCTCGACCCGCCAAGGATCGGTCCTTACCAGAGGCAAAAACCGTCAGACTGGATTGGGGTGGAAGGGAAACATCCGGAAAAGACCACTGCCTCAAATCCTCAAGATCATCACTCAGATAATAACCCAGTAAAGAAACCTTTTGAGCGCTGAGATTGGTCACTTCAAGCCAATCGCTCCGTTCTCCATCTTCATCCATCCAACCCGTGGCGTTGGAGGCCATGAACTCGGAGATCACCACCGCTTGCGTCAGCCCGCAAAGAGCTAGACCCATGACGCCGAGACCACAGATGAAGAGAAAGCAGGATCGCTGTCTCAATAGTGCCGCCCTCCCAGCCGTCATGAACTTAGGACCCACAATCATAAGCACGCCATCATCCAGTGATGCTGTATGGGAGGCAAGCTATCAAAGTGATGGATCCCCGTTGGGAAGCCACAGCTTTCAAGGACAGGAAAAAAGCCCCAAAACATGCGGCCACAGCAAATGCGCTAGATCAAGGGAACCGAATTCAAAAAAAGGTGGAGGAGTGCCTCATGACTATTAAAAACCTGCTCCAGGGGTCCTTTTCGCCTGGGCTCAGATCCAGAGTTGAGCGCGGAGATGAATCTCCATACTCGGGAAAGTATCGCATGCAGGCTCTCTCTAAAAGCCACTTTCCAACCTAGGGTTGCATTTCAGGCAGCATGCCCTCCAAGATGGTGCGGTTCCTGAGATCCAGAAATGCTCCCTCCAAGAATCATGAGATGCCTTTGGGTGGCCCTGATCGGGCCTCTTTTTCTGATGCCCTGGAAGGCAAGCCAAGGCGATGCCATCCAGCCGCTAAAGGCAACTTCATCGCCGTTGGAAAACCCTTCTGGCTCCCGTTTTCGCAGGATTCCAAAGGAGACCTCGGGGCTGAATCTGACGCATCATTTTCCGGATGAAGCACCCTTGCGGCTGTTTCAAGATTTCGGCGCCAGTGCAGGCATCTGCACCGGAGACATCGATCAGGATGGGTTGCCCGATGTCTTTGTCGGCAACTACAATCAGGGGGCAAGACTCTACCGCAATCTGGGTGGATTACGCTTTGAAGACATCACCCACTCTTCGGGCATTTCGACCGGTCAGAAATGGTGTACGGGTGCCGGGTTTGCCGATCTGGACAATGATGGCGACCTGGATCTGCACGTGTGTGCTTATCGCTCGGAAAACATGGTCTTCCTCAATGATGGGAAAGGTCACTTTCAAGAAGCAGCCCAGTCGCTCGGCCTGAATTTCAATGGTGCCAGTATCATGATGTCCTTTGCGGACTATGATCAGGATGGATTTCTTGATGGCTATCTAGTGACCCATCGCTACGTGGACATTGCGGATTCCAAACTCCCCAGCAACACGAGGGAAACCATGGATCGCAACCTGCTCAAGCGAGGCAAGTCGGGCTACGAGATCGCCCCCGCCTACGAGGAGCTCTTTGGCATTGTGAACAAGGGAGGTGGCCGTATGGAATTGATGATCACCGGCCAGGCCGATCATTTGTTTCAAAACAACCAGGGCCAGCGTTTTACCGATGTCAGCCACTCGGCAGGCATTGCCGGAAACGACATTGGTTTGGCTGCGATCTGGTGGGATTACAACGATGATGGGGCACCGGATATCTACGTAAGCAACGATTACAAGGGAGCGGATAAACTGTATGAAAACCAGAAGGATGGCACCTTCAAGAATGTTCACCTGACGGCGCTGCCCTATGTGCCCTGGTCGTCCATGGGTTCGGCCATCGCGGATATCAACAACGATGGGCTGGTGGACTTGATCGCTTCAGACATGGCCGGCACCTCTCATGCGAGACGCAACCTGATCAACGATGATCTCAACCGAGAGCGGTGGTTTTATCTGGCAACCCTTCCCAAACAAGTCCGCCGCAACACCGTCTTTCTGGGAACAGGCAGTGAGCGCGTATTGGAGGCGGCAGCTTTTGCTGGCCTGAGCCAATCAGATTGGACCTGGTCACCCAAATTCGGGGACTTCGACCTGGATGGCGATGTGGATCTGTTCATCACCAATGGCATGGCTCGTGACTTTCTTCATGGCGATCTGCTGGAGGTCATGCGCGAAAAGGGCAATGCCCAATGGATGCAGTATCCCATTCACAAGGAGAGAGATCTCCTGTTTGAAAACAAGGGTGACCTGCGCTTCCGACTGGGTGGCAGCCCATGGGGCATCGACAGCCTGGAGGCCAGTTTTGGAGCCTCGGTGTGTGATCTGGATCGGGATGGCGATCTGGACATCCTGATCACCCATCTGGAGGCACCCGTCACGCTTCTTGAAAACACCTCTGGCGAAGGCGAGCGTCTGTTGATCGAACTGGAAGGGGTGGAAAGCAATCGCAAGGGGATCGGCTCGAAGATCACACTGACCACCTCCCATGGGAAGCAAACACGCTATCTCGGAGCCAACAGTGGTTTCATGTCTGCCGATGAACCCGTGGCTCATTTTGCCGTACCTGAAGGGGTCGATCAGGCTTCTCTGGAGATTCTCTGGCCCAATGGTCGCCTGCAGACCGCCCAACTCACCCAATGGAACGCCCATCACCTCATCCAGGAAGCACCTGATCTGTCGCCCGTTGTGAGCCGTGAGTCAGGCAAAACCCAACCCCTTTATGCGGGCATCCAGCTCCCGCCCGACCTGACGCATCGCGAAAATCCCTACGATGACTTCGCCGTGCAGCCGCTTCTTCCTGCGCGGCTCTCGAATTTGGGCCCGCCTCTGGCCGTCGCCGATGTCAATGGGGATGGCCTCGAGGATTTCTACCTGGGAGCCGCGATCGGCACACCGGGGAAACTGATGATTCAGTCCGAAGGGGGCTCTTTTACGGCAGGAACCATTCAGCATCTCAAGCAGGATGTCATGATGGAGGATAGCGATGCCCTTTTCATCGATGTCGATTCTGACGGCGATGAAGATCTCCTGGTACTCTCAGGAGGAGTGGCCTACCCCGAAGGATCAAAAGGATACAGTGATCGTTATTACCAGAACGATGGGACAGGCCAACTGCGATCCATCCCTGATTTTGCCTTGGGCACGACCCCTCAGTCGGGTGGCGTCATCACCTCGGCCGATGTGGATCATGACGGAGATCTCGACTTGTTCGTAGGCCGTCGCACCGTTCCTCGCCAATTTGGCCAATCACCCATCAGCGGCGTGTTTCTCAACCAGGACGGCCAATTTGTCGAAGATCCTCAATGGTCCAAGGATCATGAGGGACGTATTGGCATGGTCCATGGAGCCGTGTGGACCGATGTCAACCAGGATGGGTGGATGGACCTGATGGTGGCCACCGACTGGGGGCCCATCCGCCTGTGGCAGAACCAAGGTGGCTCATGGAAGGAAACCACCGTTGAAGCGGGCCTGGAGGAACTGCGCGGAAGATGGAGAGGTTTGTCGGCAGGCGATGTGGATGGCGATGGCGACATGGACATTCTGGCTACCAACATCGGACGCAACGATGACACTGATGGGAACCGGGCCCTACCTCATGGGCTATTGACTGGCTCCCTGGAAGGGGTTCCACATCCCATCCTGATTGAGCTCTATGAACAAGGTGGGAGAGTTTATCCCCTGCGCACCCGAAATGCACTCTTCAATGGGGTCCCTGGCCTGGCGGAACGCTATCCGAGTTATGAATCCTTTGCCCGTGTGGACAAGGATGCACTGATCCAGGCACTCCCCATGAAGAATCGGCAAATCCTCAGAGTTCATACCCTGGACACCGGTCTACTGATCAATGACGGGGAGGGTCACTTCATGTTTCGCCCACTGCCTCCCCTCGCTCAGTTGGCCCCCTCCTTTGGTGCGCTGATTCAAGATGTGGATGGCGATGGATGGCAGGATGTGGTTCTGGGTCAGAATGCCACCACTCGATCTCCCGAACTTGGCCCTTCGGCTGCAGGCATGGCCATGCTACTGCGCGGAAGGGGAGATGGCTCTTTTCAACCCATGCCTCCCACTCATTCCGGACTGAATACTTTCCAGGAGACTCGGTCCCTCGCACGCATCGAGATGGGAGACGGCCCAGCCCAAGGCCTCCTCTTTGGCATCAATCGCCGAGCGCCTCAGGCCTACCAGCCCAAAGCTCAAGGGCATTGGCTTTCCATCACACTCAAGGGCAAGGCGGGCAATGTACGTTCGGCGGGCAGTCGCGTCATCGTAGAACTTGCCAACGGACAGCGACAAACTTTCGAAACCCATGCCAAATCAGGCTTTGCCACCCAGTCCAGCCATCGCATCGTGGTCGGGCTTGGCACTTCGCCTCCCCATTCGGTCCATGCAAAGGTCCGCTGGCCCACCGGAGAAGAGAGCTCGCATACGCTCGATACCATCAGGACTTTCAGCCACACGCTGAATCACCCCGAATAGAGTGGCATCCTTTTGTTTTAAGAGCCGATCGATTAGGTGCAGTTTGTTCTCTTTTGACCACGCAGCCTCCATCATTGCAAAAGCTTCAAAAGAGAGGCTGCCTCCATCCCATTGATGAGGGATCAGTAACTAGCCAACAAGGAAGGTGATACAACACTGCTTCAACCTTTCCTTGAAGATCCTGGAAAGCCCACTGCTAGATTGGTCTACTTTATGCTGAAGCCACTTGATGAAACATCAATGTGGATTTTTGATCGATATGGATGGAGTGATATACTCCGGAGGACAGCTGATCCCAGGGGCCGCAGACTTCATTGGCGAGCTCCTTGAACAGGACAGGCCTTTCAGGTTTCTCACCAACAACAGCCAGCGAACACGCAGAGACATCATGACGCGTCTCAATCGTCTGGGTATTCCTGTCCAGGAAAAGCACATCTACACTTGTGCCGATGCCACTGCGACCTACCTGGCACGCCAAAAACCCGGAGGCACAGCTTATGTCATTGGCGAAGGAGGATTACTCACCGCCTTGCACGAACAGGGTTTTTCAGTCGTGGACCGTGATCCTGACTTTGTGGTGATTGGGGAATGCCGCACCTTCAATGCGGAGATGATGGAAGCAGCGCTTAATTTACTGATTGGTGGTGCCAAGTTGATTGCCACGAACCTGGATCCGAATTGCCCCACGAGCCATGGCATGCGACCCGGCTGTGGAGCATTGGTTTCCATGCTCGAACAGGCATCAGGCAAGACAGCCTTCAGTGTAGGCAAGCCAAGCCCGGTCATGATGCGTGGGGCAAGAAAAGAACTCTCACTGGATGCCAAGCGTACCGTGATGATTGGAGATACCATGTCCACCGACATACTGGGCGGACACCAGCTTGGCTATTACACCCTGTTGGTATTGAGTGGAACGACTCATAGGGAGGACTTGGCCTTTTATTCCTATCGGCCCGACATGGTAGTCGATTCGATTGCCGACATTCATTTGGACATGATCGATGAATGGCTGGGCCAAAGTACCTCATCCTCCGATGAGGAAAGTCAATTCTTTGAAGTCGCCTGAGGGTGGTCCAAACTGTCACTGAGTCGTCAGGATTGGCACGTCTCCTGTCAGTCTTTTTTTGATCGCGAACCCAGATCGGAATCATCCTCAAACTTACTCCGCTGCATCCAACCATTTCCATGAGTCTTTGTTCCGCTTGGTGATGTTTTCATTGGGCCAAAGAAATACCCTCGATGGACCCCGGGGGTCAGTGGTGTCAGACCTGCAAGAAGGTGACCTACCCGAGTGACCGTAAGATCAAGAATTTTTCCGATGGTGATGCCTGGGTTTGTGAGACATGTGACCTGTCAAACCTCACCACTTATGCCGAAGCCATGCAGGCAGTTTGGCTCTGCACGGGTAGTGCCATAGTCATTGTCC
>Ga0181582_10004041_pt1 | contig 11877 bp, 16 predicted proteins | sample 071ome_32_FD_132438 | JGI IMG/M metagenome (GOLD analysis project Ga0181582, IMG submission 132438) | Coastal salt marsh microbial communities from the Groves Creek Marsh, Skidaway Island, Georgia - 071405AT metaG (megahit assembly) | ecosystem: Environmental > Aquatic > Marine > Intertidal...
CATTTGATGTTAAAGGAATATTAAGCCAGAAGTCGTCAGTGTCACGTATCTTTTGCAATGCATCATCGATATCGTGTTCCTTGCTGATGTTCCACCATTTTTCAACCTTCATTAGATCTGCCCAAGCACTAAAGAAGTCAGCAAGAACTCCATCCATGTCTACATAGATTTCTCCTGGAAAAGGTTGTCCAGGTGCTTCACGTTCTTGTAATACATCGACAATTTTCATTTACAACTTAGGACCTTTTAGTGTTTGCGATGCTGTTGGTCTTGCGTAAGGTTCAGCACTTTTAATAATGTCTTTTATTTGACCAATAGTTTTTTCTTGATCTCTAATAACTTTACCAAGATTACGAAGTTCGCCTTGTGTTAACATTTGATCAGGTTTGGCTTGTAGTTTACCAATAAAGTCTTTACCTTCAATAAATTCTTGATTGTCTTTAGCACGTTTTTGTAATTTGTCTAATTGCTTTAGTTTATCAGGACTTAGTTTAACAGGAGTCTTCCCCCAAATCTGTTGCCAGTATCTATGTATAAGAACGTGCCCTCTTTCAAACATGCTAGGCTTTACCATTCCTCGTAAGATATTTACTATAGCAAATAATAGCGGCGGCATCATTTCACTTAATACTTCGTTTGCTTTCATTTCTTACGTCCTCTAAACTGTATTGGTCCATTTAAGTAAGGCTTACTAAACCACAACTTAAACCATTCAGCATCTCCGGGTTTAACACCTAATTCTTTTTCTTTCTTTTTAATTGCGGCCGCTGTGTGCGACATATTCTCAATTGAATATTCCTGTTGTCCTTTAAACTCGTTTGTAATACCCGCTAACTTTTTTAGTTCTTCTAAATCCATTAGATTTCCGTTTTAGTACGTTTATCTGTGTAGCGATATTTTCTAATGTCGGCAGTAGTTCCTACTACGTCCCCATCGCCGGATTTAACAGGATTACCCCAACGATCTTTTAATGAACTTTGTTTGGCTACGATTTCGTCACTTCCTGAACGGCGTGTAAAAGTTTTATTACCTTTTCTGTCCATTGACATAGTGTCGTCACCTTGTTGATACGAACCGCCTGTTAGTCCAACAGCCTTACCGTTTTTGTCATATTCTTGTTCTAGGCTTAGACCGCCATTGACATAATGCGCCACTGCGTTTCTAGTAGCCATGTTGTGTACTTCATAGTATCCGTTATAATTAGGTGTAATGTATTGCACAGGCTTTCCTGCCTTGTCCCATACAAACTTTCCGTTGGATCCTGAAAGTTCAGCACCGCCAGTTTTAGGATTAATCTTTGCAGTATAACCGTTTCCTAGGTTACCGTACTTCGTAGGCACTGCTGGAAATTTAGGAACTGGTTGTAGTTTTTTATTTGCAGGTAACATCTTTGCTCTTACTTGTTCTTCGGAGGCTTCTTTTAATAGTTCATAGATTCTCATATCAATTTATATCCTTTAAGCATTTTTTTAAGGGTGCCTTTTTTAACATCAGATGTTGTGTTTTGTTTTGTAATAGTACCAACACCAGCCGCTTCTTCTTCAACTGACTCGTCTTTGTAATAATCAAAATCTGGATCTTGAATTACTACCTTATCATTTTTAACAAATACTTCTTTACCTAGTGTTCGAGCAACTTTAGCAATAGTTTTAAAATCGCCTGGATCAAGATCGTTAACCATACTAGCAACAAAAGATCTAAAGTTTGACATAGGCACTCTTAATGAACCTTCATTTACATCTTTATTTTTGGCCATGTTAGTAGCAGTACCATATTTTACTGCTTCCCAATCTTTACCATAACGTTTTTTAAATTCTTTGTCTGGAAGATCGTCTGCGTATTTGTCACGTTTTTTAATTTCTTTTTTAGTTAACTTGCGTTCTTGTACATCTTCTAAACCCATGCCTTTACGAACACGCTGAAACATCTGTTTAGCAAGAACTTCGTTGTTACCTGCAACACCTTGTGCAAAACTATCAAAGTCATTGTTAACAGCAAAATTACGCATTTTACTAGCACTCATACCAGTAATGTCATCAGCATCTGGATCACGTTCTCCACTGCTTACAACTTTTACATTTTTAAATGCAAAAGGAATTTCGCCTGACTTGTCTGGAGTGTTGTTATACTTGTCAACTAAACTTTGATATTGGTCAACACGATCACTACCTGCTACAATAGCAACGTTTTTATAACCTTGTCCTTGTAATAGTTGTAGTGCTTGAATAATAGTTTTAACACTTGAATTTTGATTTACAGTTACACCTGGAAATAGTTCTTGTATGAAGTGTACTTTTTCTGCAAATGATAATGGATTCTTTTTTGCGTCTTGTGTTTTAGTTACAAAAATAATAGGATCACCTTGAACTTTTTGTGCTGTGCCTTTGACAACATCAATTACACGTTGATGACCAATAGTTGGAGGATTCATTCTACCCCAAGATATAACTGCTGTTTTATATGGTGATGCTTCTAACAGTTGAGTTATTTTCATTTAACTTTCCTTAGGATCGTATGCGCCTGATCTAATATGTTCTAAATGTTCTTCTGCTATTTTTTTAGCAACAGCAATTTTAAATTCTTTTGTGTATAGTTCGTCTGGTTTGCCTTGCGGATGAAATTTATTATGATATGATTCACAACCTACTTTTACTAGTTCAGCAAACTCTGGATAAATTTCATCAATCTCGTCACGCTCAATTACTTTCTTTTTCTTTAAAGTGTCTACTGCCGGAAGAAAGTATTCTTTGTGCAGATCGTCTTCGTGATCAATAAAAAACGCAACATCATCAATCAGTTCGTCTGATGCAGATTTTTCATCTGGCTTTTTAGAAAATAATTCTTGTAATAACATCTTACTACCTTACCATTTACGACATGACCAATAACGTGCCTTATGACGCGGTCCTGGATTATCGCAGTTGTGTCTAGCACGGAAACTCTTACGACGTTCTGGATCGTATGCTTTAATCTTCATGTCAGGATCACCAAAGTTAACCTTTACTACGTTGCCCTTAGGATTCTTTACATATACTTTAAACTTTTTAACATCGCCACGCATTGGCTTGCCTAGTTTAACTTTACGTCCTTGATACTCTGCTTCTTCTAAACTTTCTTCTAACCAATTAAAGTGTTCATAAAAGTCATCACCGTGTAATGTAACATCAGTTAAGCCGTTAAACCATTCTTGACCTTCACCTACTTGTTGCAAGAACTTGTCAAATTCTTTATCGTTTTGTCTGGCAGATTTAAATGTTGCACTATTTGGTTTTGCATCTTTGTTAGCATTGTAAGGATAAGTTTTAGCACCTGTTGGAATTTCTTTTGGTGCAGGTTCTTTACTAACTACAAATTCTTTAGTTCCTGGTCTTTGTTTACTGTCTAATCGTTGCCAACCTTTATTGAAGTTGCCTTTTTGGAATTTTTCTAATTCATCATCTGTTGCATAGATTGTATATTCTTTTCCTTGATAACTCCACTTACTTTGTGGTTTTGATTTATCAACATTAAAGTTTACAGTGTTACCGTTTGATTGAATACGTCTTACACCACCTTTAGGCAGTTTGCTAACTTCACTAGCCAAATTTTTGCCAGCGGCCATGTTTCCAATTTCATCAGCCAACCCTTCTTCAACTGATTCACCTGCAATTCCACGAGTTGGTTTATTACGATCAGGATTAACCTCGTCACGATAATCTGTACCAAATTTCTCTTTCCATTTTTCAATAAATTCTATAGAATCTGCTTTTGACTGTGCCGCGGCATTTGCTAAGAATGAGCGATCCATTGCCGCACGTTTGAGTTTATCATTTTGTACTAAACGTTTAACTTCTCTACTACCACGTAAACCAGCACCAACAATGTAAACTTGAATATCAGTACCAGTGTCGATCATTTTCTTCATTTTTTCAAATGCTGATCTATCACCACGGTATGCTCTATTAACAGTTAATAATGCTTCATATGCTTCTTTTTTATCAGTTAGTTGTGTTTGCTGAATTTGGAATCCTAACATTTTAATGTCGTGTTTAATATTTCTAACATCGCTCATTTGGTTCCATTCTTTATAACTTAGATTTTGCATATCATCTGATCTATCAGTATAAAAGTCACCGTCCCTAGCGTCTTTCCAATTATCATGCTGATCTAATGCTACCCAACGACTTCCAACTTTTTTATATGTTCCGTGATATTTGCCGGAGTTGTCATTCCAATCGTCTGGAGTATCTTGGAACCCACGTTCATTATCGTCACCATATGCTGGTAATCCAAAACCTAATGATACAAGTTCGTCAGCAAATTCGGCATCTCTAATTCTACCAGTATAAATTGGTGTACCATCTACAGCCACTGGAGCATAGGCTTTTCTTCCGTCGTAAAATTTAAATGCTTGATATCTACCTTTACCTCTTTTAACGATTGGCTCGTCCCAAAGAATTTCTATTCCTTCTTCGTTTAAATGATCGTCTTCAGACACTGTTGATTCCATAGGAGTGAAACCTTCAAACTCATCCTCGTCTGAATCGTCATCATATTTGCTTTGATCCGGATCGCGAATTAATTCCATATCTTTTAAAGCCTTTTTAATAACAGCCATTAATACTTGTTGATGATCTTTAGCAATAGGTTTGCCTGAAGCAAGTTCGTCTGATACTTGATTTACGATGTTACTGATTTCAATTTGCTCGTCGTTGAATGGTTTGATACGAGCCGCAATATCTCCAAATAATCTTGCTGGAGAATTTTTTAATTCTGTGTTAAACAATGCTAATTTAACTTTAGGATCATTAATATCCTTATCAGCAAAGTCTGGGTTGTTTGCTACACTGTATTGTAACATACTTGGTGTAGGATCTGTAAACTTAATTTCGTCTACGTGGGGTAAAACATCCTGAGCAGTAAAACGAACAGGGTCTTTAGAATAAGCACCTGCTTCTGCGATGCTATCAATTTTGTTTAGTAATTCGCGAAAATCCATTATTATACTCCTATTATGAAGTATTTATTAAAATAATGGAGTTAACGTCCGTCTTTGATTACAATGACATCAGGATCACGAGCAGTAAACTCAAGTCCTGCCATACTGCCTACATACAAGCGACCATTAAAAACCAACTTTATACGCACTGTATTAAGCACTACGTCAATGAATTTCTCTCGTTGATATCCAAGCAAATCTGCTTCAAGTGTTTGATCTTTGTCTGTACAATGTACTTTAATAGTTTTGGGTAATTCTTCTCGGTACTGTGCCATTTGAGGTTCCTTTTAAAATGAAACAAGGCCCCCGAAGGGGCCTTGATGATGATATCTACTTACGCTACTTTTGAAGCAAGTGCTTTGTAGCCAGCCGCAATAACTTTACGACTTGCAGAACCTAAACGATACTTTTTAGTAATTCTACCTTTAGTATCTTTGTGTGTGTTTAGATAAATTGAGTAACCTGAAAAACGTAGTGCTTGAATTACTGCACCTGGGTTACATGCACCAAAGCGAGTCTTAATTTGCTTCGCAGTTAGTTCCTGACCTTCTGTCAGAGCGTTTAGTACTTTATCTTGAATTGTCATCATTTTCTCCTTAGTTTTAAATGCAAAACAATTTTCGCATTCACCCTATTATAATACACTCAACAGATACAAAGGTCAATGCCTAATTTTACCAAAATAAATCTCCAAAAAAGGTTGACAAGACTGGTAAAACCAACTATAATATATACAGTTAGTTAGAAAAGCGGAGAGCATTTTATGGGTTACACAATTCTACAACCAATTGATCGCGACAAGTATCAGGAACGAGCAGGACTTGAAGGTCCATTCCAAACTATGGCAAGTAAGGTAGTTTACTATGATCCACGTGAAGGTGCATACCTTGACCCGGATACTGACACTTATTTGACCTACGAAGAATGGAAGGAGTTAGGCTAATGGCTCGTAACAACAAACAGATTCCAATCAAGGACGCAATCAATCTTGCGGTACAAGCCTATATCCAAAATGGCAAGTATCATCGTGAAGATCAATATGAGTATGTTGAAGATAGTGAAAACGGTCCTTACGAAAAGATTGTTGTTCGCGGTAACAAGATGATTATGCGTGAAATGTTTAACCAAGAAGAAGTATACATTGATCCAAAATGTAATGATATGGTTGAAGATATCTATACACATTATCAAGGTTTGATTTTCAAAATTATGGCAGACAATGCTACTGATTTTGCTAATAGTGTATACAAAGTTATTTCGCAAGATACTGTAGGTTATCGTGATCTAGGATATCTTGCACCGTTACCGTCGCTTTATGAACACGAAATGCAACGTAATCTTTTTGTTGAGGAAATTCGTAACTCTGAATATATTGGCAAAGAAAAAGAAAAAGTAATACTTCGTGCTACATTACACGAAGCACGTTACATTCGTTCACGTGATTTCTATGTGTATACTTTTATTTCGGGGAACAATTTGATTACACACTTTTCACAGAAAAGTACTAATCAATGGCCAACTGTTGGTGTAGTTGAAGAAGGAAAAGAATACACAATTTCGTTTAAGGTTAAACGCCACGGTATTAGCAATTTTTATGATTGTAAAGAAACTTTAGTAAATTATCTAAAGATTAGCGACTAGAGTCGTCGCCACCGCTTACTTCAATTTCAAATTCACCTGGAATGGCAGATGCAATAGTGTTTGCCATTTCTTCTGCGGTTGTGTCATCAAGATCGTTTGATAGTGCTACTTCATATACATAATGACCTTCAGTAGTTGAGTAAGATTCAAAAACAATATCACCTTCTGCACTTTCGTTAAGACTTTCGTTTACAGTTGATGCCATTGCTCCTGCAAATACTTTTAAAAAGTTTTCACCTTGATCTTCATTAAAAATAATTCTTACGTAACTGTCACTCATTAGTAGTTCACCTTAATTGAATTAATTCTGCCATTGGTATAAGTTGCTACTGCTCTTAACCAAACAAAATTACCTGTAAAATTATACATAGCATCTGTGTCAGTATCAGTTGACGTCAAGTATGTTGTTCCACTGATGTCAAACCAATCAGATGCCGCAGGCGAAGCGACAAGCGAAGCCTGCATTTTGATATCACCTGAAAAATCTGTAATAGCATACTGTACGGTATGTAATCCATCACCGCCTTTGTAGTATCCATCACCTTTGATTTTATCCGTAGTTAACACTGTTAGAGTGCTATCTGCTTCTGGTGATTGTACAACAGGACTAATTGTAGTTCCGTCTTGATCTATAAATTCTAATGTTACACTGTTTGCTGGCATATTGTTATTTATCGGTCTTTGCGTCTAACTCGTCTTCAGTGATGTACTCTGTAATACTGCGTACATTGTTGCCTAAGAACATTTGTAGCAGGGTTATCATACTGCTATCTATAATGTAAAGTCCACGGTTTTCAAGATATGTATATCCACGCTCAAGGTCGTCAAGTAGAGATTTTGCTACTTGGATTTCTCCGTCATAGTTTTCAATCCAGCCTCTTAGTCCTTTGAGCCCGCCGTCGTGTTTTGTTTTTAGGTTAACTTTATATCTATACTTTCCGTATGGAAGATTTGTACAAATAATATTATTTGGATTGTCTAGTAAGTACTGTGTATGGTTGTCGTCTTTTGGCCATACTATTTCGTTTACATGATCTTTAAATTCAGAAACGAAGTTTTCCCAAACGTCTTTGTATGTTGTAAAAATAGTAAACGAGTCACCTTCATTTCTAATATTAATATCGTTAGGATATTCTTTTCGATTAGTATCAAGCCATTTGTAAAGAGCAAATAATCTAAATCTACCATTCCAAATACTTTGATTTCTTTTGGTTAGAAAACGATCCTGGCGTACATAAGATGCATACTGACTTTCAAATCCAAATCTAACACCGCCCCATTCTTCAAAACGATCTGCAATAAAAAGACGTTCAAGATCTTTACGATTTGCGTATCGTATGAAACCGGCTTCTTTTAATTTAATAGTAGCCTTGTATGGAAACTTTTTATAAAAAAGTTTACGGGTGTGTTCAACCTTCATCGATAACTGCTTCCTCAACTGTTGGCATGAACTCTTTTACATCTAGTGTAATTTTGTCATCAACAAGATCCACAGTAACGTGACCACCATTTACAAGTTTGCCAAACAGTACTTCTCTTGACATAGGCTTTTTAATTTTTTCGTCAATTGTACGTAGCAAAGGTCTTGCACCCATTTTACGATTAAAGCCTTTCTTAATAAGATAGTTTTTAACTGCTTCTGTAAGTTCAACAAGAATACCTTTATCAGCAATCATGTCGTTTAATTCTTTAATAAACTTGTCAATAATCAATACCATAGTAGATTTTTCAAGTTTATCAAACTTAATCATACCGTCAAGTCTGTTACGGAATTCAGGAGCAAAGAAGTCTGACACTGCGTCATCGTCTTCACCTTGTCTATCCATATCACCAAAACCAATTGCATTTGCTTCCATTGCTCTAGCACCTAAATTACTTGTCATAATAACAATAGCATTACGAGCATCTGCTTTTTTACCATTGCTACCTGTAACAAATCCGTTATCCATAAGTCCTAGTAATACATTAGAAACATCTCTATGTGCTTTTTCAATTTCATCTAGTAACAAAATACAGTTAGGATGTTCTTGTAGTTTAGTAATAAGTTGACCAGCGTCTTCTTCAAAGCCTACATAGCCTGGAGGTGCACCAATAAACTTAGCAACTGAGTGTTTCTCTTGGAACTCACTCATATCAAAACGTACAAGTTCTGTACCCATTTCTTCAGCAAGTACTTTTGCTGTTTCAGTCTTACCACAACCAGTTGGCCCTACAAATAGGAACGAACCGACAGGTTTGTTTAGCGATTTTAAACCTGCTTGGGCAATAAAGATCTTATCAAGCAAACTATCAATTGCTTCGTCTTGCCCAAATACACGTTGTTTCATTCCGCTTTCGAGGTCTTTGAGTGTCTCGGTTTCTTTAGCCGCAATCTGTTCTAACGGTAAGTTAGTCATCTTAGATACTTCAAACACAACCTCGTCATGGTCGACTACGCCGTCCTTTTCATCTTTAACTTTAAATCTTGCACCAGCACGGTCAATAATATCAATTGCTTTGTCTGGTAACTTTTTATCTGCCATGTATTTTTCAGAATACTTAACAGCATTTTCAATTGCTTTGTCTGTAATAGTAACACCGTGGTGTGCTTCGTAATACTTTTTAAGTCCGTGTAAAATATCTATAGTAACTTCTGGTGTAGGCTCGTCTACAGTTACACGTTGGAATCGACGCATAAGGGCACGATCCTTTTCAAAGTGCTTACGATATTCTTCCCAAGTAGTTGAAGCAACAACTTTAATAGTACCTTTACCTAGTGCAGGTTTTAGCATATTAGCCATGTCATTTGATTGACCACTGCCGCCAGCACCAGCACCATTCATCATGTGTGCTTCGTCAATGAATAAAATTGCTTTTTCTTTTTTCTCTAGTGCATGGATAACCATTTTAAGACGCTCTTCAAAGTCGCCTCTATATTTTGCACCTGCTACTAGAGCACCTACATCTAGTGAATAAACTGTGCTACCTTTAATAAACTCTGGTACATTATCATTTACGATTTCAACCGCAAGTCCTTCAGCAATAGCAGTTTTACCTACGCCAGGATCACCAACCAACATTACATTTGCTTTTTGTCTACGTGCAAGGATTAGTACAGTTTCTTCAATTTCGTTAGCACGACCAATTACAGGATCAATCTTGCCACGTTTTGCTTTGATTGTTAAATTAGTACAGAACGTTGAAATAAGTTTTTCAAGTTGTCCAGTATTGTACTGTTCACTAGCACCTTCGCCAATGATTTGTTCTGCTTCAATAAAGTTTGAAAACTTCTCACTATCGATACCATGCTTACGCATAATAAAAGCGCCATATGCTTTCTTTTCTTTTAACATTGAAAGGAATACATCTACAGGCTCAATAGTTGTACGTCCGCTAAACAGTGTTTGTGTAAATGCTCTATTGAGCATACGTTCCATTGCCTGTGTCTTTTTAGGACGACCACGCATAGTAGGGTCAACAATGTCTTGCAGTTTGCTACCTAAGTATTCTGTTAGGTCGTGTTGAATATCATCAACGTTAGCACCAAATTCTTCTAAGGTCTTTTTAAACAGTTCGTCACGAACAAGTGCTAGAGCAAAGTGTTCAATAGTAACATATTCGTGTTGTGCTTGTTGTGCTTGTTTAATTGCTTCTTCAAAAATACCTTCTAGTTGTTCATTAGGTTCAAGCATATTGTTTTTCCTGAGTTTTAATTATTTTATGTGCTCGTTTAGTAGCCATGTCCCACTTCATTTTAGTAACACGATCTTTAAACACTATTCCATTAAGATGATCGCACTCGTGTAAGTAACAACGAGCATCGTATCCTTCAATCTTGCCTTGCTGGCGTTCATTGTTTTCGTCAACAAATTCTACAACTAACCAACTAGGACGTTTTACTTTCATAATAACATTTGGAAAACTTAAACAGCCTTCCCAGTCAAGAATCATATCAGTACTAGCATCAAGGATAACAGGGTTAATACAAATACGTGCGGCCTGTGGTTGTTGTCTACTGCCCATAACAAACGCGGCAGTTTCAATGCCTACTTGACAGGCACTAAGTCCTACTCCGTTCTGTGCAAACATTACTTCTAGCATTTGCTCTTTTAGTTCTTTAGGATCCATAATAGGATTCTCAAAATCAAATGCCGGCATTACACGGCTAAGTATTGGGTCTGTTTTTTCTACTAATTGTAACATACTATTACTTATACTCCCTTGCTTTCGTTATTAAATTTTTATGTTCTTCATTTATATTTTTTGGAACCGAACCTTTAACAGTTACATATAAAGTACCAATTCCTCTACCGTTTACAACTGGCATACCTTGTCCACGCATACTAAAAGTTGTATTTGGTTGTGTTCCTGCAGGTATGTTTAATTCAAAACTTTTACCTGATATATGATTTACTTTTACCTTATTACCTAGTATAAGGTCATATACTGAAACTGTCAAGTTAGTATATAGGTCTGCACCTTCTCTTCGGAAGTTTTTGTCGTCTATAACTCTAACAGTAATTAGTATATCGCCTGGTGGAACATATTCCAAACTGTCATCACCTAACCCTTGTAATCTCACAGTCATTCCACTTTCAATACCTGCTGGTATTGTTGTGTCTACAACTTGTTTACGACCGCTAGGTAATGGCACTTCTAACATTACTTTTTTGCCGTCGTATGATTCTTTTAGAGATATTTCTAAGTTTAAGTTTAGACTTTTGTTTTTATCACGAACTTCACGTTTACGTCTTTGTCCAAAAATATCACTAAACTGTGCACCAAAGTGATCTCTTAGAATATCGTCAAACCCATGAGCGTATGTGCTACCGTGACCCATGTTATCATTCCAACCATAGTATTGTTCTTGACTACCATAGTTGTCATACTGTGTTCGTTTGTGAGGATCAGAAAGTGTTTCGTAGGCTTCTTTTATTTCTACGAACTTTTTGTGGTCACCGCCTTTGTCAGGATGGTGCTTCGCCGCTAGTTTACGAAATGCTGTTTTGATTTCTTTTTCAGTGGCGTTACGTGAGATCCCTAATATGTCATAGTAATTCTGCATACTGTACTTATTTTAAGGGATCTCGACGTTTTTGTCAAGTGATTAAATCACTACTTCTTTTTAGTGCCCATTGCTTGTGCGCCAAAGAATGCCGCTACAATCGCCGCTACTGAAACAAAGTAAGTTGCCGCCATATCACCTAAAATTTTAGCCGCACTATCTAAAGTTAATAGTGTAGCAAGTACAACAGCAAATGGATATAACAACATACCAA
>Ga0181582_10004042_pt1 | contig 11873 bp, 9 predicted proteins | sample 071ome_32_FD_132438 | JGI IMG/M metagenome (GOLD analysis project Ga0181582, IMG submission 132438) | Coastal salt marsh microbial communities from the Groves Creek Marsh, Skidaway Island, Georgia - 071405AT metaG (megahit assembly) | ecosystem: Environmental > Aquatic > Marine > Intertidal zone...
GCTGCGCGATATCGCTACGTGCGATTCCATTTTGCTCAGCGAAGTCCCCCCGGCTTCCGAGGAGAAGGCTCTCCGCTCCATTCGTCGCCTCCAAGAAATCGGTGTCGGTGTCATTGTCCCGGCTGCCGTCTTGAAGGCGACTCCGTTGGAGAACGCTATTGCCCTCGTCACCGCCGACGAAGTGGGTGAAGTGTTGCCGGCGGGTGCCGCTCGCAAGGCTGTCACCTTGAACGGTTTCGAGACGTCCGAGCAACTCAAGGCTGTCGCGGCTTCCGACGCCGTGATGGTTCTCATCAAGACCAAGGACGGTGAGTCTCGTCTCCATTCCTCTCGCCGCATCGCCGAAGAAATGGCCCAAGCTGGTGTCAACACGCCGGTCATTCACCACATGTACATGCCGACTGGCGACAAATCCGACATCGTCATCCAATCGGGCTCCCAAGTGGGCGGCTTGCTCTGCGACGGCTTCGGGGACGGCATCTTGATTCAGTACGCTGGTTCTGACAAGAGCATCACGTTGGACTTCCTTCGTACCACTTCTTTCGGCTTGCTCCAAGGTTCTCGTATGCGTAACACGAAGACTGAATACGTTTCTTGCCCGTCGTGCGGTCGTACCCTCTTCGATTTGCAAGAAGTCACCGCCCAAATCCAAGAAAAGACTGGTCACTTGCCGGGTGTGGCCATCGCTGTGATGGGTTGCATTGTCAACGGTCCTGGTGAAATGGCTGACGCTGATTTCGGCTACGTTGGTGGTGCTCCGGGTAAGATTGATTTGTACGTCGGTAAGGAGGTTGTCAAGCGCGGTATCGCCATGGAAACGGCTTGCGATGAGCTCATTCAACTCATCAAGGATAACGACCGATGGGTCGAGAAGGAAGAGGAGGAGGAAGCTGTCGCCGCCTAAATTTCCTACGCCGAAGGCATGGACGATGTCCAGACGTATCGTTGGACGGTGACTCGCGTTTTCGCCAGCGCCGCCCCTTTCTTGTTCAAAACTTGGAGTGGAAGGGAACTCGAAAAAAAAGTAGCTCGCATGTTTAATATACAGTCGATTCTTCGAATAACTTCAATTAATGGATGATTACAACACGCAGGACACTCGGAACAAATAGAACTCTCTTCTACTACCGTTAACGGCGCCACTCATTAAATTTTATCCAGCGCTTGCGAAATGTCAGCCTCAATGTCCGCATAATCCTCGATACCAGTCGAGAAGCGAACGAGATTGTCCTTGATGCCAATTTCAGCGCGCTTCTCGGGACCTTGGTCCCAATAAGAGACGACGGTCGGTTGCTCAATCAACGACTCGACACCACCCAAGGACGGCGCGATGTACGGAAGTTCACAACTGTCAATGAACTTCGCAGTTGCCCAAAGATCTCCCTTCACCTCGAAAGAAACAACCCCACCGAAACCCTTCATGTACTTCTTCGCAACCTCGTGATCGGGGTGGCTTGGCAACCCAGGGTAGTGAACCCGGTCGATCTTCGGATGCGCTTCAAGAAATTTGGCGATGCGCATCGCGCTGTCGTTGTGACGCTCAACACGAAGAGACAAAGTCTTCAAGCCACGCAGAACGAGGTAAGCGGCGTGTGGATCGATGACACCACCGAGGATATTATGAAAATGTCTGCAAGCCGCAACCGGTTCCTTCTTACCGACGATGACACCAGCGAGTACGTCATTATGACCGCCCATGAACTTGGACGCGCTGTGAATCACCAAATCCGCGCCGAAGTCGAGAGCGCGGGAGTTGCACGGAGTCGCAAACGTGCCGTCAATGCACACGAGGCAGCCAGTCGGCTTGCACAGCTTGACAATGCGCTCGATATCGACACATCGCAGGTAAGGATTCGTCGGAGACTCAGAAAAGTACAGAGAGCACTTGTTCTCCTTCAACGCCTTCTCGAGACCATCGTAGTCGGACGGATCCAAAACTGTGCAGGTGATTCCCATCTTCGGCAAGAAAGTTTGAATAAATTGCCGCGTACGTCTGTAGCAATCCGTGGTAGTGACGATGTGGCCACCCGCCGGAACGAGCGCAAGCAACATGGTCGTCGCCGTGCACATTCCAGATGCGCTCAATAAAGCGTCTTCCCCACCCTCAAGCTGGCGAATCTTCTCTTCGCACGCCTTGGTCGTCGGGTTACCGTATCGACCGTACTCAAAGCTCCCATAGCGTCCTTCTTGGTACGCGATCAACTCTTCAGTGTCCTTGAAATGATAAGTCGACGTGCAGACAATCGGAGTCGTCAGCGAGTCCGAAACCTTCGGTCGACCCTCCTTGCGCTCACCTGCTCGCGGAAAACACTCGATAGCTCCATGGTCAGTCTTTATCCGCATACGACCCGCGCGAGTGATGAATAACGTCACATGTCGAGTACGAGCGAGTGATTCGACGTGATGACGCACCATTCTGGACGCACTGCGTCGAGTCGCCCCAGCTGTTAGCCCCGCCCTCGGCTCGAGGAGTCACCCCGTGGCGAACCTTGCGCGTCTCTTTCTTAGCCGACGCGAGTCTGACCGCCACCGTCGCGCGATAACTCAAGCCCAAGCTCATCTCGCTGCGTTCACGAGCGAAGCAGCAACCTCCCTATGGTCAGTCGACGCGTTCGACAGCGCTTCCCGCGTTTCACCGATGGGTCTCAGGTACGCGCGATCGCGGTCGCGACCCGGCGCGGTGTCTCTTCCGCGATGGACGAGACTCCTCGATCACGTGTCGAGGATGACGTTAAACGCGACCGAATAAGCCCACGAGCGCGTTCGATGGACGCGGTTCGAGCTCACGCGCACGCACCCCGTCGTCTCCGTTATGAGGCTGACGGAGCCCGGGACCGCCTGGAGTCAGGGCAACAATGCTTAGGTTCATGATTGATGTGTACCGGGTACACGTTTTGGGTTCTCTGAGTGAGTCGTCTTAGGCTTCGGGCAACGCGCTACGTTGTTATCTACATGTCAGTCGAACGTTTTCGTCGCTGATCGGCTAACTAAGCTATCTAGTGTGGAAAGTTCGAGTCGTGGACGAGCCTAACTCTCGGTGGCGGTCGCACTCGGGCAACCGTTGCGCAACGGTCCCTCTGCCGGCGGACAGTCTCTGTCGCACGACCCGAAGACGTACGTGGTCGTCGAACCGTCAAAGATTCTATTGTAGAAGATGTCTTGGCCCTCTTCGTAGGTCTTCGTGCACCTTTCCATACCTTGTAAGGCTGCGGGAGCAGAGAAACTGGGACATCGTTCACCGCCGTGGCTGAAACAGCCAATGTCAGACACCGTGGCGACATCGGACGTGTTTCCGAGCGGATACAGATAAAATCCAAACTGCTCTCCTGGAGCGAGCATGACGTCTACTTCGAACACACCGCATCTCACTTGAGTCATTTCCTTCGCGCGATCGAATAAAAAGTCGTTTGACATCGATTTCGAAGTCACGCGAGCTCCGACTTTTGAGCTTTCATAATCAAACGTCAAACCGCTAAGCGGGGCACACGCTGTGAGCAAGCTCAGGTGGACTGAGCCCGAAGGACCTGGCTCGGTCATTTCTAGGTCTTTATCTTCCCCGTACATGTACACGTCGCCCGTTCGTGTGGATCTACGCCTACGCTCCAGCGACGAAGTCCCGCGTTGTTCGTTGCCTTGTTCGTCGTAAGTGACGATTGGATCGCTTAACACATGAAACGCGGATGAGTTGTCGCTGTTTTGGAACGTGGGCTCACCCCGACTAGCTCTGAAATTTCCACCGCCGCGTTCCATCCTCCCTAACATAGAGCTGAGCGCCTCCCCCGCCTCGCGCCGGTCGTGAAGATCGCTAACACCAAATTTCGCGAGCGAACAGAGCACGAAGATTGTCATCCCGACGATGAACATCGGTCGAAACGTGGACGAAGACGTCGATGAGCGTGCCGTTGGACGTTCATCTGAGCCTCGTAGCAGCGGCGCGTCCTCGAAGACGGACATGAGTTGGTTGGACAACGAGGCGCGCTCGCCCTCCAACTTGTGGCGTCAGTGGTGTCCGCAACGCGTCAACCCACGATCCTCGGGTCGGAGCGATCGACGGTGAAGGTGATGGTGGATGCAAAATTATCGTGCCGAGTGCACTCTACAGCGGTTGAATACCCGAGCTCGCGCGTTGCGTCGAAAACCGGTCGAAGGGGAAGCCGACGTCATCGAAGCGTGGCCGGCACGAGGGCGGCAGCGGCGCGCGAGGCGGTGCGCGCGTCGGGTGATAAACAGCAAAAAGTGGTCGTGCTCGGTGGTACTGGTCGCGTGGGGAGTGCGGCGGCGGCAGCTTTACTGCGAGATACCGGAGAGAGTGTCGCAGTAGCTCTCGCGGGACGCTCGAGTGAAAGGTGGGGAGAAGCAAAGGGACGTCACAGAGAGCTCTCCGAGGCTACGTTCGTACAAGTGGATGTGAATGATAAAGCGAGCGTCGTGCGAGCGATCGAGGGCGCGGACTTGGTGATCAATACGGCCGGACCCTTTCAGAGGCGCGATAACTGCGCCGCGCTTGAGGCCGCGATAGATAGCGGCGTTAAGTACTTAGATGTCTGTGACGACTCGTCGTACGGAGCCAAGGCGAAGGCGTTGAACGAAAAAGCGAAAAATGCGAATATTTCTGCTATTACGTGTGCCGGGATATATCCGGGAGTCTCGAACCTGATGGCGCTCGACACCGCCGAAACGATGAAGGCGGAGTTCCGCTTGGATGAAGCAAACGCGGGTAAAGAACCCGAAGTTGAGTACGTTCTGTACAACTACTTCACAGCTGGATCAGGGGGCGTCGGAACAACCATATTGGCGACGAGTTTCTTACTTTGCGGCGAAGAGGTGGTGTGCTGGGAGAATGGGAAACGCATGGAATTGAAGCCGGCGTCTCAGAGAAAGGTCGTTGATTTCGGTCAAGGTGTCGGCAAACGAGAAGTCTTCCTTTACAACTTGCCAGAAGTTGCGTCGACTCGTGAGGCTCTCGGTGCTGAGACTGTGAAGGCACGTTTTGGAACCTCCCCGGGGCTGTGGAACGGTGCCATGGTCGCCATCGCCAATCTTGTCCCCAAGCCGTTGCTCGAGAATCAAGACGCCATGAAGACTTTGGCGGCCGCTTCTGCTCCCATAGTGCGTTCAGTCGATGCGATGGTTGGAGAGACAACTTCTATTCGTGTCGAAGTGAAGCTGAAGGACGGCAAACAGGCTGTTAGTTTATACACACACCCTCGTTTGAGTGAGTGCGTGGGCACGTGCACGGCGGCTTTCGCGTCTGCGATGTTAGAAGGCGAGTGTGCTCCGGGCGTCTGGTATCCAGAAGAGGCTGGTGCCATCGCAGATCGAAACAAATTGTTCGAGCGAGCGAAAAAAGGAACATCGGTTTTCTTGTTGAATCAAGCGCCGTGGATGGTGGAGTCAAAAGCCATCAACCTTGGCTTTGGCTTGTATTGGACGTAGTGAGCTCGAGCGAAGTGAATAAGCTTGTGTAGCAGTGCGCCGATCTTAGCAGTTTGTGTGTGAGGACTTTCAATACATATACTTTTAAAAAGCAATTCAATCGCTGGATTACATTCTCATTCTAATGTCGAAAGCAAACACAAAGATGGCCTTTGCTATCTACGCTGCAGCGGCAATTTTTGTCATCGCCTTGATAGCCTCACTGACAACAGTCGCCATCTGCAACCCTTCGTCCGCGCCTTGCGCCAAATGTCTATCCGCGTGACCCATTTTGATGAAAATCTCCGCCTTCACTATATCCGGGCAATCTGCATTAAGTAGGAAGTCGGAGAACTGGTCAAGAATTTTGAGTGCTGAAAAACCGTCTCGCAAAATATCCTCCATATGGTTCTGCGCCTCATCGAACTTACCCTGAAGGCATAAATCGTACAGCATCTTGATCTTCTCATCCGGAATGTATCCCGCCACCTCGACGATGGTGGCACCGCTAATTTTACCATCGCTCAGACGAGCCGCGCTCTGGAGCAATGTGATCGCTTTGCGCATGTCACCTCCGGAGTGCTTCGTGCACATCTCAAACACGTTGCCATCAATCTCTAAACCCTCCTGGTCGCTGATGTACCGTAATCGGACCGCCATCGTTTCTTGTTCGAGTGGTTTGAATCTAAATTTCGCGCATCGACTCGTGATGGGATCGATGATCTTGGTGACGTAGTTGCAAAGTAGAAAAAATCGCGTCACCTTTGAATACGTCTCCATCATCCTTCTGAGCGCCGATTGCGCGTCGTTCGTCATCGCGTCCGCCTCGTCTAAAATCAAAATCTTATACGGCGGAGACGGATATCCAGGAGCGGGCGCTCCGACCGCGAGAGACGCGAAGGTCTTGACCTTGTCTCGCACCACCGAGATGCCGCGCTCATCCGACGCATTCAACTCCTTCACCCGCGTCTTGACGAGTTCGGGACCGTACAGTTGTTTGCAGATGGCCAACGCGCACGTCGTTTTACCAGTCCCCGGCGGTCCGTAGAACAAGCAGTGCGGCATGTTTCCGGACGCCATCGCTTGTTCGAGCACGCGCACCACCTCTGCCTGGCTCGCCACATCTTTCACCACGCGTGGACGATACTTTTCCACCCACGGCGCGTGCGCCATCGCTTTCGGCACCGCCGCGGGCGTCGCATCCATCATTTCCGCATCACCGCCCATGTCGCCGCGAACGAACGCCGCCGACTGTCGCCCGCGCGTCCCATCGACTCCGCGCATCGTCATCCATCATCCCACCATCGTCGGTTTTTCAAAAAAATTGAGCGCCGGGCTCGTCGCGCGCGGGGGTGGCCTGGGGGTAGGGTAGGGTTTAGTACATCTCCTAAAAAGAGGCATTATATGGGAGGGCGCTCGCACCGAAAGTCTCCCTCGCGCGCGCCGCTGCGTTCGTCGACGCCGAGCGCCAGTCGCGGCTGGGACGACGACGATGTGCGCGGCGATGCGAGCGTCCACCTCGAGAGCGTCGAGCGCGCCGCACGGGCGCGTGGACGGGTGGCGTCGAGGACGACATCATTCCGAGCGCGCGGGAAGGCGGGCGCCGCCTCCTCGAGCGAAAGTGGACGTGTGGACGGAGGTGACGCTCCCATTTGACGAGCGGGCGAGGGAGCGTTTCATGAGCGAGTACTGGCAGAAGAAACCTCTGCTCATTCGACAAGCCATCCCAGACTTTGAACCGCCGATGGATGGTGACGAAATCGCTGGGTTGGCGTGCGAAGAGGACGCGAGCGCGAGAATCTTCCTCAGAGAGGGCGACGACGATCGATCGTGGAGGAAGAAGATTGGACCGTTCGATGAAGAAGATTTAACGTCGTTACCGGAAGACAAACTTTGGAGCTTGATAGTGAACGACCTAGACGTGCAGGCTCAGCCTTTCGGGGACATGCTGGAACTGTTCAACTGTTTTCCACGCTGGAGAATTTCCGACATTCAGGCGAGCGTCTCCCCGGATGGTGGTGGCGTGGGACCACACTCCGACCACTTTGACGTTTTTCTCCTTCAAGCTGAGGGGGAGAAACTTTGGGCGGTGGCTGATAACGAAGAGTACTGGCCCGATAACGACGACGCGTTCGTACCCGAGTGTGAAATTCGTGTTCTCAACAACTTTGTCGAAGATGATTCCTTCACTTTAGTTCCAGGAGATATGCTCTATTTGCCTCCGAAAGTTGCACATAATGGCGTTGCCGTGAATTCAAAGCCAGGCGTGAGTGTAACGTTGAGCATCGGGTTTTTAGCTCCGACGACGGATGAACTCATCTTGTCTTACACGCAGCGCGTGTCTGAAAATCTGAAGGGTTCGCGGTGGTCCGATCCATGGTTGAAACCGGTCGAAGACGTCGGATCCATATCACCAGATTCTATATCATTTGCGTCAAACATTATCAAGCAAACTTTCCCCAAAAATGACGCTGAGGTTGCGCGGTGGTTTGGTTGTCACGTCACGGCGCGAACCGGTGAGGAAGAGGACGCAGAACAGACTGAAGTGAGTATCGAAGAGCTTTTAGATGCGTGGGAACACCAAGGATTAGTTCCAAGAGAAGACCTGCGTTTTGCCTTCGTGGATAATGTCGCTGACGGTAGCTTAGATAACGGATTGTTCTTTGCGAACGGCGAGTGTTGGGACATCTTCAGTCCATCCGCTATGAAAACAGCGCAGGTGATCGCGAACCGTGGTGAATTGTACGAAGAAGACACTCAGACCGAGGAGTGCGATTTCGACGATGAAGCTTTAAAACTTGCTCTGACACTTTTTGAGCGAGGATATATTTATTTCCCAGACGAGGAAGAATAGCATTCTAAAAACAAATTATAGTTACATCGCGTCTCTACTTTTCTCTATACCTCTCCCCCATCCTCCGCGAGGCGCGTCACTGTACGAGGACGGGTCCATGGGATCCAAGGGCTCTGATTCTTGTTGAGGAGGAGGACGCGCGGCGACTTTCTTGGGTGCGCTGGGGCGACTCGGCGCGCTTTGTTGGCTCGACGGTCCAATTTTCTGTTCAATTTGCGCCGGCTTTGAATAGGACACCGTCGGAGGCTTCTTCTCTTCGACTTTTGCCTTCGACGCGAGGGCATCCGCTCGCTCGCGTTGCTGCCTTGTCATAAATTTATTTTCTACGACATCCAACGAACTCACGCCCGGAGGAGGCCTTCCCAAGATGCGGGAACAGTGCAAACAATACCCGTGCTCCTTGACCAATCCTCGCCCAAAGCCGCCGCAGCCCGCGCATCTCTTCATCCCCACCGCGGAGGCGGCATCCTTCGGTCTCTCCCACGACGTCTTCTGAGTGCTCTGATTATAAAAATACTCTCGTCCACTCCCAGGATCCGTCACTGCGGTCCATCCCGGCGGCAGCGGAGCGACGGGTTTCGGCGGCGGCGGCGGCGGCCGTCTCGTCTTCTCCATCACCGGTCGCTCCCACTGCGTCTTATTCAGCGTCTTGTTGTAGTAATACGTCTTCCCGTACGTTGGATCCACCTTGGATCTCCACCCCGGCGGCAGCGCGTCTTCCTCCCCACCATCGCTCGTCGACTCCCCACGCGCGCGTTTAATCAACGTCGTCGTCCCGTCCCCGTCCCCGTCCCCATCCGTCGGCACCTCGATCCCTCGCTTGGCCAATCGCGCGCGCAGGGCGTCGGGAATCTTCCCCATCGGTCCCACGCGTCTCACTAATCCTCGTGTCGCACACTCGCGTCCACGCACACCCACCGCATCGATCTTCACTCACTCATCACTTCCACTCTTCCAGTCACCGTCGAACGAACGAACAGTCTGCGAGTCTCGAGCGCGTAACGCTCAGAGGTCGTAACGGCTCGAGGGGGCGGGGGACGAGGAGGCGGAGGGCGAGAGAGAGAGAGAGCGAGTCGCGCGAGAGAGTATCGAGAGAGTATCGAGAGAGACGCGTTCGAGGCGAGCGCGGTGCGAGGGCGACGACGACGACGCGAGCGAGCGAGCGGACAGAGTCATCATCACATCATCATCATCCAGTCCGTGCTCGTCTCGTCTCGTTGGTTTGACTGGACGGACTCTCGGTGAAGAGAGGCGAGGACGAACGATGGCGACCGAGGAGAGGGAGTTTGAAACGTCGAGTGATTTCGATGGGGTGCGAATGAAGTATTTCAAGGAGCGGGCGCGCGAGGCGCTGGTGAGTGGGAATCATAAGGAGGCGTACTCGACGTACACAAAGTGTCTGGAAGAGTTGCGTCCGAGGAACTCGAGCGAGCGGTGTAAACTACTGTGTAATCGCTCGATGGCGTACGCGAAATCTTCGAATTTCAAGGCTGCGTTGGAAGACGGAGAGTCAGCCATCGCCGCGATGCCGTCTTTTTCCAAGGCTTGGTGGAGAAAAGCAACCGCGCACGTCGGTCTACGCCAGTTCCCAGAGGCCCTCGCGGCGTACAAGCAATCGCTCGAACTTCAACCCGACAGCGATGACGTCGTCGCGAGTGAGCATCTCAAGATTATGAATCGTACCGTCTTGTCTTTCACTCGCGAGCAGTTGGCTGATTGGATCCTGGAGAATTTGAAAGACATGGAGACGCGAGAACTGATTCAACCCGCGCACCTCGAAAATGTCACGTCTCTGGAGATGCGAGAAGGGATGTTTTGCCAAATCAAAGCTATCGGCGAGATTAGTGAAAAGCCGGGAGACTACTATCATTTCGTTCAGCACTGGAACATTCACGGCATGAGCACGGCTATGGCGTACGTGCAGCGGGCGAGTATGTACCGGCACGCAATGTGTTTCAAGCAAGCCAGAGCCGACGCGGCGATGGCGCTCACTTTGTTGCAAGAAGATCCCTCATCATCTCTCAAAGACGGTGAAATGGCGTTCACGCATCGTGCTGATGACTTTTCTCCAGTCAAAGAAAGTCAAGTTAAGACGAAAGCTTGGGCGTGGTACGAAATGGGCATGGCGTGCAAGGAGGATGGCACGACTGGAGATGCAAACGCAGTCTCGGCCGCCAAGTGTTTTGCAGCCATCTCAGAGGAGAAGACCGAATACCCTTTGTTCACCAACGCATTCCAACTAATGTGTGACAGCATGACGAACGTCGAGGCTAGTAAACTCTTGAGCGCGGTGAACGATCAGTTTAGTGTCACTGAATTTGGGTTGCAAGCGGTGCCGGAAGGCGGCAAGACGTACTTGGTCTCCGTCTCAGCTGTCTTCCCTCACGCTTCTCTCGTCAAGTTCAACTTCAAGGTTCGGGAATCATTCCGTCAAAGTATTGCAGACGGTGCAGAAGTCAAGAGGGAGAAGGTTCTGCTTGAAAACGTGCAAGGTAAAGGCGAGAAAGGTGTGGTGCTCTCGTACCAAATTCTCACTGGAGAGGATAAATTAAAATCCGAGGTGCGTATTATTAAAATTCACCATGGACATCCTTTGATGATTTAAGCGCAGAAACTTGTTGAAAGAATTTCCAACAAAGATTTAAACCTCCTAGGAGGTTCTGAATTCACATCAGCCATGGGAAGCCCGAGCGATGTGACGAGTGAGTTTAATTAATTAAATAATTCCAAACCGAATTTAATAATGGTTTGAACAGGTGCAATGAAGGAACTGCAGTCGGAAGATTTAGTGGACCGCGTCAGCAGCTTACAGGGAATAATTCTGAACACCTTGAAGAGTGGCAAAGAGATTGTGGTGGCATCACGACCTCCCAAAGATATGGAACTGCCATACCGCACGTACAAATTAGTTTACACAGATGGTTCTCCCGTAGAAAGAGTGAACAAAGGTCCCTATCAAATGTCACAATTACATTACAGCGCGCAAGGAATGCACAAGCGTGAAGTTTGGGTCGAAATGATGGTGAGTGCACGAGGAAAAATTATTTTAATTTGAGTAGCAATTTATTAATTCTGCGCACAGGACAAGTCATGCAGATGGCGCCAGAGCTCATCTGAGGTTGCGATACAGGCGCTCCAAGTGCCCAAAGATGCAAAGAAGCAAGATCTGGACGTTTGCATCACGTCTTCGACGATAAGAGTGTCGTGTCGCAAATCTGGGAGAACATATCTCGAGGTGAATTAAATTAATTAATTCCATCTCAAATCATTAATTTGATTTCGTCACACACAGGGTGAGTTATTTCGTGAAATAATTCCGGAGGAGTCCGCGTGGGTACATCTCGGTACGTGACAAATTGCATTAGTTTTGTCGTCTGTCTTCATTATTAAATCAAATTACTTCGTTTAGGAGGAGAAAATGACGATGGTTTCATGCTGTATTTGAAAAAGATGAACTTGGAGCTGTTCAAGAAGAAGCGAGCTCAAGCGACCGACAGCTGGTGGGATCGGTTATTCATGGTTCACGGAGACATTCGTTTCGACGACTACGACAAGGATCTCACAGACCTTCCCACCCCAGTCGCTGAAGTGCGTAACTTAGTAA
>Ga0181582_10004057_pt1 | contig 11852 bp, 11 predicted proteins | sample 071ome_32_FD_132438 | JGI IMG/M metagenome (GOLD analysis project Ga0181582, IMG submission 132438) | Coastal salt marsh microbial communities from the Groves Creek Marsh, Skidaway Island, Georgia - 071405AT metaG (megahit assembly) | ecosystem: Environmental > Aquatic > Marine > Intertidal...
ACAGAGCGACCTCATGATGCTATTTTGGGCGAAGAGTACGGCGAAACCGTTGGAACAAGCGGGCTGACCTGGGTACTCGATCCGATTGATGGCACACGTGCTTATATTAGCGGTTCGCCAACTTGGGGCACACTGATCGCGGTGTCGGATGACGCGGGGCCTCTGTGTGGCATCGTGGATCAACCCTATATTGGCGAGCGGTTTATAGGGGCGTTCGGGCAAGCGACTTTCTCGGGCCCTCACGGAAGTGGCGGAATATCCACACGAAAAGGGTCTAGCCTGCACGATGCGACGCTTTTCACGACATTCCCCGAAGTTGGAACACCAGACGAAGGCGCAGCGTTTCGGCGCGTGGCTGAAAAGGTGCGTTTGGTGCGGTATGGAATGGATTGCTATGCCTATGCGCTTTTGGCGGCAGGTCAAATTGATCTCGTAATTGAGGCAGGATTGAATTCTTACGATATCCAAGGGCCAATCGCTGTCATCGAAGGGGCTGGAGGGATTGTGACCAACTGGCAGGGCGGCCCAGCCCACATGGGAGGGCAAGCGATTGCGGCTGCAAACCCGCACATTCATCGGGAAGCGTTAAAACTGCTTCAAGCCATCTGACGTTGATTTCAGCTGGATAGCAGTGAATAAGCCTAATTACGGTGCCCGAGTCCTTCGCCCTTTTCTGTCGGCCCGTCATTGCCCGATTGGGACACCGAAAAGGGTCTGGAAAACAGACACGAGGACACAATGACCGAATTCCTGATTAAAAATGCCGATGCGATCATGACGATGGACGATCAGCGGCGCGAATTACATGGCGCAGACATCCGCCTAACAAATGGTGTTATTGCTGAAATCGGATATGAATTGGAAACCCTTGGCGAAATCGTTATGGCCACAGGGTGCAGCGTGACGCCGGGATTGGTGAATACGCATCATCATTTATATCAAACGCTTACGCGCGCAGTTCCGGGCGGGCAGGACGCACTTCTGTTTGGCTGGCTTCAAACGCTTTACCCCATTTGGTCACGGTTTGGGCCCGAAGAAATGCGGGTTTCGGCTATGGTTGGTTTAGCGGAAATGGCTTTGTCCGGATGCACATTGTCGTCGGACCACTTGTATCTCTACCCCAACGGGTCGCGTTTGGATGATACGATTGATGCTGCCAAAGAGGTGGGCTTGCGGTTTCATCCGACGCGCGGGTCAATGAGTATTGGTGAAAGCGATGGAGGATTGCCGCCAGATGCGCTGGTTGAAAATGAAGACAATATTTTAGAGGACTGTATTCGTGTCATAGATGCGCATCATGACTCTTCAGAGGGCGCCATGGTTCGAGTGGGTGTGGCACCGTGCTCTCCGTTTTCTGTCAGCCGCGAACTTATGCGGGACGCTGCTATTCTGGCGCGGGATAAATCGGTGATGCTGCACACCCACCTTGCTGAAAACGACGAGGACATTGCTTATTCATTGGAGAAATTCGGCGTGCGACCGGGGCAATATGCCGAGGAACTAGGCTGGACTGGGGACGATGTGTGGCATGCGCATTGCGTCAAGTTGGATGGTCAAGAAATTGATTTGTTTGCAAAAACAAAAACAGGCGTAGCACATTGCCCTTGCTCGAATTGCCGACTTGGTTCCGGAATTGCTCCGGTTCGGAAGATGCGTGATGCAGGGGTTAAGGTTGGGCTGGGGGTCGATGGATCGGCCAGTAACGACAGTGGCAACCTGATCGCTGAGGCGCGGCAATCCATGTTGCTTCAAAGGGTTGCAAACGGGGCCGATGCGATGAGTGCGCGTGAGGCGTTGGAGATTGCAACACGCGGTGGCGCACAGGTTCTGGGGCGCCACGATTGTGGTCAAATCTCGGTTGGAAAGCGCGCAGATATCGCCATTTGGGATAGTTCTGGGGTGGAAAGCGCCGGATCTTGGGATAAGGCGGCTTTGCTGCTGGCGGGACCGACCAAGGTGAAGCATTTGTTCGTCGAGGGCCGTCAGATCGTGCGTGATGGGAAGATGGTCACGATAGATTTGCCAAGGCTGATTGAGCGGCAAAATCAGCTTGCGCGCGCTTTGGCTGGATAAAAGGGGGCTGCTGCCCCCTCTGCCCCTAGCGGGTCATTCACCCCTGCGAGTATTTAAAGAAGGATGAAATGGGGCGCCGGTTAATAGCGCCCCATGTGAACTACTTACTGTGTGCTACGTTGAGGGCCTGATCAAGATCGCGGATCAGGTCGTTGGCGTCTTCGATACCGATCGAGATACGCACGACGTCAGGGCTGGCGCCTGCGGCCACCTGTTGTTCTGCGGTTAACTGACGGTGGGTGGTTGAGGCCGAGTGGATCACGAGCGAGCGTGTATCGCCAAGGTTTGCAACGTGGCTGAATATCTGCAGGCTGTCGACGAACTTGACGCAGGCGTCATAGCCGCCTTTCAGGGCGACAGTGAACAGGGCTCCAGAGCCTTTGGGTACAATCCGCGAGGCTTTTTCTTTGTAAGGTGAGCTGTCAAGCCCAGCATAGGTCACACCGGCAACATGATCGTGGCCTTCCAGCCAGTCAGCGATGATTTTGGCGTTGGCCACGTGTTTTTCCATACGCAGAGAAAGGGTCTCGATGCCCATCAGCGTATAATGCGCTGCTTGCGGGTTTAGCGTCATGCCCAGATCGCGCAGGCCGATGGCGATGCCATGGAAGGTGAACGCGAGCGGACCGAAGGTTTCGTGGAACTTCAGGCCATGATAAGCGGGTTCTGGATCGCTAAGCGAGGGGAACTTACCCGAAGCGGACCAGTCAAAGTTGCCGCTGTCGACGACGACGCCACCGGTGACGGTGCCGTTTCCGGTCAGGTATTTTGTCATCGAATGAACCACCAGCGTTGCGCCGTGTTCGATGGGGCGGCACAGGTACGGGGTGGCAGTGGTATTGTCCACGATCAAAGGAAGACCGACTTTATTGGCTACGGCTGCGATGGCATCCAGATCGGTGACAACGCCGCCCGGGTTGGCGATGGTTTCACAAAAGATAGCGCGAGTGTCATCGTCAACAGCGGCTTCGACTGCGGCGGGGTCGTCGAAATCGACGAACTTGGCCGTCCAGCCAAAACGCTTGATAGTCTGGCTGAGCTGGGTGATCGAGCCGCCGTATAGACGGGTCGAGGCGACCACGTTGTTGCCGGGCTGCATCAACGGGAAAAGGGCCATGATCTGTGCGGCGTGACCGGATGAGCAGCAAACAGCGCCGACACCGCCCTCAAGAGTTGCAACACGTTCCTGCAGAGCTGCGACTGTGGGGTTGGTCAGACGTGAATAGATGTAGCCGACTTCCTGAAGGTTAAAAAGCGCGGCCGCATGTTCTGCATCGCGGAACACATAGGCGGTGGTCTGGTAGATCGGAACCTGACGTGCACCTGTCGCCGGATCTGGGCGGGCGCCTGCGTGGATTTGCAGCGTGCCAAAGCCGTAGGTTGGGGTATCTTTCATGTTTTCGTCTCCTGAAATGTTGCAGGATTTATGGGGGTTTTGTTGACTGGTAGCAATGGTGTTCCATTGCATGCGACGTTGTCAGTACCTAAACGGGAAGATATTCTGTTTTCATCGACATGTGTGGAACAATCCAAACCCGTTACCGCATCCAGAAACCATTTTTCTTTAGTTTTTGGCGGATACCTTGTTCCTTGACCGGAAGATTATCGCGGTCAAACAGGGCGCGGGCTTTCTTGCCGCGTCCTTGATAGATAAAGCGCAAAGCGGGTTCATGCAGCTTCAGGACTTTTTTGACCTCGTTGGCGGCCGTGATATCTTCGAGCAGTGCCACAACCTGATCGCTTTCGCGGGCATAAAGCAGCGGGAAGGTTCTATAGTGACAGGAAGTTTTTCCGTCGATCCAACCCGTTTCCAGCGCCTTGGGACCGCCACCCAGTTTGTGGATGACAAGCGGCAAAGCGATCTGGTCAAGCCATGGATAAAGCGGTTGGCACACCAATTCAGGCGGGGTGTGTTCGCGGATGGTTGTGGAAATATTTTCAAAAAGCTGCCCGAAGATACGAGGGCATTTGTAGTAGAACATGCCCGCGTTGAAATAGGGATAGCGCAGCCAGAATTCTTCGGGCTGAGAGCGATCAAGGGCGTCGTTCACGTCCATTCCGAACATGGCATAAAGCGAGCCCCAGATCTTTTGATATCCGGGACCGTAGAGTTCCAGCACCGGCCACGTGCCTTCGCGCCGCAGGCTGGCCGAGGGACGGTTGAAATCGAAGGGCACTTTGAAGGGATCATCGAGGATTAGAGTGTCGCTATCAAAGAACACGAAAGGCTCATTTTCGGGTAGGGCACGCAGGGCTTCGATTTTGTTTCCGTTCGGGTAATCCTGGCCGAAATGTTTGCTATTAAAGGGGATAATAGTGGCGCCCGTGGCTTCAATCAGTTTGCGCAGAGGCTTATCACGCATGCGTGGATTGCTCTTCCAAAGGGGGCCGTTTTGGGGCTCGGCGACGTAAAGATGCTTGCAGCGATCGGGAGAAACTTTGGCGAGCGACAAGGTAAACAGCAAAGCCTCATAAGCCAAACGGCCATCCTGACCGACGATCAGTATGTTGAATGGTTTTGTCTTAGTTTTGCTCTTGGCCACTGCCGCACCCTAGCGTTTTCGAAGATCATAGGGTGGGGTTGCAGGGCTGCCAAGCACGGATGCGTTCCTGGTTTGCGTTCTCGGGTGGTTGTCTTGGGCCATTGCCTGCAGTAGCGTAGTTTTAATGGGCCCACATAAGGCGATCACTTTGGAAATGATTAACGATCCAGATGTTTATTTTCGCGATGGTTGCGGGCGGTGCAATAAATTTGCGACCGATGACTGCAAGGCCCGAAAGTGGGGTGAGGGGCTTCGTGGATTGCGTGAAATTTGTCTCGACATGGCTCTTGAGGAAGGCGCTAAGTGGGGCCAGCCGGTTTATATGCTAAACGGCAAAAACGTCGTGATGTTTGCGGCGTTTAAAGACGACTTCAATCTGACGTTTTTCAAGTCATCGTTGTTGAAAGACCCTGAAGGCATTTTGACCAAGCGGGGAGAGAACACCCAAAGCCGGAACATGATTTCGTTCAAGGACGTTGAAGACGTTGCGTTGAAAGAACAGATTATCCGCGCCTATCTGACCGAGGCGATTGCCAATGAAAAGGCGGGCAAGGTGGTCGAAAAGAAAACGCCGAAACTGGATGTGCCGGATGAATTGGTTACAGCAATGGATGACAATCCGGCATTGGCCGAGGCTTTTATTGCACTGACGCCCGGGCGCCAGCGCAGTTGGTGCATCTATATAGGGCAGGCAAAGCGATCCGAAACGCGCAAAAAGCGCGTCGCGGCGGCGGCTCCTAAGGTATTGGAAGGAAAGGGTTTCTTTGATTGAATAGAAGCGGATTGAAAATGTGCACTGGCGTCACGCTGTGCAGGCGATCCGACGTTTTGTTTCGTCGATCACTTCCAACCAGTAGCACAATGTTAATCGCTGCTCAGCTTCTTCAGTAAGAGTGTCCGGGTAAATATAGTTTTGCAGCATTTCGTCGGACAATTCTTCGTAGGAATTGACTTCTATGATGGGCAGACCTTCAAAAAGAGATGAAATACTGGTTCGGCGAATAATTGGCACAGCCCCCAAAACGATTGCTTCCCAAGTTCTATGGCAGTCGGTGCCCGCTCCGATTGGGGACAGCACAAACTGGCATTCGCGCACGGCTTTCCAGTATTGCGATCTGCTTATTCGAGCAGGAAGAAGTTTAGTGCCAGAAAGCATTTTACTGGCTTCAAAGGCGCGGTTCCTGTCTGTGGCGTTTGCATGCAAGCTATGATGGAAATCCACAAGGACGTTGGGATTTTTGTTTTGCCATGCTTTCGGATTCCTTTGATTATCAGCCAATCGGATTAAAGCCTGGTCTTGCTCAAGATATGGTGTGCGCTTTTCCCCCCACATTTTGCGACGGTTTAGCGTATGGTAAACCAAGCCCAAAGGGATTGGTGTCATCAGTTCATGTTCGGGCGCATCGCAATTCTGGGTAAACCAATGCAAAATAATGCCGTCAGAAATGATCTGCTCCAGCGAAGCTGAGGAGACCTGCGATAAAATAGCGTTTGGAGCCGAATTGATGGCATCTCCGGTTACTAGAAATATCCGAATACCTTCGCGCAGTAACCTAGGATAAACCGTCTCGAACCATTCTGGTAGCGCTGAAGTGGTTACATAGACGAGATCGAAAGGTTTGAGTGCCGCATAATCTTTCGGTTCAATAGTTTTGCGATCAGAGGAAAGGATAATAGGTGCCACGTCGCAATACTTTGCCACGCCGATTTTATTGAAGTAATGAGTTTGATAATTGCCTTCGTTCGGAATGATGAGATGGTTAAGTCGATAAGTTTGGATAAATCGCTTTATTTTGTTCATGAAACTCAGTCTATTACGTAAGAAAATTTTTCGGCTTCGGTTTTAATTTCTGCTTTTCGTGCAATCGAAATTTCAGGCACTTCGAATACGGCTTGTCTGCCTTCAACGTGTACCGGCGCTATATAGTCTTCGACCAAATGATAAAGCGGTCGGTTTGTGTAATCGTCGAAAATCAAGGTAGTTCCAGGCTTTGCCTCGATCAAGGATGTCAAAAAACAGCTGACCCTGAACCTCCCATCGACCAGAACAACATCAGGAGACACAGGCAGGGACCAAAGATAGCCAACATATGTCGGGATATGCTGTCTTCGTTCATATGAAAGCGGACGCCCCCATTCCCCGAGAGGACCAAGGTCAACATGGTGTAAAAACACATTGTTCCGCGAGCCAATGTCCTGCTTTGTTTTTTCAATCCACTCGTTGGAAGTATCGACGGCATAAACCGCAGCGCTGGTAGAACCACATACCCACTTGGTCGAGGAGCCACATCCATATTCAAAATATACATCGGCTGCCTTGAGACGTTTCTTGAATTCAGCGTCATCGTCTTCAAAAAGAGGCGCAGACGCAGGGTTTTGTTGCTTTTTTTTGGAAATTTTTTTCAGAAAACTAATGTGCTCGTCCTCCAAAGTTTCAAATTTGTTTAGTTGAATCGAGAGCGACTGGAAACCGAATTCAACTGGTAGCTGATACTTCCCGCTTGTAGCTATGGGCAAACTGTCACGGCAGTTGTCAAACAGGATGCAAGATTTTAGATAAATTGGAAATTCAATTTCATATCACTTCAATTTGTTAGACTTTTCTTGCGGAAAACTAGGACCGATATGCCAAAACTGATTGTTTCCCTTACAACAATTCCTTCGAGGGTTCGTTATTTTGAGGAGTTTTCCCGCTCGTTGCTCAGGCAAACAGTCTCTCCAGATCGCATTGAGTTGAACCTTCCACACGAATACAAACGGCGTAAGTTTACCGATTTAGAATTGGCGCAAGTTCCATCTTGTTTTGACGTGCACCGGTGCGATGACGTTGGGCCGGCCACAAAGCTGCTTCCGACGTTGAAACGATACTGGGGGAGTGACGCTGTTATAATATATTGCGATGATGATCGGGTCTATTCGGAAGACTGGATCGAAAGATTTCTTAGATACGCAGAAGAAAATCCATCTTGTGCCATTGCAGACGAATGTTTGCCTATAGAGTCCGTGCGCGTTTCTCGCTTGGGCGCGACACGGGATTGGAAGTATAGATTGAAACGCGCGGCCTCGCTGGGGGTGTACCGTCCATATCACTTTGACGGAACCAAATTTCCAGACATTGCTGAGGGCTTCGGAGGGGTGTTGGTCCGTCCAGATTTTTTTAATGAGCGCGTGTTTGATGTTCCCGATCAGTGCTGGCCTGTGGATGACGTTTGGCTATCCGCGAATATCCGTTCGTCTGGGCACGAGATAGTCCGATACCCCAGAAACTTGCAGCAGAGAAGTTATCCGTTGAAGATCGAAGGTGAAGATGTGGGCCGGTTAGGAGATTCGCTTACGCAGACAACAGTTGACGGCCAAGGGCGGGCTTCGTTGAATTTCCACGCAGTAAAATACTGCATGGAAAACTTGGGAGTTTGGCCGGAGTATTCTAAGGGATTTGCACAGTTATAGGTCTGATCAGATATGTCCGCGGGAGACAAAAACTACCGCGCCCGTTGCACCATCCCGAACAGGTCGCGAGGGTCGTCGGGGTCGGCGAGCATGTCCAACTCAACGGCAAAGTCGGTGCCTTTGACCTTGTCGTGTACAAAGCGCAGGGCCGAGAAGTCCTCGATTGCAAAGCCGACCGAGTCAAACAGGGTGATTTGCTTGTCGTCGCGACGGCCGTGGGCTTCGCCCCGCATGACCTGCCAGAGCTCGATAACGGGGTGATTATCGTCAAGCTGCTGGATTTCACCCTCGATGCGGGTTTGCGGCGGATATTCGACGAAAATGTCCGAGCGCAGCAGGATATCACGGTGCAACTCGGTTTTGCCTGGGCAGTCACCGCCGATGGCGTTGATGTGCTGGCCGCTGCCTACCATATTGTCGGTCAGGATTGTTGCGTACTGCTTGTCTGCGGTGCAGGTGGTGATGATATCAACGCCCACGACTGCGTCTTCGCCGGTTGTGCAAGCGGTGATATTGAAGCCTTGGGCTTCTAGGTTGCGTTTGGCCTTAGCGGTGGCTGCCAGGTCGATATCGTAAAGCCGAAGGGTGTCGATGCCGAGAATGGCGCGGAAGGCCATCGCCTGAAATTCGCACTGGGCCCCATTGCCTATCATTGCCATGGTTTTCGCGTTTTTAGGGGCCAGATATTTCGCCACCAAGGCCGAGGTTGCGGCAGTGCGCAACGCAGTCAAAACGGTCATTTCGGTCAGTAGCACCGGATAGCCGTTTGCGACCGAGGATAAGACTCCGAATGCAGTGACGGTCTGATAGCCTTCGCGCATGTTCTTGGGGTGGCCGTTGACGTATTTGAAACCGTAATTTTCGGCATCGGCCGTGGGCATCAATTCGATCACGCCTTCTTTCGAGTGTGACGCGACGCGCGGGGTTTTGTCGAATTCGGGCCAGCGCTTGAAGTCGGCTTCGATGTAGTCTGCAAGTTCGCGAAGGACATGTTCAATGCCATATGCGTTGACCAGTCGCATCATGTTGTCGACAGACACAAACGGCACCATCGCCAGTTTCGACGGGGTAGGGCGAAGGCCTTCGGTTATTTGGTCTTTGGTCGGGATCATCATGCTGCAAAGCTCCGGGTCATACGGTCTAGGACGCGGCGGCCCATAAGGGACGCGGTGAGATCAACAAGCAGCGAAGCGGTGCGCCCGCGCTCGTCAAGAAAAGGGTTAAGTTCGACCAGATCCAGCGATGTGACCAAGCCACTGTCGCAAAGCATTTCCATGATCAGGTGAGCCTCGCGGAAGGTCGCTCCACCGGGGACAGTGGTTCCCACAGCGGGGGCAATTCCCGGATCAAGGAAGTCTACGTCGAAACTGACGTGTAGATGTCCTTTGGCCGCTTGAACGCGGGATAAGAATGCCTTTAGCGGGGTTCCGACGCCATGTTCGTCGATCGCGCGCATGTCGTGAACTTCTATGCCCTGATCGAGGATCAGCTCGTGCTCGGCGGGGTCAACAGATCGTATGCCCATCATGCAGATGTTTTCAGGCGAAACGCTGGCCGGCAGTGGGGGATAGGCGTCAAAATCGGCCTGCCCCGTGACATAGGCCACGGGCGTTCCGTGCAAATTGCCGCTGGTCGTGGTGTTCAAAGTGTGCAGGTCTGGGTGTGCATCAAGCCAGAGCAGAAACAACGGGCGGTCTTCGTCATTGGCGCGTTTTGCCATGGCTGCGACGGTGCCGGCTGAAATCGAATGGTCGCCACCCAGAAAAACCGGTAGGTCGCAGCCTTTTGCGGCCTCAAGGGCTGCAGGGATCAAGGCCTCGATCCAGGCGCGGGTCTCGGCCAGGTGGTGCAGAGCAGGGTTTGTGTGGGTGACTGGCGCCTGCTCGGCAATTCGAACGTTGCCAAGATCATGGCAAGTCCAGCCGAGAGTTGAAACGGTTTTAACCAACCCGGCGGTGCGCAGGCTGGCTGGTCCCATAAGGCATCCAGGCTGGGACGCGCCGGTTTCGATTTCTGCGCCGAGGATGTTGCAAGTTCTGGTCATTGTTGATCCTTTGTTCTGCGTTTAAGGATCACAGATTTATTAGACGTATTGATCTATAAGTTTTGAAATATTGATAAATTATTTTATAAAAAATGAGCAAACAAATGGGCAAATTGAATAATGTCAGACCTTTCAGATACGCAACGGCGAATCTTGACTGCTTTGCGCGGCAATTCGCGGATGTCGGTGACCGAGCTGGCCGCGATGGTAGGTGTAACCAGGGTCACTGCAAAAACGCAGATGGACCACATGATCGACAGCGGTCGAATTCGGCGATTTACGATCGAAACGGACGTGGATGTCGAAGGAGAGGTACGCGCGATTACCATGGTCGAGTTGCAGGGGAAAATGTCGCGTTCGGTGACCAAAACTTTGTCGCGCACTCTAGGGGTGTCTACGATATATGCCACCAACGGTGCTTGGGATCTGGTGGTGGAGATTCGTACCGACAGTTTGGTAAGTTTCGATCGGATATTACGGGAAATCCGAGAGATACCCGGGGTCAACAACAGCGAAAGCAGTCTTTTGCTTAGCCATGTCGTATCTTAATTGAACGACCGGATCGGCGTGTGAAACGCAGCGTGTTGAGTGGGTACCATTTTTGAAAATGGTGGGCGACCCTGGAATCGAACCAGGCGTGCGTCTCCGCGAGGGAGTTGCAGTCCCCTGCCACACCGTGCGGCCTGTCGCCCACTGTGGGGGGTGATTACCTGCGGTGATTTCTGGCGTCAACAGGAAAATCTCTTGTATCTGCAAGGTTCTCGACGCATTGTCCGGCCTCGGTCGAAAATAGGCGGAAATGCAATGAAAAAGCCCAAGTGGGTCATCGAAAAAGAGCAGTCCAAACGGGCAGCGGCAGCTGAAACCGTGTGGTTATTTGGGCTGCATGCCGTGCGCGACGCGCTTCAAAACCCTGCCCGCGATAAACTGCGATTGGTGGTGACTCGGAATGCTTTGGACAAGCTGGCAGATGCAGTAGCTCGCGCAGGTATCGAGCCGGAAATTTCGGACCCACGTCGATTCGCCGCTCCGCTTGATCCGCAGTCAGTGCATCAGGGGGCAGCTCTTGAAGTGAAGCCGCTGGATTGGGGGGCATTGGCCGAAACCTGTCTGCGCGATAACGGGCGGCCGCCGCGAGTGGTTTTGCTCGATCGCGTGACCGATCCTCATAATGTCGGTGCGATTTTACGATCAGCCGAAGTTTTCGGCGCGCAAGCGGTTGTCGCCGTGCAGCGCCATTCGGCTCCCGAAACCGGTGCGCTGGCAAAAACGGCCAGCGGTGCGTTAGAGCGGCAGCCCTATGTGCGGGTGAAAAATCTGGCTGCGGCGATGGAGGAGCTGAAAGCGATGGGCTTTTTAATGCTCGGTTTAGATGGTGAGGCTGAGTACACTATCGAGCAGGTTGTGGATGGACAAAAAGATCGACCGATTGCCCTGGTGATGGGCGCCGAAGGGCCGGGGTTGCGGGAGAAAACTAAAGAAACCTGCGACAAACTGGTAAAAATCAACTTCGCGGGTGGATTTGGTTCGCTCAACGTCTCCAACGCGGCTGCAGTTGCCCTATATGCTACTCTGAACCATTCGGAGGGCTAAGCTATTCCACATCACACCAAGATAGCGACCTGCTGCTATTGTGGTACCCGCGCAGCGTTTCAGCTTTCGGGTGAAGTACAACATAGGTTGGTGTGCAGCGCCTGTGGCGCTCCGCTGAGTAAAATGACCCATATGCCGGTCAAAAAAGA
>Ga0181582_10004058_pt1 | contig 11848 bp, 7 predicted proteins | sample 071ome_32_FD_132438 | JGI IMG/M metagenome (GOLD analysis project Ga0181582, IMG submission 132438) | Coastal salt marsh microbial communities from the Groves Creek Marsh, Skidaway Island, Georgia - 071405AT metaG (megahit assembly) | ecosystem: Environmental > Aquatic > Marine > Intertidal zone...
AGGAGCCCCGGCCCCCCCCCCGCCGCCCCGGCCCCCGCGTCCTCGTCCCCCGACCCCTGCTCGTAGAACGCGAACCGCCCCCCGTCCGCCACCCGCGGCACCCGCCCGTCCTCCGCGTCCCCCGCGTAGTCCTCCAGGTCCCCCCCGAGGTTGTCGTCCTCGTCGAAGACCCCCACCCCAAAGGCGAGGCCCCGGCGGCGGCGGCGGGCCTCGGGCTGCAGGCGGGCGGCCTCGTCCCGGAGGCGGCGGGCCTCGCGGAACTCCTCGGCGCCCCGGAAGGGGTCGTAGCCGACCCCGTGCCCGGACGCGGCGCGCCCGGGGGCCGCGGGGGCCGGGGGCGCGCCGTCGGCCCCGATCGTCCCCGCCTCGTCCAGAAACCCGAGGCCCTTGCCCTGCCGCCACCCGAGCCGCGTCAGCATCCGGATCCCGACCGACTCGGCCACCGGCGCCACCACGTCGTCCGGGACCAGGTTCACCCCGCCCAGGTGCCCCGCCCCCTCCCCCGCCGCGGCGTCCGCCCGGCGCCGCGCCGCCTCGGCGGCGTCGGACCCGAACGTGTCGAAGTCCCCCTGCGGGCGGGGCGGCGGCGGCGGTGGGGCGAGGGGGGAGCGCGCGTCGCCGGGACGGACGGCGCGCGGCGCGGGGGCGGCGGGGGGAGGGCTCAGCGGGGTCGGGTCAACAGCGGGCTCCGTCCGGGCGGGCCGGGGGGCCCGGGCGGCGCGCGGCCGCCGCGGCGAACTCCTCTCTCGAGCTGTGCCGGGGGCCGCTCCGGCGCGGCGGGGGCGCCCCCGGGCGGCAAAGCCCTTCATTGATAAGATCAAGAATTGGTCGTCCTCGCCCCCCCCCCGCCGCCCGCCGGGGCGCCCGCCCCGGCGGGGCCGGGGGGCCGGGCCCGGGGCTCACCTTGGTCGCGAGGGTGGTCCGCCGGGACTCCTCGAGCTCGTCCTCGTCGTAGAAGTCCTCGACCCTCTGCCGCACCTGCTGCCGGCTCCCCCGCGACGACTGGAAGGCGCCCGGCACCCACCCCGCCGCACTGCCCGCCGTGTTGTGCCACCCGGCGCTGAAGCCGCCCGTGAACGCGCCGTGGAGGCGCCTGCGCCCCTCCGCGTCCGTCACGACCCGCCCCTGCCCCGGGGCGAGCTTCGTGGCCGCCGGGTCGGCCAGCGCCAGCCGCTTGGCCCGCGGGCCCCTCCCCCCCCCGGGCTCCTCCTCCAGGGCCTGCGCCGGGCACCGTTGGGTTTCGGCACCGGGTTCGGCGGCGCGGGCGGGACGACGCGGCGCGGGACGCGGCGCACGGGACAGTCACAGCGGACGGTCCATGATTCGCCCGGGGGGCGGCGCGGAGGGAGGGGGGGGCGGCGAATTCGGGATTCAGTGGGTCGGGGGGGGCCCAGCGGGGTCGCTTCCGCCGCGGCGCGCCGCTGTAGCCTGTAACTGCAGCGACTCACCTCGATGGGCCTCCCGTAGAAGAAGAACTCCTCGTCATCGCTGTCGACGGTGCGGTCCGTGACCCCCATGGTCCACCGCTGTCTCGCAAAAGAAGGCAAACGGGGTGGGGGGTGCTCGGCCCCTGAATCAGCGTCCCCGCATTCCCCAGGGCCGATGGCCGATCTTATCCGGACGAGTGCCTCACGAGATTCCCGCTGCGACCGATAAGTGGCCCGAACCCGCCCGCTCCGCGAATCGGCCAGGCGGCCTCGACATCCCATTCCTGCAAGCCTGACATCGGCGAACCGCGACCAGGGGGAGGCGCCGTGAGCGGTCGGCCCGGTGCCCGATGCATGTCTTTGATATGCACGCGGTCACCCCGTGCCCCGTCCTCTCCCGAATCCCTTTCATCTCGGCTGGCTCGACGTGCGACTCGGCGACAATGATGAGCGCTACAACCACGGCGAGGTGAGTCTTGCCCCCCCCCACGGGCCTCCAAGGAGGGGACGGTCGCCGATGGAGTCCGCGTGGCTGCCACTCTGCCGGCTCACTCCCAGGGCGCCGGCGGGGAAGCTTGTGTGGCACCAGTGCCCTGCCCCACCCCGGGGCTTCGTCCGGCGATGTGCTCGCGTGTGTCCCGGCGATGCCCCATAAGAGAGCGCAGAACCCCGTTTCCGCACTTGAACGGGGTAGTAACGGGGGATGGGCGGCCATATGTCCTCCTCCCAGCCCTCGCGGCGCGCTTCTCTGAGGGCACCTCCGACCGCTTCCACCGACCGCTCCACCCCCTCGTTTTGGGCCCGTCTCCGCCGATGGTGGCCCAGAGAGCGGTGTGCGCTGACTCGCGTTGCGATCTCGTGCGCTCCGTGCGACGCCCCCTCCCGCGGCGCCCCGCCCGCCGCGCGTCGGCGAGTCCCTCCCCCCCCCGCCCCCCCTCCCGCAGGTCCACTGTGGCCCAGGCCACGGGCGTGAAGCGCAACCCCAACATCGGCAAGCTCCAGGCCGGCTACCTCTTCCCCGAGATCGCCCGCCGCCGCACGGCCCACCTCGAGAAGAACCCCGAGGCCAAGATCATCTCGCTCGGCATCGGCGACACCACCGAGCCCATCCCCGCCTACATTGTGGACAAGCTCCAGGCGGCGGCCAAGGGCCTCGGGACCCTCGAGGGGTACTCGGGCTACGGCGCCGAGCAGGGCCGCGGGGACCTCCGCGCCAAGATCGCCGAGAAGGTCTACGGCGGCCTCGTCAAGAACACCGAGGTGTACGTGTCGGACGGCTCCAAGCCCGACATTGGCCGCCTGCAGGTCATGTTTGGCAAGGACCACTCGGTCACGGTGCAGGACCCTGCGTACCCCGTCTACGTCGACACGTCCGTGATCCTGGGCATGACCGGGGACTACAACGAGGCCTCCACGGGCTTCGACAACATCCAGTACCTCCCCTGCACCCCGGAGAACAACTTCTTCCCCGACTACAAGGCCGCGGCCAAGACGGACCTGATCTTCGTGTGCTCCCCGAACAACCCGACGGGGGCCGCCGCGACGCGGTCGCAGCTCGAGGAGCTGGTGGCCGTGGCGAAGAAGAACGGCTCGATCATCATCTACGACGCCGCCTACGCCCTCTACATCGACAACCCGGACTGCCCCAAGTCGATCTACGAGATCGAGGGCGCCGACGAGGTGGCCATCGAGACGTGCTCCCTCTCCAAGTACGCCGGCTTCACGGGCGTGCGCCTCGGCTGGACCGTGGTGCCGGAGAAGCTCAAGTTCGCCGACGGGCACCCCGTGGCCGCCGACTACAACCGCATCATGACCACCATGTTCAACGGGGCCTCCAACGTCGTGCAGGCCGGCGCGTACGCCTGCTTCGAGGAGGAGGGCTGGAAGGCCATGAACGAGACGGTCGCCTTCTACAAGGAGAACGCCAAGCTCCTGAAGGCCGCCTTCGAGGAGATGGGCTACGAGGTCCACGGCGGCACCGACGCCCCCTACGTCTGGGTCCGCGTCCCCGGCAAGAAGTCCTGGGACGTGTTCGCCGAGATCCTCGAGAAGTGCGACATCGTCGTCACCCCCGGCTCTGGGTTCGGGCCCGCGGGGGAGGGCTTCATCCGCGCCTCGGCCTTCGGCCACCGGGAGAACATCCTCGAGGCCATCGACCGCCTCAAGAGCAACCTGTGAACGGCCCCCCCCTGAACGAAAGGCGCCGCGCGCCCGGGTCCCCACCCCCGCGTGTCACCCCCCCCCGCCCTGCCCTGGCACCAGCCCCCTCGCCCTCAGCTCCTCCACGAGCTCGTCGACGCTCCCAACGACCACCCCGGGGGGCCTTGGGGCCGGCTTCGACACCCCCAGCAACCGCACCCCCCTGCCCCCCCCCGCGCCCCCCGCGCCCCCCGCGCCCAGGTCCGCCAGAGAGACTCGGTCGAGGGGCCGGCGCCGGGCCAGCATGACGCCTCGCATCGTGGCGAAGCGCGGCTTGTTCAGGCGCAGGTCCGCGGTGACCACCGCGGGCAGGCCTATCCGCACCGACTCGAGCCCCCCGTCCACCTCCATCGTCACGGTCGCGGCCGGCCCCCCCGCCCCCGCCCCCAGGGTGACCCGCGACGCGGCCAGCGCCTGGGGCCAGCCCAGCATCCCCGCGAGCATCTGGCCCGTGGCGCCGTGGTCGCCGTCGATGCCCTGCTTGCCCATGAGCACCAGGCCCGGGCCGACGGACCCGCACACGGCCCGCAGCGCCCGCGCCGCTTCCAGGGGGGACAGCTCGGCCCCCCCGGCATCCACCAGGACCCCCCGGTCGGCCCCCATTGCCAGGGCCGTGCGGAGCGTTTCCTGGGCCTCCGGGGGCCCTACGGTCACGGCCACGACCTCGCTGGCGTCGCCCGCCTCCTTCATCCGCACGGCCTCCTCCACCGCGATCTCGCAGAAGGGGTTGAGGCTCATTTTGGAGCCGGCCAGGTCCTGCGGCGGGGGGGGGCGCCGGGCGTGGGGGGTTGTTGGCACCGCCGCGGGCGGAGCGTGGCGCGGCGGGGGTGACGGGGGCACTCGGACGGGCCGTTGTGTCTCCAAGCGACACGCGGGGGGCCCACCACGTTGGAACCGTCCGTCTTGAGGCGCAGGCGCGCCGAGTAGTCGAGGCACCGTTTCACGGCAACGAGGACCCTCATCGGGGGGGGCTTTCGTGGAACCCCGGCCCGCAGCCGCTGCTCAGACTCTTTCACGGGGAGGTCTCGGGGATTTTGCCAGCGTTTCTTCCCGGAGAGGGGGTCCGGGTGCGGAAGAGGGCGCCCTTCCCCGAGTTCACGTCGAGGCCCTGGGGGACGCTGCCCTCGGCGGACGGTCCCCCATGCCCGACACGGCTTCCGGCCTCGAATGCGCCTCGCCGCCCGGACGCCGCGCCCCTTCTTCAGGACGTGGGCGTCGCCCCCGCTCCCGAGACGTCGTTTTCGGAGACCGGACCCCGAAAATCATCCGGAAGAGTCAAATAATGGGCAAGACGTTCAAGTACGTCTCGATCCCGGTGGACCTCCACGAGGAGGTCCGCGAGCTTGAGATGACGTACACGGAGGAGGACTCGGTGGGCTGCCTCGTGATGCATCTGCAGAAGGTGAGGAACGGGGTCAGGCGGCGTGCGACCCGCGGGGCGGCGCGACGGCGGCGTGGGGGCCCCGGGGAGACCCCCCGCCCTCCGGAGCTCCAGGGTGGGCGCCCCGGCGGCCGCTGCCTCCCCACCAGCGCCGCGCGCCCCCCCCCCCTGCCCTCAGCACTTCGCCAAGGTGAAGAAGAACCAGTCACAGCAGGACCAGTGGCGCAAGGAGCTCCAGAAGAAGACGGAGGGCAAGGGCGAGGTCACCCCCGAGCTCCTCTCCTCCGCGATGGACATGCAGTTGGCGGAGACGGTGGCGCTGGTGGTCAACAGGTGAGCGGCCGCGGCCGGGGGCGCGGCCCGGGGCCGGGAGAGGCGCAGGACCGCCCGCTCCCGTCTCCCCCGCCCCCCCCCAACGCAGTCGCCGCGGCCCCGCGGGGGCCCCGCCCGACCCCCGCCCGACCGCCGCCCCCCGGCGCACCGCCGGCGCAGGAAGGAGAACGGCCACGTGGGTATCAACATGTACGTGGACGACCAGGGGACCATCAAGGGCCTGCCCCTCAACGCCCGGGCGACGCAGATCGCGCAGATGGTCGGCCTCCCGCTCGAGGTGCGGGGGGACGCCTTCGTGGCCCGGTTCTTTGACGACGACGACGGCTTTGACCGGCTCGACTTCACGCTGGCGGACCTCAGCTCGTCGGCGCCGTGGGTGGCGGCCGCGCGGGAGTTCCACACCAAGAAGAACCTCAGCGGGGACACGACGGAAAAGGCCTACAAGCGGCTCATGGCCGGGGCGGGGGCCGGGGCGGGGGCAGGGGCGGGGGCGGGGGCGGGGGCGGGGACGCCCGCCGAGCGGGCCAAGGAGCGGGGGAACGCTGCGTTCAAGCGCGGCGCGTGGGAGGAGGCCGAGGCCCAGTACGCCGAGGCCGTCGGGCTGGACCCGTCCCTCGTGGCGGCCCACAACAACCGCGCCGCGGCGCTGCTCAAGCTCGGCCGGGCCCCGGACGCGCTGGCCGCTTGCGACGAAGTCCTCAAGCGGGACGGGGGGAACGTCAAGGCGCTGCTGCGCCGGGGGGCCGGGCTCCGTCAGGTCGGGGACGCCCGCGGGGCCCGGGAGGCGCTCGAGCGCGTCCTCCGCCTCCAACCCGGCAACCGGGACGCCCTCGCCGAGCTGGCGCTGCTCCCCACGTGACCGCGGCGGTCGCGGGGGCCCCACCTGCCCCTGCCTTGGGCAGGGGCCGACGGACCGACTTGTTCCTAGACCGCCCACTCGTTCCTGAGACTCACCACTCGTTTCAAGAATGCCGGGTAGCAAGGCAGTGAGGTGGGTGGGAGCTGGTAGGGGGAGGCACGAGCACAGGTGCGGCAACAGGTGCGCGGGCGGGAAGGGCGGGGAGGCTGCGCACAGGGGCCCCGGGGCCTGCCTCAGTCCACCTTGATCCCCAGCGCCTGGTCGACGGGGACCGCGCTCCCCATCCCGGCGAGGACCCCGGCGGCAGGCCCGTCGTTGGGGTCGGTGGCGTCGGGGACCGCCGGGGACCCGTGCTTCGCCGGGGCCGGGGCGTCCGCGTCGGCCCTCCCCGACGTCCCCGGCGTCCCATGCGACCCGGAGGTCGCCGCCCGCTTGGTCGACCGCGTGTCGCCCACCGTGTCGTCGTCCTCGGCGTCGCCCAACGGCCCCTCCCCCGCCGCCGGCCCCTCCCCCGCCGCCGGCCCCTCCCCCGCCGCCGGCCCCTCCCCCCGCGCCCCGTCCACCCACTGCTGCAGGCGCTCCCTCGTCTTGGCCTGGTACTCGCGCATGAGCTCCATGAGGCGCCGGCGCCCCTCCTCCTCCTCCGCCAGCGCCGCCTCCGCCTCGGCGGCGCGCTCCTTCTGGCTCCGCTCCAGGGCCTCCATCATGAGCTCGTCCTGCCGAGGGACCCCCGCGAGGCGGGAGGCCTCGGCGGCGGCGGCGGCGGCGCGGTCGACCGCGGGGGCCTTCTTCCCCCGGGCGCGGCGGTGCGGCACCGCCCCGAACCCGGCCTGGTAGGCCCCCGGGGCGGGGCGGCCGACGCTGACGACCCTCCCCCCCGCGTGGCCGAGCAGGTGGGCCTCCTCCTCGCGGAGGAAGGGCAGCACGGGCGCGGGGGGCGCGGGGGCGCCGTACGCGTAGGGCAGCGCGGGCGCGGGGCCCTCCTCGTCCTCGCGCTGCAGCATCAGCCCCGGCACCAGGCACGGCTGCCGCTGGCTGAGCCCGATCTTGGTGGCGATGGCCGAGTAGGGGGGGAAGTGCCGGACCTCCCCGGAGGCCTCCGGGGCCGCCCCGAAGACGCAGACGTGCCCGGCGGGCGCCCCGGGGTCCTCGCGCGCCCACGCGTCCAGCGCGGCGTTGTCCGACCGGACCACCTCCCCGACGTCCTTGTACCGCCGGGGGTCCTGGGGCCGCCGCGGGGGGGGGTGGGCCCCCGGGCCGGGGGGGGCGGGGCCCCTGTCGAGGGCCGCCCGCCGGTGCGCCTCGTAGTGCGCCCGGAGGGCGGCGATCTCGCTGGCCGGGAGGACGTGGCCGGCGTAGCCGCGGGGGACGCTGGGCTGGGAGGACGCGGGGTTGAGCCCCCCGTGCTGGACAAAGGGCCCGCCGCCGCCGCGGCCGGCGGGGCTGTACGGGACCATGTCGGTGGAGGACGACGGGCCCTTGGAGCCCGCCGAGTGCTGCGACGCGCAGCGGGCGCCCCCGCGCCCGCCGGCGCCGCTCCCGGAGCCGCGGCGCCCGGCGCTGGCGGAGGGGGCCGGGGCCTCGACGGGGGCCGCGGGGGCGCCCGTCGCGCTGCCCCCGGCGGCCCCGTCCGCGGGCGCCTCCTCCCCGTGGTGCATGTGGACGAGGAGCTCGGCGACCTCCATGCCCTCCCGCTCCTTGGCGAGGGCCAGCCCCTCCCGCTGCCGCTTCTTGCTCCGCGCCGCCGACAGGCGGTTCGCCAGGATCCGGGCGGCCCGCTTGGGCGAGATGGTCGGGTCGAGGCGGGGGTCGGCGGCGACCTTGCGCCCACCGCGCGAGCTGTGGGTCGTGAGGGACGGGTAGAGGGCCCGCTGGAGCTTCTCCAGGTCGTCGGGCGGGAGCCCGTTCTCGCCCGCGAGCCGCGCCTGCCGGCTGCCGGCGCTGCGGGATGCGACGGCTCGCGGCCGGGGCGCCGGGGCCGCGCGCCGCCGGGGCTCCTCGGGGGGCTCCGGGCTTCCCCTGAGGTAGTTGTTGTGCCTGGACGGCAGCTCCGTGTGCGGCCCCCTGTCGGCCGCCCGGCGCGGGGCCCTCTCCGGCGCGGGGCGCGCGCTCTCGGTCGTCGCCTCCCGTTCCACCTGGACCCACTGCGACGCCAGCAGGACGCTCGGCGGCACGGCCCTGGGGACCACGGCCCTGGGGACCAGCGCCCCGGGCATTTGCTGCCCCCCGCCCTCCGGGAGCATCTCCAGCTCCGACACGGGCAGCGCCGGCAGCGTCGCGTCCTGCACCGCCTGCAGCTCGTCCCTCACTTCCTGGAGTGTGAGACCGTCGAGGTGCGTCATCTCCTCTTCCTGCGTCCCGGGGGCGGGGGGGAGGGGGGGGGCTCCGGCCGGCGTGCCTTCCCGCGGCCCGGGGGCTGGGGGGGCGATCCGGGCCGGAGCCGCACTTCTGGCCGGGAACCGGCGCGTGACAGGCGCCGGGCCGGGCGCCGGGGGGGGCCGGGCGGGCCGGGCTGGGCGAATCCGGCCTGGATCTCCGCGGTTCCGGGACCGCTGCGCCACGTTATCGGGCATCAAAGAGAGGAGATGCGAAAAAGAGGCCACTGGGATCGATTCCGGCGAGACGTTCCAGAGTCCCGGCCCGGGAGGGGCCGGGAGAGCTGGGGGCCGGGGGGGGACCGGGCCCGGCGGTTTCCCGCCCGGGGGGGGGCCCGGCGCGCCGGACCAGGCATGCGGGGGGAAAGATCGGCCTGAATTTGCGGGGAAAACAAGGTCAACGAGGGAAGATTTCCGGCAGGTCCCAAACTGGCTCCCCAATTCCAGCCCATCGGAAGGGCAGTCCCCGCCATGGCGGGGCCCGGGGCGGGCCGGCCCAGGGCCCGGCACCCGGGCCGGCCCCGGGCGGCGAGGGGTGGGGTCGGGCGGAGCCGGGTGCCGGCCAGCACTGGGGCCACCGCCGCCCCGGCGCGCGGCGAGGCGCGGGCGCTCACCGTCATGCCGTCTGGGAAGTTGAGCACCACCCACTCACGCGTGAGCTGCTTGGCCTTGTAGAGGAACCGGTCCACGGCACGGGCGGCCTCCTCCTCCAGGTTGTAGACAGGGGTTGTCCAGGTGCGGAAATAATCATTCTGCGAGGGAGTACGGGGCGGAAAGGTCCGTATGACCCGTATCCGGCCCCCGTGGAGGAAGGGGAGGGGGAAGGGGGAGGTTCTGCTCACGTTGGGCGTCCCGGCGCGCGTGCGAACCTTCCCGAACCACGTCTTTCCCCCGTTCCTCGAGTGCACGTGGGAGAACAGAGCGGACGCGAGGGGCGCCTCGCGCGTCCCCCTTTCCAGCCCCTGGGGGTCGTCGCTCGGCATCCCCCCAGTATCTGCAGAAGGGGGGCGAGCTGGTCGAGGGTCTGGATACTTGACTGGGGAACCTGGAAGGTATCTGGCGCCGGAGACGGACGGAGAGAGGGTAGATGTTGCGGGAAACGGCGCCAAATGGGCGCGGGATCGGGTATCCGGGCCGCGAGGGATGCAGTCTCGCCCCATGGAGAATATGACGAAGGACCACTCACCCGCTGCAGCCTCGGCCGCGAGGGCTATGCGGCTGACAATCCGACCCCTGGAGCTCTTGCGAGTCGGTTCCGCTGATGACACCTTTTGCTCATCGCCCACGGATGCTGTTTGGAGGCTGCCTTGCAGGGCGGGGGGGACGGGCTCCCCGCTCACTTTGGGCGCGGCATCGCCTCCGCCTTCGATCGTGCTCATAATTTCGGGCCTGACGACCACGAGTAGCGTGTCACTGTCCCCGGAGTCCACGCACAGGGGCGTTCACCGGATCAAGTTCGGGCTCCAGGGAGCTGGCCAGAGCTGAGCGCGCCTTTCGGGTCCCTCCAGTTGATTCACGCGCGGTATTTGCGGACCGGAACCCCGTTACCCGCAAAAAAATGCCACTTTACGTCGCACGAGAGAGAGAAGATAAGACGCGGTCCAGATACGCGGAAGCGGGTCTTGAGTTCGCCAAAGAGGGGTCAAGCCCGGTATCGCTGGAGTGTCGGAGGGAAGGGGAGGCCCACGACCGCTCGAATTTACCCCCATCCTCGCGCCTCGATGGATCTTATCCCGCGGGGCGGAAAGACAAAGAAAAAATCACGGGTGGTGCCAGTTGCGGGTCGGACAAAAAAACTGTCCTGTCCCGGGGGCGGCAAGGAGGCCGCCCCGCCGGCGCACCAGGCCAAGTCGTAGTGTCGGAGCCCCGGGGCTCGCGCCTTGTCTCGAAAGAAGGCCTCGTTCAACCCCCTCCACTTCGGCGACCCCCGACCCCCCCCGCGAGCACCCCTCGGCGCCCCCCCGCGGTCGCGGACCCTGCGCCCCCTCCTCAGATGAGCATCAGCTTGCGCCAGCGCATGAAGAGGAGGATCCCCACGAAGGTCACCACGGCCCCCAGGCACGACGCGATCGTGACGAAGACGAAGCCCCCGAAGCTGCTCTCGTTGCCGTTCGCGAGGTTCATCCCGAAGATACCCGCGATGGCCGACACGATCGCCAGGCAGAAGGTGGCGCTCGTCAGGATGATCTCCAGCATCTGCGGGCCGGGGCTCAGGGACGCGCGCGGTCAGCCGCCGGCCCCACCCCCCCCCCTCCGCCGCCCCGCCCCGCGACGCCGCGGCCGCCCCGGGCACCGCGGGCACTCTGCCCCCACTCACCAGCAGCTGGTTGCGCTGGTTGTCCTGCTTGATGTTGACGAAGTCCTCCGTGTCGTCGATGTACTCTGCGAGCGTGCTGAGCTTGCTGAACAGCAGGTCCACCTGCATGAAATACGCCTCGAGGAGCATCTCGACTTCGTCCACAATCCCCTCCTCCACCTCGTCCTTGATCGACGACCGGCTGCGGGTGCTCGAGCTGCGGCTGCTCTTGGAGCTGCTCTTGGAGCGCGCCTCGGCCAGGTTCCGCGCCGTGGGGGGCACACCGGCCCCCATGGCCGCCGTGGACGGGGCTGCGGGGGCCGGGGGGGGGGCGGTGGTTCCCGGTCGCGGGGGCCCGGCGGCAGGGGTGGGGCGCGGGCCCCCCGGCGGCCCCCGGGCCGCGCCCCCGCGCCGTCCCCGCCGCCCCGCGGCGTCTCACCTCCCGTCGCGGGCCCGACCGCCTCGGAGGAGGTCCGGGACGACCGCTGCTCCTCGAGCATCACGTGGACGCGCTCGTCGATGACCGACTTGCGGCTCAGGTACATCTCGAGCATGTCGTCGTCGTCGTTCAGGTACTTGTCCAGGATCTCCCGCACGCTCTCCACCCGGGCCTTGAGCCGGTTCATCCGCGACTTGATCCGCCGCACGCGCTCCAGGTTCACCGTCGTCACGTGGTGCGACAGGGCGTCCATGGCCGGGTGCGCCGACGCCTCGAGGTCCGCCTGGAGGCCCTCCAGGTGCTTCATGACCGACTCCAGCACCGCCTCCAGGCACCGTAGCTCGAACGGGGCCAGGTCCTGCGGGCGGGCGGGCGGGGGGGCGGGGCAGCCCCGGTTCGCGGACCGAGGGGCGGCGCGGCGGCCGGGGCCCGCCAGGGGCCGCCGGGGCCCCCTCCCGAGAAGAGCCTCCCGGCACCCACCCCCGCGGCTCTCCAGCACCCCCCCGACCCCCCACGGCAGCCGGCCCCCTCACTCACCT
>Ga0181582_10004060_pt1 | contig 11843 bp, 14 predicted proteins | sample 071ome_32_FD_132438 | JGI IMG/M metagenome (GOLD analysis project Ga0181582, IMG submission 132438) | Coastal salt marsh microbial communities from the Groves Creek Marsh, Skidaway Island, Georgia - 071405AT metaG (megahit assembly) | ecosystem: Environmental > Aquatic > Marine > Intertidal...
CTGAGGCTTGGCGAGTCGCGCACGGTGTGCAATCAACACTGGAGGATCGTCAGTCAATGACTTTTTACGTGAGATTGATCGCTGTCTTGTTCCTGTTGTGCACGTCCAGCACCAGCGTGTGCGCTTCGGACTTGCGTGGTCTGGGGGCATTGCTCGACGACGTTCTGCGTGCCCACGTTAAAGACGGGTACGTGGACTATCCCGCGATTTCACGCAACGTGCGCTTTCACAAGTACATCGAGGCTATCCAGGAGGTCGAGCTCGAAGAGGATGACGACGACCCGGAGACGATTGCTTTCTGGATTAACGTGTACAACGCGCTGGCAATACAGCAGATTATTGATGGTCAGTCTCCTATCTCAACGTTGGGGCGCCTGAAGTTTTTCCGTACGACCGAACATCGGGTTGCGGGGCGGTCCCTGGACTTGCACAGCATCTCTGAAGACATCCTGGCCGAGTATGACGATCCCAGAATCTTTATTGCCCTGACAGACGCGGCGTATTCCGCGCCTGCGCTGCCCAGCGAGGCTTTCCGCGGCGATATTCTTGATAGACAGCTTGAGAACAGCATCCGCCAGTTTGTGAACGACAATCGCCGCAATCGTTTCGCGAAGTCGGTGGGAAAGGCAAAGTTATCCGCTCTGTTTGAAAAACGAGGGAAAGCGTTCGGTGATTCGCGGGAAGAGCTACTGGCTTTCCTCGCGCGATACGTCAACGACGAAGAACTCGCGGCGACGCTGGCATCCGGGCGCTTCGGTGTTGAGTACCTCGACTATCAGTGGGGTATTAACGGGATCCCTATGTAGCTGCAGTGAGGCAGTACGGGGGGAGTACGCCGTTCAGTTCGCACTATCGCTCGCTGCAGTCAAAGGAGGGGTCGGCGTCTTCTGCAGCGGCGGCGTGATGAGAAGTTTCTGCCCGGGTCGCAGTACGGGCCTCGCGCCAAGACCATTCCATGCCCGCAGCTGCTTCATGGTGAGATCGAGGCGATGGGCAATCGTCCATAGAGAATCGCCCGACCTGACTTCGTAGACTCCGCCGCTGCTTTCGTCTGGCTCAGACTTTGGGGGCAGCGCCGGTTGTGATGAAGAAATCCGCAGTTTTGCTCCGACTCGGAGCGTGTCGGATCGCGATAGCTGATTCGCTGACGCGATATCGTCAACGCGTATCCCGTAGCGCCGTGCGAGGTCCCACAAATTATCCCCTGGCTGGACTATGTGAACTCGGTAGTCCGCGCTGTTGGAATTTATTGTCGAGGACGTGGCGTGCGGCGCAGTGCCCGGAATTGGTAGAACAAGCGTCTGGCCCACCCGGATGCGGCTCGAGGACAGTTGATTGGCGCGTTTCAGCGTCCACAGGTCGATGCCCGATGACTTGGAGATTTCTGACAACGTGTCGCCCGATTTGACGAGGTAAATCCGCGGAGCGGTTCGCTCGGAAGTTGGTAAGGCCGCGAGTCCTTGTTGGACGAGCGCTGCCTTAGCTAACGGTATCAGCACTGTTGACGGCCCGGTCTCGAGTGAGAATCGCTTCAAATAACCTGCATTGAGCCGGTCGAAATCGGCGCTATCCATCATTGCCCAGTCGATAACGCGGTTCAGATCCAGCGCCCCGCCGACGTCAATTGCCGTGAAGTAGGGCTCGTTGAGAACCTCAGGCAGGACGACGTCGTGCGCTTCCGGGTGAGCTACGATTTCGACCAGCGCCAGCAGCCGGGGAACATAGTCGCGGGTGGCGCTGGGGAGATCCAGGGACCAGAAATCAGTAGGTTTTGCTGCTCGCCGGTTACGTTCGATAGCACGTTCTACGGTTCTTTCTCCGCAGTTGTACGCAGCAAAAGCGAGAGCCCAGTCCCCCTGAAAGTGTTCGCGCAGTTCCTCGATGTAGTCGAGCGCAGCTCGCGTGCTGCTGACCACGTCGCGCCGACCGTCGTACCACGTGTTGATTTCAATGCCGAAGCGGCGCGCGGTGGCCGGCATGAGCTGCCACAGCCCGACGGCGCCACCCGGGGACATCGCCGCAGGTCGGTAGCCGCTTTCGATAATTGGAAGCAGCAATATGGCGTAGGGCAGCTGTCGGCGAGCCACTTCCTGCTGCAGGTAATAAAGAAACGGTGTTGCGCGTGCGGTTGCGGTCTGCAGAAACTCGCGGTTCCGGGAAAAATATTCGAGAGAGGATTCGATCGAACGTCCCTGAGCCGGGGCGAGTCGGAGCTCAGTGCCAATCACCCTCCACAGGTCAGAACGGGTATCCGAAATCACCGCAGTCACGGACGTTGGATCCGGTGTTCGGAGTTCCTCGGCTATGTCCTGTGCCAAATTGAAATCAGGCTCCGGCGCCGCGTCCCCGACATCGTGCGAGGGTGTAGGGTCGGATGCCGGTCGAAAGAAAGGATTCCATGCGCATGAAGAAAGCAGGAGCGCGATGATGCACGCGCCCGCTGAGGCTGAGATGCATCGCCCGCTCGACATGGGCGCGTATGCTAGGGAGCTGCGGTCAGAAGCGTCAAGCATCCAATTGTCAGAGCGAAAAGCCTGTGACAAGCTCCTGCGCCTGTTAAGGCGCCGGTGGTGCACATTTGTCTGTTGCTAGACAGCCGTTTATTTCCGACGACCTACCGCGGCGGTCTCGTCAGCGCACCATTGCAGCCTGGCTGGATGAGGAACAGGCCAGTGCGGTGCGAGAAGCCGGCCAGGGTTTACTGGCCGAGATGTTGCCCGATCTGTTTGGCTATCACATCGTCCAGCTCGGTGGCGCGGAGCAAGGTGATCTGCTGTCGTCGAGCCGCATTTCTCATGGATTCCGCATCAACATAGGCGAGTGTGCCGCGGCCGGAGCAGAGCTTTTCGCGGACGCTGAAGCCTTGCCTCTAGCGTCGTGCGCGGTTGACGTGCTGGTGCTCGCGCATGTTCTTGAGTTCGCCGATGATCCTCGTCGAATCCTGCGGGAGGCTGAGAGAGTGCTCATAGGAGAGGGTCATATTGTCGTAGTGGGATTTAACCCGTGGAGCTGGTTCGGGGCGGGTGCAAGACTCCTGGGTTGGCGAGGACGTGCACCCTGGAATGGCCACTTTGTATCCGTTCGGCGGCTGAATGATTGGCTCCAGCTTTTGGGCTTCGACATCGTTCGGGTGAGACGGGTTGGTTTCCGACCTCCGGTTCAACATCCGGCCCTATTGCGCGCGACAGAGTTTCTCGAGCCGCTGGGAGCGCATTACTTCGCTGTTATGGGCAACCTCTACCTGATCCTGGGACGAAAAAGGGTCGAAGGTCTGACGCCACTCAGGGTGACCTGGCGACAGCGCAGGCGTTCTCTTAGTGCCGGTGTGATCGAGACCGCCGGACGCCGCGGCAGCGTCGGGTCGGTGAGGACAGATAGCAGTGACTGATTCGGAGCCTGTGCTGGCATTCACCGATGGCGCCTGTCGCGGAAACCCAGGTCCTGGAGGCTGGGGTGTGCTGTTGCGGTATCGGAACAGGGAAAAACGGCTGCAGGGCAGTGAAACTCTGACGACAAACAACAGGATGGAACTGCAGGCGGCAATTCAGGCGCTTGCTTCTCTGCGCCGCCGCAGCGCTGTCCACCTTACGACTGACTCAAAGTACGTTAAGAGCGGTATCACGGACTGGATTCCACAGTGGAAGCGCCGTGGTTGGAAAACGGCCGGCGGACAGCCAGTGAAAAATCGAGATCTGTGGGAACTCCTTGAGGAGCTGGTCGCACGGCATGACGTCACGTGGTTCTGGGTTCGAGGTCACTCCGGTCACGAAGGCAATGAAATTGCGGACCGCCTGGCAAACGATGCAATAGATGCACTGAGCGACGATTAATCGGCAATTTGAGCGAGAAGCGCGCATGAGACAGATCGTTCTGGATACTGAAACGACAGGATTGGAGCCCTCTCAGGGGCATCGTGTCATCGAGATCGGCTGCGTTGAGATTGTGAATCGCCGGGTAACTAAACGTCGGTTTCAGCAATACCTGAACCCTGAAAGAGACATCGATGAGGGGGCAATCGAGGTTCACGGTATCACCCGGGAACAGCTCTCTGAGAAACCGCTCTTTCACGAGGTTGCCGCCGAGTTTCTGGAATTTGTTACGGGCGCTGAACTCGTTATTCACAACGCGCCCTTTGATGTGGCGTTCCTGAACGCTGAACTGGAGCGGCTTGGGGGTGACTGGGGGCGCATCGACGGCTATTGCACGGTGTTCGATACGCTGCAGCTCGCCCGGGAGATGCACCCGGGGCAACGTAACAGCCTTGATGCGCTGTGCAGGCGTTATGAGATAGACAACGCTCACCGGGAGCTGCACGGGGCGCTGCTCGATGCCGAGCTACTGGCGGAAGTGTACCTGGCAATGACCGGGGGGCAGACGGCGCTCGAACTGGATCCCAGCTCGCCGGTGACGCTGCAGCGAGACGCTGCTGCAGACGCCACGGCGGCTCACAGGCAGCACAGTGGGTTTCGTGTTGTCAGAGCTTCACCCGCCGAAATGGGTGCGCATGCGGAGTTTCTGCGGCGGCTGGAAGCAGCGAGTGGTGGCGAGGCGGTCTGGCTGCAGGAATACAGGGGACCGGGTCGCGAATAGGAGATCGTCCTCGCGCCCGGATCGCGATGTCGCTGGTCGGAACCCTGCTGGGTCTTTAGCTCGAGACTCCCGCCGTGAGAGTCTGGAGCTCTCCGGCTTGATACATGCCAAGGACGATGTCACAGCCGCCTATCAGTTCGCCGTCGATAAACACCTGAGGGAACGTCGGCCATTCGGAGTACTGCGGCAGGTGCTGTCGGTAAGTGGGCTCCGCGAGGACGTCTACATGATGGAACGCGGCGCCGCACGCTTTGAGCGCCTCTACAGTCCGCATCGAAAATCCGCACTGCGGAAATTGCGGAGTTCCTTTCATGAAGATGACGATTCGATGGGTGCTGAGCACATCTTTGATCTGATCGATTGGATCCATGATTAGACTTCTCTAAAACAACTGTCTCTAGAGTGTATGGGTTGTAATCAGGTTTTCAACCGAGAGCCTGTGAGGAAATTTGCCGGCTCGTAACGGGAAGGACTCAAGCGTTGTGTGGCCGCTGAAAGCGGTAGGACCACAACCTCTGTTAAGAAGCTTCACTCACCGAAGGGGAGCTGCAGACACCATCGTTTCTCTCAGTTCGACAACCGGTCAGCGGGTCTTGAGGTGCGCACGGGCAGACGCCACAGCAGCGGAATGTTTTGGGGCTATCTTCCCGTTTCTATTGATTTTTCCGGAGATGCAGGCTTGCATGTTCAGACGCTCTTTCGCAGAATGCGCAGCCCCGTCGACCCGGCGGATCGCCTTTCCAAGGAAGCTTCATGAACGCTGGCATCAGCCCGACTCTCATGTCCAACTATGGACGACTGGACGTTGTTTTCACGCACGGCTCCGGCCCGTATCTGTTCGACACCGAAGGACGGCGCTACCTGGATGCTCTGTGTGGAATCGCGGTGTGCTCACTGGGACATGCGCACCCCGACGTGGCAAGGGCGCTCTACGCACAAGCGACTCGATTGGTACACACGTCGAATCTCTACCGGATTGATTTGCAGGAACAGCTTGCCGACCGCCTGACCGAGTTGTCAGGTATGGAACGAACGTTTTTCTGTAACTCGGGCGCCGAAGCGAATGAGGCAGCGCTGAAAATAGCCCGGCGCCATGGCAACCTCAAAGGCGTCACGACGCCGACCGTCATCGCAATGGACGGTAGCTTCCATGGGCGCACCATGGCTACTCTCAGCGCAACTGGTAACCCGAAGGTTCATGCGGGCTTCGAGCCCCTGGTGGAGGGCTTTGTGCACGCACCCTACGGCGATGCAGACGCAGTCTCTCGGCTGAGTCAGAACGAAAATGTGGTGGCGGTTTTGGTTGAACCAGTGCAGGGGGAAGGCGGCGTAGTCATACCTCCGACAGGTTATCTGAAAGCATTGCGAGAGCTCTGCGATAAGCGCGAACTGCTCTTGATTTTGGACGAGGTGCAGGCAGGCATGGGACGGACTGGTCGCTGGTTCGGCTACCAGCACGAGGAGATCGTCCCCGACGTCATCACACTGGCAAAGGCTCTCGGAAATGGTGTCCCCATCGGCGCGTGCCTGGCGCGGGGCGCCGCCGCCGAAATTCTGCAGCCGGGAACGCACGGTTCCACGTTCGGCGGCAACCCGCTGGCCTCAAGTGCAGCGCTGGCGGTGATTCGCGTGATCGAACGGGACGGCTTGTTGGAGCGGGCTGCTGATCTGGGCGAGCGGATCCTGTCTGGCCTGAAAGCAGCGTTGGCCCATGTGCCGGAGGTTGAGGAAGTGCGCGGGCGTGGCCTGATGCTGGGGATCACTCTGGCTCGGCCGTGCGCAGAACTGGTGAAGCTCGCATTAGCAGACGGTCTTCTAATAAACGTGACCGCAGACAGGGTAGTCAGATTGCTGCCCCCTAGTATCTTGAGCAATCAGCAGGCGGATGAGCTCGTCAGCAAGCTTGCCAGGCTGATCATCGAGTTCCTGAAAGGGTAGGTAGTCGTGATGGGCGTGAGGCATCTGCTTTCGCTACAGGATCTCTCGCGAAAAGAAATCGACGAGGTCGTGCGGCGGGCAGTTGAACTGAAGGCCTGGAGAAAGGCCGGGTATCGGCCGCCCCTGTTCCTGCGCCGCACATTGGCAATGATTTTCGAAAAGTCGTCTACGAGAACCCGGGTGTCTTTCGAGGCGGCAATGAATGAAGGTGGTGGGAGCGCTATTTTTCTCTCTGCTCGGGAGTCGCAACTGGGGCGAGGAGAGCCAGCTGAGGATACTGCTCGCGTGCTGTCAGAAATGTGCGATGCGATCGTTCTGCGAACCTTCGATCACGACACGGTCGAACGATTCTCAGCCAGCGCTTGCGTGCCCGTCATCAACGGATTGACCGACCGTTTTCATCCCTGTCAGCTGCTGGCCGATATGATGACTTATGTCGAGCACCGTGGAACTGTCTCAGGGCGGACGGTGGCCTGGGTAGGCGACGGCAACAACATGTGCAACTCATATATCAACGCCGCCGCCCTGATGGGATTCACACTCAGAGTCGCTACTCCCGAAGGATACGAGCCAGCCGCGCTCAAAACCGGAAATAAGGTCGACGATGTCAGCTGGGTGGATTCGCCGCGAGAGGCTGTCGAAGATGCTGACCTCGTGGTCACCGATGTGTGGGCCAGCATGGGTCAGGAAGAGGAGACGGCTGCTCGTTTGCAGACTTTCAGCGGTTATCAGGTTGACTCAGCGCTGATGCAATACGCACGAAAAGATGCGCTGTTTATGCATTGCCTGCCCGCTCATCGCGGGGAGGAGGTGTCAGCAGATGTCCTCGAGGGACCGCAATCGGTTGTGTGGGACGAAGCCGGCAACCGGCTGCATGCGCAGAAAGCGCTGTTGGAATTCCTGTTCGCCTTTTCGCAGTAATGCCCTGCGGCTCTGATGGTCGGAGCGCCCGATGCGTAAGCCCGCATGACTTCTTGCTACGTGCAATTTAGTGGAGCAGGTTCGGAGAGAACGCGCTATGAATGACAGGCGGGGCATCGGGATGACCTCGCAACGGGCGAGGAACCGGCTGATCAATCAGCTCAGAGATATGGGAATCAAGGACGAGGCGGTTCTTGAGGCGATGCGAACTACGCCCCGACATCTTTTTGTGGATGAAGCGCTGGCCAGCCGCGCCTACGAAAATACCGCGCTACCCATTGGTTTCGGGCAGACAATCTCACAACCGTACATCGTTGCGGCTATGACCGAAGCGGTCATTGAGGAGAAACGGCCGCGTCAGGTTCTGGAAATCGGCGCGGGATGCGGTTACCAGAGCGCGATTCTGGCGCAGTTCGCAGAGCGCGTGTTCAGTATCGAACGAATCGGGACTCTGACCAGTAAGTTGCGTACGAGATTGCATGCTCTGCGCATCAATAATGTCAGGGTCAAGCATGGCGACGGCTTTCTCGGCTGGTCAGAGCATGCGCCCTTCGACGCCATTCTGGTAGCGGCCGCGCCCGTCGGCGTTCCCGCGGCGTTGTTGCAGCAACTTGCCACGGGTGGTTGCATGGTAATCCCAGTCGGGCGCGCGGGAAGTCAAGCCTTGCTGCGCATCGAAAGGACGGCTTCAGGTTTTGTCGAGGAGAGGCTCGAAAGCGTCAGCTTCGTGCCCCTGCTTGATGGAACAAGCTAGCTGTTACCCTGCGGCGATGAGTGGGCATCCTGCTCTGGCTGGAACGCTTGCGGATTAGTTCAGAAGTAGAGAGATAAAGCTGGCTGGCGCCGGTGACGGTAGAGGACCCTGATCAGGTAGCGGTCAGTTTTGAATGAATCGGGTTCACCGCTACTGTAGCCACGTAACGGGGGCAGCTTGTCGCCAATTGCGTAATGTCGCATGGCTTCTTGTGCTCTGTTCGGTTTTGCAGTCCTGCGCCCAGCCTGTTTTTGCACCAATTGAGCAAAAATCGACCCGCGGTGGCGGCGCTGTCCTGTGGCCTGATGGTGCTGCAGAGCGGACGAAGAAGCCGCCGCCACCCATGCATGTCGTTCGTGCTGGTGAGACGTTGCATGAAATTGCCTGGCGTTACGGGCTGGATTTCCGCGATGTTGTTAACTGGAACGCACTGAGGAACCCGGACCGGATTACTGTTGGACAACGTCTGCGACTGCGCCCTCCGCCCTCCGGCGCAAAGTCGTCTTCTGTGGCGCGCGACCCGGTTTCCTCTGGGCAACAGAAAAATAAGCCCAAGGAGTCGCGTAAGAGGATCTCGCCGCCAGCTCAACCGGCTGATGAAGGTAAGCGACGATGGGTGTGGCCCGCGGACGGTGATGTCAAAAAGGTAAGCACTAAGTCGGGACGCCGTGGGATCGAGATCCACGGAGCGCGTAACCAGTCGGTTAAAGCCGCATCTGACGGTAAGGTCGTGTACAGCGGCAATGGACTGCGCGGTTACGGCGAACTTATTATCGTTCAACATGACGAGCAGTTTCTGAGTGCTTACGCGCACAACGATATTCGCATGGTCGACGAAGGCGAAGTTGTGAAGCGGGGGCAACCCATTGCGAAACTCGGAAGTACCGAGGCGAGGACACCGATGCTTCATTTCGAAATTCGATTGAATGGCAAGGCGGTTGATCCCCTGGTCTACCTGCCCAAGCGCTGAGGGATCGTGTTGCTGATGCGGGGAAAGCGCTCTCATTCAATGGACGCGGGGAGTTCGGAGACGGGAATGCCCGATCACAGCGGCAGTGGCGATGTTTCTGACATGAAGTCTGGTTGCACCCAGGAGGAGGAACGCGGTCAGAGAGAACGCGAACTTTCGCTGGAAGGCGCAGAACCGCCGGCTGCCCGGATTGATGAGGCCGTGGGGTTGTCAGAACAGGATCAAAACGGCCCGATCGCATCCGATATGGATGCTACCCGGATGTATCTGAACGAAATTGGTTTCTCTCCGCTTCTGAGCGCAGAAGAGGAGGTGATCTTTGGTAGACGGGTGATCGCCGGAGACAAAGCTGCGCAACAAAGAATGATCGAAAGCAATCTTCGTCTGGTTGTGAAGATTGCCAAGCGATACATGAACCGTGGTCTCGCATTGCTCGATCTGATTGAGGAGGGCAATCTGGGATTGATTCGCGCTGTGGAGAAATTCGATCCGGAAAAGGGTTTTCGTTTCTCTACTTACGCGACGTGGTGGATCCGACAGAACATAGAGCGGGCATTGATGAATCAGACGCGGACCATCCGCTTGCCTGTTCATGTAGTCAAAGAAATCAATGTGTATCTCAGAGCCGCCAGGGAGCTGACCTACAAATTAGGTCGTGATCCCAGCGCTGATGATGTCGCCGAATTTCTGGACCGGCCCTGTGAAGAAGTACATCGTATGCTGGAGCTCAATGAGCGCGTTTGCTCTATCGATGCTCCTTCGGGACGAGATTCCGACACGGCAGTAGTCGACACGATCGCTGACGAGCGCAATCTTGACCCCGCGCTACAGCTGCAGGACACCGAGGTGCAGGTGCACATCGAAAGTTGGCTTAGCGAATTAACTGAAAAGCAGCGCGCTGTGGTTGACCGGCGCTTCGGGCTGCATGGTTTCGAGGTCGGTACGCTGGAGGAGGTGGGTGCAGCGATCGGCGTGACCAGGGAGCGAGTTCGGCAGATTCAAATTGAGGCGCTATGCAGGTTGCGGCAGATCCTGGAGCGGGAGCAAATCGCGGCAGATCAGCTTTTCAACGAAGGGTAGGCTGACCTCGGTCACAGCATGAACAGCGCGGCAAGAACCGCCCGTCGCTCGCCTACAAGCATGTTGTAAACCCGGCAGGCCGCGCGGGTATCCATTGCTTCCAGACCTACGCCGTTTGAGCTGGCCAGCGCGATCAGGTCTGGAGCAGGAAACTGCAGAACTGGGCCCGTACCCAGGAGAATCAATTCAGGTTCCCGTGAGAGAATGTTCGATAGATGTTCCCTGTTCAGCTGCTCCGGCTGCTCGGGCAAAACGGTCAAGGTAACTTCGGTGCCGTACACGATGCACGACTCGCAGATGCGGGAGCCGCCGATTTCTATCCAACCTGATGAGTAGGCGTCGATTGATAGGGCGTCAGGGTTCTGTTCTATGGAAAATTTCATGGCGCTGAAGCGGTTCGTAAGTGCGAGCTGGTAGAACGGTTAAGACTTTAAATCTCGCAACATGTGAAAAGGATTGAGGATGAAAATTATCTTGCTCGGGGGGCCGGGTGCAGGCAAAGGCACACAAGGAGACTATATCTGCGCGCAGTTCAAGATACCGAAAATTTCTACTGGCGATATGTTGCGTGCGGCCGTCAAGGCAGGTACGAAGCTCGGACTTGAAGCCAAGAAAGTCATGGATAGCGGTGGTCTCGTCTCCGATGACATTATTCTAGGCCTCATCAAGGAGCGCATTACTGAGCCGGACTGTGCTGCCGGCTATCTGTTCGATGGTTTTCCTCGCACCATTCCTCAGGCGGAAGGGCTGGACGCGATCAACGTCGATATAGACAAAGTTGTGGAGCTGGTGGTGGATGATGAGGAGATCGTGCAACGCATGTCGGGACGTCGGGTTCACCCGGGTTCTGGTCGGACCTACCACGTCGCGTTCAATCCACCAGTAAAGGCCGATGTTGATGACCTGACCGGTGAACCTCTTGAGCAAAGGGATGACGATCGCGAAGAGACGGTACGGAAGCGGCTCGCTGTATATCACGAGCAGACCAGTCCCTTGATTGATTTCTACTCTACTAGAGCTGCCGGGAACTCGGATCTTGACTACATCAGGGTGGAAGGCGTCGGTGCTGTTGAGTCCGTTCGCGACCGGATACTTACAGAGCTCGGAGCCAAAGGTTGATCCCTTAGCGCGCCTACGCCTGTGGTGTCATTGCAACATGTTTAAGTAAAACCGTTGAAGCATCCGCTGGTTTCGTTGCGCTTACACCAACAGGTGATGTATATACACCACGGTGCTGCCGCAGCACTTAATCCGCAAAGACTGTGAGGGGTAACGATATGGCGAAGGCAAAGAAGACGGCTGCTAAGAAAGCACCGGCTAAGAAAGTACCGGCTAAGAAAGCACCAGCTAAGAAAGCACCAGCTAAGAAAGCACCGGCTAAGAAAGCGCCGGCTAAGAAAGCACCGGCTAAGAAAGCGCCAGCTAAGAAAGCACCAGCTAAGAAAGCACCAGCTAAGAAAGCGCCAGCTAAGAAAGCGCCAGCTAAGAAAGCTCCAGCTAAGAAAGCGCCAGCTAAGAAAGCTCCAGCTAAGAAGAAAACCGCTAGAAAGTAGTCATCCAGTCTTTACAGCGGCTGACTCGTCTTCTGCC
>Ga0181582_10004061_pt1 | contig 11842 bp, 2 predicted proteins | sample 071ome_32_FD_132438 | JGI IMG/M metagenome (GOLD analysis project Ga0181582, IMG submission 132438) | Coastal salt marsh microbial communities from the Groves Creek Marsh, Skidaway Island, Georgia - 071405AT metaG (megahit assembly) | ecosystem: Environmental > Aquatic > Marine > Intertidal zone...
ACGAGGCGCGGGACGGGGGCTTCGCGGCGCCGGGGAGGGAGGTGGCCGTGGTGTGCGAGTTCGACCCGGGGTCCGGGGGGCTCGTGGTGCAGGTGCCCGAGGGCGACGCCCTCGACGTCGGGCGCCGGGCGGGCGCCGTCGGGTACTTTGGGACGGCGGACGAGTCCGGGGCGTGGGGGGTGCAGGCCGCGTGCCAGGAGGGCGACCTCGCGCCCCCGGCCAACAGCTACCGGAGGGTCTTCCGCATGGTCCCCGTCCGCCCCGCGCCCGACGGGTAGCCCGGGGGGTCGCGGCGGCGGGCCCGCCCCGTCCCTGGCAGACTGAAGGGGCGGGCCCGACCTGGTCGGGGGGGGTTGAACCGGGGCGCCCCTGCCCCGGCCGGCGCGCGCCGCCGCGGGCCGCGGGCCCGGCCCTACCCCCTCCCCCTCCCCCTCCCCCGCCCGCGCCCGCGCCCGCCCCCGCCCGCCGCCGCCGCCTCCCTGTCGGCGGCCTGCCGGGGCGTCCCCAGTGCCGGGTCGGCCGACGGGGGGTCCGCGCGCACGGCGAGCCCCGGGGCGCTGGCCTCGAAGCCCGCGGGGGGCTCCCCGGTCTGCCGCAGCCTCGAGGCCTCGCCCGGCGACAGGTAGTGCTCGGGGGGGAAGTTGAGCCCGGCCAGGTCCCCCGGGCGCCAGGCGATGCAGGCGCGGTCGTGGGCCCGGGCCGCGTCCTCCTCGGACCCGAAGGTCCCCAGGAAGAGGAACGGCACCTGCCCCGCGGCCCCGGCGTGGGTGGGCCGCGGCAGCCGCGCCTCGAACTGCCCCGGCCCCTTCCCCCAGAACACCCCCGTGAACCTCGCCGCCCCGCCCACCCCGGGCGAGTGGCGCAGCGAGTGGCGGAGGAACGGCACGGCCTCGTCCCGCCCCAGGGCCTCGTACAAGGGCAGCTCCCGGGCGTAGTCCTCCAGCGGGTGGTTCAGCGTCGCCCCCGGGCCCCACCACACGAGCGACGCCCGGTCGTACCCGCGCGAGGCGTCGAGCTCGCAGAGGAAGTTGCCCACGTACACCTGGCGCCCGCGGGAGCGGCCCTTGGAGGGCTGCTTCCGCACAAAGTCCGAGTCCCACAGGTGGGCGTCCCAGCGCCCCGTCCACCGGTGCTGGCACACCCCGCGGAACCGGCTCGACCTGCCGCGGTACTCCTGCCCCACGGCCCCGGGGACCCCGTCGCCGCCGCCGCCGGCCGCGCCCGCTGGCGGCGGGGAGTCGCCGCCGCCGCCGCCGCCAGGGGGGGCGGGCGGGGGCGGGGTCCCCTGGGCGGCCCCCGCGCGGGGGCCGCCGACGGCGAGCGCCGGGTGGTACCCGGGCGCCTTGGCCCTGATGCGCCTGCCCCGCCTGCTCACCTGGGCCGCCGCCGAGGACCCCGCCGCCCCCACGGCGCCCCCCTCGACCCCCAGCCGGCGGGGGCCCCTGGGCCCGCGGGCGGCGGGCGAGGGGGAGAGGGACGGGGACGGGGACGGGGACGGGGACCGGGGCGGCGACGGAGACCACGCGCGGTGGGGGGACGCGGCGCGGAGGAGGGCGAGCGGGCCCCCCTCGTGGGTGCGGACCCCGCCGGGGCGCCTGCGCCTGCCGCACGCCCAGGCGGGGGCGGGGCCGCGGGGGCCGTCGTCCGGCTTGGCGGGGGGGGGGGCGGGGGTGCCCTCGACGTGACCCCCCTTTATCGCCCCGAGCCGCGCCGCGGCGCGCGCCTGGAGCGCGGAGAGGACGACGAGGACGCCTCGCATCTCCTCCTCCCCGGCGGCGTCGATCGCCGCGGCGGCCCCCGCCTCCCAGCTCCCGGCGGACATGGCTCGCGGGGCCCTGGCGCGGGCTCCCTGGCGGGCGGCGGTCCTAGCGAGTGCCGGCGACGGTGCCGGGCCGGCCCTGCGCGCGTCCGTGGCGGCGACGGGGGTCGCGCCCCTCCTCGGACGGGTCCCGGGAGCGAGGGAGGGAGGCCCTGGGGCCCCGCCGCCGCATCCCAGGGGGATCGAGCGCTACGTCACGGAAATGCGCCCCCGTGTTCGCGTGATGCGCGGAGATTTCGCGCCCTTAGTAGCGTGATCACCTCGATTGACCGCGAAGACTTGTTTCCCCAACGGTGGGGCTTCTATTTCGCTCCCCCGCGTCCTCTCGGGCACAAATGGGCCCGGAAGTGAAGAATCGTGTTCCTTGGGCCCCCGATCCCCTGCACGGCCGCACATAAAGGGCGGGGGGCCGCCCGATCCTCCTCCCCCGGCGTGTTGTTTCCTGGCAACCCAGTGGCTCGCCGGGTGCCCCGCCACCGACCGCCACCATGGCCCGTTCTGGTCCCGGGGGGGGCGGGGGGGGGGCGCGGGAGGCGGGCAAGTGCGGTCTGTTAAACTGTCTATTCTGTGAGGCTAAGTGGCCCGGGGCCCGGCAGGGCAGCACACCTCCTGCGGGGGAGGCACCTGCCAGGCCAGCCGCGGCCAACGGGGGCAGCGCGGCGCGGGGGCCGCGGCCAACGGGGCCGGGTCAGTACCACGGCACCCAGGAGAGTTCCATGATGCATAGGTTCTTGGTGTCGGTGGCGATCTCCACCAGCTTCTTGGCGGTGCCCATGACGTCGTCCGAGACGCCCGGCCGGTCGCCACTGAGGTAGCGCAGGTGGGGGGACCCGGGGGCGGACCCCTGCTGGCCCTCGAGCGCGTGGACCATGACGCGCGGGGCCACGCGGGCGAACTTGCCGATGGCCATGTCGGCGTTCTTCCCGACGGCCTCCTTGAGGGCGCCGCCGCCGAGCATAGTGAGCCCGCCCTCCGCGCCGTCCTTCATGGAGCGGAGTTGGCGGACCATCATCTCGACCTGCCAAGACGTGAGGTCGTCGCGGAATGTGAGGTGCAGGAAGTCCCCGATGTTGGACCGCGGCTGCACGGCCGCCACGGACAGCAGCGTCATGGCCGAGACGAAGGTCCCCTCGATGCCGAACACGGTGAAGAACGAGTGCAGGTTGCGCGTCAGGCGGAACGGGACCGTCTCCGAGTGCGACATGACGCACGTCTGGGTCGAGTACTGGGGGTAGAAGTCCGTCATGAGGACGTTGCCCGAGCCCCGCGAGAAGAGGATCCGGCTGGGCGTCCGCCCCGACAGGCTCATCGCGAAGCCCACCATGGCGTGGAGGCCCATCTGCGCGCACAGGCGCTTCTTGAAGGCGAAGAGGGACGTGGACAGCGGCAGTGTCTTGTAGATGTACTGCGCGAAGATGTTCTCGCTGTAGGCGCCGAGGATCTGCTTGAGGGCCACGTACGGCCGCTGGTTGGCGTCAAAGTTGGCGATCTCCCCCGACGTGGTGTGGAGGATGCGCTTGAACTGCGTGGCGGGGATGTCGGCGTCCTGGCCGCGGCGGTCGAAGTACACCTGGTAGGCGTCGCCGAAGGCCGAGTAGCTCGGGTCGTCCTCGATGAGGCGCATGTTGTGCAGGATGGGCACCGTGATGGGCGCCGCGAAGACGAGCATGCGCGAGCGCGCCTGCGGGAGGTGCTCCAGCTGCACGTTGAGGAGACGCAGGAGCTGGAGGGTCCGGTCGTCGCTCGCCACGGCGTTGGCCGTGGGGAAGGTCTGGATGAGGAAGTGCACCGTGCGCCCGTCCGACGCGACGAACTCGAGCCGGCGGTAGGACGAGAACTGTCGGCGCACCACCACCACGCGCCGCCCGAGGCCCTCGATCTGCACCGTCGGGCCCAGGGATGGGTCGGCGCCCGACTGGTGCTGCCCGGGGAGCTCGAGGCCGCAGAAGGAGAGCTCCGCAAGCCGCGGGGACTCCTTCTCCAGCCGCAGTACAGGGGCCGTGAGGGACTCCACCGTCGACTGGAGGAGCGACTGCCACGCCTTGAGGCGCGAGATGAGGCCCCCGAGCGTCTTCGGGGCCGTGTCTGAGTTCGGGGACAGGTCCCGGTTGAAGGCCGTCTGGAAACGCCTGAGGGCCGTGTTGCTGCGGGGGCAGTGGCGAGAGCGAGGGTCGTGAGGGGCGGGGGTCGGGGGCGCGGTGGGGAGGGGCGGGCGCGCCGGGGGCCGGGAGCACGGGGGCGCACCTGTCGTTGTGGAAGCAGGCCTTGATGACCCCGACAAAGTCCGACTTGATCGACTCGGGGACCTCGGCGTCGTCGGCAGTGCGGATGCGGTAGCAGCGGTGGAGGAGCGTGTGGACGACGGCGAGGAGGCGCTCCTCGGGCTTGGGCGCGAGGGAGGTGGTGATCTCGGCAATGATGGCCTCGAGCTGGGCGACCTGGGGGGCGTTCTCCTGGCGGAGCCAGTGCATGACGCGCTTGCCCTCCTCGAAGGCGCCGAGGAGGTTGGGCTTGCCCTCGCCCGGGTCGTAGCGGAAGGCCTCGGGGCGGTTCGAGTTGGCCATGGTGCGGAGGCCGAGGAGGCAGGTGCGGAGGGGCAGGTACAGGGCCTGCGGGTAGGCCATGGCGAGGCGCTTGAGGAGATTCTTGATGACGCCGGCCTCGGGCCACTGGAGGGAGCTGATGATCTGGGGCACCCAGACCAGCCACACCCACGGGGGCACCTGGCCCACGAGCTGGTCGAAGGTCGCCGACACGCGCCCGCCGTGGTCCTCGAACGAGAGGAGTCGGAGCACCCGGGCGAGGATGGAGCGCGTGGACGAGTGGGACGACGCCCCATGGGCGACGGCCGACAGGTAGCAGGCGACGGCCTGGTCCACGTACGTCTCGGGCGCCTGGCTCCGGCGCAGGCCCGAGTTCTCGCAGAAGATTCCCCAGCTGAGCCACCCCTCGTGGAGCTTTTCGTGGAGAGCAACGGCGTTGGCGTAGGCCTCCCCGGCGAGGTCGTCGTCCCCGATGCGCTCGAGACACTGTGCCTTGAGCCGCAGGAGCTCGGCCTTCTGGACGTCGTGGAAGTACTCGAGGTTCGAGTCGTTGAGGAGCTGGAAGGCCTGGGGGAGGAGCGTGGGGTCCGCCATCTGAGCCTTGGCCTGCTCGTGGATCTTGACGAAGGCCTCGTTCACTTGCATCGTGGGGAAGCCGTACAGGGAGTTGATGATGTCCACGCACGTGGCGTTGGCGCCGTGCTTGCGCGCGATGGACGCCAGTCGGTTCACAGACCACGCCTTGTCGTTGAACCCGGCCTGCGTCATGTGGTCGCGGTTGCCCTCGGCCGAGTAGCGGGCCGTGATGATCAGCTGGTACAGATGGTTGCGCCAGACGAGCACGTCCGCCCAGTGCGGCACGCCGTCCCACTCGTTGGGCGTCCTGAGGCGCCACGTCGACAGGATCTCCGTCACCTCCTGGACCACCTGGTCCGTCACCTCCTCCCGCTGCATCTTCTGCAGCAGCCCCAGCGCCTCCTTGGACTCGAGGACCTCGACGGCGCGCTGGAAGTCCTGCAAGAGGCCCACGTGGCTCTCGAGGCCGATCTCCGGGAGCTGCCACCAGTGGTTGAGCGCAGAGTGCAGCGCCTGGGTGATCTTGTTGTCGGCCCTCATGAAGTCCCCCGTGTGGAGCAGGTTCATCTGCGCCTCCACCAGGAGCGGCCCGGGGGCGTCCTCGACGCTGAGCTTGGGGAGGAGCTGGTCCTTGAGCTGGTCCCAGCTGCCGATCTTCCAGAACATGTCGAGCAGGACGCCCTGGTGGTCGAGGTTCTTCCCGTACTCCATCAGCGAGTCCCACTGGTTGAGGTGCCGGCAAGACTCGAGCCACTGGTCGACCCACAGACTGAGCTCCCCCTTGCCCACCTTCTGACCCATCATCTGCCCCTGGTTGTACATGTCCACCGACGTCCACAGCACGCTCTGCGCCTCCTCCCACAACCCCAGCTGGCACAGCGAAAGCGCCGCGCGCGTCGTCGGGCTCTGGCACCGGTTCTTCCACAGCCCCGCCAGCCAGTCCTTCTCGTCCAGCGCCTTGTACAGGTCGGCGGCGGCGCCGATGCACCGCGACTCGTCCGGGAAGAGCAGGATGTGCGACTCGAGGAGCGTCCGGGACGTGTACCACGCGTTGAAGGTGCGTCCGAGGAAGCGGAAGAGCTCGGCGGGGATCTTGGGCTGCGGCATCGACAGGCTGATGCCCTCGAGGAGCGCCTGCACGACGTTGGGCCGCTGGTTGGCCTGCTTGGTGTGGTACTCCTTGGACAGCAGCGAGATGATGGGCTTGGCCAGGTCGAACTGCTGCTGCTTGCCCAGGGCCGACCAGACGATCGGGAAGATGAGCACCCACAGGTGGTAGGCCAGGTCGACGTCCTCGATCGCCATAGACGTGAGCGGGTCCACCAGCTCGCTCACAACCAGGTGCGAGTGCCGGTCAAGGAAGGCGGCATGCTCTGCAAGCATGGACTGCGCGTCGTCGGCCAGGTCGCCCAGGGCCGGGCCGTTCTGCTCGATCGGGTCGGGGCGCTTCTCTTTCTCGGCGGGGGCGCCCTCGCCGGACTTCTCGGCCCCCTCCCCGTCCTTCTTCCCGTCCTCCGGCTCCTTCGCCTCTGCGCCGCCGTCGACCTCCATGGCGCCTGCCGCGCCGTCCTCGCCCTTGACTGCACCGCCCTCATTCTCCGCCGCCGCCGCCGCCGCCGCCGCCGCCGCCGCGGCCTCCTTCTCCTTCTCCTTCTCCTTGTTGGGGTTGGGGAACATGAGGCTGGGCGTCCCAGCAATGAGCGGGGGGACCTGGCCGCTGTTAGGGGCGAGGTAGAAGGTGTCGGTCTTCTTGACGAGGTCGAAGTGCAGGGCCACGGCGTGGCGGAGCCAGAAGGTGGTCGAGAGGGCCTCCCAGTCCTGGGTCTCCACGACGAACTTGAGGCGGTTGTGCACCGTGCACGGGATGGCCGCCGAGTAGAGCTTGAAGAACTTGTCCCGGACCTCGGGGTCCTTGGCCTTGAGCCCGCAGAGGAAGACGCGCTCCACCTTGTTGAACGTGTCCTGCCGCAGCGTCTGCGCGTCGGGCCCGGCCGAGTTGGGCGTCGTGCACACCTGGTAGAGCAAGCCCAGGAAGCGCTGCTCCCAGAGGGGGGCCAGGGAGTCGTAGATGCACTGGTTGCGGTCGAGGGAGGCGAGGCGCTGGAGCGACCCAACAACCTCCTTGACCGTCAGGGTGCCCGTCTCGGGGTCCTTGGCGTCGATCCAGAAGCGCACGGCGTCGAGGAGCTCGAGGAGGATGGCCGGGTGGACCAGGGCTGCCGAGCGGTTGGTGTCTGAGATAAGCAGCACCATCGTGTGCACGAAGGCCTTCTTGCGGTCGGCGTGCTCCGGGCGGAGCACGCGGCACCGGGCCAGCCGGAGCGACATGACCACCAGCCACACGGGCGACCCGAACTCCGGCGTCGTGCTCCCAGGATTCTTGCTGTCCCGGTGCAGGAGCTTCATGGGCTGGGTGACGTTCGGGTCCATGAAGGGCTCGATGTGCTTGCGGGCCATTGCGTTGGCCATCTTGACGAGCTGGGTCAGGAAGTCCTCCACGAGGGACATGTAGCCGTCCTGGGCGAGCGCGTCGAGGATGCGCACGACGCCGCACGACGCCTTGATGGCCGTCTCAAGGCTCCGGAGGGCCGCCTGGGCCGCGGCGAGCGCCTGCTTGGCCTTGGGGGACGGCTCGGCGCCCCCGCGGGGCATCGGGTTCTGCTGCACGCCAATGAGCCGCTCCAGGTACGCCTTGAAGTGCTCCTCAGTCGTCTCCAGGGTGCTCTTGACGTTCCGCTTGAGGATGACCAGCAGGTCCCGCACCTCGCGCGGCCAGCCCTCCTCCGAGCGGGAGCCCTTGAGCATCTCCTTGAGGACCTTGATGACCAGCCGGGGGACGCGGTCCGAGGTGCTGTTGAGCGCGTGCTTGAAGAGGAGGGACGTCTGGTCGAAAATCTCCGTGAGGGCCGAGGGCCCCTGCACCTTGAGCACCCGCGCGACAATCTCCAGCCCCGTGATGAGGCTGATGGGCGGGTCCAGCCGGCGGCTCAGGTCGTTGGTGAGGAACTTCTCGAGCACGTTGCCGAACTTCATCTGCGTCTCGGGCCAGAGCTCCAGGGCACGGCTCAGCTGGTTGAGAGTGTGGGCGTGCGTGGCCAACAGGTCCTTGTCCATGCGGACCGTCTTGTTCCCCTCCTGCATCGGGCCGATCATGAGGGCCATGCGCTGGCAGAAGTTGACGATGTAGTGGGCCTGGGGGGTGTTGATGGCGCCGCTGCCGCCGCCGCCGCCGGCGGCGGACGAGACGCGGGTCAGATCGCCGCCGCCCTCCGTCTTGGCCCGCTTCTCTGGGGCCTCCTCGGCGGCGTCGGCGGCGTCGGCACCGTCGGCACCGTCCTGGCGGCGGGCGGCGTCGTCGTGGGCGTGGCGCTCCCAGTTGAGGATGACGGCGATGAGGTCGATCGAGAGCTTGCGGTTCTCCAGCGGCGAGTTGCTCGGCATCCCCAGCCGCTGCAGCGCCTGCACGATGAGGGGCGCGAGCTGGTTGCGCCACGGGGCGAAGAGCATGTGGTGGCGCGCAATGAGCTGGAGGATGTGGACGAGGTTGCCCATGCTGTGCCCGTCCTCCATGAGGGAGCGCTTGGTCCAGCGGATCCACATCGGGTACTTGACCTCGGGCTGCTCGGCCAGCTTGACGGGGAGCAGGGGGACAAGGATGTCGAGGGCCTCGCGGATCTGCTTGCGGCCCTCGGGCTGCCAGACCTTGAGAAGGGCCGTGTATACCTGGAGGTAGATCTTCTCCGGGCACGACATGTTCTTCATGAAGTGGCAGACCATGATGAAGGCCGTGAAGCGCACGGGGGACGCCTCGTTCTTGAGGTAGTGCCAGGGGACGCGAATGAGCCCGCGGCGGTAGTCCCGGCCGCCCTTGCCGTGCAGCTCGTCGGGGCAGTGCTGCATGAGCAGGATGGTCAGCTGCATCACCTGCTCCGCTAGTTCGGGCAGCACGTTGGCCTGCGAGCGCCGGTCGTCGCCCCCGGGCTCGTCCCCGCCCCGGTGCTCGTCCGAGCCGCGGTCCAGGACCGTGTCGAGCATCGCGGTGAAGGTCGGGTCGCGCAGGCACTCGCGCAGCGTCCCCTTCTTCATCTGGCTCTGCAGGGCCGGGATTGCGAGGTGCTTGAGGACGAGGCCGAGGTCCAGCTGGCGCTCCTGGAGCTCCTTGGCGAGGGGCTCCGGGGACCGCATGGCCGGATCCGCGTAGGCGCTGACGAGCTTCTCCGTGAACGTCTCGAGGAGCGCGGCCACGTCGTCCGACGACATACGCTCCGCGAGCTCCACCGAGAGGAAGGCCCGCAGCGGCCCCAGGTCGGCCTCCAGCCGCTCCCGCAGGCACGGCACGAGGTCGATGGCCACGTCGGCGTCCATCGAGTCCCGGACCAATTGCATGAGGCACTTGAGCAGGAAGTCCATCTCCATCCCGTGGAGGCGCAGGTGCGGGACGTGCGCGGCCAGCAGCTCCCCGCGGCACGCCCAGCGGTGCAGCAGCGCCTCCTTCACGATCGGGTTGGCGTCGATCCACCCCTCGGCCCCCTCGCTGAGGACCGACAGGAGCTCCAGGCCGCGGACGGCGAGCTGGCGGGCCTCGGTGGACGTGTCAGGGCCCTCGTCGCGGGGCGTCAGGCCCGTGGCGACGATCACCTTGGCCGGGTGCGCCCGGAGCTCCTCGAGGAGGGGCTTCCCGATGGGCGACCGGAGCGTCTCGACGAGGAGCTGGAAGTAGGCGGTGACGCCAAAGCGCTTCTCGCTGAGGAAGTAGCTGACGGCGTCGGGGGCGTGCGCGTTGAGGAAGAGGGTGAGGGGGAGGCGGAAGGGCGTGGAGAAGTGGCGCCCGGGGGTCACGAGGCCCGGGGAGCCCAGCAGGGCGCTCTCGAGCGTCAGCGACACGGCCACCAGCCCCATGCGGCGCCCGTCCGACTCGAGCAGCTCCACGGGGGTCCCCGGGAGCATGTGGAACAGGTGCAGGATCGCCGCCGCGATCTGCGCCTCCTGCCCCGTCCGCCACGCCTTGGTGTCCAGCGCCATCAGGCTCTCCGGCTCCAGCCACCTCTCCAGGTGCCCGAGCAGGTCCTGCGCCAGCTCCGCCGGGTCGAACCAGTCCGACAGGAACTCGAGCAGGTGGGCCATGCCGCGCAGGAGCGGCAGGGACAGGGACTGGTGGCTCGACATAGAGGCGAGGATGGGCTGCAGCGCGTGCTGCACCAGGCTCTTGGGCAGCTCCCCCTTGTCGATCCCCCGCAGCGCCCGCCGCGCCGCCGCCACCTCGAGCGGCCGCGGCGACGTCAGCATGCGGAGGAGCGTCGCCACCACCTGCTGCCGCAGCGGCAGGCGGGCCTGCGCGGCCTTCTCCTCGTCCCCGTCGACGTCCATGCCGTCGTCGCCCGCCGCCGGCTCCGCGTCCAGGGCCTCGAGCACCGCGGCGGTGCGGGGGTGGGGCGCGAGCGAGGTGAGGGCGCCGAGGAGCTGGAGGGCGGCGACGCGGGCGCGGCGCACGTGCCGGCGGGCCTCCTCCTCGTCCCCGCGGCCCTCGAGCAGCGCGGCCTCGGGCTGGCCCAGCACCCACAGCGCCTCCTGCGCCATGTCGACCACGGCGGCCGACGTGGTCGGGCGCCGGCGGCGCTCCCGTCCCCCCTCCTCCTCGTCCGTCGGCGGGGCGTCGCGCCCCGACTCGGGCTCCTCCGGGTCGCCGATCAGCGGCGGGTCCTGCGACAAGGCGAACGCCAGCGACGCCAGCGTCGCTGCCCACGCCGGCGCCGGCTTGTGCCGCAGCGCCGTGCCCAGCACGCGCCAGACGGCGTGCGCCGAGGCCTTGCCGCCGGCGTCCGAGGGCCGCCCCTCGGCGGACCCCAGTGCGCCGCTCTCGGCGCAGAGCTCGTCGATCGACTTGCCCTCCGCAGCCGCGATCCCCCGCAGCGCCCCCGCGGCGCACTCCCGCGGCGCGTCCGAGAAGAGGCTGAACGCTGTCGGGCTCGGGATGGCCACCCCGACGAGGTACTGCACCAGGGCCGCCCGGGCCTCGTCCCCGATGGCGAACGCGGCCACGACATCGGGCTCGCCCTCGCCCTTGTCCCCCTTGCCTCCCTGGCCTCCCTGGCCTCCCTGGCCTCCCTGGCCGCCCTCGCCCTCGCCCTCGACGCCCCCGGGCCCCTCGCCCCCCGCCCCCTCGGGCGCCCCCAGGGCCCCCTTGACGTCCTTCAGGTGCACCTCCCACCCGGGCGGCACGGCCTCGGCCTCGCGCGGGGGGTCGGGCCGCGGGAGCTCGACGCCCTCGAGGGCCGAGAGCACGGCGGTCACGTACCCGAGCGCCCGCGACTCCATCACGGGGTGCCCGTCCACCCTGCCCAGCACGATCATGAGGCCGCGGACGGTTGGGAGGAGCTGGGACTCGCGCAGCTCGGCGGGGAGGAGGGAGAAGACCCGGACGGTGGCCTCGGCGCCGGGGAGGTACTCGACGGGGTCGCTGCTGAAGCAGAGGTGCGTGACGCGCGTCACGACGTCGTCCAGGGCCGCGGGGAGGCGGCCCGTGGTGAGGGACATGCCGGCGGCGGCGTCCCCGTCCGTGGCGGCCCACGCCGTGTGGCGGGGCACGGCGCGCCCGCACCGCGCCTGCTCCCCCGACACGAGCACCACGGTGCGCGTCAGCAGCGACAGCATCTCCAGGGCCAGCCTCCGGCGCGGCGCCGACTCCCCGTCGCAGAGCACCTGAGTGATCGCGTCCACGATGAGGTCGGGCGGCAGCTGCCGCAGCGCGCGCGACCGGGCCTCCCACCGCTCGTTCTTGTCCCCGTCCTGCGGCCGGTGGGGGGGGGGCTGGGGGGGGCGCGGGCGGCGCGGGGGCCAACGGGGGGGGGGGGGGACAAGCGGGGGAGCGGCAGGGGCGCGGGGGGGGGCCGCGGGGGGCGCTGCT
>Ga0181582_10004063_pt1 | contig 11841 bp, 18 predicted proteins | sample 071ome_32_FD_132438 | JGI IMG/M metagenome (GOLD analysis project Ga0181582, IMG submission 132438) | Coastal salt marsh microbial communities from the Groves Creek Marsh, Skidaway Island, Georgia - 071405AT metaG (megahit assembly) | ecosystem: Environmental > Aquatic > Marine > Intertidal...
AACGACCTTGCGAGGGCGCCAACCCTTGCGAAATGCTTTTCGCAATAAGCGACCACATCAGGTAGTTTCCAATAATAGCACCAAGTAGGCTCAGTGAATACAGGAAGTACATCACTGCCCAATCGTACCATTCGTAATTCATTAGGTAATCCTCCTACATATTCAATCAAGTTGTAATACGATTGAATGTTATGCACCATGATGTCCCACAGTCGTTGTTCTGCAACATCTTTTGTTTGTCTATTTAACCATTGTACAGTGGTGCTACGAGTGTTCAATGGACGTTGAATTTCCTCTAGCAGTTTTTTCTTCTGCGTTTGGTTTGGGTGCATGTACTTACATGCAAAGCCTATACGTTTTGTATCATTCATGCCTTTATTATAACACCTTTATTTCCAGTTTGCAACCACCCAGGGATCCGAACAATTATGCGGATTAGGGTCTCCGTGAAATACACATATACAACATTCGGGCCTAGGAGTAACATTCTCTACTTTCCTAAATTTGCGATTACCTCTAATACCGCCTAGTTCAAACATTCTATCAGTTCTAACTTCCCATTTCCAACTCAGCACCCAACTATCTGGATACAACATTGCTTGTGTTTCTCTAGTAGCTTCAAACAGCCAATCTTGATCTCCGTACAATCTTTTTTGTATTGCTCTAGGATCTTTAGCGTATTCAGTCCAAACATGATCTAACTGTCCTGTTTTAAATCTTACAACTGAACTGTTATACTTTTTCCAATTAGGACGCATAGCTCTTGTAAAGTCTCTAATAACGCACCAGTGACCAGGACTAAATGTAAAAAGTTTGTCAATGTTACCTGCAATAACTACATCTAAATCAAGGTAAAGTATTTCTCCTTGTATAGGAAGATCTTTACTAAACATATAAGGCTTGCACCACCAGCCATTTAATCCAGCTGGTAGAGGTATTGTAAGAACATCAGGATGTATGTCTCTGTTGTCGTCAGTCAAACATACCATTTTGAAATCTAAAGTACAATGCTTTTTAACACCATTGTATAATTTATTCACATAAGAAGCATCATACTTTTTACCATGTTTCAAACATAAAATAAACCTATCAGGAAGTTCGTCAGATACTTCCTGAATAGATTGCTTAATCTTTTCTTGTTCTTTTTCTAAACGTCTAGCAGCCATAACTTTGGCTGCTTCTTCTTTGCTTAGAAGTGTTTTGTCAATCTTCGCCAACTAACTAGCCTTCGTATATTGCTGAATTTGCTCCGTGTTCTGCACATTCTACTTTAACACAATAACAACGATCGTATGTTGCTTCGCGTACAAGTTTATCTGCAAACTTAAATGCGTGTTCTGCAAACTTTTCTGCACCAACACCGTCAAAAATTCTAATTTCTGCTAGTCCTAGTTCTTCAAGTTCTTGTAGTTTTACGAGCCAAGGATCTTTTCTATCCACTGCTACCTTGTGATCAAAGTTATCTTCTAGCCAAGCCTTCAAAGGTTTTAATCCTCCAAAATCAACAGCCCAGTTTTTGTTATCTAGTTCGTCACACCCAAATGTAAATGTAAATGCTAAACTGTAACCGTGTAGTAAATGGCAGTGTGAATGATCAGCGTTAGGCTGACGAAATACTGCTGACAGACCTATATTGTGTCCGTAATGTTTAGTAGAATAAAATTTACCCATCTCTTGCCTCCTATGTTATAAGTCGAGTAAGTTTGATGCGCAGAGTTTTTATAGTGGGATGAGCATTTAAGACCACTTTGTAACATACTACATATTATAGTATATGTTACTTATCGTGTCAAGAGAAACATTGGAATATTTCCAGGCTTTTGGCAGTTCCCAATTTCTATCTTGATAAACTTCAAATTTTACTTTAGGAAAACATTGAAACACCATTCCGATTTGATGTATCCAGTATCTAGGATCAACTGGTCTTTTAGTAGCATTATCATAATTTGGAGTGTCTTTGTATATGTTATTGATATTTTGTGTTTTGCTATATAAGTCAAACCCTATTAGTTTAACTTTTTTTAGCTTAGTGTATTTTGCACCTAGTAATACTGCATATGGTCCGCTTCCCCATTGGAAGGGATCGTCCCAACGATCACTGCCTACATAAGGTAAATCTGGAACAGTTCTTATTCTTTTGTTGTTTTTGAATTGTGGTAACCAGTCTTCACGTGTATAAATTAGACTGTGTTTATTTACACCTCTATTAATAGCTTCTTGAACCATGCGCCTATCGACACAAACAAGATAATCCATTTTGTAGTCTCGCATAATTGCATTGCAACCTACAAGAGGACCATCTAGTTTTTCTATGTCAATATTACTTCTGCTCTCTCCATTCCCTATCACGTTCATGATGTTCTTCGAGTAAATCCTTAGTTTCTTTTATATAGTCTTTTATTTCAACAAACTTTTCTTCTGTGGAAACATATTTATGGATTAGTTCATTCATTTTATCCATAGCCCACCACCACCAGAATACTGATGCGGCTATGAACACTATTACTGTGGCCATTGAGATTATGCCTTTAATTTGGTTTAAATATAGTAGTTCTGAGCCTATTAGAGCCGCGAGAGAGATGAAGGGTGCTGTCCAGGCAGCATACTTCCACCATTTACTTTGCCTTTTAAATTTGTCATACATAGTTTGCCTCCTTAGACAATTATTTACTAAGGATATATGTTTTATTAAGTTGATATATTAAGAGGCTATTTGACCGAACGGCTTCCACTCACCGGGTGTGCCTGTTCTTATGCAAACCCAACCAACATAACCTGTTGGACGTGGATTTGAATTCCATACAATATCACCTACTGCGTAGCTGCCGTCTGTAGGTATTTCTGTACCGGCTTGCATTTTTTTACCATCAAATCTAATTGGACCTGCTGAAGTAATGTCTGCGTCTGAACTAAAGTTCTTTGCACCTACACCTAGTTTGCCATTAACAAAAACCTTGTTGTTAAGTTGTACAGTTCCGCCAGCACTAACAGAAATACGTGTAGTATCGTCAGTAATGATGTTGAAATCAGTAGTAGTCCAAGTACCTAGTTTAAAAGTTCTTTCATCTTCACTATCTATTACAAATTCATGCTCTAAGTTTCTAACACTAACATACCCATTAGGTGCTTCAGTACCAATACCTAAACGTTGGCTTCCTGAATCAAAGAACACATAATTGTCAATATTTAGATTGCCTTCTACAGCAAGATTTTGCAGTGTGCCTACTCTACGCAGATTACTTTTAATAATACCTACACCTAGTTCGCTAGATGAAATAACAGTTTCGTTCGCAATCTTGTAAGTTCTGTCTCTTGCTAAGTCAAAACTTTCTGAACTAAAAAATCTTTCCGCTTGTAGTGTAAATTGTCTAGTTACGTCACCGCCAGTCCAAATTAAACCTTTGCCGACGGCTGAACCTTTTTCGCCTTTAAACTCAAGGTTACTTGTTCTTTCGTTTCTTATATCAGCACTTACTTCATCTACGTGCAATTTACGTGCGTGTATTTCTCCTTCAACTTTTAAGTTTCCTTGTACAGTTAAAGGGCTAGTTATAGTTGATGTATCTAACGCAGGTGCTACAATTTTGTCGTTTTCAATCACTAGCACTGGTTTATCTGGATAAGTTGCATTATCCTTTATACCTACACTTCTAAAATTAGTGTATGTGCCACCGTTAAGTTTATTACCGCTAATAGACCTGTCATTTATTACAGGTGCTTGCGGAGGCATAGAAGCGATCTGCTCTATGACGTCTCCAATGGTTTCAAGTGATTTACGTAGATTCTCTGTGCTCATGAAAGTATTTATCAAGAAACCTTAAGTAGCACGGTGTCGAGATTAATACGTCCATTTAATTTAGTATCTGTAGTGGCAATTTCGTCTAAAAATTTGCGTAGTTTTACTTTACCAGCATCCTTAAAGTCTTTTAATTGTAATTCAGGCTTACGTAAGGTCTTTTGAATGCTTTCTTGTTCATTAAACCCTATAATAGTTGTGCCTTTGACACTGAGTCCTGAATTACCTCTGCTTTGACCTGTTGGATCTATGTTTTGTGCAACATACTTGCCTAGTTTGCGTGTTTTTACATTAAACACCCAAAGCTCTGAAGCACCAATAACTTGATCAGGTGCAATACTTGCTAACTTGTATTTTTGATCTACCTTCATAAACTTGAGCTTTTCTACAAGTTTAGTAGCACTCTTAGGTTTGGCTTTGCGAGGCTTACGAGTTGCTTTTGCTGTGTCAATAACAAAATCTAATGCAGCCATTAATTCTTCTATTGCTGTGCGAAACTTCTTAATATCTGACTTTTTAATATGAGCATAACCTTCTTTTAGTTGCTCCCATTGATCTGCATCATATTCGCTCATTTTCGCCAACTGTCCTTTTGTTGGCATACGCTCTAGTTCGTTATAGTCATTAAGTTCATTTTCGTAAAATGCTTTTATTTTACGAGCATGTGCCTGTGTTACACCTGCTTCATTAAAGTGCTTCTTAAAATCGAAACCTTTCGGATCAAATGTATTAGGATCTCGTGTCCAACCTTCTAGCCATTCGTCAATATCTTCTGATTGTATTTTGGCTTGTTCTAGCAAACGTTCTTGGATAGTAGGAACATACACATTAGCTTTGGCTTTTTCTTCCTTTTTAACTTCCTCTACAATAACTTTGCCTTTTTCAATTGCTTCAGTTATATGCTTTTTAATAAAAACAGAAGTAGGTTTAACTTCTCCTATTGTGCCAGCAAGGCTTTGCCAATATTCGTCGTGTTTAGGATTGTAATCTGGCATGCCGCTGTTAATTAACTTACAGGAAATTGACACAGATGTGCTTACGCCAGCTTTCTTGGCAGCGGCAATATCTGTTTTAGAGTATTCGTTGTTTTTCATCCAAAGCCAAACATCTGGTAAGATGTCTGCAGGTTTCATTTCACTGTAAATATCAGAACGAGCAAAATTTACAGTTCGGTGGAATTGTTCTCCACTCCAATCTTCCCAGCCTTCAAAACTAAAAGAGAGCTGTCCAGTTTTGCGTCGAACAGGTGCTCTTGCTTTTTTCTTACGAGTGCTTTTTGGAAGTGCCATTCATGTCTCCTATTAACAATTTTCGTTAGTATATATAAAAAACTTCTCAATGTCAAGTTTTTTTGATCATATACATAGTATAATGTTTTGGCTCCATGGTTGCTAAAACCTGTACTCTTGTGCCTAGTGGTGTTGAATTTATGCGATAACCAATTTCATTACTCTTGTCCATGGCAAACTGACCTGCAGAATTATCTAACCACTCTTGTAATGCTATTTTAGCATATAAATCTGGATCTTCCACATCACCTAAATAAAATTGGTGTAGTACATATTTCCTAAGCATAAAGTATTTACAACTTTTCGCCTACTTCAAATCCTCTAAATGTTTTGAAACGTGGAAAACGCAAACTGTATGTGCCGTCTTGATTTTGTGTAACAGCGTCTGCTCTAACCTCTACAAGTTGCCCAACAAGTGAGCTACGGCTATTCCAAAAATTATCACGATCAGCATCTGAAAACCCGCTACCGCAATTGACCGTAACCATTCGTCCATCATCTTGTCCAGAGCACACAATTGCCCCCAAGCGTCCTTTGTTTCGTCCTGTTCCTTCTTCGACATCTATTACCTCCAATGTCACTTCAATAAATGGTTTTGCTTTGAGCCAAGCATGAGTACGCTTGCACTCATAAGGCGCATCAACGTCTTTGATCATTACTCCTTCGTAACCACCGTCTATAGCCGCTTTATTAAGCTCTACAAAGCGTTTTTCACCTTCGGGTGTGCTTAGATCTACCTCTTCCCAGTCCAACGCTTGTACGTGCTTTAAAAACGCTTTGTGCTTGCTTACCCAAGACTCTACAAGCAGACTACGAACACTTTGTGGCTTGTTCCAAAATCCTTTTTGGAAATCTTTTAATGGAATACAGTCAAACAAATGTAGTACAGCATCATTTGCTTTTACATTGTCTTTGCGATGAACCTGCTTCATAAGGTCTTGGAAGTTAGCACTCATAACTTCACCATCTAACACCAAATCATATGGTGCAGGATCATACTCTAATACCTTTTCAATTTCTGCAATGATATGCCCAAAATTATGAAACTGTTTCCCGTTACGGCTAAACATCTCAACCTTGTTGCCTTGGATAACTGTGATAACTCGAACACCGTCTAATTTGATTTCAATCTGTTTCTTACCAATCATTTTCTTTTCGTGGTTGGCTGAATCGTGTGCAAGAGCGCAAGTGAATACAGGTACAGTACCAGGTACTACTTTATTAACAGTTTTTTCACTTACACCACAACGCAAATCTTTGATAAGGATTCTACGATACCAACCGTTCCACTGTTCTACTGTGCAAGAACTTTTTACAAGATTGATAGCATCACGTGCCGCATGACCTGTAAGTTCTCTTGCAATAAGTTTGTCTGCAAGTTCTTTAAATATTGACCATTCACATCCTTGTCCTGCCCATTCGCTATCGAGTTCTTCTACCTGCTTAACACCAAATGTTACAAGCGGATCTAGTGCCATTGTAAGACCTTCAAAGAACTCTGGTAGTCCTTCTTCGTGTGCTGCTTTTAGAATTGCTTCTTTATCTAAACGACTGTTGTGTAGTTCTAATGATCTAATAATGCTGTCTGGTTGTGTTCTCATAATATTCTGGTTCCATGCCTAATGATTCGTGAAAGTCAAAAACTTCATAGCCTTTTAATGTATATATTATAGCATCATGAGGAGGACAGAGCAAGAGTTTATCTTCCGTTTTCTTGCCATCTTTCCATTTTTCAATACTGTATAATCTATGCTCTATCATTTTTCTATTGTACAACATTACATTATTAAAGTCAATAAATATTGGTATGTTCTGTCATTTAAATTATAAAATTAACAAAAAACTGCATAGAGATTATTACTTTGAAAATTGTCATAAAGCAGTTAATCACACAGTGAAAAAGAACGGTAAAGTACTGCACGAGCACGAACATTGGCAGTTGTTGTTTAACATAGAAAAACTTACTGATCCTATTATAAAAGATCTTGGGCTAGAAGGTATGAATATTTGGCCCAGATACAGTTACATACAACCTAACCATAAACTTCATAGCCATATAGATGTTGATAGGATTGTTGGAATTAATTTTAATCTAATGGATGACCGACAGCCTTCTTTGAATATGCCTGGACAAAAAATATACTACGAAGCATGTCTAGCTGACGTAGGTAGTGTTATGCATTCTGTTGAAATGTCTAAAGATTACAGATTAGTGTTAAAACTTGCTATAAGAGAACCGTGGCAAGATGTTCTAAACGCTGTTGAAAAGTCAGGCTATATTGATCACGAAGCAACTTGTGCTGTCGTACCTAACTACAAAACCTACATTAGCAAAGAATCTGCATTTTATGATTTTGTAGGATAATTGGCATCGGCGCACGGATTCGAACCGCGCCTTTTGGTTTTGGAGACCAACGTGCTGCCGCTAACACTACACCGACATAATTTTATTGGAAGTTATTTTTCATCCAGCGCCAATATTCGCCGGGATCATCATACTGCATATATTACTCCATAAAAAAAGCCCCTTGCTTGCGCTTGGGGCTTTCTAACGTACTTAAATATCACGTCAAGACGAGCCCCACCTTTTTAGTAGTAGGCACCAACCAAAATATGTTGTAACTGTCTTGATCATGTCAATATTCCTTGTTAATTATTTTACTAATATACTTTATTTATGTGTAGATGTCAATCTATTTTTTACAATTTGAGCAACTTCATCTGCTATTAAAACTTCATAATGATTGTACGGAACATATTCATAGGATACATCTTTTCTGTAGGTCATACTTTTTAATGTTACTACTCCGTCATTTTCTCCAAAGTGCCAGGGAACATTACCAGTAGTACTCACAATCTGTGTCCATGGAATTTTAATATCTATCTTAAGTGCATCAACAATAGGTGTGCTTCTTATTCCTACATCATGAAAAAGACTATACATAGGTATAAACATTCTAGCCCAGTCAGCAGTTCTACTTCCTCTAAAAGGAGTAGAGATACTGATAACTTCTCTTACAGTAAATTCGTTTTGTAAATAAGTTGCATACACTCCGCCTAAACTGTGGGCTACAATAAACAGGTCTTTCTTGCCGTTTAAATCTTCACGCATTGCGGCTAGATTATGTTTGAACCCGTCTGAACTTTGATATGAAAGATTTGTGTAATCTTTTATATCGCAAAAGCGTTTTATAAAACCAAAACTTCTGCTCGTAGCATTGGCGCCGTGTATGAATACGACATGTGGCAATTTTTTATTGCTATTGAAAACATCAAGCATTTACCGCCTTTCATTAAAGATGCCATACTTGGCCTACAAAGTGAATTCTTTTCTCACTACTAGTATTTACTACTGTGTGCATTTTTGTAGTATCTACAAGATATACGCTTCCGTCTGCTGGTAAATGAAAAATTTCTTTTTCTACAACAAACCAAGCATCTTCGTTGGTTACTAAAGGTATGTGTATTCTTTTACAACGATCTCTATGATAAGAATAACAACTTTTAGGTTTCACTGACATAAGACGTGAATAAAACATCCTATGTTTTTTCATTATTTCATTTAAGTAAGGAAGTTTAAATAGAGGTTCAACAAAATCAATCGGCATATGATTATGGTTTTGTTTTCTTTCCCAACTATTTTTAGATCCTTCTGTACCTATTGCAAGAAAAGGATCCATATGCTCGTCTATGCCTTGTAAGCAGATTTGAGTATCATATTCGATACTATCTACTTCTGCTTTAAGCCTTTCTAGATCTATGTTGTCTATAATTGAATAGTGCATAAATCTATTTATAAAATGGTATCCCGTACCGGACTCGAACCGGTGTTGCCGCCGTGAAAGGGCGAAGTCCTAGGCCACTAGACGAACGGGACATAGTGGCGGAATCGACGAGACTCGAACTCGCGACATCCTGCGTGACAGGCAGGCACTCTAACCAACTGAGCTACGACTCCTAAATGGTGCCGGCACACGGACTCGAACCGCGGACCTACTGATTACAAATCAGTTGCTCTACCAACTGAGCTATGCCGGCAACTCTTTACTTATTAAAAATTTTGGAGCGGGATACGGGAATCGAACCCGTCTCGTCAGCTTGGAAGGCTGTCATAATACCACTATACCAATCCCGCCTGGCGGAGAGTGAGGGATTCGAACCCTCGGAACGCTTTACACGTTCAACACCTTAGCAGGGTGCCGCTTTCGACCACTCAGCCAACTCTCCTGTTCTTACTTCATCTTAAAGTAAATAGACTCTTCGCCTGTTACTTCATTTTTAACAGTAATTGCAGGAGCACCATCAGGTGATTGTTTCCCTACATACTGCCAAGTCATACCGTCTGCACGGTTTTGTTTTGTTACTGCAAAAAATTCAGCATTGTCATGCATGAATAGCCCAGTTATTGTCGCTAATGCTACAGCAAAAATCATTTGTAAAACCTCAAGTTGTACTGTTTTCCATTATTCCAAAAAGTTACAGTACTATGACTATAAACTTCTTCGCTTTGTGTGTCATAACGTGTTACGTTAGAACATCTATTTTCCTGGCGATAACCAACGATTGTATCGTTACCCTGGTTTTTATCAGCGGCAATCATTCCACCAATAACTGCACCAGCGGCAGCACCGTTGTCTTTGCCAGTTGCACCTTTACCGATAAGCCCGCCTATGATCATACCGCCTAGAACATCGCCTGCTGTGGCTCCGCCGCCGGTACGCCCATAGATGGGCACATCTACTACAGAACACTGTTGCTCTGTGTAAGGGATCCTTTTAGTAACTGTTTTATAGTGATCAGTGATGTTGGCACTTGCTGTATCTGCAAAAACAGTTCCAGTTGAAAATGCCACCATGACTGCACCACTCAATAGATATTTCTTCATTCAGTTCTCCTGGTTGGATTCTTAATATGCTACTATAATAGCAACATTACTTATCTTTGTCAAGAACTTTTTCTACCAATTTTACACTTTTTACACGATCATAACGGAAACTACGAAACCCGTTAGACTCAATTGCCCAAACCGGAATAACTGCTTCTGATACTTCGCGAACTTTCTTTTGTGTAAGAGGCTCGTCCTTTTTTGCTGGAGGTAAAAGATCTTCTTTAAGTGTGCAAGGCATAACACGTTCATCACCATTCAACTTAGTAAAGGTTACTTCTACAATATTATTTTTAAGAAGCTCTACAAGTTCTGCTTTAGTAGGAATACCTTTTTGATCTGCAATGTATTCCTCAACTTCTTTTACAAATACCATTATCGACTCTCCGTCACTTTATCTGCCAAACCGTATGCAACTGCTTCTTCCGCACTCATGAAGTAATCTCTGTCCATATCCTTGACGAAATCTTCGTAAGTCTTGCCAGCAGTATTATGCTTAACATATAGTTTTGTAAGTTTTTCTTTCAGTGTCATAATCTCTTTGTATGAGATTTCAATATCACTTGCCATACCACGTGCGCCGCCACTAGGTTGGTGAATCATTGTACGACTGTTTGGCAATACAACACGTTTGCCTGGTGCGCCTGCTTGTGCCAAGAAACTGCCCATGCTACAAGCCTGTCCCATTACAATAGTACGCACATCACACTTGATATATTGCATTGTATCGTAAATTGCCATACCACTTGTAATAACTCCACCTGGGCTGTTAATATACAAGTTAATATCTTTTTCTGGATTCTGACTTTCTAAAAATAGCATTTGTGCTACAATTAGATTGGCCATTCCATCTTCTACTGGACCGTTCAGCATAACAATACGATCCTTCATCAAACGACTATAAATGTCGTATGAACGTTCTCCGCGAGCTTCTTGCTCAACTACCATAGGTACTAGTGGCATTAACGACCCTCCTTAATATAACGCACGTCTGGTCCTTCTGAAGTAAATTCCATACCGTGTGCATTACCTACATAAATTTTACCATTCCATTTCATAGGAATTTTATTTGTTGCCAAGAAGGCATTAAAACTTTTTCCTTCTTGAAAGTTATCTATTTCTGCTTCAACGCTTACATCATTTCTTGTGTTTGTAAGCATTGCTTTATTATCTACTATTGCTCTCATTGTTTTCCTAACAGTTTAAGGTTTAATACAAAGTTCTCTACAAGTAGTTTAACAATAATTGCCCCATCTGTCAAGTGGTTTCTTTCCATTTCAAGTACATGTGCAGCCATCATTACATATGCTTGATCTTCAGTGATGTTTAGATCACCCCAATCAATTGGATCGAACTCTGCACCTTCTTTTGCTAAGGCAACTAGGTTTTGAATTGCTTCATTGTTGGGTTCAAACATATTAGTCCCAGAGGTTTTCATAATACTTTCCAAATAATCTAAATCCGTTAGAAATACGGTCTTGTTCTTGTTTCATACCGTCTCGATCATCGATGTCGAAACGCATATACACTTCATCCTTGTTTGCTTTACAATCAAATGCGTATATCATTTCGTCCATTACCCAATCCCAACGTGCAAAAAAGTTTTCGTCAGTAGTGCCGTCTTTATTGTATGCGTTTATTTCTTTTTTAGACGGACGTAATTCTTTGGGTACGTCTTCATAATCTACTTGTGGTGCACCGTGCTTTTCTACTTTTAGTTGAATAAGCATAGGCAAGATAATAGGAGCAAGTGTATGATCCATACTCCAAGTATCCCACGGATCAATATGTACTTTTACTTTTTGTTCTGGGCTGTATCCAAACTTGTCATACAGCCAATTACTCCACGGCCAATGGTTTGGAAATTTTCC
>Ga0181582_10004064_pt1 | contig 11840 bp, 20 predicted proteins | sample 071ome_32_FD_132438 | JGI IMG/M metagenome (GOLD analysis project Ga0181582, IMG submission 132438) | Coastal salt marsh microbial communities from the Groves Creek Marsh, Skidaway Island, Georgia - 071405AT metaG (megahit assembly) | ecosystem: Environmental > Aquatic > Marine > Intertidal...
GGTGTATTCGCCGAGCCGGCTTCTTCATACAAAGTGAATGGTGAAGTACACGGTGGTAAAATCAAGTTCAAAAACCTAGCAGTAAAAAACACTGCAAGAAAAACAGCGACTAACAAGTTGTTATCTAAAGGTTTAGATTTTACAGTAGAAGTATTAGGTGTTGCACCTAAGAACTCTGCTTTAACAATGAAATCAAACATTATTTCATTATTAAGAAAATCAGGCAGAAAAGTAATCAACTACTCTGCTTAATTCCAAATAGTTAAGTTGTTGGAGTGGGCGACGAGAAATCTTCGCCCCTCTACCAAAGCATAAGTAAAATTGAGACAAGAGTAACAAGACAAGACGCAGAAGACATAACAAACCTCCCGCCCTATTTTAGATACAGACTACCTCATAAAAGTAACAATAACGAAAGAACAAACATGAGCAATCAAGGAACAGTGAAATGGTTCAACGCCTCTAAGGGTTTTGGATTCATCACACATGAAGACAAGGATGTCTTCGTACACATCTCAGCAGTGGAGGCCGCAGGCCTGGACTCGTTGAATGAAGGTGACACTATTACGTTTGAAACACAGGATGGTCCTAAAGGACCTAGTGCTGTGAATCTATCAGTAGCGTAAATTTAGAGTATAAAAGGGGCGGTAGGAAACTATCGCCCTTTTTTGTGACTTAAATATCATTATGGAAATAACGCACCTCCACGTCGAAGCATCTACCCACTGCAACGCCAGGTGCCCAGGCTGTCCGCGTAACGCCTACGGTGTTAATCTGCCTGACTTCATTCCTCTGCAACATCTAACCTTAGACAATTTTCAAAAAATTCTCCAGAGATATCCAAAAGTAGACAGCATCAACTTCAACGGCAACCTAGGTGATCCAATGATGAACCCTGTGATTGATGAACTGGTGCAGGCGGCTGGTAAAAAAATCACGTGTAATGTGACCACCAACGGTTCCATAGGAAGATTAGAACAGTTTGAAAAGTTGGCCAAGATGTATGCGACAATGACATTCAGCATAGACGGACTGGAGGACACTAACCATCTTTACAGGCAAGACGTGCAGTGGCACAAGGTGATAGAGAGGGCACAGGCATTCATAAAGGCCGGTGGCAATGCCGTATGGAAAATGGTTTTGTTCAGACACAACAAGCATCAGGTGGAAGAGGCAAGACGTCTGTCACAGAGTATGGGGTTCAACTTTTTCTTCACTGAAGACCATGGCAGGAACTACTTTCCAGCACTGACCAAAGACAGGAAAATATCGCATTGGATACTACCGCCAGATGGAGATGCTCAGCCAGACAAGAATTTTGACGTGGACGAATATATCAAAATGATATTACATCCTTACAATGCACAACCGCCGAGATACTCCTGCAAAGTCAGTTGTGAACACTTGCAGGGTTCGGTTTATGTGAGTGCTTCTGGATCAATACATCCTTGTTGCTTTCAAGGATTCGACCTACCTGATAGAAAAAGTGTTCCTGTAGAAAAGTTTGATGACATCAGAAGCACCTGGGATACTGATGATGTCGATCCCGTTTGTGCTTCTAACTGTAAAGATTAACTGATTAAAGTTGTAGTCGTAGATACTGAACCGTCTGCGTGTAACCATTCGGTCTTGAAGTGTTCCACGTTCCACTCATGCACAGCATTACCACTGCCTTTATCTAGGTCCCACGGAGCAGAGACCCCGTCGACCCATAAGTTATCCACCGCCGTTTTCCACGCTGTCTGATCTGAATCACTTGGATGTTCAATTGTGAGTACACAAGTGGCGTTAGAATCTTCTAAAGATCTAGTCACCGTTGCGTTATTTCCTGTCCAAGCATCTTTTAAAATTATCATAGCGTTACAATCAGCCATGTCAACAAAGGTATGTAATGTGTTGTCGTTTTTTCTAATTCTTAGATATCTTTTGTGTTTATATTCTGCCGCCATTATTGCTCCTTGCTTTGACTGTATTTACCATAATATACCACATTATCGGCTCTAGGATAGGTTCTCCACGGGTCAAATATGATAGTATTATGATCTGCTGTAACTTGATCTGACTCATGCACCCTGACCACGACCTCTACAGGGGTATCAAATCCATTGACTATCTGTCCACCGTGTTTCCTTACGTAGTACTGGACCAGCAGGCTGTAACTGCCGTCCACAAGATCAGTCCCTGGCTTGTAACTGTCAGATGTGAAATGCACATTTGTACCGTGCTCTAGAATCGCCTGCGCCATGTGTTCTGCCTGTTTCTCACGTGCAGTCATTATACCCTCGAACAGGTCATATCCCAAGTCCAGTTTCTTTGCGAGCCACCTCAGTGCTATGTTGTCTCGTGGGTGGCAGGCCCCACCATCTCCCATACCTGCTTTCATGTATGATGAACTTGTTATCCGTTTGCTACTGTTACCTAGTGCCCTGGTTACGTTGTCCACGTCCATATGTCCCAGTCTTTCTGCCACGTCCTGTATCATGTTCACTAGAGCCAACTTGTTGCTGATGAAGGTATTATAAAATATTTTCATCGCTTCAACATCTTCCCAGGTGCCAGTCTCGATGCGTGGATCGTTTTCACACACAGACTGATAGAATTTAGTAAGCACTTCCATCTTGTAACTGCACCTTTTGGCCGTCCAACCTTTCTGCGTGCCGATCATTATCATCTCTGGGTTGACCATGTCGTCGGCCACCGTGCCCATTGCGATGAGGTATGGGTTGTACACCAATCCGATCTTGTGACAGATGTCAGAAAGATGTTTCCTACAGGTTCCTGGCAACACAGTTGATATGAGCACAACCAACTGCTCCCTTTTACACATATCGTTTAGGTCACCAAGCACTTTCTTGACTATGGTGTAGTCAAAGTCTTTCACTGGTTTGGTGCTGGTAGGCTCACTGCCGTCATATCCCTGCTCGTGTGGTGTGGGTACCGAAACGAAGATTATGTCTCTGTCGATCACTGCGTCCTGCATATTGTCTTTGATCTTTATCGAACCGCTTGTTTTTGCTAAGGGGTCAAATCCTGTGACATCGAAACCCTTGCGGGCACAGGCTTCTGCACATGGAAATCCCAACTTGCCAAGTCCTATGAAACTTATTGTCCACTCTTTGACTGGTTTGCTTGACCATGGGAACTCTGACGTGTGTGGCATTATTCTCTCTCCAGATCACAGGTGACACAATGGTGTCCCCCACCTAGTGTCCTGCTGTGTCGTAGTTCCACTGCTACTATTTTCATCTCATTGCCTATCTGTTTGATCAGTTCTTTCTGTCTCGGATCCATCATCAGCGTGTCCTGGTTTATTGGCAACACATTCATTCCTATCCATTTGGAAGCGTAGGGGAACTGATGGAATGATCTCTCATACATTTCGTTGACCCATATCTTCCTGTAACTTCTTAGAAACTTTGGTAACCTATCCGCCGTGTTTACTCTGGCACCGTTGACCAGTATGAGGTCCTTCTTCAATGGCATAAGTGTGGAGTCTATGTGTGCATGTGCGTAAACCTTGTCCCAGACTATCACTTCGAAATCGGTGCCTACCACAGACTGTAACCATTTGGCTCCCAGGAGATTGGAGGTGCTGGTCTTCATGTACAGCAACTTGTCATCAAACTTGAGGATGTTGGCGGCGTCGAATATTGGATATCTTTCTGTGAGTTGTACCTTTGCAGGTGCTCCCTTGACCACACACTCTGCAGGTTCCATCCTGGCCCGTGGAGCCGCTATCCATCTGCATCCGTCTTGTATCGCCTCCTGTTTGATGACGTCAAACGCATCAAACTCTTTGTATCTTGACACGTATGGTGTGGGACACTCTATGGCCATGTCACCAACTGTCAATATGAGGTCACGTGCAGAATATGAATGCATACCGGTTGTCACGTGTTCATAGTGCAGGTCTGTACGTTTGTAATCTTGTATTTCGGGCCTCCAAACCTTTACTCCATGGTCCTCCAACAGGTCCTTCATGTGCCAAAGGTCTTCTCTCGCTTCTTGTATTATGTCTTCAGGTATCGGACCTCTCTTTATTTTTTCTTTGTATGTTGACAAAGACATCATTCGATCAAAGAACAGATCACCTGTGGGCCAGTTCGCATTCTCAGGACGGCCCAGGATTACCGATTTGAGTTGTCCATATTCATTTTTTGTTGAAACTTTCACTCACATATTTAACGGCGTACTTAATGATTAAATAAGTTTATGGAAATAGTGCTATCAGACAACAAAGGCGACACGGAATCGATAAACGATCTACGTTCCAAGATCAACGCACAGTTGGAATTGGGGAACTCTGTGTTGGTAAAGTTGTTCCAACCAGGTGTGATGTATCAGAAAGATAACGACTGGTTCACTGTCGTTGATTTCATGAACGAATGGCGAGGCAAGGCAGTGCGTTTTAGATCTAATCTGGTGCCCATCAAAGATTGTGATGTTGCATTTGAATACAGCAACGATATGTTCTTCACTGGACCAGAACTCTATCGTCGCAATCCCTTGTGCAAGTCACTTCTGGACTCCCTGATACCTCAGGATGAAAAGAGTGACGTGAAGCACTGGGACCTGTTGCTGGGAGAAGCCAACGACAACAAGGACCTGGTCTATGAAATGATCAATGACCACGACGTGCTTGACAAAACATTCCTAACCTACTTCGGCAAGGACACCACCAAGGGATACTGGAGCGATCAGGTCGTCACACCCAAGAAACACACTGCGGAGACACTAGGACCTTTGGCAAACAGGTTCAACACACAGATAAGGTGTAGTGATCTACTCGACCCGGGCATCTACAACCAGACCTTGTTCACAGCCATGATTGAGACAACAATACACAATGACTTTGCCATGTTCAGTGAGAAGGAGGCCAAACCAATAATAGCAAAGAGACCATTCGTGATATTTGGCTCAAAAGGACAACTCCGTGCCTTTAGGAGTTTAGGATTCAAAACCTTTGACCCTGTGATAGATGAATCTTATGACGACATCGATGACAAGCGTGAGAGATGGCAGAAGGTGTTGGACTCTATGTTGACGCTAACAAACAGTGATCATACAGAAGTATATGCGAAACTTTCTGCGGTGTTAGAACACAACAAGAATCATTTCGAGAATACTAATTGGAAGCGTTGCCTGGATTGGGATTCTTACCAGTAATCTGTATCACGTACCTTGAAGTCTCTCCGAGGTTTGCCGCCATATGTTTAGTAGACCCTTGCCAACTGAACCACGAACCTGCAGGTCCTGTGCAGTAACTATCTTCTATCCAAAGTTGGTGTCCTGGTGCAGGGTCGTGAAGGAACACCATGACTCTGACGATGTCTTCGACCTTGGCGCCCTTGTTTCTTGCGTATGTGGGATAGTTGTCCTTGTGCCATGGCAGTATTAATCCTGGAGTGTATTTGGCAAATGCGTACACAGATTCGTCGAGGTCAAAGAACTTGAGCACATAACCAAAGATCCTGTCAACGTCATCTGGTATGAATACTCCCTTACCTACTTCCTCAAACTTTGGTATAAGACATCCAACACGTTCCTTGTAGATGTCATAGTTCTGTTTGGGTGTTGTGAAACCTTGGTTCTTGTCTGGGTTCTCGTACCAGGGCAAGTCTTCGTAATGCTCCGGCGACCAGTGCACCGGTATGGTGCCTTGCTTGTGGTTCCAGTCAGAGTGAGAATACTGCATAATATATGTAGATAATTATCACTGTATGAAAACGATAGGATTCTTTGGAGACAGTTTCTGTGCTGGCAGGGAAGCAGAAAGTTGGTGTGTCATACTCGCAAAGCAATTGGATGCCAAGATCGTTCATTGGGGAGAACCGGGCAGGAGCATTTGGTCCACTTTCTTCAAATACAATTTCCGTATCGAAAAGAACATTGTGCCTGATTACAGCATCTTCTGTTGGACCGAACCCTACAGGTTGTATCACCCAAGTTTTATACTGAGCGCCAACACTGAACCAATGGATGGTGTGAATCCCAAAGTGTACGAGGCACTCGACGACTACTGGAAGTACCTGCACAACTATGACAAAGATGAAATGGCATACGAGTATAGCCTAAAGCACTATGATCAGAATGTGTTATCTAAGATTGACAAACAGATAGTTCAGATGTGGAGTTTCCGACCTTTCGAGACAGCAGGCAAAGATGCTGGCATCCAACTCACATCAGGCAAGTTCATAGATGAAAGTATGTTTGCGTTCAGCAAGTCGGCCGGCGAAAGAGATGGTTGGGGAGTGGGCACAATCAATCACATGACAGCAGAACAAAATCAGCAATGGGCAGACAAAGTGTATGACAGACTTACCAGTTAAAGGTTACGCCACCTACGACAAACTCAAGACCTGTATTGTGGGCAGGACCTATGGCCGAGAACAGTTTGCTCACATTGACAATCAAAAAGTCAAAGATGTGCTGTTCAGGATATTGGATGAGACGGAAGAGGACTATCAAAATCTATGCAAGGTTCTTGAAATAGCAGGAGTGGAAGTGTTGCGTCCAGACATCATTGATTCAGATATCACTCACAGGCCCGCCAACCAACCCAGGGACGACATGGCAGTGGTAGGTGAAACCCTGTATGTAAACAACAACAGGCCAGAATACAAAACCATTCTAGACAGGATACCCAACAAGGTAATAGTGGAAGACTGCGAACAGCAGAAGTTGATGAGCACCAGTTTCATCCACAGGCTTGGCAGTAGCCTACACTGGGGAACGAACAAGCCAGGCTGGAGGGACAGTGCATTGGTCAGGAAGTATCAGGAGCAGTGGCATTCGGAAGGATTTGATGTGGACGTAATGGAACACGAGGGACATGGTGACTGCACCTGGTGTGTGCCCAAAGAGGGTTGCATAGTCACACTGTTCGAGATACAGAACTACAAGGACAAGTTTCCAGGTTGGGACGTATGCTATCTCGAGGACAAGTACTGGGATCAGATGAGTCCTTTCCGGAAAGTAAAACAGAAGAACGGTGGCAAGTGGTGGGTGCCGGGAGAGGAGGACCAGGACGAGTTCTCTGATTACGTTGAGAAGTATCTACAGGATTGGGTGGGCTATGTTGAAGAGACTGTGTTCGAAGTGAATATGCTTTCCCTTGACAGCAACACCATATTAGTCAACAACTACAACAAACAGGTCTTTGACTTCTTAGAAAGGCATCACATCGCTCCTGTGATATGTCCATTCAGGCACAGGTGGTTCTGGGACGGCGGAGTGCATTGTGTCACACAGGATCTGTACAGAGAACGCTCATACACGTAATGGCTCGCTATTGGCTCGCTATTAGGTCTACAAAAATTAGATATTATTTTGAATAATCAGGCAGAGGACCACCATACTTCTTGCCTTTGATACGCTTACCATTCACCTTCATTGTTTTGCCACCAACTTTCTCATTACGTTTGCCGGTGCGTTTCATCTTGCCCTGAGACTTGCAACTGCTGACCCATGAAGCGGGCAGGCTACTCATTGGCTTTGAACACACTCCCTTGGGTGCCGGACCTATGTTCTCGTCTGTGTGGTATATCTCGTAGATCTTCATCGTGCTAGTATTTAACACATCTGTCCTTGAGAAGTTGATCTTGTGCAGAGTGTAGCACCCTGTAGGTGTGCTAGTACTAGGTACTAGTTGGTTTAAGTTTAGGTTTAGGTGCGTTAGGTTTAGGTGCGTTAGGTTTAAGGACAATAAATACCTATATGAAGATCAACGAAATCACCATAGTGCCACGAGAATCAAAAGACACAACGTCTAGTGCCACAATATCTAGTATCATTCAGGCCGACCAAACACAAGATATAGTGCCACAAAATATAGTGCCAGAACTCTTTGAAGGCACGATAGTCGAACATCCAGACCATTCCGCCATCGCGGAAGGTGTGAGCCAGATCCTGAGGCGTGCCAAGAAGGGCAAGGTGTCCAAGGGTTTCAGATGCACCACAGGACCTAGGAAAGGTCGTATCGTGGCCAAGGCCAGCACCTGTTTCCAGAAGTTGGATCCTCAGAAAGGCACAAGAATAAGAGCCAAGAGACGGGCCAAAGCCGGTATCATTGGCAAGAAGATGGCCCAAACCAAAAGGTCTGGTGCAGGTTCGGTAAGATTGAAAGGTGCTCAAATCAAAAAGACAAAAGGTTCACAGCCTAGGCACGGCAAAGGACCTAAGTCGGGTGCAAGACCCTTAATGAAATCAAAGATCGTAAAATAAGAATCTTGGTGTATTTGGTTAGTCGTCTAACTGGATGCCATCATCCTCTAGGGCCTTGGCTACCACGTCTCTAGGACTATATGTCCATACCGTGAAACCTGCGGAGTTCATCTCATCGCCATCCACCACGGCAGTGATACCCGAATTTTTCAAACAGGTATGAATGCTGGGTACGATGCTTCTGTCCTCGTCTAGGTCCCAAGCACCGATATCGGCCACCTGGAAATGATGTTTTCTTGTCTCGTTCATTATTTCAGTCCTCCCAATTTGTAGATTGAATCTTTTGTCAAAATGTGGATCTCCTCGTAGAATGAAGGTCCCCACTCTTTGTTCTCTGTCTTCTCAATTATCTTACCTCCGGTTATGATGCCCTTGTAGATCATAGTGGCCGGATCCGCATTGGCGTCCTGTGGACTCATCACGGAAAGGATTATGCCAAACACCATCTCTATCATCTGAATTTACTCTCCAGGTGTAATAGGTGCTCGCGACACCAATCCTCAATCTCTTCCTTGGCTGGTATGATCTCTGCCTCCCTGTATCCGTATCCTAGGCACACATCGTGGAATCTCTTGCCAAATGTCGTGGGCGACATAAGGGCATCATCGCCCCATTGTGTCACACCTTCAAGATAATCACCTTTGGTATATGTGTCTATCATCTCCTCAAAGATGTCATCTATTGATTTTACCTGAAGTCCTCCCATCATTATGCCGTCTCCTCTAATATATCTAAATCTATTATTCGGTCCACTATCCACTCATCCGGCATACCTGTTCGGGCCTTCATCACACCGTATGGCATCTCGCCCGAATTCATATAATAAGTCATCAAATCATCATAGCATTCGTCACCATAACCTATATCATCAACACTGGTGATACCGTGTCTTTCTAAAATTTCCTTAACTTCATCATATTCTGATCTCATTCGTTCTCCTTTGTTAATTTTGAGGATACCGCAAGTGCCTTCTTCAATGCCTCGAATGAGGACTGATATGAGATCTTCAGCACCTGCAACCTTGTATCCATAACTCATAATAGCACGGAACCTGTACCCGTCAACCTAGGGTGGATTATTATATAATATAAAGCCGACTATGAATTGTGCCACCTTGTGAGACCAACTACTACATCCTGTGGGTGTGGCGAAAAACTTCCATTCTATGCGACTTTCTAGGGTAGGTTGACGCTTTACCAATCCATTATATACTGAAAGTACATTAACCAAACAAGGAGTTGAAAAAATGTATATGAAGTTGAACAAGTTGATCCAAGACATCGGTGTGTTGAACAACGATGAATTGAACAAAGTGATAGAGGCAGTGAAATTGAGAAGAAATCAATTACACTTCCAAGATGCTCATAATTTGAAATTCAGAGATAGGGTATCGTTCCAAGGCAGACACGGTAGAACAGAAACTGGTACCGTTGAAAAAGTTAAGATCAAATATGTGTTGGTAAGAACTGATGCAGGTCAGAGATGGAATGTACCTGGTTCTCACTTAACATTAATTAAATCCAAGGAGGCTGTTGATGCCTAATTGGTGCGATAATCAAGTCACTATCACGGGGCCAAATTCCGTGATAGACAAGATAGAGAAGATTGTAAATGAAGAGAAAGGTGCTGGCGGACTTCTAGAATTCTTCCACCCAATGCCAAAAGAGTTGAAAGACACAACGGCGGACGGTAGCGAAGACAAGAAGATGATCAAGAAGTACGGCTACTCGGACTGGTACGGTTGGGCCTGCGATAACTGGGGCACCAAGTGGGACATCTCAGAGTTCTACGGCGTGGACAGGCATTACCTGACAGAGACCAGCGAGGGCGAGAGCACGATATCATTCGCGTTTTCATCTGCTTGGGCACCACCAACAGGTGCTTATGACAATTTCCTGTCAGAGAACTCAGAGTGTTCACTGAATGCCACATACTACGAAGGTGGATGTGACTTTATGGGCATCTATGATAATGGTTCTGACAAGTGTTATACGATATCTGAAACGGCTCCGGACGGTAGCAAGGACGAATTCTGGAACACCGACGAGGGTGCGGAGTTGGATGACCAGTTTGGCATCACAGAAGGGATGGCCGAGTATGAAGCAGAACAAGAAGCAGAAAAAGAAGATGTTCACGAGTATGTGAAAGGTAATAAGGTCAACATAGGGGAGGAAGTGTAATGGCCAATTTTAAGATTGAACTGAAAGAAGGAATAACCACAGGATGTCTTTACAAGACGGCCATCATAGAGGCGGACTCTAAGGAGGAGGCTATGAAGATGTTGATGGGTGACGGCAATGAAGGTCCAACGATAGATTGGGATGAAGACTACGATGTGGAGTTTGACGCATCACCTGAATATAGAATAGAGGAGATGAAATAATGACAGAGAAATATTTTCCATTGAAAGACGAGGCGTGGGAGGACGAGTTGTTTGACGAGATCCAGAAGGGCGACAAAGTCTGGTATGAAAACAATGTGGGACAGGTCTGCAAGGCCAAGGCCGTGATGATAGGTCCAATGGGTTGGGTCTGTGATATGGGCAATGGACAACCAGTCGTGGTCAATGAGGGTTATAATTACCTAGGCCACAAGCCTGCGAAGGGCAGACAACCAGACCACCTGGGACATTTTTTGAATAAGCATAACGACTGATGGCGACACTAGAACAAAAAAAGAAACTGATCAAGACTATTAAGAATCCTGTCAGGTACTTCCGACTGAACTTCAGCCGATACGGTGGAGAGGTCGCAATGGGCACGATAACCAAGGACCAATACGAGTACTGGACAGACAATGACGGCTTCGAAGAGTATATGAGCCAGGTGGATTATGATGCCGAGGAGGCCAACAAGGAGATACCCAAACGGGCACAGTTCGACCAACCATTCTATGAATACAGTAATATCTGTCATCTATCAGGACCAGAATGGGCGGATGGACAGACGATGTATATCGAAGAACTCAACAAAGACGGAAACCCTTTGGAGAACGATGAAGGTGGCTTCGTACAGGACATCCAGCACGACTTCGAGGACCTTACATCGTTAGACGCCATCGTTGAATGTGATGAGGAACATAATTCCGGATCAAAAAGTTGTGAGAACGAATACTATGTGTTCGGCCAGTATTTCAACAAGGGTGGTTGGCACACGCCAGACATCATCAAGACCGGACCGGATGGCATCGAGATGGACAAACTCAAGATCAGATACACGGATGCTGACGGCTTCAAGGTGTTCAATGAGATAGAGTATGATGGTGAAGCATATTACCTGGAAGAGGATAGCACCGGCAAGAGTTCAAGTTTTTATGTGGCCAAGGGGGACAAACTTTAAAATGGCACTATATCTTGTGTCGACCGTAGGTTGTGGCACTAGATGTTGTGGTTTTTGCCAGGTTGACCGTATTACCATCCGTGCTATACTGAATTATGAATCAAGGAGTTGAAAATATGTATAAAAGAGATGAACACTACAATTCAAGGATATCACCTTTAGAATTGCAAGAAGAGATCGATGAGAACTACCAGGGCGAGATAGGCCTTGTTAGATCATTGATGAGACATTGTGTAAGAGAATTAATCGTGAGAACTAGACACGAATTGGCAGTTGCCA
>Ga0181582_10004065_pt1 | contig 11840 bp, 10 predicted proteins | sample 071ome_32_FD_132438 | JGI IMG/M metagenome (GOLD analysis project Ga0181582, IMG submission 132438) | Coastal salt marsh microbial communities from the Groves Creek Marsh, Skidaway Island, Georgia - 071405AT metaG (megahit assembly) | ecosystem: Environmental > Aquatic > Marine > Intertidal...
CGAGGTGATCTCGCCCATCCCGGCAAGGACGTTTTCCTTGACGTTCAAAGCGGGATCGAGATCCGGTTCCTGCGGCAGGTAGCCCACCGTGGCGCCATCGGCCGCCCAGGCCTCGCCGTTAAATTCCGTATCCAGCCCGGCCATGATCTTCAGAAGGGTCGATTTACCCGCGCCATTGACGCCGAGCACGCCGATCTTGGCCCCCGGCAGAAACGCCAGCGTGACGTCTTTCACGACCTCCCGTCCGCCGGGATAGATCTTCGAAAGCCCTTGCATGGTGTAGATATACTGGTAACCGGCCACGATGTGCTCCTTGTCGCGGATTCCTGAATTGCCGCGGGTTTCTAGCGCGAAGCATTATGTTAACGCAATGGCTTCACTCTCTGTTAACGGGCTCCGGTCAATATCACCCTGCGGCGCAATGCGGCGCCGTTTGGACTGGCCAGGAGGGCATTATGGGTCCGGACAGGAAATTCGAGCGCGTGGACGCGATATATCTGGCATGCGCCGGAGCGTATTTCGCCATCTCGATAATCGCCTTTTCAATCGTCTGAGCATTCTTGCCGGGTAATTTCCGGCGTGTCAGACTGCGCGCATGACTGATGCGCTATCCCTAGCTATTGACCGGTACGACCGGCACTTCCCCTTTTTCGACGGCACCGTAACCCCGCCGCTCGAATTGCCGCTGAGCGTGCTTCAGGTCGGCGAAACGACCGCGCTGCGCGACGGCGCGCACCGCCATAAACGCATGCTGCAGGAGGGCGAATTCGATATAGCGGAGGTCTCTTTGTCCTCGTTCGTTATGGCGAAGGCGCGCGGTCTGCCCTTTTCCGGCATTCCGGCCTTTCCCCGGCGGCTGTTCAGCCAGACCCAGATTTACACGAATGACGCGACCGGCCTGACCGACCCGGCGCAGCTATCCGGCAAACGCATCGGGTTGCAAAGTTTCCAGACCACGCTTGCCGTGCTGGCCAAAGGCGATGTCGCCGCCGAATACGGTGTCGATCTCAAATCGGTTCACTGGGTGGTCCGCGCCGGCGAAACCATCCCCTTCGATCCGCCCGAAGGCTGGCAGATCGAATATGTGCCTCTCGACACTGATCTCGGCCAGCTGCTGTCGGATGGAACCATAGACGCGCTGTTTCTGTCGCGCGTGCCGTCGACCTTTGACGGCAAGACAATCCGCCGGCTGTTTCCGGACCCGGAAGCCGCCTGCGCCGATTATTTTCGCAAGAATGGATATTTTCCGATCATGCATGTCGTCGCCATCGCCGATGAGGCGATCGCGGCCCGTCCCGAACTGCCGCGCCGGGTCTTCGAGATGTTCGCCGAGGCCAAGACTATCGCCGACAGCTACCGCGATGATCCGGGCTGGTCGCAGCTCGCCTGGGGCCGCATGGCGATGGACCGGCAAAAGGAAATGCTGGGCGGCGATGCCTGGCCGACCGGGTTCGCGGCCAACGCCGCCAATCTGGATCGTTTTATTGGCTACTCCCACAATCAGGGACTGATCGACGCCCCCTTCGCCGCGCAAGAGCTGTTCCACGAAACCGTGCGGGACACATAAAAATTAAGGGTCCGGCCCCTGCGCCCTCCCGCCAAGAACAGGAGCGCCGGGCGACCGGGTAATCTATTCGCCGGGAAGGCGTTTCCCCGCTTCGGCCCGGGCGAGCTTGCGACAGTAGAAGTTCCAGAAACTATCGATCTGGCCCTGGCCTTCCAGTGTCATCCCGACAACCCCCTGATCCGAATCCGGCAGCCAACCCCAGGCCAGCCCGGTGGATGCGGCGTCAAGCTGCACAGCGCAGGCCCGTTCCAGGAAAATCGCCCGCAAACAGGCTACCTCCAGCGACGGACCCAGGATGACTGCTCCTTCATTGGGTAGAAACACCGCGCGGGTCTCCGCCGGTATGCGGGCAATCTCCTCATCGGGGGCGAGCCGCATCGCCGCCCCTTCGAAATGTTTGCCCTCATCCCCGGTCGGGGCCAGTGGATCGGCACAGGCGGAAAACAGCGCAACCGCGGGGGCACGGCAATAGACCGCGCCATCCAGTTCCGGACGCGCGGCAAACAATGCCGACAAATGGGTCACGCCTGGATGATCCTGCGCGGCTTCTTCCAACGCCAAAACATCATCGGGCCCGCGGACCTGCGAAAGGGACAGATCGGGCAGCCCGACAATCGCCTGCCCATCGCGGCCACGGCAGGCGACAAGACCGGAATTGAGAAACTCAAGCCCCTCATTGGCGAGCACCCGGCAGGCCTCCGCCAACCGGGCGTCGGACGAGGTATTGTCTTCGAACCCTCGACCGCCAGCCGGCTCGGCGATCCCCAAACGTAACGACTGCCAGAGGGTGGAGACTTCTTCCCCAGTCAGCCTCAAACCAGCGGCGGCATTCTCGGACGCCGGTTCAAATGTCAGCCCCGATACCGAGGCGCGCAATTGATCCCGGCAGGCATATTCGCAAAGCAACCCGGCGGCGACGCAATCGCCGATCGTCGCGCCGCCATAGGTGATGCCATGATTCCGCATCAGAACGGCATCTGCGTCACCCAGCGCGACGGCAAGATCTTCCCCCATCTGCTTGTCGATAATCAGGTTGGATGTCTCGCGATAGCGCGGCATGCCCGCCGCAAAAAAAGCGCCCGAAGGCGTCAGCGGCTCAATAGGTTGTTCGGTGGTGGCCATTACCCCGGCATAATAGGGGTGCGTATGCCCGATGACGTTGATATCCGACCGCCGGAGAAAGATTTCACCATGAATCGGCCATTCAGCATGGCGGACTCCGTCGCCGGCGATTTTACGCCCGTCGAAATCGACAAGCACAAAATCTTCGGGACCTTCGAGCTCCGCCAGGCTGATACCGGACCGCTTCATCCAGAAGCCGCGCCCGGCGGGATCGCGCAACGAGACGTGGCCGAGGACCTTGTCCCCGTGCCCGCCTTGTTCCAATACGGACCCTGCCTCCGTCAGCTCTTGCAATAGCCGACGGATGTCGCCATCCGCTTCTTTCGGTATTTCCATCTGTCCCTCTGACGCCGGCCGCCCTTCAGGACTGCCCGATCAGGCGGGACGGCGGAAAACGCTACTCGACGAGCTGAAGGTTGGCCGCAGCCATACGACCGTTGCGGCCGGGCTCCAGCTCATACGTAACTTTTTGTCCCTCTGCCAGGGTACCCAACCCTGCCCGCTCAACTGCGGAAATATGGACGAACGCGTCGTCCGACCCATCTTCGGGCGCGATGAAACCAAAGCCCTTGGTCGGGTTAAACCATTTGACCGTGCCTGTAGGCATTTAATTACCTCTTCAAAATCAAACCTTGGCGTGCGGGCGACCACCCGGACACCGGCCAATTCCGCGAGATAATTATCGCTCCCTGAGCGCCCGGCGGGCGCATGACGCGTGTGCGGTTCTAAACGCCGCCCCTGAAGAATTCGCCTACAAGACTCGTAACAGGCGGACGCGACAATAGGCAAGGAGAATTTCGTGAAATCAGAGAACACCTTTCTCGCGCAGTTGAGTGATCTCATCCGCCGAATAGCCGAATTCGGACAGCACCTCGTCCGTGTGCTCGCCGACATCGGGGGTATAGCGGCGGACCACGGGTTTCGCCGCGGACAGGCTAAACGGTTGTCCAACAACGCGAATTTCGCCCATATCGCGGCTCTTCATTGGCCAGGCGATGCCGAGATGCTGCACCTGCGGATCGGCAAATGTTTCATCGACCTTGTAAATCGGACCGCACGGCACACCGGCCTCATTCAAAATATCCACCCATTCTTTTGACGATTTTGTCTTTGTGAATTCGGAAAGATCGGCATTCAGCTGGTCACGATGCGCCAACCGGTCCGCCGCGGTCTTATATTCGGGCTTTTCATAAAGCACTTCCGCGCCAAGGCCCTTGCAAAGCCGGGTCCACATTTGCTGGCCGCCGGCGGCGATATTGATATGCCCGTCCGTGGTCGGAAACACGCCCGTGGGTGTCGATTTGGGATGGTTGTTGCCGGCCTGCGGCGGCACGTCGTTTTCGATCAGATAGCGCGCGCACTGAAAGTCCATCAGCGCGATCTGCGATTCAAGCAGTGAGGTATGGACCCACTGGCCCTCACCCGTCACCTCCCGCTGCAGCAGCGCGACCAGGATCGCCATGGCGCAATTCATGCCGCAGGTCAGGTCGGCGATGGCGGTCCCGGCGCGCACCGGTCCCTGACCCGGAAGGCCGGTCACCGACATGAACCCGCCCATCCCCTGCGCGATCTGGTCGACGCCGGGACGTTTGGAATAGGGCCCGGTCTGGCCGAAGCCGGAAATGCTGGCGAGGATAATGCGCGGGTTGATTTCCTTCAGCGTGTCGAAATCGATGCCGAGGCGGAATTTGACGTCGGGCCGGTAATTCTCGACCACCACGTCGGCTTCCTTCACCATCCGGTAAAAGATTTCCTTACCGTCGTCTTCCTTGAGGTTCAGCGTCATCGACCGCTTGTTGCGGTGCAGATTCTGAAAATCCGCCGAATTGCGCGAACCGGTATAGCCGTCATCCTGTCCCGGCGCGGGCGGCATTTCGACTTTCACGACATCGGCGCCCCAATCAGCCAGCACCTTGACGGATGTCGGACCTGATCGCACACGGGTCAGATCCAGCACCTTGAAACGCTCTAGCGGCAGGTTTTCCTCGGCCATTTTTCTCTCCCTGAAACGGTTTGATTTTCTTCCAAAAGCATACACCCATCCTGGAGCCCCGCCACCTGTCCCGGCCCGCGCGAACGTGCTACCTCACCGTCATGGTCCCGACACCGCCGCCCCGCTTTATCTTTCCCGCCCTGGTTACGATCACCCTGATCGCGCCGCTGGCGGTGCATATGTTCATCCCCGCCCTGCCCGTGGTGAAGAACGATCTGGCGGTCAGCGACAGCATGGCATTCGCCACCATATCGCTGGTCATGATGGTGATGGCCTTCGCCACCCTCGTCTATGGCGGTTTTTCAGACCAGTGGGGGCGAAAGCCGGTGTTGCTTGCCGGGCTCGCGCTATACGCCATCGGGGCGGAGCTCTCCTGGTTCGCAACCGATATTTACACCCTTCTGGCCGGCCGGGTGATGCAGGCCGCCGGCGCCGGATGCGGCGTGGTGCTGGCCCGCGCCATCGCCCGGGACGTCTACGGGATGGAGCGTATCGCGCCGGTGATCGCCAATTTAACCGCGGCCTATGTTCTGGGGCCCACCCTCGCCCCGCCGCTCGGCGGGTTCATGATCGACGCGCTGGGCTGGCGGTCGATTTTCATGCTGGCGACGCTGATCGGGCTGATCCTGATCCTGATGGTCGCGTTCTATCTGCCGGAAACCCACCGCCCGGCGCGTCGCGAGGAAGGGTTGCGCCGCATTGTCGCCGGTATCTGGACGGATTACAGGGCGCTTCTCTCTATCCCGCGCTTTACGGGCTATGCGCTGGCGCCGGGTTTTCTGTCGGGCACTTTTTTCGCGCTGGCCACGTCGTCGGCCTTCCTCGCCACGGAAAGGCTCAACATGCCGGTGGAGGAGTTCGGCGTCTGGTTTCTGTTCCTGCCGGCGGGGTTCATGACCGGCAACTTTATTTCGGGACGGATCGGCAACCGGGTCTCTATTTCCTTCATGACGGTGGCGGGGTCCCTTCTCAATGTCGTGATTGTACTCATCATGGCGGCGGTCTTATTCCTTGGCGAATTGTCGATTTACGCACTGGTGCTGCCGGGTTTCATGTTGGGAATCGCCCAAGGCATGTGCCTGCCATATGCCCAGGCGGGCGCGATGCATGTGAACCCGTCTCTGGCGGGCTCCGCCTCCGGCGCGGTGACATTTTCCCAACTCATGATCGCGGGGGTTTCGCAGCAGATTTGCGGTCTTGTGACAGACGGCACCTGGGTGCCTATCGCCATGGTCATGTTTGTCTTTTCGCTGCTCGGCCTTTCCGCCGCGATTACCGCCGCGCTGACCCAGCCAAAAGCGGCCTAACGCGTCTTTTTTCCACCCGCCGTCATGCGGGTCAGCCAGATCGAGGCGGCAAAAATCACCAACCCGCCGATCCAGGTCCAGAGATCGGGGAATTCCGCGAAAAACAACCAGCCAAACAGCGCCGCCCAGATCAGCCTCGTGAAATTGAAGGGCAACACGATGGTGGCGTCGGCTTCGCCCATCGCCTTGTTGAAATTGCGCTGGATGACGGTCGCGAGATAGCCCAGCGCAACGCACCAGCCGAGTTGTTCCCAGGTCGGCGCGGCCCAGAAATAAATCGCGGGACCGACACTGAAGACGATATGCGAAACAAACAGATAAAAGGCGATCGTGTCGGCGGAGTCGTGGCGGATCAGCGTCTTGATCAATATCGCCACGGTTGCGCCCGCCAGCACCGATCCAACCGCCAGCAGCAATCCCGGATTATAGCCCGCCATACCCGGGCGAATGACCATCAGCGCGCCCGCGAACCCCAGCGCAATCGCAACCCAGCGCAGCACCGTTGTTTTTTCCTTCAGGAAGACCACCGCGAAGATCGACGCGACAATGGGCATCATAAAGGTGATTGCGGCAACATCGGCCACCGGGGCGAGCCAGAGGGCGGCAAACAGGAACCAGACATTCAGCGCCGACATCGCGCCCCGGACGGCGTGCATATGAAGCCGGCTGGTCTTGAGAGCACCCAACCCGACCCGCATCAGCCACGGCAGCATGAACAAGAAGCCGAAGACATTGCGCAGGAATACCACCTGCATGAAATGTAACTCCTGCGCGACATGATGGATGATCGCTATCGAGGCGGCGTAGGCAAAGGCGCTGACCGTCATCCACCAGGCACCGCGCACGACGGGAGACTGGCCGGCGATCCAGCGATCAAGGGAAGGCAATTGCGGCATGGCGCAAGGATACTCTCATGACTCGCCCCCGTCAGCGGCAGACAGGAATCTTTCCCACTGACGTGGGAGCGTTTCGGCATTACCCTTTCCGGACAACTTCGGGGTTTTTGCGGATGAAATCGGTTTTTCTCATTATCGCCATGTTTTGGCTGAGCCTGGCGCCGGGCGCTTTGGCGAAAATGGAAGTCGATTTGCAGCTTGCCATGGGCAGCGACGTCTCGTTTTCCGTCGACCGGGCGGAAGCGAAGCTGCAGCGCGGCGGCTATGTCCGCGCCTTTCGCCACCCGGCGATCTTACAGGCGATAGAGCGCGGCCGGCTGGGCCGCATCGCGGTGATGTATTTCGAATGGGGCGGCTATCAGGATATCCACCTGGCGGTTGAGTGGACAATCATCAAGGACAAAAAATCGATTGAGGATTTCGCCCGCAGGCTGGAAACCGTGCCCGGGCTGACATCGGAACGCACCAGTATCTCAAGCGCCATCGAATTCGCCGTCGCTCAGACCGAGACCAACCACTTTACCAGCGCGCGCAAGGTTATCGATCTTTCCGGCGATGGACCGATCAATATTGGCCACCCCATCGTCCCGATCCGGGACGCCGCCATCGCACAGGGTTTCACCATAAACGGCCTGCCGATCATCAATGGCCGCCCGACCATCGCGGGCTTTCCGCAACTACCGAACCTGGATTTGTATTTCCGCGATTGCGTTATCGGGGGGCCGCGGGCTTTTCATGTCGTGGCGAATGATTTCAAGGATTTCGGCCGCGCCATCATCCGCAAGCTGATCCTGGAAATTGCCGATGCCGCGCCGCCGCGGCCGCTGCTGCATCTTGCGTCCAGCCGGATCGCGCCGCCCTGCGATATCGGGGAAACCCTGTACCGCAAACGCTGGGGCATACCCGACGAACACTGGAACCCCATTCCGGAACGGGATCCGGATCTCCCGATCCGCCAGCCGGGAGTGAGATCGAAATGAAGAATATCCTCGGGCTGATCATTTGCGGTTTTCTCCTGTCCTTTCCGGCAATGGCGCAGAAATTGGAAGTCGATCTGGAGCTCGCCCTCGGCGTCGATGTATCTGGCAGCGTCGATGACGAGGAGGCCATGCTACAACGGCAGGGTTACATCACCGCCTTTCGCCACCCGGCGATTCTGGAGGCCATCAAGCGCGGGCCTTTGGGCCGCATCGCAGTCGGCTATTACGAATGGGCCGGGTTCGGCCATATGAAGATCATCGCCCCCTGGACGCTGATCCATGACAAGAAATCCGCCCTCGCCTTCGCCGAAATCCTGTCCCGGGAAGAGCCGGAAACCGCGCGCCGCACGGCCATTTCGGCCGGAATCGTGATGGGTGCCGACTGGTTTGAGAGGAACGACTATAAAGGGCTCCGGCGGGTGATCGATATATCGGGCGACGGGCCTAATAACTGGGGCGAGCCGGTCAATGTCGTGCGCGACCGGATTGCGGCGCGCGGCATCACCATTAACGGCCTGCCCATCGTCAATGACCGCCCGACCTTTTCCGGCCGCCCGCCGCTAAAGGATTTGGACCTTTATTACCGGGACTGCGTCATTGGCGGCCCGCGCGCCTTTTACGTGGTGGCAAAGGATTTCAAGGATTTCGGTCGGGCGGTGATGCGCAAACTGATACTGGAGATCGCCGATCTGGCGCCCGAACCGAAATTGTTGCACCGGGCGCAGTTCAAACGGCGCAAGGGCCCGCCCTGCGATATCGGCGAACGCCAGCGTATGTGGCGGTCGCTCGACGATGAGGATTATTACTTTCCGATACCGATGCCGCAGCAGCGATGATCAGCCAGTCATATCATCCAGATTCTGCTCCAGCCAGCGCGTGTTGAACTCACCGCGCACATAATCGAGCTCAGCCGAAAGCCGCCGCAGGAAGGGGATGGTCGTCGTCACGCCCTCGACCTCGAAATCATCGAGCGCCTGTTGCAGCTTTGCCACCGCGCGCATGCGGGTCGGCGCGTGAACGATCAGCTTGGCCAGCAGGGAATCGTAAAACGGCGTCACCACCGCGCCTTCGTGACAATGGGTATCGAGCCGGACGCCGTCGCCTTCCGGTGGCACCCAACGGGTGATTTCCCCGGGCGAGGGCTGGAACCCGGCGGCAGCGTTTTCCGCCGTTACCCGAACCTCTATCGCGTGGCCTGAAAATTCGATGTCGGACTGCGCGAAGGGCAAGGGATCGCCATCGGCGATCTTTATCTGCGCCTCGACCAGGTCAATGCCGGTAATCATTTCCGAGACCGGATGTTCGACCTGAATGCGGGTATTCATCTCAAGAAAGAAAAACTGCCCGGATGACTGATCGGCGATAAATTCGACAGTACCGGCGTTCCGGTAGCCGATCTTTTGCGCAATCGTCACAGCGCTCTCACGGATCGCGTCGCGCATGGCAACCGGGATCATCGCGGCGGGCGCTTCCTCCACCGCCTTCTGATAGCGCCGCTGCAGGGAACAGTCGCGCTCGCCCACATGAACAACATTGCCGTGGCTGTCACCGAGGATCTGTACCTCGATATGGCGCGCATCCTCGATATAGCGTTCGACGAACAGCGCATCGTCGCCGAACGCCGCCATCGCCTCCGCCGCCGCGGTGGTCACCGCCGCCTCGATCTCACCCTCGTTCCGGATAATCTTGATGCCGCGCCCGCCGCCGCCGGCCGCCGCCTTGACCATCAGCGGATAGCCGATCTCATCACTGATTTCTTTTGCTTCCCGCCAGTCATGGACCTGTAGCGAGCCCGGCGCGACCGGCACGCCCCAATCGCCAGCGGCCGCGCGGGCCTCCAGCTTGTTGCCCATGCGACGGATCGATTCCGCGTCGGGTCCGATAAAGGCGATGCCCGCATCGGCGCATTGTTGCGCCAGCACCGGCGATTCCGCGAGAAACCCATAACCGGGATGCAACGCGTCGCAGCCGGTTTCCCGTGCCGCCTCAATCAGCTTTTCCGGGATCAGATAGGATTCATTGGGCCGCGCCCCGCCGATATGAGCCGCCCCGTCGGCAAGCTGCACCGACAACCCGTTGGCGTCGGCTTCCGAATGGGCGGAGATGGCCTCGCGCCCCAGCGCGTGACAGGCGCGGACGACACGGGCGGCAATTTCGCCCCGATTGGCGACAAGGAAGCGCTTTATCGCCATGAAAGATCAGCCAGCTGGTTTGATATAGAACAGCACGTCGCCCTGCTGCACCATGGCGGCGTTCTCGACCAGGATTTCGGCGATTTCACCTGTCGCGCCCGCCTGAATGCCGGTAAAGACCTTCATCACCTCAATCAGTCCGACAGTGGCGTCCGCATCAACCGTGGCGCCGAGCGTGACATAGGCCGGCGATTGCGGATCGGGCGCGGCATAGAAAGTCCCCACCATCGGCGCGGTCACCGCGACCAGCCCTTCCCGGTCTTTTGTATCGGCCGCAGTATCGGCGGGCGGTGGCGCGGCGGCGGGTGTTTCCTCAGCCGGTTCCGGCGCCGGAGCGGGTTCGGTGGCGGCCACGGCAACAGGCGCGACCATCGGGGCCGGCGCGACGGCTTGCGCCGCCGGCACGTAGCCGCGTTTCGCCACGGAAAGTTTCAGATCGCCTTGCTGGAATTCGAGGTAATCGAAATCCGAGTCCTCGAACAGGGTGAGGATCGCCTGGACGTCCTCGTCACTCAACTCCGCCACGTATCGTCTCCCTCTTTATTTTTTCTCTCAAGCGCTTCTTTTCGCCAGAAACACCGATATATCACCCTTTTGCACGCTGATATGGCCGCAATCGCCATGGGTCACCAGACCGGCGATCAGCTCGACCAGCGGTTCGCTGGAAGTCGGGTAAGGCTTCTGCGGTCCGGCAGCGCGCATCGCGGCGACATCATCCGGGCTGGTCAGATAGGTGAGGATCAGGTCCTCATCCGACAGATTCGCCCCGCCGACCTCCTGCCGGATTTCGTCCAGCGTCGGATCGGGCAGTTCCTGCGCCGCGATTTCCTTCGCCCGCGGCCGGTCGAGAATGCGGTCCCGGATATTCTGATCCATCGCCTCGGTCGCTTCCTCGCCCCAACGGCCCATCGCGTATTCGATAACCTGATCGGTCACCTGCCCGTACCGTTCCCCGACCATCACGTTGATCGAAGCCTGGGTCCCGACAAATTGCGAGAGCGGCGTCACCATGATCGGGTAGCCGAGCTCCGCGCGGACCCGCGCGGTCTCGTCCATTGCCTCCTGCAGCCGGTCGCCCTTGCCAACCTTTTCAAGCTGAAACCGCATATTGGAGATCATCCCGCCCGGCACCTGATGGACATATTGCGCCTCGTTATATTCGGCTTCCCGACCGATGGCGAAGCCGTGCCGTTTGGCGATATAGGTGAAATGCGGCGTGACCGGGTGAAGCTTTTCTTCATCGATCAACGTGTTGTAGCCGAGCGCCCGCAGATTTTCGCCGACATTGAAAATAGACGGGTTACTGGAAGCGTCCGACAAAGGCGGGATCGCGGTATTGACGATCCTGATGCCCGCCTTCACCGCCTCCAGCACGCATTGGGGCCCGAGCCCGGTGGTGCAGTGGGTGTGGAATTCGACCGTGCAGTCACCGGCGGCTTCCAGAATGATCGGGGCCAGCGTCCGGGTGCGTTCGGGCGTCAGCAACCCGCCGGGATCCTTGAAGCAGATTACCTCTCCCAAATGGGCGATGGCGCGGGTGCGTTCCGCGAAATATTCATCCGTGTGACGCGGCGAGACCGAAAATATCATGTTGAGGATCGGCGTCTGGCCAGCGTCGCGCACCGCCTTGGCCCGGCGGATGATGCCTTCCGGCGTGTTCCACGGGTCCGAAATGCGCACCTGATCGATGCCCGCATCGGCGACCACCTTCTGGAACAGCGGATAAAGCACCGGCGGATCATATCCGAACGTATTCATACGCCCGGCGATCAGCCGCAGCGGC
>Ga0181582_10004068_pt1 | contig 11837 bp, 15 predicted proteins | sample 071ome_32_FD_132438 | JGI IMG/M metagenome (GOLD analysis project Ga0181582, IMG submission 132438) | Coastal salt marsh microbial communities from the Groves Creek Marsh, Skidaway Island, Georgia - 071405AT metaG (megahit assembly) | ecosystem: Environmental > Aquatic > Marine > Intertidal...
CGCCGCCCCCCCCCCGGCCCCCCACCCGGAGAAAAGGGCCCCCGCCGGGGGCCCCCGGGGGGGTGCGCCGGCCGGGGGGGGGGGGGGGGGGGGGAGGGGGGGGGGGGGGGGGGGGGGGGCGGTAAGGGCATGGAGGCACGGGATGACTGCGGTGCGGCTAGACCCGTTCTCGTTAACCTGTGAGGCCCGGCGTGATGTGGGCACGAAGTGGGCTGCACCCCCTGGCAACGCACCATGCACACATCGTGGAACACCTTGGCAGCCTTCTCGGATGCGTCCTTGTCCGGGTGATATTTCAGGGCTAGCTTCCGGTACCTGCGTGCGCACAGGGCAAGGGACCGTTGGGCCGCGATGGGCCCGGACATGGGGTCTACTGGGAGTAAGCCCACCCAGCAAAATGGCCCAGGCGGGCGGCAAAGAGGACTCCATGCGGGAATACCTACGCAAACGGGTTAAACACGTATCAAAAGAGTCCTTGGCTGCCGACTAAAGAGAGGTTTCTTGCTCAGTTTGGCAGGAAAAGACCCGCCCAAAAACAAAAAATGCACTTGGCCCGCACACCTTCCTGGGCCACGAAAACGCGGGAAACGCAGCGCATGAACTGTTGTTACTACGAACTAACACGGTATCGTGGAGAACGTGTCAGGCGCAGTGGGAGCGGTACCGCAGCAGGGGGCAGGCGAGAACATCTTCTCGGGTTGCAATCGCTGGGAGCGGCCGGTACTCACGCCTTCTTGATCTCCACGCTATTGGCGTTGCTGCGGAACGTCGGAGAGTGCACAATGAACCATTTATCACTCGGAATGCCCGTGAGCAGGGCCACAACGCATCGGCCCCGCGGTCTCGAGTCGAGGGCGGGGGTGGGGGGAGATGTTCGGCCGCCCAGCTCGCGTCTCCTGCTCGTTCCTCGCCAGTCAAGCTCACCGTGGGATCCCCAGGATCTCGTAGAAGTCAATGCCAGCCCCCGCCATCCTCGCAGCCTCCGTTCTGCTGTGCGCGTCGCGATGCCCGAGGAACGTCCGCTCTTGTGTTGTTGGAGGGTGCCCTTCGGCGCGACTATATGTGACCCCTGGCGAATTGGCCCGCTTATCGTCTGCGCCTGAACGATCCAACACCCGGCGACCGAGACCTGGTCCGGCTGACGCGCGTGGTTTGACGATAGCGCCAGAAATCCCCACCACCCCACTGAAGGGATCCCTGACGCTGTCATTCCCCAGAACCATGCTTCACATCTCACTCCTAACCGCAGCCACAACCCTGCTCCCACTCGCCCTCAAACAGCTCGTCCCAAACGAGCTCCCCACACGAAGCGTACCCAAGAGCCCTCTTGCGGAATCCCTTGAGGTCATGCTTCTCTGCGGGGCTCAGTGGCGCCCCCTTCACGGTCAGCAGCACATCGGCCAGGTAGTGCATCCACAGGCAGTTGGTACCGGGGTGGAACCCTGCCCATCTTCCCCGGGTCAGCTTCTTCATGCGGCGGTATGTGTCCGCCTGCACATTGCCCTTTGGGCCCGCGAAGAGCTCGTTATCAGCGCTCAAATCGCAGAACGCCAGCGCGCCGCCTGGAGCAGCCAGGCGTGAAAGGGAGAAGTCGATCAGCGTCGTCTCGATCCCGTGCGTCTTTGCGGCGATGTCGACGCCATTCAGCCGGTATCTGGACTCGAGTGGAGCCCCCCCGCTCCGCCGCAGCAGGATGTTCCCCCAGTGCAGGTCCCGGTGCTCAAACTCGCAGGCCTCCTCTGCCACGGCCAGGGTGAGGGCCACCTGGAGGAGAAGTGACCGGCACTCGGCGAAGCCCCTCAGCTCAAAGGACTCGAGATCGAAGCCGCCGTCGGCGACGATGAACACCACGTACAGCTGGTCCGCGGGGAACATGCCCGGGTCGTCATTCTCAGAACGGTTCTCGGCATCCCAGCGGCGCCACTGGGCGAGGAGGCACTCGGAGTATGACCCACGGCAGACCGCTGCGCCAGAGAGCTCCACAAAGCCCCGTGTCGCGTTCTCCGTCTGATGTCCCCCTGCAAATCCCTCGCGCAGACCACTCAGGCGCAGCGATACGGTCACCTCCGCCAGCATCTCCTCAGCCGTCTTCTGCCTCTCTCCGTTCACGAGGCAGCTGCCCTCCATGGGGACGATCTTGAAGACCAAAGATTTTCCGTCCCGCTGTCCCTTGAAGGCCTCGCCAAAGGTGCCTTCGCCAATCTTGCGCACCTGGCTGAGGTCCACGTGCTCGCGCAGCAGAGCGTCCAGGCAGGGGAGGCGCGTAGGGTCCAGGGGCTGACCACACTCCACCAGCATCATGTCGAGGGCGCTCAGGTCCGCGGCGCCGGAGCCCTCCCCGCCGTCTTCCTCCAGGATCACGGCTGGCACGCCACCGTCGTGGCCACCCACCCAGCCCGGCACGTGGCCCACTGTCGGCAGCACAATTGGCGGAGGCACACTCCCAACATCCCTCCCGGTTTGCGCGACGTGCCGACCGGGACCCATGGACGTCCGATGCGCCGGAGCCAGCAAGCTCTGCCGCAAGCTCGGACGGCCCGGTACCAAGCTGAGCCGAGACAAACCCTGAACCACACCAGCGGCGAGGCTCAGGCGGCCTGGGGTCCGGGGCAGCAGTAGCACGGAGGAGCGGCGCGAAAACCGCGGGTTGTACGCCAGACCGCTGACCCGCCCCGCAGGTACAGGCGACAGCGCGAGGCAATGGCCACCCGGGCTCGGGTCCGTAATGGCGCTCTCGGTGTCAGACTCGCCCGAGGTCTCGTCGCACGCGCCGGCTGGTGCTGAGGGGTTGGAGGGGTCAGAGGCAAGAGCTCGAAGGGGGCTCTCGTACGCGTCATCCTCCTGGACTGCGCCCAGGCCGCGGACGGCCAAGCTTTGACCGCGCCGCGGCTCCCCGGCGCCGGCGAGGCTCGGGCGGGGGGCCAGGGGGGCGCCCTGCATCCGGATGTGGGCAGGCTTTTCGGGCGACTCCTCCAGCAGATCGAACTCGTCGACCTCCTCAAAGTACGAGGCCCAGTGCTCCTTGTACCGCCTGCGCACTTCCATGGCGTGCTGGCGCGCTGCCTGGGCGGCACCGGCCTTCCCCGCCCAACGGCCCTTCCTGGGGGGCTTCACTTCACAAGGACGGCCAAGTTCTTCGTCTGCGTCAAGTGCCCATGCCGAGAGGTCCTTCCGACCCTTCGACTGCATCTCCCCGACCGACAACCTGCATACCAGGGCCAGCAGTAAAGGGATTCGGTATTAACGCGAGCAGGCAGGCAGGCACAGGCGATGCCACCACGGACACTCAAGCTAGCAGCAGGCAACACCTCCACCTAGCGCAGGAACTCACCCGGAGCGCCTGTACGACATGCTCTTACACACCCATGAAGCCGACCCGTCCCCACCGACATCGCGGACAGTCGGGACCCGCTGCCCCTTTGCCCCTTCCGCCGCTCGTACCCTGCAGTCGCACGGACCACGATGTACGGCCTCAGTCTGCCTTCCCCAGCAAGGTCGGTGGGGGGCGCACCCAGCCGCGGATAGAGACACAAAGCAGCCACTTACCCGCCTACCGCATCCGCATAATTGTCTTCGAGCTCACAGAGCGGGTGCTTCCACTGCGATCAAGGAAAGGTGGACGCGTGGACCTCATCTCCCCGTTGTTGCTTTCCGAACCCTGCAGGCATTTGCAGGCACGCACGCCCGGCGCTGGAGAACGGCAACCACCAGAGCTCGACGAGCGCCAGCCCCCCGACATTTCACCTTTTTCTTCCGCTGGTATGCGACGATCCCGCCGTTCTCCATCTTCGACACGCTCGCGTGTGCAGGGGGGGCACTTGACAAGGGGGCAGTCTCCTCGGGGGCGACAGCTCGCACAACAGAGCAGTCAACGAAAAACCCGCGAGGATTGACATTTGTTGCCGACACTACCCCCCGAGCAAATAAGCACGGCTGAAAGAGCCTCTCAGGAATCCCCCCGCCCCGACCTTGACCGACTGACGCCAATTCAGGATGACCTCGCTCCGAGAGGGTGGACCACCTCCCCTTTCGGGTGCCGTGCACCCCCCACGCGATAAAACCTCTGCATTTCTTTGATTTAAGTAGCCCAAACAAACTACGCCCGCCGATGCCACCGAATTCACATGCACCTCAGCCTGGGAAGGGAGGGGGGCCATCCTCCCAGCTCGCGGGTAGCGACAAGGGAGAGACGAGGTGAAGTCCTGCTTTTTTTCAATCATTTTCGTACTGGCGCCACGCGCCCTGCTCTTCACGCCGCACGGCTCCACTCGGAGTGAACATTCTTCATCGCGCACTCCTGTACGGATTCGCTGCAGGTCGACACAAAAGGTTAAGGGAACATGGGGGGGAGCACGACCCGGCGCCGGACGGAAGAGGAAAGAGAGCGCGAAGTGCGACGACGACGGGAAAGTGGCTAATCATGCCAGCACTTCCAACGAGGTGAGCGTCAGCTTCAGGACGGGGAGCGCCGCGAATTCCCCTTTACGCGCTTCAATCATACAAGCGAGGGCCCGGAAGTGGCTCGGATCTCCCCGTCGTCGACGTTTTGGCGGATGAGCGTCCGGTTTGGATTTCCTCTCGCGCGCTGTCAAGGGTGCCCGCGAGTCTCTCGACGCCAGTGAATTTTCGCCTTCATGCTTTTATCTCGGTAGTTTCAGGTGTATGCGACTCTCGCGCGTGCATGGCGACGGTCGGCCGATAAATATCCAGGGGCCGGATCGTTACGCCTGGGGACCACCCCTCCATAATCCCGGGGAGGGCTCGTCCGCCTCCGCAGGGGGACAAACGGGCGCGAGTGACGTCGACGAACATGTCGTCACATTCTCTGGCGGCGCACACGGGCGGGATGGCGGTCCCGCAGCGCCCGTCGTACCCAGCCCAGCCCACGCACCTCCTCCCGTTCCAGAGGCACCTCATGACGAGCATGGACGGGAGCGACCAGGAGGCCGCTATGCTGCTGCGGGGCATATCCATGGGAGGTTAGTTCTGCGTCACACCTCCGTGCTGCCTGTCGTGCCCCGCCGCCCTTGCAGGATTGCTGACAAGGGATGCCTCCGCCCGCCCGCAGTGTCTGGGGGGCTCCGCATGGGCGACGCCGGGCCGCTTCACACAGCGGCCTCTGGGTACCCTCAGATGCCTAGCGGCATGTCTATGGACTACGCGGCGATCGCTGCAGCAGGGGGCATCATGCCGTACCCTTTCGCGCACCCCCACCAGGCGTACATGATGCACCCCCCCCGCTCCGCCCCCTCCCAGCCGCCGCGGTACACGGGGTCTGAGCTGCAGGGTGCCGCATCGCCAGGTCCGTCGCGCGCCAACGGGAGCGGGCCTTCGGCGTCAAAGGGTTCCGGGGACCGCGTCACTGGCTCGGACGCGGGCGCCCGCCAGGCGCAGCAGCGGGGGGATGTCTCAGGGCGCGAGCCATTCTCGAGCGACGGTGACCCCACGGAGGAGGCACCAGGAGCTCCCCCCCCGGGCGGGTCGAACGGCAGTGGGCCCTCTACCACAAGGCCCGTCGGAACGGGGACGCCCAGCACGTCGGGAAACGAGCAGGAGGCCCAGATCCCCTCGTGCAAGGCCCACCGGCGCGACTCGGCGAGGTGAGCCCCCCGAAACACCCCCACTGGCACTGGACACCCCTAGCACCTCCGTGGGACGCTGCCCCCCCCACACACACACACCCTCCGGGCCACAGTCCCTCGCGCTCATATTGCCCCGCTCCCCCGCATTACCGTCCCTGATCTCCAAGCCGCCGGCATCGACCTGAACTCCGTCGCCACGATGTCTTGCACCATCTCCGCCCCCGTCTCGAGCCGTGGACTGTCGGCCAAGGCCGTTATCGGCGCCCGGCTCGCCCCTGTTCGCGCTGCTGCCGCTCGCATGACCGTGTCCCGCGCCCGGACCACTGCCCTCAGGGTGCTCGCAAGCCAGGACGACATCTCGTACGTGATGATCAAGCCTGATGGTGTGCAGGTGAGCGCACGGTGGACGCACACGCGTTATTTCTGTATGACATGTCCAGATTGCGTGCCTTGCGTCCTTCTGCATACCGGAGGAGGGCCCTTTACACGCTGCGGTCCATATTATGCGCGCATCGGGGTCTCCGCCCCATTGGCTGGCTGTCCTTCGGGCGCGCCGAATACCAGTCCCCCAGCAGAATGTGTGCCGCCGCGCCCCTTGGTTGCGTGTTAATGGTCAGAACGGATCCAGTTGCTCTCGAGGATCCGGTCGTGCGCCACTGCCGGGGGGCGCGACGCGCTCATCCCTCGTCGAGGAAATTTATCCGCGGGGGGGGAGTCACCGTCGGTGCTCACGCTGTATCTCCTGGCCGCAGCGTGGCCTCGTGGGGGAGATTATTACCCGGTTCGAGCGCAAGGGCTTCCAGCTCAAGGGGCTCAAGATGTACCAGACCCCGAGGGAGGTGGCTGAGGAGCACTACAAGGACCTCAAGTCGAAGCCCTTCTACAACGACCTCGTGGACTACATCCTCTCTGGCCCCGTCGTGTGCATGGTTTGGGGTGGTCACGGCGTCGTGGCCTCGGCTCGCTCGCTCATCGGTGCCACCAACCCCCTGGAGTCGGCCCCGGGCACCATCCGCGGCGACTTCGCTGTCGAGGTCGGGCGCAACGTGATCCACGGATCTGACTCCGACGAGAACGGCAAGCGGGAGACGGCTCTCTGGTTCGACGACGACGAGCTCCTTGCCTGGACGCCACACATGACTCCCTGGCTCCGCGAGGAGGGCCGTTTCTAAGGCCTTGACCAGTGAGCTATTCCAGAAGATCAGCAAGTGCGCAGCGGAGAGTGAAAAGCACGGGAACGTCAGTTGTGATGTGGACCTCGTCTGCGTCAGCCAAGTTGGACGTGCTGATAATACCATCGAAAGACAGCTCCAGCGCGTCCATGTCCCATCGCAGCCCCTGAGACGATACTCGCGCCCGGCCCAGCAGGGGTACGATGCCGCACTCGGGCCCTTCCGTGTCCCTCAAGACGCGGACTCTCGACTCCCCTGGCGGCAAGAGGCGGGCCACGTTCCCGTCGCCGACGAGGAGAATGTCTTCGCCGACGAAGCGGTGCAATGCCCACAGGTTTCCCATCACGTGGTCGAAGCGCCCCCCGAAGGCCCCAAGTACCACAGTGCGCACTGCACGTCCCCGCCCCTGAACCCACTCCGAAACCGCACTTAGGCATTTCATGAGGTCTGTCGTGTCCTGGTCGATGCTCAAGTCGCGCACTGCGGGGACGGGCGTGCTCTGGCGGCTGGGATGCCTTCCCTGGTAGCGGGGGCAGATCCACTGGCCTGGGCACCGCCCTGCGGCTCACCTTCCACCCCCTCCCGCTTGTAGAACTCCCCTGCCTCGGTTGAGATGCTGTCCAGGTCGCCGCAGACCAGGTCTGGCATCAGCCGCTTGCGGACCGTCGCCAAGTCGGCGAAGACGCCCTCCCGCTGGCTCCTGGCGACGTAGGATGCCGCCACATCATGGAACACCCGGTCGGCCCCCCCGTCCGCCACGACTCGGAACTGGGACCGGGCCCAGACGGCCCCGAAGCACACCGGTTGTTTCCAGTTGAGCACCACCACTGCCACCGCAGGCGAGCCTGCGTCCCACTCAAGGGGATGGGTGCGTGTGTCACGGGGAGCCCCAGCGCTGCAGCCCCCCTGCTGCCGCGTCGCGTGGGTCGTCCGCGCTTGCCCGCACGACGCACCTGGCGTCTCGCTCGGCCTCCCCTCCCGGAGAGGTTCGTTGTCGAAAACGCGCGGCATGCGCTCCGCTGAGGGCGTAAGCGCTCTGCACTTCTTCCCCCGGCCGTGGCGGTGGCGGGGGAGGGTCAGCAGGGCCGCACGAGTTTTCTTCACGACCGCACGAGTTATCTTCAGGACCGGGGGCATCGAACACGCATCCCAGAGTATATGCCTTCGTGCGGTGATGTACGTGACGACTTCAGCGGGCCCTTCCACTTTGGGGGACTCGGCTGGGGCGAACCTCCTTCCTAACGGTCTAAAAAGTTCGGCACCTGCGCCGTCGGTACGGTCATTATTCGCCCGAAACTTGATTGTATCCGGGCAACCGTGGGTAATATCCGCCGGATATCCTGCTCACAGTCGGGGGGGCGGCTTGCAGGGACAGAAGCGCCGGTGTGCCCTGCTTGCCAGGCAGACGTCGCCAGGCGACGGACCCGAGGTCACCTCGGATCACTGAACGAGCTTGGTGGCAAGGCGAAGAGGGGCCTTCCACGTCGAGTTCCCCGCCAGGGGGAGCATACTCTGAGACGCCGCGGTCGCTGGTGACCGAAACGCCCTGCGCGCCGTCTCACTCGCCACACGTTGCGAGTTTGAACAAAAAGCGACCGCCAGCGTCTCTCCACGTGGAGGATTGACCGGGGCCCCCAGGCTACGGGACCTTCAAGTCGTTTAAAGTGGCAGACCCGCCCTCTAGCACCTCATATCCCGCCCGCGCGGCTCACTGCGAGGTTTGGGCCCCTGCCGTAGAGCTGAGGAAATGGCGTCCGCGACCCGCTCGAACGTCGTGTGTGGGCTCGTCCCCGATACGTGTGCGAGTGCTTATGAGCTACCATGCCGGAGGAAGGTAAGATGTACCCCGCGTGTGCCATCCTGGTCGCCCACTCGCGCCATCTGTCTTTCAGGTGCTTTGAAAACAGGCGACCGTGTGACGAGCCGGGCCTCTTTCCCCTGAACCCGAGTCGCGCGCGTCACTTTTATGACACCTCTCTCGCCGCGCGCAGGATAGGGAATATGTTGAGCCAACGCACGCCAGGTGGGACCCGTGCAACTCGTCCTCGGCCGTGCTCGCCGACCGCACAGGGCTCCTGCGGCAGGTGGAGCTCTCGCCTTCCCTTCACCCGCGCGTCGTGGCCGCCTTCCGGCTAGAGCATGCCGCATCGCCCGGACCTGACGGTGTCCGCCCCGTTGGGCGTGCGTTCTCCACGCTGGAGATGCTCCCCCACCGGGCGCGCTCCCTTCTCGCCTCCCAGGCTGAGTCGCGCAATGTCCTCTTCTTCAAGCTTCCGGAGCAGAGCTCTAGGCCCGAGCCTGCATTCCTCTTCGCCACGCTCCCCTCCGCCGTCACCGCGATGGGAGTGAACCGGAACGGGACCATGGCTGCTGCGGGCTGCTCCTCTGGCGCCCTGGTGGTGCACCGCGTCCTGGACGGGAGCCTGGCCTCGGAGCACCCGCATGCCCACCGGGGCGGGGTCGCAGCCACGGGCTTCGCGGGGATCAACTGCCTGGCATCGGGGGGGCGGGACGGGCGCTTTTGCGTCTGGGATCTGGGAAGAGGGCAGCTGATCCCGCTCCAGTGGCTCTCCCTGGGCCCCTGCCGTGTCACGTCAGTGGCAGCTTACGCCCCCCTCGGGGTGACGGCGGCCCCTGAGGCCTGGCAGCTGTCCGAGCTGTCGAGGCGAGAGCCCAAAGGGGCGCCCCGGTGTGTTTTTGCTGCCGGGACCGATGTGGGCGAGGTGCACGTGATGGAGCTGGACGAGGGAGGGGGCGGCCACCTCAGGCACCGGGCCACTTTCACACTCTCTGAGCAGCGTGAGTCGGTGACATCCGTCACCGTCGATCGTTCGGGGAGTCGCGTCGTCGCTGGTGGGCCCGGGGCAGGCTCCCGTAATGACGGCAGCGCGACCACACTGGTCATTGACGTGTCTGGACCCCACCCCGTCTCGGTCGTGGGTCGCGGCGTTGCAGAGGGCTTCCTGGTGGGATGTGAGTTCGCATCCTCCCATGATGGCGCCAGGGACGATATCCTCATGATCGCCACGATGGCCGCCGGGCCCGTGCTTCGTGCGGCCAGGGATATCGCGGCGACGACCTTCTTCGAGGACCTGGCCGCCGCGAACGCTGACATGTCTGCCTGCCGCGACACGGGTCACGGGTCCCACAGGCATCTCCGGGGGGCGGCCTCATGGCAGGATGCATCGGAGGCGCTCGTGCAGGCCGGCCTGCCCGCCCTCCCTCTTCGTGATGCCGCGGGACGCACCGGAGACGAGGCAGAAACGCCCCCACGCCCCTCGTCGACTGGAAAGAAGGGTCGGGACGCACCTCCCACTAACGATGCAACAGAAGCACCGATACCGAGGGGGGCAAAGGCTGTGCCCGCCCCCGTAGCTAGGGATGGCCCGGTCACGGGCGGAGGGCGCGGAGGGGCCGACGGGCCGGGAAAAGTTGTGCTGAAGCGGGAGGATGTGATCCAGATGCCCGACGAGGACAGGTCCGGCCAAGTCGTGGAGCATGTGCAGGCGCCGGGGGGGCTACCGAGTCGAGCCAAAGACCTCACCTACGACGTTCCGAAGCTGGCCCCTCACCCGGACCGGTCAGCGCCCTACTCGCAGCTTGGCGACAGGCGCCGTGCCTCGGGGGTCTCCCTGCGGAGCCGGATCCCAGAAATGGATGGAGAGGAGGTAGCGGAGGCGATTGGGGAGGCCCACGCTCAACAGCTCAGGGCTGCTCCTGAGCTCGGCAGGCCGGGCTACCTGTCCACGCTAGGACTAGAGAGGCAGCTTGACGCGGCCAGAAGTGCTTCATTCGACGCCGTCCAGGCGCTGCGGGGGATTCCCGGGCAGATCGCTCGGAAGGCCGCAGCACAAGAGGTGACCCACCATCCGCTGCCGGTGACGACACGCGTGCGGGACTCTGGGGTGGGGCTGAGGGGCAGCGTGGGAGAGGGCTTCGGCTCCGAGGCTTCGGGGAGTGGACGAAACGGGAGGGTGGGGATGTACGAGGAGCTTCCCGTCATCGACGAGGCAGGGGCCCCGGAGAGGGCACCCAAGGTGTCCGCCTCAGACGCACGTGCTGTGCAGCGTGCGAGAGCAAGGAACGGGTGGGGCAGCCTCGCCTATGGCACTGGTCAGCGGGACAGGGGGGCGGGGAGCTCGAAGCCCCCGGAGGCGCGGCCCGACGCTACGCAAAACCCCGCGCCCGCGAATCCCTTGCGTGATGGCGAGGCGCGGGATGGGGGGCTCTATGTTGGGCTGCCGGGGGTGGGTGGTGGCCGTGCCCCAGTCGAGCGCCTGAGGTCGGAGATGGCCATTGACCCCGGTAAGTGGGCGGATTGGCGCGTGCCTGTAGACCGCAGAAGTCTCCCCCCCGCCCCTCCCCGTATGGAGGCCTGGATGTGATGGCGGCACGCCCCCTGCTCGGTGCCCGCAGTGTGGAAGTTCCTCACCGAGGCTCTCGAACCCGTCTATGGGGCCTTGCCGGCGGCAGAACCGGACTTGGCCCTGCACAACGCGGCGCAGGATTCGATTGGAGGGGACAGGGGCTCCGTTCAGGCTACCTACGCGACGAGCGACGTACCTGCCCCGTCGGGGAGCTGGGCGAGGCCATCAAAGGGTGACGCCAACTCAGCCTTCTGGATGCCCACCGACGACGAGGTCGCTGCGTTTTCCTCGGACGACCTGAAGAACGCTATCGAAGATGCCGAGAAGCTCATCAGCAACCTCGGGATCTCGGGCGCCTTCAGGCGAGTCGAGGGGGCCGCATGACTTGGTGCGGGGTGGCATGCTCTGGGGGGCGCCCTGTCGCACACCGGTGCAGGGGGAGTGGTGCGTCGCGTGCTTTTTTTTGTTGGCGGCGATCTGCTTGAATTTCGTGAATAGCGATCTGCGGGAGCTCGGCAACCAGGCTGTGCGACGGTGGGTGCTGCAGGGGTGCGCTGAGGCGTGTGGTGAGCCCCGGCAACGCCGCAGCCTCCATCACCACGGTGTCGCCAGCTGATGCGGGGTCACATCTATGCTATCTCCATGTGGTTGTGGACCGCTACTCCACCTGTCCGGCCGGTCCCTGGTGTGTAAGGTGTCACCGCTTTGGTGACCTC
>Ga0181582_10004071_pt1 | contig 11832 bp, 11 predicted proteins | sample 071ome_32_FD_132438 | JGI IMG/M metagenome (GOLD analysis project Ga0181582, IMG submission 132438) | Coastal salt marsh microbial communities from the Groves Creek Marsh, Skidaway Island, Georgia - 071405AT metaG (megahit assembly) | ecosystem: Environmental > Aquatic > Marine > Intertidal...
AGTTTTTGGAGTACTAACGATGCAGACCATGGCAGATCGCGACGGAGTGATTTGGCTCGACGGTGAGATGGTGGATTGGCGTGAGGCGAAGACCCACGTGCTAACCCATACGCTTCACTATGGAATGGGTGTATTCGAAGGTGTCCGTGCTTATAAGACCGATAAAGGCCCTGCGATTTTCCGTTTAGAAGATCACACCAAACGCTTATTTGAGTCGGCGCATATCTTGGGTATGAAAATGCCATATGACCAAGAGACTCTTAATGAAGCTCATAAAGCGGTTGTTCGCGATAACAAATTGAATTCCGCTTATTTCCGTCCCATGTGTTTTTATGGCTCTGAAGGTATGGGCCTGCGTGCAGATAATTTGCAAACGCACGTAATGGTTGCCGCATGGGAATGGGGTTCGTATTTAGGTGAAGAAAACATGAAGAAGGGTATTCGTATCCGTGTTTCTTCATTTACTCGTCATCACGTTAACGTCACTATGTGTCATGCGAAAGCGAATGGTAACTACATGAACTCGATGATGGCGCTTAAAGAAGCGTTAGATACCGGTTACGACGAAGCCTTGCTGTTAGATGCGAATGGCTTTGTTATGGAAGGTTCGGGTGAGAATATTTTCTTGGTACGCGATGGCAAGTTGCATACACCTGATCTGACATCGGCATTAGATGGCATTACGCGTAAAACCATTATGCAGTTGGCTCGTGAATCAGGTTACGAAATTGTTGAGCGTCGTATCACTCGAGACGAAGTGTATATTGCTGATGAAGCCTTCTTTACGGGCACAGCCGCTGAAGTGACTCCTATCCGTGAGATCGATGGTCGTCAGATTGGTTGTGGTTCGCGTGGTCCGATCACTGAAGAGCTACAAACTAAGTACTTTGATGTGGTTTACGGTCGCAGTGAGAAACATCAAGACTGGTTAACCTACGTTTAAGGATGTTGTGATGTCTGAGCAAAAACAATTATCAGCCATCCAGGTCACTAAAGATCAATTACCACTGAGCTGTCCACCGGCTAATGCGGGCGTGCATGAGTTGCACCCACGTGTGTTTTTGCCTATCGAGAAGACGGGCGAAGCGACGTGTCCTTATTGTGGTGCGAAATATAAGCTATTTGATTAATTTTGGATGATAAATCGTAAATCCCCTGTTCTTGCTTTGATACCTGCCCGCGGTGGATCAAAAGGGGTGCCTAGAAAAAATCTAGCGTTGTTAAATAACAAACCGTTAATTACCTATACCATTAAAGCGGCGTTAGATGCGGTTGACGTTGATGAAGTATGGGTTTCTTCAGATGATGCTCAAATATTAGAGTTATCAAGAGTTAATGGGGCATCTACTTTGACGCGGCCTAGTTTAATTTCTAATGATGAAGCTTCAGCAGTTGACGTAGTAATGCATTTTATAAATCAATTGAGCCAAGATTTACGTAAACTGAATCCTATTCTCGCTTATTTGCAACCGACGTCTCCTTTGCGTTCGGCAGAGCATATTAATGCAGCATTAGAGGAGATGAAGAATAAGAAAGAAACTTGCCTAATCAGTGTGGTTGAAATGGAGAAATCTCCGTTTAAAGCATTTCGCTTAGATAAAAAAGAAAAGCTGGAATCTTTGTTTCCGGAAGAGTTGAGTAATGCTAGGAGACAAGACTTGCCAAGAACGTTTATTCCAAATGGCGCGATGTATTTTTTCTCAATCAATGATTTTCTTGATAGGCGAGGGTTCCCGTCTAATAAAAGTTTGCCATTTTTCATGAGTGCACAGGAGAGTGTTGATATTGATACTTTGGATGACTTAGTTTTAGCTGAGAAACTTCTTGGAGATACTTATGCCTGAATTTAGTATCAATGGGAGACTGATTGGTGATGAGCATCCTCCTGTTGTGATTGCCGAGATTGGTATTAATCACGAAGGTTTGCTTGAGACTGCGATTGTAATGGCCGACGCTGCAATTGATGCTGGCGCTGAGATCGTCAAGCATCAGACCCATGTGGTGGAAGACGAGATGTCCGATGAGGCGCGCAAAGTCATTCCCGGTAATGCCGACGTCTCTATCTACGAGATCATGGAGCGCTGCGCTCTTTCCGAGGAAGATGAGTTAGCGCTGATGCGCCATGTGCAGGCGCGCGGTGCAATTTTCATTAGTACACCTTTTTCACGCGAAGCAGCACTGCGCCTGGCGCGCTTTGATGTGCCTGCTTACAAGATAGGTTCGGGTGAGTGCAATAATTACCCGCTGGTGAGTCTGGTCGCGCGCGCGGGTAAGCCGGTCATCCTCAGCACCGGCATGAACGACATTGAATCTGTTCGCCCCTCAGTGGAAATTCTGCGTAAGGCTGGGGTGCCATTTGCATTGCTGCATTGTACGAATGTCTATCCGACGCCACCGGAATTGGTGCGGCTGGGCGCCATGCAGCAATTGCGCGAGGCATTCCCTGACGCGGTCATCGGCTTGTCTGACCATACGGTAACAAATGATGTGTGTCTGGGTTCGGTGGCACTTGGCGCCTCTATTTTGGAGCGTCATTTTACTGACCGTATGGATCGCCCTGGACCGGATATTGTGTGTTCCATGGATCCGACTGCGCTGAGTGATTTGATTCGGGGATCGAAGATGATCTTTGCAGCCAGAGGCGGCGAGAAAAACGCAGTAGATGCAGAGGCGCCAACCATTGCTTTTGCGTTTGCTTCGGTGGTTTGTACTGCTGATCTTGAACCGGGTGAGACATTGACCGAAGACAATCTCTGGTTGCGGCGACCGGGTGGCGGTGATTTTTCTGCCGCTGATTATGATGCTCTGCTAGGACGACGTTTGATAAAAGGGATTAGTCGCGGCGAGCGTCTTGGCAAGGCTCACCTGGGGCAAGATTAATATGCAGCGCAGGAAGGTTGTTGTTCTGACGGGTACGCGAGCTGATTTCGGTAAGTTGAAAACCTTGCTGCTGCGGCTTGAGGAAGATGAGCAGATAGAACTGCATGTATTTGTTACCGGCATGCATATGCTTTCGCGGTATGGATATACCTGTGAAGAGGTGGAAAAGCTCGGCTTTACCAGTATCTACAAGTTCATTAATCAGAATGCTTCGGATTCCATGGACCACATCCTGGCAAAAACCATTGCCGGCTTGGCTGATTATGTTCGTGAGATTCAGCCAGACTTGCTTCTTGTTCATGGTGATCGAGTCGAAGCGTTAGCTGGTGCCACGGTAGGTGCGCTTAATAATGTGCTGACCGGCCATATTGAAGGCGGCGAGGTCTCGGGGACAGTGGACGAATTGGTTCGTCACGCGGTGAGCAAATTGTCGCATGCGCATTTTGTTGCTAACGATGAGGCTCGTAATCGTTTGATTCAATTGGGCGAGGCGGATGAGTCTGTGTTTGTGATTGGCTCTCCCGATATCGACGTAATGAATTCAGATGCTTTGCCGCCGATTGAAAAGGTTAGAAGTCGCTACGAGTTTGCCTTTGAACATTACGGGATTCTCATGTTCCATCCGGTGACGACCGAAGTCGGTGATTTACGCCGACAGATTCGTGAAGTGGTAGATCAGGTGATTGCGTCGGGTAAGAATTATGTGGTGATTTATCCGAATAATGATCACGGCACTGAGCTGATCTTGGATGAATATGAGCGCCTACGCGATAATCCTCATTTCCGGATTTATCCGTCGATGCGCTTTGAGTATTTCTTGTCGTTGCTCAAGCATGCCGATTTTGTCATCGGAAATTCCAGTGCGGGGGTTAGGGAGGCGCCGCATTTTGGTGTTCCTACGATCAATCTGGGTAGCCGGCAGACCAACCGGGTTTATTGTGAAACAGTCATGGATGTCCCCATCGATAGGGTGGCAATTCAAGCTGCTTTGGGAGGGGTTGGTGACATGTCGCGTGAGATGTTTTCTTTGTTTGGTGAGGGCGATAGCGCGGCCCGTTTTCATGCAATTGTTTCTCAAGCGGCTTTTTGGCGGATGTCTTCACAGAAGTATTTTGTCGACCGTCCTTTGGCTTCCGGAGAGAGCGGAGGGCAGAGCTAGTGCTTGGCCTGGCTAAAAGTCGGAGTCTGTGTTTCTGCCGGGGTGGTACTAATGGTGTCCTGCTCTCTAGAGAGGGTGATGAGGCTTTGCTCGTTAGCTGTAGTTTCAGGGGTTTTGATCTATGAGCAAGCTAAGGGTTATTGCCAGAATTGATGTAAAGAATGAATTCGTAATCAAAGGAATTCACCTGGAGGGCCTGAGGAAGGTGGGCGATCCTAATGAATTTGCGTTGAATTATTACCATCAAGGGATTGATGAGATTATTTTTATGGACGCGGTCGCTGCCTATTACGACAGAAATAGCCTGAGCCATATTATCGAGAAGGCCTGTCAAGATGTGTTTGTGCCGATCACCGTGGGTGGTGGGCTAAGAACGATCGAAGATATACAGACGTCGCTCAATCATGGCGCCGATAAGGTTGCTATAAACACGCAAGCGGTGCGAGAGCCTGACTTCTTTAGAGAGGCTTCGCGGATATTCGGTTCGCAATGCATTGTCGCATCAATAGTTGCCAAGAGAATTTCAGAAAATAAGTGGGAAATATATACCGACAACGGACGCGAGCCTACGGGCTTGGATGCAGTTGAATGGACCAAGCAGGTCCAGGACTTGGGTGTGGGTGAGATCGTGTTGACTTCGATTGACGCCGATGGAACCAAAAAAGGATTCGATATCGCTTTGAATGAAGCAATTGCGGAAGTGGCTCAGGTGCCCTTTATTTCTGGTAGCGGAGCTGGTAATGCAAAGCACTGCGTTGATTTGGTCAGCAAAGTGGATGTCGATGCTGTGGCGGTAGGGTCGGTACTGCATTATCAACTTGAGAATGTTCAGGGGCTCAAGCGTGAAATTTCAAAAACAGGACGCCAAGTAAGACTATGAGCGGGATCGTCATTATCGATTATGGCCTTGGAAACATAAAAAGTATTTCCAACGCTTTCAGCAGTGTAGGGGCTGATGTGACGGTTTCTCGAGACAGTGATGCCATTATGAATGCGGCAGGCCTGGTTTTACCTGGCGTGGGTGCTTTCCAGCATGGCATGGAAAAGCTACGCGATTTTGGCCTCGTGGATATTATTAAAGAGCGTGCAGGCGCTGGTGTTCCTCTACTTGGGATTTGCCTTGGTATGCAGCTAATGCTGAGCAAGGGTGAGGAGTTTGGTCAAAGTGATGGGCTTGATCTGATAAGTGGCGAAGTAGTTAAGTTTAATCCCGCTGGTGATGTGCCTTATAAGCTGCCTAATATCGGTTGGAATGAACTGAGTTTTGACGGCTGCGCGGAAACGCCCTTGTTGCAAGGGGTGGAGCAGACCGAGAGTATGTACTTTGTGCATTCGTTTTATGCTAATCCAAGGGATGTTGCTCATGTGTTGTCATACTCAGATTTTGCAGGGATCCGGTACTGCTCAACGATTGGAAAGGATAATGTATTTGGATGCCAGTACCACCCGGAGAAGAGTGGTGACAGTGGTCTGAAAATTATCCGGAACTTTAAAAAGATTTGTGAGGGTAGCTAAAGTGGCTGGAGAGAAACAGGCTTATTATGGTCTGCCATCTGAAGTTAAGTTTTGTAAGAAATGTGTGATCTCTAACCAGCGGCCCAGTTCGACGGTTGAATTTAAGAACACAAAAGGCGAAAAAAAGTCGGTGATTAATTTCACTGAAGACGGCGTGTGTTCGGCGTGTGTTTACCACGAAGAAAAAGAAACGGGAATCGATTGGCAGGAGCGAGAAGACAAGCTGATTGAGTTGCTTTCAAGATTTAAGAGTAAAGATGGCAGCTACGATGTAATCGTGCCAGGAAGCGGCGGGAAAGATTCCGCATACACTGCCCATATTCTCAAGTACAAGTATGGAATGAATCCGTTAACAGTTACTTGGGCTCCACATCTCTATACCGATATTGGTTGGAAGAACTTTCAGGAGTGGATGCATACAGGTGGTCTGGATAATCTGCTCTATACGCCTAGTGGCAAGCTTCACCGGGAGATGACTCGCAATGCGTTTCATAACCTATTGCATCCCTTTCAGCCATTTATAATTGGTCAGCGCATTATTGGTCCATCTCTGGCCAAGAAGTTCGGCGTCAAGCTGGTCATGTATGGGGAGAATCAGGCTGAATATGGCAATGCTATTGAGGACAATACCAACCCAGTCATGAAGACGGATTTTTTCGCTGCAGATGATCCGAGCCAAATGAAGTTTGGTGGTCTGACTATGCAGGAATACATTGATACGGGCCGCTACACGAAGGATGACTTTGCGCCCTATATTCCTCCGTCAAGAGAGGATTTGATCGATGCTGGGGTTGAGTTCCACTACCTTGGTTACTACCTCAAATGGGACCCTCAAGAGTGCTATTACTACGCTGTAGATAATACAGGCTTCCAAGCGAACCCCGTGCGTACAGAAGGGACTTATTCAAAGTACAGCAGTATCGATGACAAGATTGATCCGTTTCATTATTTCACCACGCTGATCAAGTTCGGCATTGGGCGTTGCACATATGATGCAGCACAAGAGGCGCGTAACGATAAGATTTCAAGAGAAGAGGCGGCCTATCTGGTAGGTAAGTACGATGACGAATTCCCACAGAAATATTTCCGGGAGTTTCTCGAATACATCGACACTAGCGAAGAAGAGTTTTGGGAAATTGTAGATAAGCACCGCTCGCCGCACATATGGACCAAGATCGACGATGAATGGAAGCTGAGACACACCGTGACAGGGGATGGTGTTGATGATTAGTGGTCTAGGCGAGCAATAGCCGGCAATGAAAAGTATTCGTGCACTGCATGTGGCCAGTTTCAACGGGAACATTGGCGACAATGCCAACCATGTTGGGTTTCGTGATCAATTCTGGCAAAACACAGGTCTCGATGTGGAATACACGGAGTTCGAGATTCGTGAAACCTTTTGGGGCAACAAAAGCTTTGACGCGGAATTTGTCGAATTCGCCAACACTTTCGACCTGCTGATAATAGGCGGGGGAAACTACTTCGAGTTATGGGTTGATAAATCCAGAACCGGTTGTTCAATCGATATTGCGCTGGAGGATTTACGCAATATACGTGTACCGACGCTGTTTAACGCGCTTGGTGTCGATCCCGGGCAAGGTGCGAGTGAATCTTCGCTAAACAAGTTCCGCAGTTTTTTGGATGTCGTGATTGAAAAGCCCAATATGCTTTTGTCATGCCGTAACGATGGCGCTATGCAGACGCTGCAGGAGATGGTCGGTCAAAAGTACGCGAACGCTTTTTATCATGTGCCGGACGCTGGCTTTTTCACACAAGTGGCGTCGCAATACCATCCGGAGTTGAGGCAGGGTAAGAAGAATGTCCTGATTCAGTTGGCTGGCGACATGCTCGATCAGCGCTTTCCTAATCTGGGTGGTCAAGACATCTCGTACGAGATGTTTCTGCAGGAATTGACGCGCTTGATTGTTGCTTTGGTAGAGCGTGATGTGCACGTGATTCTGGTTCCGCATATCTTTCGTGATGTTGACGTCATCGCCCAGTTGCTTGATGTGCTGCCGGATAAGCTGCGGAGGAATAATATCGCCGTCGCCCCATATCTTTCGGGTGTTTCGGGTCAGGATCATATCGTTGACTTGTATAAGTCGGTCGACCTGGTTTTAGGTATGCGTTTTCATGCCAATGTCTGTTCAATGGCTTTGGGCACGCCGGTTGTCGGTTTGGTGAATTATTTGCAGATTGAAAGGCTTTACCAGGAAATGTCCATGACCGATTACATGGTTCATGTAAACAAAGCCGACTGCTACATGCGGCTTTGGGAACTGTGTGATGGGATATTGGAAGGGACTATGGAGTATCCAGTCGACTTTCTTGGTCCTTGGCGGGAAAAGCTGCAGGACATGCATGTCGCCGTAAAGGCGTTGCTATAAAAAGCTCGTCTTCCGAAGAAAGATATTTGTTAAATCATTCGGCTTGTTTTTCGATGACAACCAGGTTCGTTGATGCCTGTTTACACGATAAAGGTAGGGCATCAACAACTTCAGAGGATTGAAGTTTTTTCAATATATTGGCGACTTCATCAGCCTTTATACCGTTAGGTATTTTTTCAAATCGGCTTGTTCGATCTGAGCGACTACGGAATGTGGCTTTAGCTAGTTTGTACTCCCCGTACTTGAACCAATGCCAAATCTGAGAAAAAGCTTTCTTGTATAGCGGGATGGATATTTCTGCTTGAGCCTCTAAAGGAATTTCCGCCAGCGTTTCGGCGATCTTGACCGATGCGGTTGTGCCTCGCAGAGATGAGACTTGATGCTCTAGCAGGCTCTCGGCCTTCTTCTTTAAGGCTAATCTGTTTTCTGAGCTCTTGAATGAGTCAAGGTAGTTTCGAACGTCTTCGATAGTGTCGAGACATTCGGAGACTTTGAAAACGGCAAGGTCGCTCAGACCGTCTATCTCGTTGATTTTATATTGAACAGTGGGAATGCCGTTTAGTGCGGCTTGAACATTTACGATTGAGCGATAGGTTATGACGCCATTGGCTGCCAGTAACCATGGCGTGATATCTCCTTCGCGAATGACTAAGACATTAGGATACTCGGAGAAGATGTTTCGCCACTCATCGATGTTCTCAGATATATGTGGACGGATAATGATTTTCTTCTGTGGATCTTGTGCAAGCGCTATGAGTAGCTGAATGTAGTTCAAGAAGGCTTCGTATGTGTTGAGTAGGCCATCTACTCTGAGCTGCGAAGTTGCACGCTTGAGTTTGTACTCCATGCCTTCCTTGGAAGTGAATCCGAAGCTGGAGACGAAAAACCAATAGTCGCCGTGTTTGGATTGTATTTTCTCGACATCCTCTTTGTGGATATCAGAAAAGTCCTCTCGCCATAAGTCAATTCTTGGCCAGCCGCTGGTCACAATGCGTATGTCTTTCATATTAGGCATCGCACGCATGGTGTTTGTGTAATCATCCCCGATAGAGAAGGCGTAGTCGTATGCTTCACTGCTTAGTGAGCTAAAGCGGGCTTCACAGAAGTCCGCCATGCGGGCTGTAGGGATGGCGATGCCGGCTTCTTCATCCAAAATTGCAGTGATTGCGTTCATCCGCTTTTTGTATTTCAGCATGCGTCGCCGATAAGCGCTTTTATGGAAGAATATGCAGGACTTAACGTTTCTGTGTATTTCATGAATGGCGCGGAAGCTACCGATATATACTCGAAAGCCTCTTCGGGCCAGTTCCAGCGCCAGCAAACACTTTGGAATAAGCTCCCTGCCGGATATCTCGATGGTAAATAGAATCGTCTTTTTATTCATGCTGATGGCACTGCTTGTTTAATGAATCTGCGTTGAGTGATTCATTAGAAGTGATCCCTTAGGGAGGGGATGTTGGTCGGCTTAAATCCCAAGGCAGTTCTTTGTCTTGTAGAACAGTGTTGTTTGGTGTGTTCTGTGGCTGCGCGGCTTCAGTCCTATAAGGTCGATGTGTTTGAAGCCATTTGTTGCTGCCTTATCGAAAGCTCCTTGATATTTCTCTCGGCTTGAATCATCGAGAATAATCACACCATCATCATGAAGATGTTCAAAGCACTGTGAGACACAATTCACTCGCTCGCGCCCATCGACCACAATGATGTGGAACTTCCGCCCGGTCGACGCTAGTGCATCCACGTATCCAGATTGCCGATAATCTTCGTGAACGATTGTTGCGTTGGCAGGCGCTTTGTCTTTGATCAGTTCAAACCACCCCGCATCATATTCAATGGAGGTAACGGTGTTTGCTCGCGCAGAAAAAAAGAGGGTTGAGTAACCGCTTCCCCATTCAAAGAGATCCATTGAGTTATCGAGGCGCTTTTTCAGAAAATCGATAGCCGCATAGTTCATCCAGGGGACGGGTTGACCCTCTGCGTCCAGTGGTTTTCTCGATACATAGCTTTTCAGCCATCCACTGCTTGCCAATACGGAATTTCGGGAAAAGTAAAAACGTTGAAGTATTACCAAGGGCAAAGTAATCGAGCGAAATAATGTTCGAATGGCGTTGGGCACGGTGTGGCTCTCTGGTTGAGAAATTATGCGTTGCTGTGAGTGGGCTGTATTCTATCGTAAAGCCACAGTTTTATCCGTTGATGAAGTGTTAAATGAGGACGAATCGTGTCTCTTAAAGCCTTCTCGCTGTTTTTGCTTAGTTTGTTCACGCGACGCAGAAAGCGTATCGCGTGACGGTTAAGGCAGTGTCGGTCGCTGGAGCTGACTTCACTTTCGTATAGCGATACGAGCTTGTTAGCGATATCGTCAGGCGATTCTTCGTTGAAAAGGGTCTCAGAGTCTGCTGGGCGATATTTCCGCAGAAAATAATCAGTAATTGCGCCCACGCTATACAAGGTTTGCCGATGCGCGTTATTGGATGCCGATATCTGACTCGAGTGTCGGCGATATAAGAGAAGGTCTTGCGGTATATTTTCGATTTTCCCAATTTCAGAAACTCGTAACCACAAGTCGTAATCCAGAGAGTTTCTGAATTTGCTGCGATAGCCACCGATTTTCTGCAAAGCGGATGTGCGGATCATCGAGGATGGGTGGCACATACAATTACGGGTTTTGAGTGTCTCTTCGATGGTTGCCCACTCGGTGGGCGCAGTGCGGCGACGCAAGCGCTTGTTGTTCTCGTCAATCAGATACGCATAGGAGCCGACTGCAAGCACATCAGGGTGTTGTTGCATGAAGTCGTGCTGGACTTGCAGCCTTTCGGGAACGCACACGTCATCTGCATCAAGACGTGCAACTAGCGGAGCAGTGGCAGCCTTTAGTCCTATGTTGGCCGCGGCAGCGACGCCTTGATGTTCTCCCTTTAGCAGCAGGATGCGAGGATCACGATCAATGTAGCTCTGGATGATTTCTTCTGATTGGTCAGTGGAAAGATCGTCTACGATAATCAGGCGCCAGTCGCTGAATGCCTGATCAAGCACGCTTTCTATCATCTGGCCAATGAATCGCTCACCGTTGTAGACGGTGACTAGAACGTCAATGGCAGCTTGTTGGTCTGTCGCCACGTTCACGCTTTGTTGTCGACCCAGTGTTCTTTTAGCCAAGAGCAGGGTTTGGTATGGCGTGTAAAGCCCCCGTCAAAACCTTCCACCGCTTCTTCCATCTTTGGATTGCCATGAAAGCACATGACGCGGGTTTGCGGTGGAAGCTTAGGCTCGAGCAAATAGTTCAAAGGCGGGATGCGCATGGCGTCCCTTTTGAAGCTTGCGATCCATTCACCCGGGAAGTATTCAAAGTCACCTTTGGCTTGGGTTATAGATGATGTGTATTTTTGTTCTGAGTACTTTGAGTTGCGAATTAGGTTAGCTGTATTTTTAACAAAATCATCGTATAGGTAGCCATGCAGATTTGGATCAAATCGAAAAACGGAGCCGTGCCCATCGGGTCGACCTCGTCTTGACCCCAGCCAGTCATGGCGCATACAGACTTTTCCTGGCGCAAAATCAATCAAATCGTCTAATGGTCCGGTGATGACTACGTCTAAATCAAAACCCAATATAGGGCCTTCATTAGGGATTAGCCCCGGCTTGAAGAGACTGATTTTGCCAAAGGCGCCTTTGCGCTTGCTTTCTTTTAGCGTTTTTTTAAGGATGATAGAAAAGGGCTCTTCCGCTAAGGGAAGGATTTTTACTTTATCCGTAATGCCTTCCGCATCGTCGGTCATGCAATAAAAATTAAAGGGGCGGGAGAGAAACCTCTCAACACCTGCATAAAGCCGGTTGACATAGTATGCAGGGTATTTGGTGCCCCATTTGATGCAAATGATGTTGGCTTTATTC
>Ga0181582_10004079_pt1 | contig 11826 bp, 7 predicted proteins | sample 071ome_32_FD_132438 | JGI IMG/M metagenome (GOLD analysis project Ga0181582, IMG submission 132438) | Coastal salt marsh microbial communities from the Groves Creek Marsh, Skidaway Island, Georgia - 071405AT metaG (megahit assembly) | ecosystem: Environmental > Aquatic > Marine > Intertidal zone...
ATAGGGCGATAGGGCGATAGGGCGATAGGGCGATAGGGCGATAGGGCGATAGAAAAGTCCGGAGAGGGCCGACGAGGACAGCGAGGAGGGGAGATGCAGGTGAGGGATGAGGCACCGGGAGTGTTTTCCCACGTCATCAACGAACCCCGTAGGAAAAACCTCGTACAAGGTACTCGCACTTGTTCGAATTCGAATATTTACACAGTATGATGCTCGTTGGACATATGCAACAACAACAACCTTCCGGGCGCGCGAGCTCGCGCTTTTTCGCGTTTCACGCGGCAATCCTGATGACCTCCATCTCGCTCCTTCTCGTCGTCGCTGCCCGGGCCCAGCCCACCTCGACGACCGAATACGACGTGATCGTCGTCGGTGCGGGCATGGCGGGCGTCACGGCGGCGCGCCGGCTGGCGGACCTCGGCGTGGACAACGTCCTCGTGCTCGAGGCAAGGGACCGGGTCGGGGGCCGTACCTTCTCGGTTGACACGCCCTACGCGGGGAACGTCGACCTCGGGGCCATGTGGATCCACGAGGGTCAAGCTGGAAACCCGCTCTTTGACCTGGCTGTCAACAACTCTGAGCCGTTGTCCCGTCTGCAGAACTACAATTCTGGGGCTGTGTACGACTTGAGCGGCCAGAGGCTGCCCCTTATTGAATGGGCGCGCGTGTATGCCGGGCTGGGCGCCTTCCGTCGGGGAATCACCGACTATCAGAAGGCGGCAGACGCAGACCCGAGCGTTCCGGACGTCTCCATCTGGGACATGTACCGATATTCGACGCAGGACTTTCCGGCAGAGCAGATGCCGGCCGCCAACGTCCAGCTGCACGCCAACTTCCAGGTCTTGCTCAACGGGAACGTGACCGACCTGTCGGTGCTCCGGTACGGTGACGCCAAGACGCTCCCGGCGCTGGACGTCTTTCTCTTCAACGGGTTTGATTCGCTCGTCAAGCTGCAGACTCCCGGCCTGGACATCCGCCTCGAGTCTCCCGTCGCGGAGATTGACCAGAGCGATGCCGACCAGCCGGTCGCGGTCACGCTGCAGGACGGCTCGGTGTTGACGGCCAAGTACGTGCTGTCGACGGAACCGTTGGGGTGCCTCAAGGCGTCCAACATCAACTACGTGCCGGAGCTCCCGGAGGCCAAGCGGGAGGCCATCCGGGACATGGGCTTCGGCGTGTTCGACAAGGCGATCCTCGTCTACGACGCGTCCTACTGGGCCGAGGAGGATTTCATCATGCAGACGATGGAGACCATGAGCGGCGAGTGGAAGGTGTACCTGAACTACGACGCGGTGATGGAGAAGCCCGTCCTGGTGGCGCTCAACGTGGCGGATACTGCCAAGGATCTGGAGACGAAGGACGACGCCGAGCTCCAGGCCGAGCTGCTGGCGGCGCTGCGGGTGATCTACCCGACGCTCCCCGATCCGCTGGAGTTTTATGCGACTCGCTGGTACGAAGATCCGTGGAGCCGCGGGGCGTACTCCTATTACGCGGTGGATAACCCGAAGAACATCACCCAGACGATTGGGGAGGCTGCCGGGCGGGTGTTGTTTGCCGGGGAGGCGGCGAGCGGAAAGCCGGGGACCGTGCTCGGAGCGTACCTCAGCGGGTTGGACAGGGCCGACGAGCTGTTCGAAAAACTGGGGTAGAAGTAGGTACTTGGGTAGCGACAGTAACAAGAACCTATACTACAACATCTACGTGGCGTTCATTCGAATGTAGCCTTCGGCCAGGACGAGCTCCATGGGGCCGCTGGCGATGCCACGCCTTCGGCGCTGGATGACCATGCCCTGTTCCAGCAGCAGACCGATCGCGAACCGCATCCGCTTTGATTGGAACTCTGGCTTGTTATCGTACATCTCTGAGATCTCCAGACGAGTCATGGGCGCGTCCGGGTTCTGTCTCAGCGATTTGTGGATGAGATCGGCCAGGTCGGCGACCGCGCGGCTCCCGCGCGTGTCGCGCACGGGGAGCAAGCCGGGGGCGAAGAACGCCGTGTCGCGGAGCCGCCACACCTTTTGAGGGACGGAATGATACTTCCATGATGGCTCGCTGCGGACGAAGGCCGCGCCGCTGGACGAAACGATGGCCTTGGCGGCCGTCAGCTCGGGCGCGGCGACGCCAGACCTGGCGGCCCACGCGTTGAACACCCTGGGCTCGAGCGTGCCGTACTCGGACGCACGGAGCAGTAAGAGCAGGTTGACGGCACAGCTCTGCACGCGCTCGACAGAGAGGCCAGACAGCGCCTCGGGGTCAAAGGTGCTGGCCGCGCCCCCCGACGCGGGACACCCATCGTCGGGGAGCTGCTCGCAGTCCGCGACGGCCTGCGAGAGCGCCTCGTCGATCATCGAGTCGCACGTCCACTTGCGCGACAGGAAGAAGACAGAACGCTGATTGTTGGAGGCGTGGTTCGTTGCGTTCGTTGCGTTTGTTGAGTTCGGCGTGCCGGACCACGGGGCGGCATGCGTGGTCTGATGTCCGGCGCCGCCCGTCGTCAGGCACGTCGCCCCCGTATCGCCGCCTGGCACGGCCTCGGAAAGACCGTCGCCGGCGGCGCGCGTCGTCTCCTGCGAGGTGAAATGCCCTTCCGCCGCACCCCCCGCTGCACTGCCGCCGCCGAGCGACTCTTCGCTGCGCTGCTGGTGGCGCTTGATGGCTCGCTCGGCCACGGCCACGCTCTGTTGCTCGCGCTTCCACGCGTGCCACGCCATGTGCCACTCGCGCTCTCGTTCCATCTGCTGCTCCCACGCAAACTCCTTCCCGGCAGCAAACGCCTGGATGGCCGCGCTCGCGGCAGAGCTCGACTCGTCGCCGGCATCGCCCATGCCTGCGAGCTCAAACATATCACTCTCCTGCTGCACTAGTATCTCCGACATCCGACTCTTCCTCTCGAGCCACGGAACGAATTCCTTCGGATACCACGCGCCGACAAACGCATCGTACGCGGCCGGGTCGGACGCAAACGCCTCCAGAAAGTGCTCGACGTCCATCGTGTCACGATCCCCTCCGTCTCCTCCGTCTGATCGCGTTCCAACGATCCTCGACAGCACCGCGAGGTCGATGTTCCCGGCCTCGACCTCGCCCCGATCCACCAACCACGCGATCCGTGGCGCCGTCACGGCCCCCAAATTCGCCGACAACATCCTCGGCTCGGCCGCGAGCTCCTCCACGCTACGTCCCGTGTGCTCCGTCAACCAGTCCACCTTCATCTGCATCACCAGCTTGTTCGTCTCCAAGATAGCCGGGTCGAGCTTGATCAGGTTGACGATCGACCCACGCGACAGCCCCTTTCCCGTCCAGAACGCCACGCCCGACTGCAGCGCGTTTTCGTTCGACGGCTTGAAGATGGACGGGTGCTTCGAGACGATACCTGCCAGATCGGCATCGTCCAGGCCCAGGTCGGACAGGTAGGCCAGGACGGGCAGCATGTGCCTGTCCACGTCCAGAAACAGGATGCTCGGATACGTAGACACGATGTGCCGGATGGCCTCTTGCGACAGATCCAGTAGCTGCAGACAGTCCAACACGTCTTCCGGATGAGTATACGTATGCGCATGCGCATGCGTCCCTGACCCGTGCCCCCTTTTCTTTGCCCCCGTTGTTGTTCCCCTCCCACCGTCGCCAGACCCCCCGTCTGCCTCCCGCTCGCGCTGCCGCCGCCTTCGACCCTCGCCATCGACCTCCTCGGCAGCTGCCCTAGCCACCGCCATCTTTTCCTCCCTCGTCAGCAGCACCCTCGCCTCGACCGCAGAGATGATACCGATGATCGAATTTGCCGCCCGAATATAGCTCTCCCGCAGCCGATTCTGCGGCGACGGCACCTGAGGCACGTCTGCACCGGTACCCTCGCGGCGAGAGTCCGCCAGACCGGCCTCTGCCGGCCCAAAGTCGCCGTAAAACCCGCTACCCCGCAGCGCTTCGGCCATGGCCAGTGCACGCACGCGCGACGGCGAGCCAGTCCCGTCCTTGAACTCCGCTGCTGCGACGGCTGCCGACCCCGCTTGACTCTTGAGTCTCGTCCGCTCCCGACCCACCAGGTGCGTGATGGTGTCCTCGAGAAAGGGAAGGGCGTGCGGGGACGGCACCGAGTCCCCTCCGTTCTTCCCACGCATCAAATCCGTCTTGTATTTCTCCAGCGTCCGCTTGAGCGCCGCCTTCCGCCTCGCCGAGTCCTCGGGGTTGCGGCCCGGCGCGTCTGTAAAGACATCAGTCTGCGCCGACGACGTTGCCGACGGGCCACGGCGATGGAGCAGTCCTCCGATGAACATATCGTGCTGCGTGGCCTTCTTTAGCGGCGCACCCGGGAGCGGGAGCTGTGACGACGAAGACGTGGAGGGGGGCGAGGGGGAGGAAGACGGGGAAGACGAGGACGGCGGCGAGGACGGTGGACTCGACGCAGACGGCAAGCTCGCCGAAGCGAATTCGCGTCGCGTCGGCTCCATCGTGGCCGAACCGACGTGCACATTCTCGTGGATGGTCCCCACTGCCCGCACACCGCGGTGGTCGTGGCGAAGACGGGCGCCTGAGAGCAGCCACCGGACCCCCAGGTACGACACGGATGAGCAGCGTTTTGCGGTGTTCTGCATGTCGTCGGTCGGTCGGTCGCCTTATCGCTCTATCTTCCCCGCAACAACGCGGATGAGTGGCGACACACGTATGCTATTGATGTTGCATGGAGTGATCACCTCATGAGGTCGAAAGCCAAGATCGTTTGTCGTGTTAGATGTGTGACGACCGGCAAACTGTCGTGCTCGCAAGATCCGATCCCGAACCCCCCCCCGTCTTGACCGCCGACCTTTCTGTCTCCTCTCTCTGGCGACGCCAGAGCAACCGCCGAGTCCCCCACCACGTGTCCACCGGCCTCCGACTCGCCGTCTGGTCAACGGCCGGCGAACGAGGCCGGCACCCGGCAACGGCCGGCGAACGAGGCCGGCACCCGGCAACGGCCGGCACCAGGCTCGCACCGGGAAAACCGCTCATTCCCCCGGGCCACGAACGAGACATCCGACCGCCTACCTACCGCCTACCCACCACCCAGTCTGACCACGGACCTCGCTTCGCGTCGACCCAAGAGAAGGCGCCGGCCCTGAAAGAAGAACCCGCCGGGGTGCAAATTGAAACAACTCGTTTTTGACACAGCGATGCACTTGAGTTTCAAGACGGTGGGGGGCAAGGAGTTCTTCCTGGAGGCGGCGCCCGAAGCGTCCGTACGTGTCTTGGCCGGACTCCAGACGCACATGAACGACGGACGAATTCGAATTCGACTCCCACCCGCCACCTCACGCACACCGCTTCCTCCACACCTCCTCCTCCACGCAGGTCGGTTCCGTCAAAGCCCAGATCGAGTCGGAACGCGCAGACATGGTCTTTTCTCGCCTTCAGCCGATGATTCCGGGCTGTCTGAACATCATCTACAAGGGCAAAATCCTGAAGGACGAGGAGACGCTGGCCGCGTGCGGGGTGGCCGACGGGACCTTCATGGTGCCGATGATCGACTCCAACAGGTACAAGAAGGCGAAGGCGGCGCAGGAGGGTGCGGCCGCTGCGGCAAACCCGGAGGTGACGCCGGTCGGCGGTGTCGCCTTGGCCAAGACACCCGCGGCGCCAGAGAAGAAGGACGGGGCGGAGGAGGACAAGAACGAGGATAAGAACGAGGATAAGAACAAGGACAAGATCGAGGGCGAGGCGGACGAGAAATCGACAGACGGCGCGTTGGCCGACGCGGGGGGCGCGTCGGAGCTGGCAACCGGGGACTCGTTGAACAAGCGGATCGAGCAGATTATGGAGATGGGTTTTCCGAGAGAGGAGGTCGAGCGGGCACTGCGGGCGGCGTTCAACAACCCGGACAGGGCAGTGGAGTACTTGATGACTGGTATACCCGAGGGGCTGGGAATTGGCGGTGGCGGCGCGGCGCCCGCGCCGGCCACCCAGGCGGGAACACAAGACCCAGCTGCAGACACAGACCAGCCCTTCAACATGTTCGGCGGTGGCGGTGGTGGTGGCGGTGGCGGCACCGCGAACACCGGTGCCGGCGGGGCCCTGGCCTCGCTCCGGTCCAACCCCCAGTTCCAGACCCTCCGCGCCCTGGTCCAGCAGAACCCGCAGCTGCTCCACCCCATGCTTGCCGAGCTGGGCCGCGCCAACCCCGATCTCCTGACGACCATCAACGCCAACCAGGACGAGTTCCTTGCGATGATCAACGAACCGTTGGGTCCCGGCGAGCAGCAGATGGCGGAGATGATGCGGGCGATGGCGGGAGGGGAGATGGGGGATATGATGGGGGGTATGGGCGGCGAAGAAGGTCCAGGGCAGCAGGTCATGCAGATCGAACTGACCGAAGAGGAAGGGGCGGCCATCGACCGGCTGTGCGAGCTCGGGTTCCCGAAGGAGGCGTGCGTCGAAGCCTTCTTGATCTGCGACAAGAACGAAGAGGCTGCGGCAAATTTCTTGTTTTCCAACACGGATATGTAAGCTTATCATTCGCACTTCATTCTCCCCCTACCGAACGTCGGGTTTGCAAGCGGCGATGACGAAGTTTCTCTTGTTCGCGTACGGGGCGATGATGTGTCCGTCGGTGGTGGCGAAGCGAGGCGTGACGCCGGCAAGAGAACCCTTTCCAGCGCGCTTGCGCTCGGACGACCTCGCCCTGTCGTTCTCGCACCGCGCGGCGTATGCGACGCTGACGAGCCGGGGCGACGACGCCAGCGGGTTGTGCCGGCGGCGGCCGTTTGGCGTGGTCATTGAACTCGATGCGAGTGACTTTGCCAGGGTCGCCGAGCGAGAAGTGGGCTATCGGATAGCAGAGGTGGTCGTCGAGCGGCTGGGAGTTGACAGCGACCACGGTGCGCGATGTGTGTCCGTTGAAGCCCTAGCTTTCGTGTCCACCTGGGGAATGGAGCTGATCGACGGGCCACTGCCGCCGACGGCGAGGTACCGCGGGCTGATCCTCGACGGACTTGAGCGGTACGGCATCCGTGCGTACGAGGCAGAGGGTGGGGCGGCGTACGTTGAATGGGTGCGGTCGCTGCCCACCGTTGAAGACTGTGACATCGCCCGCGATCCGGCGTACTCGAAGACGGGCGTGGAGCTGGCGACGCGCGTGGGGTTCGGGGTAGCAACTTTGGCCGCGGCGGCCGTGGCTGGCTCGATACGCTGATCCGGTTTGCGTCTGTGTTCTTTGTTTGCTCGAGCCGCCGGCGTGCTGTTCAGAGCTCAAAAGGATTCCAAGCGGTATCGAGGGGTCATTCGCCTTGTCCGCGCCCGGAATGCACACGGTCTACCTCGCCACTGACGCGCATTGGCGAAAACGTTGGGTTCATCCGTCCAAGGCGAGGTGGTCTGTGACGAGGCCGTTTTCAGAGTCAGCCAGAGATGGCTTCTCCTCGTTCCTCCCTGCTCCTGCTCCCCCTTCGATCGCACTTCAGATCATTTATTCGTAGACAATTTAGCACAATGGGAAGCATTCTGGGTATGGGGTACGTGAATCCACGCGCAGTTTCTGTGAATCCAATCTCTGTGCATTTTTGCGGCCCTCTCCCGGCTCTCCCGTCGCGGTGTGGCCCTTGCCGCCACCCGAATCGCGTAGACATCGTACCCATCTGCCCGTGCACGCGCGGACGGGCCGACCGACCGACCCGCCGTCGGAGTCCAAGTCGACCGGACGGGATCACCGCTCTTCGCCTGGTTCTCACGTTCTGGTCGATCGCCAACGCCCGATGACCCAACGCACCAGGAACCCCCTCCTCGATATCAGCGCCGTCGTGGACCAAGCCCTGCTCGACAAGTACGGCCTGAAGCTCGGTGACCAGATTCTCGCCGAGGACAAGCACCAGCCGCTCTACCCCGAGCTGGAGAAGGACTACAAGGTCGAGTACATTGCCGGCGGGGCCACCCAGAACACGATCCGTGTCGCGCAGTGGATGCTGCCGCAGGCGCCCAAGTCCACGACCTACTTTGGATGCGTCGGGAAGGACCACCACGCGGAGCTGCTGCGCGAGGTGGCTTCCAAGGACGGCGTGGATGCCAGGTATTTCGTCGACGAGTCGACGCCGACGGGCACGTGCGCGGCCTGCATCATGGGCGGGGAGCGGAGCCTCGTGGCCAACCTGGCCGCGGCGAACAACTATAAGATCGAGCATCTGAAGGAGGCGGCCAACTGGTCTGCGGTTGAGGCGGCCAAGGTAATTTACTCGGCCGGGTTTTTCATCACCGTGTCACCCGACTCGATGATGGAGGTGGCCAAGCACGCCGCGAAGAGCGGCCAGTACTACTGTCTGAACATCTCGGCGCCGTTCCTCTGCGAGGTGCCGCCCTTCAAGAAGACCATCATGGAGCTGATGCCGTACGTGGACTTTTTCTTCGGCAACGAGAACGAGGCGAGGGCGTTTGCCAAGAGCGAGGGGTGGGAGACCGAGGACGTCGGAGAGATTGCGCTGCGCGTGAGCAAGATGCCGAAGGAGAACGGGAGCAGGGGGAGGGTGGTGGTGTTCACCCAGGGCAAGGACCCGACCATGGTGGCCACAAACGGGACGGTCAAGGGATACCCGGTGACGCTCGTCCCGGCCGACAAGCTCGTTGATACCAACGGTGCTGGAGACGCGTTCGTGGGCGGGTTCTTGAGCCAGCTGGCGCAGGAGAAGGATTTGGACGAGTGCGTGCGGGCCGGAAACTACGCCGGCGGGGTGATCATCCAGAGCAGCGGGACGCAGCTGCCCGAGCAATGCGAGTACAAGTAGCGATACAATTTAATGTGATATACCGGTAATCTACCGGCTTTCTCGGCCACAGCCGACCCACACGCCGACCCACCACCACCCAGTGGCGCCACCCCCCCCCTTGTGCAACACCGTGTGGAACACCCGCACGCTCCGATCGTTCCTGACCGCCACCGCCTGCTTCTGGCTGCACGACACGCACTGCGGGTAGTACCGCTGCACCGTCCCGACGAGCGCGTCCGGCCGGACGCCCGCCGCCAGCATCGCCCGCCGCACGGCCCCCACCCGCGTGACGCGCTCCATCAACTGCGTGGCAAACGCCTCGGCCTTCTGCACCACGTGCTTGTTGGGCGGCATATGGTCCCCGACCACCGCGCCCCGCGTTCTCCCACAGTGATGACAGCCGTCCCGCCGGAACATCCGAATCAGCTCTCGCCGCTTCTCGTCCGTCGCATACTGCATTCCCGCCGCCGGAATGGACTGATTCGCAAGGGCACCGGGCTTGATCAGGTCAGACGGCATGACTGACCGGAACGAACCACCCGTGAGCTTGAACGCCACCGTCCCCAGGACGACGTCCAGCAGAAACTGCCGCGTGTCGATCCGTTCCGTACCCTTTGTATACCGCCGCTCGACGACCTTGGCGAGCGACCCGCCGTACACACGCGCCCGATCCACCGTCGACGCCACCGTCGACGCCACCGTCGCCTCCAGCACGTTCTTCTTCCTGCCACCCCGTCGCTTCTCACTCGTCCATCCGCCCCGCCGCCGCACGTCCTCCATCACCATTCCGCACACCGTCGCCGCCTCCCCGGCCGCCACACTCGCCGCGCCGACCCCCGCCACGCCCCCCAAGGTCCCGATGCCCAGCGGCGACGCGCAGCTCACCCGGAGCAACGACCCCACCCCTTGCGCGAGCCCGAGCGTCGCGGCATACGCGACGAATGACGCCGCAGACTGCGCGATGAACGGCGCCACCTGCGATATCAGCGGGCTATGCTGCCTGCGACGGATCAAGTCGTCGGATCAAGTGCGTGTCAGAAGTGCGTGCGTGCGTGCGAGAAGGAAGGAACCCAGAGCCAACCACCGACACGACGATATCTCGGCGATTCGTACGTACCGGACATGGCTCTTGATGGACGCAGACGTTGACCTGGTACGACAGAGATCGGCGTGGCGGGCGTGAGGACCGTGACGTGCGGACAGGCGAGAGAACGGGCGCGATCAGAATGCGTTTTCGGTTGCCATCTCGTTCGGCTTCGAAGCCGCGTTTCTCTCGTTCGTTCGCCTGGACGTACTCTGCAGTCGACTGCACCTCTCTTAATGCCGACTTGAGCGACGGCGAGGGTGCCATCGAGTCGATAGATACGAATTTGTCTGCGAGTTAGAGGTCGGGCAGGGGCCTGGAGAGGTGGCGCGCGGGGCGGACCCAGTGCGATACTGGGACCCAGTGTGCCCTCGTACTACGCTCGAACTACACAGGGGGGACACGCGGAGGGGGGGTCAAGGACATGCTTTGGTGCTGCGGATGGTGTGGTGCCGGCGGGCGCTCCCACCACGCGGAGGGGGGGTCTGGGCGACCCACTGCGCGAGCCAATGGCGCTGCGGCACGTGAACGAGAAAGTGAACGAGGACGTGAACGAGGACGAGGACGAGAACGAGGACAAGAACGAGGACGAGGACGAGGAGGAAACCACCACCGTCTACGAACGACGCCTGCCATCTCGACGAACGAGAACTCCCCTCCTCCTCCGACGTGTTCCTTCGTTTCGTCAGAAAACTGAATATAGTCCCGGAGCACACCGGGTCACATCACACGCCACAGCATACGTCAGTCGCGATGGACATGGCCACGGATCGCTTCGAGTTGGTGCGTGAGTTTCACCCGAATTCTTCGCTCGTCACGTCATCTCGCGCTCCCGACGCCTCATGGCTCACTGTCGCTCCCCAACCCACGTCGTGTCAGATACGAGATATCGGCTCGGGGAACTTCGGACAGGCGAAACTCATGCGGTGCAAACGGACGGGCGAGGAAGTCGCGATCAAGTTCATCGAGCGGGGGGACAAGATCGATAAAAACGTGGAGCGGGAGATCATCAACCACCGGCAACTGTCCGGGCATCCGAACATCGTGCGGTTCATCGAGGTGTTTGTGACGTCGACGCACCTGGGTATCTCTATGGAGTTTGCGTCGGGGGGCGAGCTGTTCGATCGCATCGTCAAGGCGGGTCGGTTCTCGGAGGACGAGGCGCGGTATTTTTTTCAACAGCTGATCAGCGGGGTGGAGTGGTGTCACCGGGAGGGCGTGTGTCATCGGGACTTGAAACTAGAAAACACGCTGCTGGACGGGCGTCCGGCGCCGCGGTTAAAGATCTGCGACTTTGGGTACAGCAAGTCGGCGATATTCGACTCGCAGCCGAAATCCACGGTGGGCACGCCGGCGTATATCGCGCCAGAGGTGCTCTCGCGGAAGCAGTACACGGGGGAGATTGCGGACGTGTGGAGCTGCGGAGTGACGCTGTATGTGATGCTGGTGGGGGCGTATCCGTTCGAGGACGCCAAGGACCCGCGGAACTTCCGCAAGACGATCCAGAAGATTATGAGCGTGGATTATGCTTTTCCGAAAAACCTGCCGCTGAGTCGGGAATGCTTTGACCTGATGGGCCGGATATTCGTGGCCAATCCGAGCCAGCGCATCACGCTGGCGGACATCAAGAGGCACCCGTGGTTCATGAAGAACTTGCCGCCGGAGCTGTCCGAGAAGGATATCAACGGGATCGTGGAGCAGCGGCAGAAGAGCATGCAGCCGGTGGAGGAGATCAAGCGGTTGATCGGGGAGGCGAGGCAGCGGGCAGACGGGGGGATGATGGGGATGCTCGGGCGGTCGGGCGGCGGGGAGTTCAACGAGGACGAGTATATGGATGGCGTGGAGGCTGATTTGAGTCTCGATGACGAGCTGAGTTAATGGGAATGTAAGGGTTCGGTTTTGGGTGATTCACCATGCCCAGATGGACTTGGGGAAGCACTCGGACTGCCAGCGGTCGCCAAAGGCCAGGACGAGCTTGTTGGCGCGCTCCTGGGTGTAGTAGGTGGAGGTGGTGTCCATGTTGGC
>Ga0181582_10004080_pt1 | contig 11824 bp, 10 predicted proteins | sample 071ome_32_FD_132438 | JGI IMG/M metagenome (GOLD analysis project Ga0181582, IMG submission 132438) | Coastal salt marsh microbial communities from the Groves Creek Marsh, Skidaway Island, Georgia - 071405AT metaG (megahit assembly) | ecosystem: Environmental > Aquatic > Marine > Intertidal...
CCCCTACCCGCCGGCCCCACCCTGGCGCTTCCTCCGCCCCCGGCCCCGGATCTCCCTCTCGGCCTCGTCGTCCGACTGCTCCTGCTGCTCGGCGGGGAGCTCCTCGTCGTCCTTCCCGGACGCGTCGTACCCCTTGCTGTACAGGCTCTCCGGGACGAGGAACCGCGCCGTCCGCCGCACGGTGGAGACGGCCGCCCCGGCCGCCGGCGCGGGCGGCGCCCCCCCGTCCCCGCCGGGCAGGGCCCGGAACGCGTACACCGGCGCCCCCACCTGCCCGAAGACCTCCTCCACCCGCCCGATCGCCGCGCGCTGCTCCGTCAGCACCATCACGCTGCCCTCCCCGAGCGGCGGCGCCCCCCCGTCCGCCTGGACGACCACCATTCCCTCGACCACCCCCAGGGCCGCGCCCACGGGGACGAGCTCGTCGTCGGGGAGGAGGCGCTCGGCGTCGGCGAGGGGCTCGGGGGGGGGGAGCTCGGCGACCTCGTTGCGCGTGCGGGGGGGACCGGCGCCGTCGCCGTCGTCGTCCGAGCCGTACGGGTTCTCGACGGCGGCCCAGAAGCGCTCGCCGGGGGCGCAGTCGCCGTCGGCGTCCGTCTCGGACGACGGGGCGCCGGACGACTCGTCCGAGCTGGGGGGGTCGCTGTCGGTCTCCGCCTCGGGCCCCTCCTCCGGCCCGCCGGCCCCGCCCGCCGCGGGGGGGGCCTCGGCCGCCGCGCCTGCCCCGCCGCCGTCCTCGTCCGAGGACTGGCCAGACGTGTCGGAGGACGAGTCGTCCCGGCCCCCGCCGGCGGGGGGGGCAGCGCCGGCGGCGGTGCCGGCCGTCGAGCCCCCTTGTTCGTCCTGCGTGAATGTGCGGGGGGGGCGCGGGGGGCTGGTCGCCGCCGCAGCACGGGGGGCGCGAGGAAAGCCGACCTCTCCCCCCGGCGCTGTAGGGCGCGGGCCCCACGCGGCGGGGCCGTCTCGGGGATTTATACGAGGCCCGCGGCGAACTTCGTGCCGTAGGAACGGGACACGACCCGAGACGGCGTGGCGGGCGATCCCCGGGCGCCCGCATGCGCCCGCGGGGGGGCCGTCACCTCTCCTGCCCCCTGGCCCCCCCTCCCCTCCAGCGCTTCGAGGGCCGCCAGGGTCTCCATGGCGGCAATCCTGGCAATCTCGATGTCGGAAACAGGCGCGTCTCCAGAGGAGGGGGGCGCGGGGCCCCCGGTGCCTGGGGAGGACATCGCAACGGCCTGCGTGGAGTAACGGTCTTCTACTGCACGGACGGCGGGGGGGGCTCTGAACACGCTATCGCGAGGACTGCGAGGAAATCCAGTACGAGAAGGGCGATCTCTCCCTTCGGACTCCCCGCGGTGCAGCGCGGCGCAGGGGGGTAAACACGGCTGCTCTGACGCTGCAAGGCAGGTGTGACGTTGCAGCCCCGTTGTCGCTGCTCGGGGAGAAGGGGAGTGCCCCGCACCCCCCCCGGCGCAGATGGAACACGACGAGAGGGTCGCGCTCACGAGAGAGAGAGGCGTCTTCCGGCGGAGGTGAGCGAGATCTCACCCCCGCTGATGCCCCGTCAAAGGGAGCCCTCCCCTCGCCCGTATCGGGCCGCGGCCCGGGCTCTCCCCCCCGGGCGACGCCTCCATTCCGCGCTTCGACCCGGAGTCACCGTGTCCCTGCCGTCTCGCGACCGGGAAGACCCCGCCCCGCACGCAGATTCACGGGGACAGGCGGAGACCATGAGCAACTTCAGCGACTTCTACTCGGGGCTGCCACCGGTGACCCGGGCGATGCTGACGATGTGGCTCGTCTTCGCCGTGGGGCTGCAGTTCTTCGGCAGCTGGGGGATCGGACGGGTGAGGCCCGGGGACCCGCCGCCGCGCGCCCGCCCCCGCCCCGGCCCGGGCCCTGGCCCGCCCCCCCGCAAACCGACCCCGCGCCGTCCCTCCCCCCCCCCGCAGCTGCTCGGGTGGAGCGTGCTCGTCCCGCCGGGGGTCAGGTCCGCCGCGGCGCCCGTGCTCGTCCCCGTCTTCGAAATGCAGTTCTGGCGCCTGTTCACCAACTTCTTCTTCGCGGGGACGTTCCAGCCGCAGCCCTTCTCCTTCATCTTCAAGTGTGTGTTCCTCTACCGCTACTCGAAGCCCATCGAGGGGGACGTGTACCGGGGCCGGTACGCCGACTACCTCACCATGCTCCTCATCACCATGGGCGGCGGGCTCCTGCTCCTCGTGCCCTTCCCCTGGATGTACACCGCGATCTACGGCTCGGACCTCTTCCTCAGCTGCATGGTGTACCTGTGGGCGCGCAACTTCCCGGACGCCAACGTCAACGTGTTCGGGTTCTTCCAGGTGGAGGCCTTCTACCTCCCCTTCGTCATGCTCGCGCTGACGACCGTCATGTCGGGGGCCATCCCCTGGGCCGACATCGCCGGCACTGCCATGGCCCACCTGTACTGGTTCCTCACCGCCCTGTACCCCGCCCGCACGGGCACCTACCTCGTCGGCACCCCGCGCTTCATGCGCGTCGTGGCCTCGTGGATGGGGGAGGAGGCGCCCGTGGGGCCCCAGGGGTACCGCGCCTTCGGCGGCCGGGGTAACCGCGTGGACTGAGGGGGGCGCGGCAGGTTCAAAGCGGAGGGACGGCCCCGGCTGCCCCGCCCCCGGAGAGCCGCACCTCACACCCCTCCCGGCCTCGTTCGCCCCCCGGGCGCAGCGTCCGGCCCCGTTCACTGGCCCCCCCACGCCCCCCTCGCCCTGGCAGGTTCAAGGGGCACGGGGACGGCTCCGCCCGGGGCACCCGGCGTCGTCCGCCGTGCCTTGCGTCACTCGTCACGGCATCGCACCCCCTCCACTCCCCGGACCTCGCGCGCCCCCGCGGCCCGGCGCCGGGACCGGGGCGGGCGGCGTTCCCCACGTCAGACGAGCCGAAAAGCGGCGGCGTCGACCCGCCGGCCCTCCACCACGCACTCGAGGAGCCACTTGTAGCCGACGACCTCAACGCCGCTCTCTCGCATGCGCTTGGCCGCCGACAGCTCCCGCGCGCCGAGGTTGCCTGGGTCGCAGAGGACCACGACGTCCGGGCTGCCCCCGGAGGGCGGGCGGGCGGTCACGGCGCCCCCCGCCCCGGCGACGAGGGCCCCGACGTTCCGGTGCATGACGGCGCCGGTGGAGAACTTGCCCAGGACGTGCACTGAGACCCCCCCCAGCACCTCGGGGGCCCGGCCGCCGCGGGCGCGGGTGGCCGCGCCGACGGCGCCGTCGCTGTCGGCCGGGACCAGGAAGGGCACCTCGTCCGGCGGCCCCCCCCCCGCGGCCCGGGCCTCCCGGCCCGCCCGGATCCACTCGGTGCCGACCACGGCCGCCCCGGCCTGCAGGCCGAGGACCAGCTTGGCGGTGCGGCGGGCCACGCCCCCCTGCGTCCCACACACGACGTGTGTGACGCCGTCCTGCCACTCGGGGACCACCTTGAAACCTGCGGCCCTGCCCAGCGCTTCCAGCTCCCGCTTCTCCCTGGCCCCGAGACCCGAGTGGGTGACGAGCCAGCGGCGGGCCCCGGCCCACGTCGCCGCGTCCTCGGCGCCGCCCTTCTTACCGCCGCGGGCCTTCTTCCCCCCGGCCGCGGGGCTACCCCCGTCCTTCTCCCGGCCCGCCTGGCTCGCCGCCGCCTTCCTCCCCTTCCCAGCGCCCTTCCCCGCCCCCTGGGCGCCCTCCGAGGCCGTCCCGCCCGTCGCGTCGCCGGCACCGCCGTGCCCGGCGAGGTCCACCAGGGCGTCGATGGCGCCGTCCGTCCCGAAGGCGATCGTACTCCGGCGACGTCCCTGCGACTCCGCCACGATCGGCGCGGGGTTTGCCTTCCCCTGGCGGGCGGGGGGGCTGTCGGCCCGTGCCTCGGCCGGCGCGGCGCCGGCGCGGTTGCGGCCCACGAGGCCCGTGTGGGCAGGGGCGGCCCTGGCCCTCTTCCCGGCGCTCTGAGGGTCCTCGGCGCCCCCCTCGGCGCGGTCCCGCTTCGCCCCGGCGCCGGCGGGCGTGTGGCGCTGCGCGGCGATCACCTCCCGCGGGGCCGTGCTGGCCCCACGGGGGGCGCTGCACATGCCGCACTTTTTCTTGGCGGGCTCGTTCTCGAAGGTGCAGGCACCGCAGGTCCACGTCACGCGGCGGGCGGACCCACGGCGGCCGGGAGTGGGCGAGGTGGACTCTGCCTGGGGCTGGGCGACGGGGGTGGCGGACGGGGTCTCGACGGGAGCCGCTGCGGGCGTGGCCTTGGCGGCCAGAGAGGCACGCTGCCCGCGGGAGCCAGCGGGGGGCGCCGGGCTGGCCCTCTTGCGGGGCCCGCCGGGGCGCCTGCCGCTGTCCCTGGCGGCGCCCCTTTGCTCCTTCTCCCTCTGGGCGAAGTAGGCGGCCGGGTCGACCGAGTCGGGGCCGATGTCGCTGGCGGGGGTCGCCTGAGCGGTCGCTCGGGCGGGGGTCGCGTGGGGGCCATCGTTGGTGTCACAACCGGGGGTGCACTCGACGACGCCTCCCGGGGAGACGGGGGGGGGGGCGGCGTTGGCCGCGGCGAGGGCCGGGGCCTTCGCGGGGGCGCCGGGGCCGGTGAGGGAGCCGGAGGCGCCGCCAGGGGCGCTGGATGCGGGCTCGACGTTCTCCTTATCGCTGGCCTTCTCCCGCACGGCGGCCTTGATGAGGTGCAAGGACCCCTGGCGGCGGGCTGGGGAAGGCACCGGCTCCTGGGAGCAGAGGTTCGAGTGCCCGAGGAGGGCCTCGAGGTCCCTGAAGATGTCCCCGACGACCTGGAGCTTCTCGTCCACGAGCCTGAACTCGTGATGCCTGTGAGATAGTATAAAGCACGTTGTTCAGGCCGAATACGGAGCTTTATCTGGGAATAAGACCGTGGGAGAGGAGGAAGCGCTGGCGGAGAGTTGCTCCCCAAGACTGGACGAGGCAACAGCGGCGCTCCCCACTCTTCTGGGCGAGTTGTCGGGATTTTCGGGTGCTTCACTCACTTAATGGGCTTCTTGCACTCGGGACACGTCTTAGTATGCTGAAATGACTCCTTGATGCAGTCCCTGCGGGCCCAGCATGGGCGCAGCATGGGTTCTGCCGGGAAAGAGGGAGCGCCCGAGGCGCCTCTCCCGTGGCCTCCCCGAGCGCAACGCCCCGGGAGCGGCCAGAAATTATGATGAAGGGTGCGATATGCGCTTACTTGCAGAAGTAGTGGCAGCACTCGAGCTTGACGATAGCCGACTCCTTCCCGAACACGCTGCGGCAGATGGAGCAAGTGAGCTCGCGGCCCATGTTTTCAAGGGCAGCGAAGGCAGTGTCGGGGATGCCGAATGGATTCAAGGCGCTGTCCGCGCCCACGATGGGGTCCATGGTGGGGCCGTCCATCGCCGTGCTGCCTGCAGCGAGGGGTGGCCAGGGTGGGCGTTCCAACTGTGGGAGAGCAGCCGGGACGAGCGTCCTCGCGGGTGCCGAAGGTGTCGCGACTCGGACGAATGTTGACGCGGGGGCGCACAGGGTGACACACTCGAGCCCCCAGCCGCGCTGTGGTCTTGCGAGCGCGGTCCGCCTCAGTCGGGGCGCGGTGGTCGGGGGGAGGGTGTCTGGCGACCACGTCCTCGCGTCAGGCCCCGGCACCACGCCCGGGGTCCCGGCCCAGGGTCACCGACTGAAGCGCATCCATTTCAAGCGCACATCACGCGTGCAGGTTCTCGAGCCACGGGAGCATCTCGGCGTGCACGAGGTCGGGCCGGTCGTCGTGGGGGCAGTGCCCAACGGACGGGAGCGTCACGAAGGTGACGTCATCCCTCTCCTCGGGGAGGCCCTTGAAGTACTGCCCGATGGGTCCGTCCATGGGTGTGAAGGGATCCTTGTCGCCCCACAGGAAGAGGATGGGCACGTCGACCTTCCCCTCCCTCACGAGCTTGTCCGGCCGCGGCCCTGGCGGCCCCGTCAGGATCGACACGAACGTCTCCAGTGCGCCCTTGTCCTCGCTGGGGAGGTAGATGAGCTCCACGAGGTCGTCGTCCACGTTTGCCTGGTTATCGTACACCTGGCTGAGCACCTGGCGGATGTTGTCCCGCGAACGGAACCCGTTGAAGAGCGACTGGGAGACGGCCGGGATCTTGAGCAGGGCGTCGATGAGGGAGAAGAGCGGCAGCGCCAGAATCACCCGCCAGTCCTCGCTGACCCCCTTGTTGTTCATGGCGCCCGCGGTGTTCAGCAGCACCAGGCCGCGTACGGGGACCCCCCGCTCCTTGGCGCCCGCGGCCGCCAGGATGCACGTCAAGGACCCGATCGAGTTGCCAACCAACGTAACTGGCTCGTTGACGAACTCCAGGCAAAAGTCGAGCACCAGGTCTCGCCACTCCTCCGTCTTGAACTCGAAGCCCATGTCGCCCGGCTTGTCGCTCTCCCCGAAGCCCAGGAGGTCGATGGCGTACACCTTGTAGCCCTCGGCCACCAGTGCGGGGACCGTCTTGCGCCAGTGCCGGGCGTTGGCCCCGAACCCGTGCACGAGCAGCACAGGCTTCCCGCACCCGGCCGTGTGGTAGTTGATCCGGTGGCCCTTCCACTCCCACCCGTGCCGCGCGTACGGGAACCACTTCGCGGCCTCCTGGCTCTGCAGCGCCGGTGCCGGGGATGCGCTGGGGGGGGTCGACACGGAGGTGGACGCGGCGCCCTCCTCGGACGGGTTGGTGCCGCCGGCACGGCACGACACCAGCCGGGCTGCGGCCGGGGAGGGGACTCGATCGACTTCGTGATCTAGTTGACAGGGAGGGGGGGGCACGAAGGCCTTGGCTGTCGGTGGGTCGGGGCGGGGGCCCGGGGAAGCAAATCGCCTTCCCGGCGAGGCGTCGTAGAAGCGAGCGCCGCAGACACCAGCGAACGAAGCGAATTCGCCATCAAGCGTCCTGATTCGGTCCGCTCGAGCTGCGAGATCACGCTCGGTGGGGCGGATGGCGCACCTGGGGCTGAGTGGAGGGCGCCGGCCCTCCCCCTCGCAGTGGACGTCCCACGGAGCGGGGTGCTCGCTTGCGTCGCCAATGGAGTCGCCATGGTGTTCATCTCTCCCCGGGCGTTCTCCGACTGCCCGCGCGTGTCTGCAGTACGCGGCAAAGAGGTGTCCGGCTCGCTGGTGACCAGTCCCGGTGTGACACGTGCACCTTCCGGGCCGGAGGTCAGGGTCCGCCAGGCCGGGCGTTCGCTAGCCATCGCCTAATGCCCTCCCCCCCCTCATGTCACCGAGGAGTGCTTCCACTATCCCCACGTCACGGCACCGCTCGCACGCCATCACTCCCGAGCCTGCGCCCCCACAGCCTCTCAAATCGCACCTCTTTCCTAGCACGTCGGATCCTCCGGTCCTCCCCGTTGAAAACATGCCTCGTGGTTCTCAGGCCAAGCAGATCAAGAAGGCGAGTGGCGCACCTGTCGACCGTTGACGCCGCGCCGGGCGGCGCCGAAAGCGTGGGGAAAACGTGGTCCCTCCGCGTCGCTGTCTTCCACCGTTTGTGGACGATTCTGGGCTTCTAGTGGCTCCACTAGGAGGATAACGTGATATTTGACCCGGAACAACATCGACGAGTCCATTATCACCGCAATATAGCGGCATCGGGCTTGCAACGATGGTGCGCCCCCCGGGACCCTCCCGGCGTCACCCCGCACTCGAGCCGATCGCGATGCGCCTCCCCTGCCACGCAGCACGCGAAGGCATCCGGCGTGACTTCGACCTCGGCGTTCCCGTCCTGGGAGGAGATCAAGGCCACGTGAGACTCCCTCCCCCCTCACCCCCGCGGGGCCGGCGGCCGGGGAGGTGCAGCTCACCCCCCCCTCCCACGCCCTCACACCCCGCAGCTACCTCGGCCCCTACGTGGTGATCCCGTCCCTCGTCGCCTTCGCGGGCTCCATCGGCATCCTCACGTACCAGGGCAAGATCGCCCCCCAGTACACGGTCTGGGCCGTCCTCGTGCTCACCCTCGTCATCCGCTTCGTCTACATCAACTGAACCGCATGTCCGGGCCGGCAGCCTCCGCCGCCGCCCCGTCCCTGAAGCTCTTCGTCCTCCGGTCCTCCGCCGTGGCCCTGTACCGGGACTTCCTCCGCTTGTGCCGTCAGGCCCCGCCCGAGAGCCGCCCGCAGCTGGTCGCCCACGTGCGCGGGGAGTTCCGGTCGGCGGCGCCGCGGGACGAGCACGACCTCAAGCACCTGATCCGGCAGGGGAGGGACCAGCTCAAGCAGCTCCACGACACGCTCTCCCTGAGCAAGTGAGCGGCCCCGCGCAGCGACGCGCGCCATGCCCCTCGGGAGGGCGCCCGCCCTCGCGACGGGGTCGCCGCCGGCCCCAGGGGACGGCGGCATCCACGGCCACGACGACCGGCTGTCGGACCGCCTGCTGTTCGACATCCTCACCGCCGTCCTCCTGCTGATCTGCGGCGTCGGCGGCGCCTACACGGCCCTCTTCATGTCGCGCCGCGCGGGCGCCGACGGCGCCAGGGCGGCCCTGCTATTCCAGCTGGGCAACTGCCTGTCCGGGGGGGTGATGCTCGGTGCCGGGTTCTGCCACCTGCTGGGGGAGGCGAGCCAGGAGCTCAGCGCCGTGTACAGCTACCCGGTGGCCCCGCTCATGGCGGCCCTGGGGTACCTCGTGACGCTGATGGCCGACCGGGTCGTCGCCGCGTACGACGGGGCGTCGGGGGCACCGGGGGGCGGGCTGCACGACCACGGGGGCGGGGGGGTGCACAGCTGCAGCGACGCGGGGGTGATCTCGCAGGTGTTTGGGTCCCCCGGGGGCGGCGCGGCCGGGCCGTCGTGCGGCGCGGGGCACGACCGGCCCGCGCACCCCGCCCGCGGGGGCGAGGCCCCGGGCGCGGCCGCCGCCGGCTCGGGTCTGGTGGAGATGGCGGTGGCGGCCGCGACGCACGCGGGGTCGGCCATGGAGCGGGCGGGGGCGCTGCACCGGTCCAGCCTGACGCAGGGGTCCCTGGAGGGCCCGGAGGGGCCGGGGGCCCCCTGGGCCCTGGCGCGTGGGTCGGAGAGCGGGGAGGAGGCGGGGCTCCTCACCGGGCCGGGCGGGGAGGGGGCCGGGGGGGAGGGCCCGGCGCCCGCGCGGCCCCCCGGGCGGCGCAGCGCGAGCTTCACGAGCGCGTTGATCCTGGCCATCGCGCTGAGCATCCACAGCGTCCTCGAGGGCGCGGCCATGGGCGCCCAGAAGCGGCTCGAGTCGTCCTTCGACGTCTTTGTGGCCATTCTGGCGCACAAGGGGCTGGCCAGCTACGCGCTGGGGTCGAGCCTGCTCGAGTCCAACATGCGCGTGGGGCGCTTCAACGCCGTCGTGTGGTTCTTCGCGTCCGCCACCCCCGCCGGCATCTTCCTCGGGTTCGCCATCAGCGCCGTCAGCGGGGGCCTGCTCAGCGCTATCGCCACGGCGCTCGCCAGCGGGACCTTCATGTACGTGGCCATGATGGAGGTGATCCCGCGGGAGCTCAGCAAGCCGCACGACCGGCACGGGTGGCTCAAGGTCCTCCTGCTCCTTGCCGGGTTCGCCATCATGGCCTTCGTCGCGATCTGGGTCTAGCCTGTTGAAGGGTGGCTTGGGACCGGCGCTCCCCTTCTGCGCCCCCGCCAGACCCGCGGGTCGGGCGGGCACCCGGGGCCCCGCCCGGGTCCCGCCGCTCGGCCGCCGGTCCTCTCGTCGGCCCCGCCGCCCCGGGCCGGTCCAGTCCGTCGCCCGCCCCTGCCCTGCCAGGACCCCCGGCCCGTGCCCCGCCACAGCCCGCTTCCCTGCCCCCCAGCGCCTCGCTCGAACGCGGCGCTGCACCCGCTCCCGAAGCGCAGTCGGCGAGCGTCGCACCGGCGATGGGATCGGCGTGTCTTTCCTCTGGCGCACCGGCGTGCCACTCCCGGCATCGGCCGGGCCGCCGGGGCTCGGAAGTCCGCCCAAGGGCGGGGCTGGGGGACCTCTTTACCTTCGGGACGAAAGCGCCCGTCAAGAAGAACAAGACGATCGGGGAGCTCAAGAATGTCTCGGAGATGGGGATGGGCACTTGGGCTTGGGGCAACCAGTTCCTCTGGGGGTACGACGTGAGCGCCCGACACGGATATCGGGCGACGGGACACGGATGTGGCGCTGTGTGGCCCTCCCTCCGGCCCGGGAAATCCCACCGCGTCCCGTGGGCCACGGACTCCCCGCCCCACGGCCCCGCCCCCGCCCCTGCCGCGCGCCGCAGGAGTCGATGGACGCCGAGCTGAAGGAGATCTTCGACCTGGCGACGGCTTCCGGGGTCAACCTCTGGGACACGGGGGACAGCTACGGCACGGGCCGCCTCGACGGGCAGGCGGAGAAGCTCCTGGGGCGGTTCAGCGGGGGCTCCCCGGAGTGCCTCGTGGCCACCAAGCTGGCCGGGTACCCGTGGCGGGTGACCCCCGGGGCGTACGTGGACGCGTGCCGGGCGTCCCTGGCGCGGGTGGGGCAGGAGCGCCTGGCGGTGGCGCAGCTGCACTGGTCCACGGCCAACTACCAGCCGCTGCAGGAGCGGGCCCAGTGGGAGGGCCTGGCGCGGATCGCCGAGGAGGGCCTGGCGTCGGCGGTGGGGGTGAGCAACTACGGCCCGCGGCAGCTCGAGAAGATCGCCCGGTTCGCCGAGCGCCGCGGCTTCGCCCTCGGCTCGGCCCAGGTCCAGCTCTCCCTCGTCTCCTACGGCCCCGAGCAGCGCGACGTCGCCGACGCGTGCCGGGCCCTGGGCGTCACCCTCGTCGCCTACTCCCCGCTCGGCCTCGGCATGCTCTCGGGCGCCTACGACCCCGCCTCTGGCAACGTCCCCCGCGGGCCCCGCGGGACCCTCATGCGGCAGGTCCTCCCCCGCGTCGCCCCCGTCACCGCCGCCCTGGGCGCCGTGGCCCGCGAGCGCGGCAAGACCCCGAGTCAGGTGCCGTCCCCGCCCCCTGGCCCGACCCTCCCCGAGCCGTCCCGGACCCCCGCCCACCCCACTCGATCCCGCCCCGGGCCGGCCCCACCCCAGAGCCCGCTTCCAGCGCCGCCAGACCGCCCCCCCCCGCCCCCGTCCCATCCCCCCCCGCAGGTGGCCCTGAACTGGTGCATGCGGAAGGGCGCGGTGCCCATCCCGGGCGCGCGGACCCTCGAGCAGTGCCGGGGCAACCTGGGCGCGTGCGGGTGGCAGCTGTCGGGGGGGGAAGTCGACGAGCTGGATGCCGCCGTGGCCCGGTGCTCGGGGGGGATGGTGCAGAACGTCTTCGCCACCCGGTGAGGCGCCGAGCGCGGGCCCGGGCGGAGCACTCGCGGGGGGCCGGGGGTGGGGGGGCGGCCCGTGGCGGTCGCGGTGGCGCGGGGAGGCCGCCCGGCGGGGCCGGCGCGGGCGCCCCCGGCGTGGGGGGCGTCGGTGCCCCCCAGCGGCGGCCGCGTGCGTGGTCTGGGTCCTGGCCCTGCGCGCCCTCGGGGAGCGGGGTCCCCGGGGGCGGGCGCCCCCCGGCGCCGCGGACAGCCTCGCGTGCGCGGCGTCCCGCCGCCCGGCGCCCCCCGCGGCCCCCCTGCGCGAGCTTCGGAGGCCGTGGCGGTGTCGGAAGTCGTCGCGACCGACCGGCACGGCGGTAGTAGAGGCCCGGGGGGGGGGATCGGGCGCGGCCCCGCGGCGATCGGGGTGACCTGCGATCCTCCCGGGGATGCCCGCGGCGGTCGCGTTGGACCCGTAAGTGCCAGACGCGGCACGCGAGGGGCGGGTGCCGCGGGCCAGGTGGTGTAGGAGGCGTGGGTGACCCTCCGGGCCAAGAAATCCTGTGTCGGAAACGTGAGGGGGGCCCTCCTACGGACCCAGACCCGGCCCTTA
>Ga0181582_10004084_pt1 | contig 11820 bp, 9 predicted proteins | sample 071ome_32_FD_132438 | JGI IMG/M metagenome (GOLD analysis project Ga0181582, IMG submission 132438) | Coastal salt marsh microbial communities from the Groves Creek Marsh, Skidaway Island, Georgia - 071405AT metaG (megahit assembly) | ecosystem: Environmental > Aquatic > Marine > Intertidal zone...
CTCGCTCTCGTGCTCGCTGTCGCGCTCGCTGGCGAGCTTGGCGACCTCGACAACCGTGTACGCGGCTTCAAACTCATCGTGCGATACCAACCCAAACGGTGACTTCGATATTGACTCCCTCGCTCCCGTCAGGAACCACCCACCCTCCTTGCGCGCCTCGGCCTTGACGTCGGCGTCGTCCTTCTTCACCGCCTGGGTCGCCTGGGTCGCCTGGGTCGCCTGGGTCGCCTGGGTCGCCTTCTTTGAAACTATCTGCGCGTACGTCGGCTTGTCCTCCTCCACAGCCTTTTCTCCCTCCTCTTCACTATCTGTCTTGGCCTTCATCCGCACAGCAGCAGCAGCAGCAGCTGCTGCTGCTGCAGCAAGCTCCTCTTTCTTCGCCTGCCGCCTTCGCCTGGCACAGGCGAACCAGAGCTCAGCAGTCGCGAGGCAAGTGTTTGACCTCCAACTGAATCCCTCCCAGCCGACGTACACGAACTTATCAATCCCGTTGTGGACCACGGACACGCAGACGCGCATACATTCCACGGCCCACGTGTACGGCGGCACGTCCGCAAACACATCCCGTACGATCAACTCCGCCAGCGAGCAGGCCGCCTCGCTCCCGGACACGAACACGTACGCGAGAGAATCAAAACCGTTCCCAACGAGAATTTCCGCCCCCGTGAACGCCTTGATCGCCTTGATATGCTTCCCTGCGAACGAAGCGCGTAGCGCGAGTGAGCGCACGTCGGTCGAGGTCGAGGTCAAAACCCACCTTCCCTCCCCATGAGAAGACCTACGGGGAATTCAAACCTGGCGAGCGAGCGAAGCGCGTAGCGCGAGTGAGAGGATCAGGGCGTGCGAAGAGCGAAGAGCGAGGACGTACGGGATCGGAAATTCCCGAGAGACCTGGACCTCGCGATACCCCCTGTCGACCTCTGCACTGCCGCGATCGAAGGGCGTGATCGCCCCCCTCCCGGATTTTAGCCCCCACCCCATGTTTTCTCTGTCACCACCCAGCACGCAGGCAGGCTGACTCCAGCTGCCCATGTCGTCACCCTCGTCGTCGTCGTCACCCGCAGTCAGCCAGTCTCAAGCACAACCCTGAAGTTGAACCGAAAGTCGATGAGTAGAAAAGGCGGGGAATGGCCCGGCGAGGGACCTTGTTCGCTCCGGCTCTCGAGCGACCTCATCGAGGCATCTGGGATCTGAACCGGCCGTGCCAGACGATGGTCACGAGCAGAAATAACACTTCAATCTACGTGCTGCGCAGCCAAGCACTCGTCTTCCTGTATCAGATCCCTATTGGCCGGACGGAAGGCCCCACACCGGAAGACCGAGGGCATAACGCCGATTTCCCTGAAAATGGCGGACTTTTCAGAATTGCTCCTTCGTTGCGAAACAATAGTCCAGAAGTACGTTCTTTCCGCCCTTCAACACGTTGCATGAGATATATTCTACTGCGACATGCCCCGGCAGCGCGAACAACCCGCTATTTTCACCTCAAGTCGAGGAGTTGTGTTGCCGGGGAAATCGATCGCCAGCTGCAGGCAGCTGGCGAACAACCCCCAACGACGACTACGGATCCTCACCGACCCTCTCACCCTCTCACCCTCTCACCCTCTCTCCTCGCCCTCCCCCTCTTCGACAGGTATGGACACTACGAGGAAGACTTGGAGCGCAAAAAGTCCGCCAAGCGTAAAAAGTCAGACGACCCGTTCACCGACAAGTACTTTGAGATCTTGGACCGGTGCCAGGACTGCCAGCTGCGGGCCGAGGCGAACAACGCCGAGAAGAACAGGGCACTGCGGGCAGCGCTCAACGCAGAGTTGCGAAAGGAGAAGGCCATCCTGCAGGACGAGGTGAACAGTTTGTACAAGCAGATCCAGAAGAAGGGCCTTTCTGCGGACCAGCTCGACGAGCGCCGGTCACAGTACGACGAAGCCCAGACCGAAGTGGACAAAATAGACGACGGCCTCGGGTCGACCATGAAGAGCCCCACGGGGGTGGCCCGGAGCATGACGACCCCGTCCCCCGGGCGGGCGGGCGGCGTCGGCACGGTGCGCGAGCTGAAAGGCACGCTCACGTACGACGGAGCATATCAGCACACCGACGAGTCAAAGGCCTTTGTGAAAGAGGCGGCGATCGCGCAGGAACGCCAGGACTTGCAGCTCGAGAGCATCGAGCGGGGCGTGGGCACGCTCAAGGAGCTGGGGATGGCGATGGGTGACGAGGTCAACCGGCACGACGCGGTGATCGACGAGATTGAAACCAAAATGGACGTCGTGACGCGGGAGATTCAGAGCAACAACATGAAGCTCCAAGTGGTGCTCACGAAGGTGCGAAGCAGCCGCAAGTTCTTCATCGATCTGATCCTCATCTGCATCCTCCTGGCCGTCGGCTTGTACATTTACAACATGTTTGCGTAAGTCATCACGGGAGTACGACGTCCCCCAGGTTGCACAGGTCATCGTCGAGGACGCCGAGGATGTCCTCAGCGCCCTCGACCAGCTCTTCCCGCTCAAACATGTCGCGATCGACGCCGCTATCGAAAGGACACGAGAAGACAGCGTCGACTGCAGCTCGCCGCCTGGCTTCCTCCACCCCCCGCACGCTCCCGCACAGGCCGGCAGCCCGCTTGAGCACGCCCGCGCCGTGCCTGGCCACGTCGACCGCACCGACCTCCATCAGCGCCACCTCTCTTGTCGCCTGCTGCTCATCGTGCACCATCCCCATGGGGCGCTCGAGACCGCCACGGACGAGCGCGTCCAAACGGGCGTCTGCGTCGTCCTCGAGCGCGTCCTTGTCAACAGATCTCGACGTCGTCGCGGTCGATTTTCGAATGGCCTCTACCGGAGCAATTACTGCCTTTCGGGGCCCTGCCGCTTTACCTGCGTTTGTGATATTTCCCAGAGCCTTCCTCGCCGACTGTAAACCCGCCTGTTTGCCCGAAGGGAAGCGGCCAACGGAATTCTGTTGCCTGAACTCAATTGCCTCCAAGCCCGCATTTTCGTCTCGATACGGCAGGATTGGGTCCAAACCCGCCATGGTGCTCTATCCGTGACGTCGCTATGATGAAGTCGCTATGACACGGGAGAACGGACCGGGGACTGTTCAATGCAAAGCCTCGGAACCCCCCAAACTCAAAGCGTCTCGCACGACACGAGCCTGCTCATTGGAAATCTACCGTCTATCTTCCGGTGCCAAACGCCCGCAACACACGTAACGCTTCGGAATATCTCGTCTTACCGAGCGCGGCGAGGCAATAGCCGAACGTTGGGTCCGACCCGTGCACCGCATTCCGCGATCGAGGCAACCCGGACGGCGGCATGGCGTGGAACCCGACCATGGACTGGCGTCGACGCCGCAGCCAGCCGGCGTTCGAAACGCCGGGGGACGAAGAGTCGGAATGGGACGACGATTCGAGCGATGAGTACGTTACTCCCGGTCCAACCGGGGGATACGTGGAGGAGGAATGGGGTCTTGGGTACGCCGCTCGTACGCCTGTCACCGGGGCGTACGAGGAGAGTGCCAAGAGGGCTGATGATGTCCTGGATGCCGATATAGCTGATGTTATGGATGCCGTGGACGCTTTGATTGCGTTGCAGCAGGGGAGCCCGATGAAGGAGGACCCCGTCGACGCCCTCATCGAATTCAACGGGCGCTTTGACTCGGCACCAGCCCAGCTTCCGAACATTTTCCCGCATAGGATTCCTCCTGAGCACCAGATTGTTTGGGATCAGACGCCCGAGGACGTCAAATGCATGCTCGGGATGGGCGTCGATCCAGACGCGCGGGACGCGAACGGCGTCACGCTCCTGATGTTGGCGGCCAGGCGCGGGGACTTGCAGACGTTCAAGGTCCTCAAGGATGCTGGTGCGGACATGAAGGGCACGGACGCCTTTGGACACACGGCGCTCCATCATGCTGTGCACGGCTATGCGCACGGCGTGGCGGCGTACATCCTGGGGAACGGCAACTCAGCCCTCAAGCGCGCGATCAACAGGCAAGGCATCGACGCGCCGGATCTCTACGGAAACAGAATGTTGCACTTTGCGTTGGAAAACTACGATCTGCGCATGGGTTCGTGATGATGCTGATGCTGATGGTCGCCCTTTCCCTCACCCTCACCCTCACCCCACCTGCAGCGCGCCTGCTGTGCTCGCACGGAGCTCGCACGGAGTTTCCCTTTGAAGACCAGCACGACTTGCAGTGGAAGTCAATGCTCACGCTCGCGGCAGAGATGGACGACGTCCAGAGCCTGAGCTACTGCTTGCACCTGGGGGCGCCGGTACACTGGGCTCCGCATTGGTCGGGCAAGACGGCGTTCTTCTGCGCGGCAGCGGCTGGATCCAGCAAGTGTGTCGACGCGATGCTGCGCATGGCGCCCGAGTACAAGATGATCGAGCGGATCAATGACCGGGACGCGCAGGGGCGTACGCCGCTGCACCACGCGGTCGAGAGCAACTGCGGGGCGACCGTCGACCTGCTCTTGCGCAACGGCGCGGATCCGTCCATTTGCGATCATAAAGGGTACAATGCGGTGTTCACGGCCGCGATGAGCGGGAGCGGATCCCGCGTGCTGGCCATGCTCGCCAAGCACCCGTCGCTCTCGCCCGTCGTTACCTCGCTCCCCCGGGAGACTCGGGACGAAAATGGCCGCACGTTGCTGCACTGGGCCTGCATGAAGGGCAACGCCAAGGATGTTCGCATGGCGGTCACCCACTTTGGATGCGACCTGCAAGCGTTGGATGGGGATGGCATGAACGCCTTCCACTGCGCGGTGATGGCCAACCGGCTCGAGACGGTCTGCGCCTTGTACGACGACGCCGACCTGGGGATGGGCGAGGAAATCAATGCCAGGGACATAGAGGGCAAGACGCCGTTCATGTGGGCATGCCAGAAGATGCTTGGGCCGATCGCCAAGGCGCTCATCAGCCGCGGCGCCAAGGTCTACCTGAGGGACTACGGCGAGGGCGACGCGCTCACGCTCATGGAGACGAACAACAAAGCCGACGCCCTGCTCACCGAGGATCAGCAGTTCAGCAAGTTCCGCACGCGAGAGATGGTCCAGGAGGAGGTCTGGGTACAGATGCGCAAGATACTGCGGCAGGTGCGGGACGCCCGCGAGGCGTACCGTGTGGCCTTTGCGTCGGCGAGGTCGCGGTGCGGCGGTGGCGTGGAGGAGCCTCCTGAGATTCCCTCTCCCCGATTGGACAACAACTGGAAGGTGTCGTACGACCTGTCTGGTGTGCCAGAGGCGAAGGCGTCGGTGGTCGAGGCAATCAAGGCGGTCGAGACGGTCGAGGCGGTCGAGGCGGTCGAGGGCGTGTCCCTCGCCGACTTGCACGTCCGTGCGATCGGCGCGGGGAGCGAGGCGGCGGTCGAGGCGGCGAGCGCGTCTTCCAGGGACGCTGCGGCCATGCCGCCCCCGCCCCCAAAGCTACCCTTGGGCGACGTGTCCCACGCCGACTCGCTCGCCAGTGCGTTTGGCGCGCTCGAGCGGGCCGGGAGCATGCGGATCGCCGCCTTCAGGCCGGGCGACGATGGCACCGAGGACGATGTCGTAGTCGACTGAGGCTCAGCGGCTCGGCCCGTCACGGGCCCGGCTTTGGACTTCGCAGACCAATTCGAATTCCCGGTTTTTTTGCACCCACCGATAGGTATATATGTTAGAGACCACCGATGCTTCTTCGATAGACAGAGAGATGACAGTGACGACGGAAGAACGGGAAGACGACACGATTTCGATTTCGAACGGCCGGTCGACCCGCGGGGTGGTGAAAAACACGGACGACCCAACCCAGAAGCTGCTCCTCGACGAACCTATCCTGGAGGCCGACCGGCGACTCTCGCAGCGCATCTACGACGAAGTCGAGGCACAACAAGCGGCCGAAGACGCGTCGAAGAGGCCGTCGTCGCTCGACGGCAAGACGATCGCCCTCGGCGTCACGGCGCTGGTCTCGTCCTCTGTCGTCCTCTGCTCCATCGCCATCCTGGGATACCTGACCGTCACGTTTGCGTTCTCGCCTCGGCGACTAGAGTACACGATGCCCCTGCCGCTCGACCTGGTCGGCCACGATCTCGTGTCGAACGTGTCGCTCTACTCGCTGCAGCAGTACCTCGAGGACGGGCAGGCGCGGGACGTTTCTCTCCTCGAGCAAGACGACGCAATGGGGACGCAGCGATCGCTGTTGTCTTCCGGACAAGGGTTTGACGTCTGGATGAGGCTGCACGTGCCTCCAGAGTACGAGACGGGGCAGGACCGGTCGCGGCGGTTCGGGCACGTCACGGCGAGCTTGTCGACGCTCGCGGGCAAGGTCACGGCGCGGGTGTCGAAACCCGTGGCGCTTAACGGACGGCGTTCGAGCGTTCTGGGACTGGTGCTGTGGCCGTGGCGGTTTGTCGGCGTGCTGCCACGGGAGCACGCTGTGACTGTCGAGCTGTTCTCGGGGGTGCGGGAACGCAAAGCGGCTCCGAGCATGTTTCTGGCGACGGAGATCAAGGCTCGAGCGCCCCCTGGGCCGGATATCCTGGACGCCACGATCGGCGTGACGCTGCGCGCGGGACTGGTGCAGACTGCGCTGTTTTATGCTCGGCCGCAGAGCCTGTTGGGAAAGCTGCTCGGCGTTGGAAGCGTCCTGGCGGCGCTGTCTGGCGCGGGCGTGGTGATCGGGTGCTACCAGGCGTATAAAAATTCAAAGATGGGCGATGCAGCAGACTTGATGGCCGACCTGGGTGACGGCATGAGCGACGTCGACGATGCACTCTTGGCCGGGCTCTCGTCGGATGACGGAGATGATGACGATATGGACGGGTCGACGATACGAGTCCCGAGCACGGCCCCGTCGCCCATCCGGAACGATGGCGTCTTGACGCGCGACCGTGGCGACGCCGACATCGGCATCGACCTCGACGGTCCGGATCTCGACGGTCTGCGACGACGACGAAGAATGTAACATGTCACAGACGAAAACGTTTACGTTTACGTTGACGTTCACGCCTTTCTTTGGCGTTTTATATCGTGTCCGTCCCCGCCCCCGTCCTCCCCGCCCAACGCCTTGAGCAGCGCATCCCGGTCCCCAAATACATCGGGCCGCCGCTGCGCCAGCAGCGACAGGTTTCGACCGATCTCGTCGTCGCTCGCCTTGGCACTCCCCTTCATCTTTGCCAGCATCGCCTCCCGCTGCGTCTTCCACCTCGGGTCGATCAACGACACACGCATATGCTCCGCCATCGCGTTGATCTCGACCAGCTCTCCCGTCAACGGCGAAATCACGTACTTGGTCGGGTCGTACCCGCCCGGCCCTTGACCCGGCTTTTTGAACGCCCCTCGCTTGTAATTCTTCACCACTCGAATCGTCTCTTCGTCGTCCGCGACGTTCTCCACCACCTGCGGCTTGTCTTCCGCGACCCCCGCCGCGTCCGCGACCGCCCCGTCTCCTTGAGCCGCCCGCCGCCCGGCCTCGACCAACCGCGCATCCTCCTCGCTCATCCGCAGCCCCTGCTTGCCCTCCTCGGCCCGCCCGGCCTCCAACCTCAGCTTCCTCGCCGCCCGCAACGCATCCTTCAGTGTCATCGGCCGAGGCAGCCCCACCTCCTCGCCCATCTCGAACTCGATCGTCTCCACCACCACAAACGACTGCCAATCCGTCGATAACATCGCCTCCCGCTCCCGCTCCTCCCTGGCCCGCCGCGCATCCTCCTCCCGATCCCGCTCCCGCTCATACTCCAACCGGTGCATCGCACGCCGCAGACACGGCGTCTTGGACAGCGCATCCTTCTTCAGCCCGATCAGCAGCGACGCCGGCGGAGAAAACACCCGCGCATACGCCCCCGTCATGCTCATGAAAAATTTGTGCAGGGAATGCGTCGGCTTGAGAAACGCAAACATCGGATCCGAAGCCTTCTCCGAGCTCAACGCCGTCAGAAACCCCTTGCCGTTCCGTGCCACAAACTGCGCCGACACTTTCATCAGCTCCAAATCCGACGTGCTGATACCATCAGGCGCGTGGATCGTATACTGCTCGGGCGCCGGTGGCTTTCCGGCGTCGGCCGCACCAGCCGCATCAGCCGCGGCAGAGACTGGCGGGACGAACTTCTTCGTTTGGTCGGCCTCTCGTTGTTCCTGCGGCGCAGCCGCCGCAGCCGTCACCGTCGCAGTCGGTTTCTCCTCTTTGTCGCCCTCGCCGTCGTCGCCCTTGCGAATCTTCGCCACCTGCCCCTTGTAATACGCATGAAACGGCGTCCCCGGAACCAGGAACTTGAACTTGGGGTTGTTTTGCTCGTTCGCCAGGATCTTGGCCTCGAACTCCTCACCTACAACACGCAACAGAGTCACAGTCAGGGGGGGCGCCACGCTCGCACGTCTCGGGTTCATGCGCAACCGTTTCGAAATTCGCCAGCCGACGACGCGACAGACACCTGCAACGTACCGTTCTTCGCGACAAACTGCGCAGTCTTATCTGCAATCGCTTTTATGTCCGGCGGTGGCACGATGATCCCTATCTCGTACGTCTGCGTGTCCACTTCACGGTAGGCCGAATGCGTGACGTCTTTGGCCTTGCCCACGGCGACCAGGGCACCGCCGGTGTCCGCTGGTTGCTTGGGCTTGGCCATGGTGTTCTGTGGACGGGGTTTGGGCGGGTGCCGTGTTATTTTTTACGAATTCAAGCTGATCAGCTTGAATTCATGAATTCAAGCTGAATTCAAGCTGAATTCAAGCCGACCAGGACCATCAGCGCCGTCCACAGGAGGTGGAGTCCGAGCGGGACGAGCAGTGCGCGCGCGTGGAAGGGACGGCAAAGCCCGGCCTTGGGCCCCTCCAGTCGTCCGCATCGGTCCCGGGGCCGTCGCTGCGGCTGCGGCTGCCGTTGCTGCTCCCGTGCCCCCGGCACCGCGAGTGCTCCCGCGGTCGACTGCCCATGTTCCGCCCTCCCGCTCGCCGCTGGTTTGCACGGCGTGCTGGTGAGGGTGACGCCGAGGATGGTAGAGCCAAAGCGCAACGTGCTCTGACTTTCGTGGGTGTGGGCGGGGTCGCTCGAGATGCAGAGGACGAACCAGATGGTCGTGTTGGCGTGGAAGTAGTCTTTGAGGAGTTGGGTGAGCTTGGATGCCCGCCAGGGAATGGCGGGTGCGTTGCTGGCCCTGTTTGCGTCCTTCGGCTTGACGATCGTCGCCGCGTTGGTCGTCTCGGTGGACGCGGGCGGCGTGGGTGGACTCGAGGGTGCGCCCTCCCCGCCACCGCTGAGCGCTCTCATGACGTTGCCGAGGGCACTCAGGCTCTTGTTGATCTCGATACCTTCTTGGAGGCGCGCGCCCGTGGCGTGGGACTTGGAGACCCGCTCCGAGCCTGCCAGGTCGACAAAGACGAGCGCGTTGTCATTCCCAGAGACCTTCCCGCCATGCTGCTGCTGCTGCTGCCGCCGCCGCCATCGGATCTCGACGAACGCGTGGCTGCGAGAGCTCTGGGTGTTCAGGCCGGTGGAGGACACGGTCCGTTGGGAGGCGATGCGGTGCATGGCCTGGTGGACGTCTTCGGGTTGCTTGATGACAGCCGCGCAGATGGGGCGCACGGTTGTACGGTAGAGCTCATAGGCTGTCAGCGTGAGGTCAGCGATCGTGGGCATCGCGGAGATCTCCGAGAGGAAGGCGGCGAGGCCGATCTGGACGAGCCCGAGGCTGCCCTTCCCTTCGCCGAACATCGTATGGCTCTTGCCGCTGGCGCTCTGGCCGTAGCAGCAAACGAGTCCGTCTTGAGACTGGGTGACGCAGGCGTGGACAAGGGCTTCGATATCGAGGAGCCTGCCGACGTCGGCGTTCGAGGCCTCTGGTGGGATCGGGGCGACGGGCGAGCTGGGCGTGCCGAGGGTGACCGTCTGGTGGTCCGAGGTGATTGTGACGGCCGTGGCGGTGTGGGTGATATGAGTGATTTGGGCGATGTGGGTGCTCGTGTCGAGGGTGCGTTCTCGAGGCTTGAGGCGCACGGCCAGTGACACTTTGGTGTTGCGAGGAATTCCCTGATCCTCGACCACGTTGCTCGGGTTCGGGTTGGAGGGAACGCTGCTCGGGTTTGTCCGCGTATCATTATCGATACGAAGCATTGGTGTTAAAGCGTGCACCTGACTGCCGGCGAGAACGCTATTCTACGTATTGTGTGTGTCGGGAGTTGTTGCAAGCGATTTCTTGCTCACCGTATCGTCCCCCTGGGTCCCCGCGCGCCCCGCCGTCCCCCGCCCCGTCCTCCACCTCCACCTCCACCTCCACCCCCTCCAGGCGTGCCTCCCCTCGTCTTACGCCTCCCGTTTGGATCGTACCTCTGGAACAGCAGTTCGAAGCACTCCTCAAAGTCCCGCAGCACCGTCCCCGCGCGGAAGAACTCCTTCCGTATCACGTCCTTGCTGCGCATGTCCACCGTCCTCCCGAGGTCATGACTGAGCACAAAGGGATCCTCGATACAAACCAAATGCCGGTCCCGCCCCATCCGCTTGGTCCATTCCTTGCGCTCCTTGGAGATGATCCGGCCCTCGCGGATGCTCACGACGTCGTGCGGGTAGCTATGCTTCCACGCCCAGAACTCGAAGAACTCCCACACCAGACTCGCCAACGACTGCGTGTTGTCGCTCTTCCACACGCGCCGAACCCCCTCGACGTCGTCCACGTACCGCACCTCCCACGTGTCCACCACCGTATTGACCCCCATCTTGACAACCTCGTCGTTGCCGCCCGTGCGCGCTCTCCAATACCGCTCGTCCTGGAGGTTGGGCAAGATGGGCGGATCCCGCGTCTGGCAGTGGAAAATGCACATCAGCACGTAGCAGTAGCTGCTCAGGGTGCCGTGGTAGGGGTCGTTCACCTGGCGTCGCTTGGCCCAGTGCTTGACGACGTGAACCAGCTGGCTGAGCCGCGGGTCCAACGCGGCATAGCAGGCGATGAGTTTGGTATTGAGGCACGCCAGCGTGTTGTTGATCGTGATATCCACCTGGGTCCCCGTCGGCGGGTAGGTGAACTTGATCACCGGCACGCGCGCGTTTGGCAACACCAACAGTGTATTCGTCGTCTTCGTCGTCGTCTTTGTCGTCGTCTTCGTTGCTGACAACGACGCATCTCGATGATCGCCGTCACCGCCCTCGTCGTCGTCCTTCCCTACACCAAACCGCGCCCGAAGGTCCCGCTCCAACGCCAACCCGAGCTGCTCAATCACCGCCGCCTTCCTCTCATGCACCAACGCCTCGAGCTTCTCGGCATCCAAACCCGCCCCGACCCCGACCCCGACCCCGACCTCGGGGGACAGCTCAAGATCCACCACCGCACTCACATCAATGTCATTGTTGCCCCGCACCGCCAACCCATTCGCACTACTCCCAAACAAACTCACGTCCTTCAACCGCGCCCCCAACGTCCACCGCAGCATGCCCTGCACGTACCCCAACGCCTCCTTCCACGCCGCCATATCCTCTGCATCCGGCGCCAACGACGACGCCAACGCGACCAACGACGAGTCCAACACACGCATATCCGCCAGCGGCGCACGCCCGTCATGCTGATGGTCCATGATGTCCACCCACCGGTCCTCCCTGGACTGCTTCTGGTACCGCGATTGCGTCGACGCATCGTCGTTGTTGTTGTTGTTGTTGTTGTTGTTGGTCGTCGGGTTTGGATCCGAAAGTTCGTGAAGGAGCGCATTGGCGTTTCCGTTGTTGTTCCCCGGAGATGTCCCCGGCGCCGTGGGCGTCGACGGGGAGGAAAGAGACAGGGCATTCAGGTCGCGAACATAGTCCGGAACGGTCCCCATCGGGCGGGAGGGCGTCGAGTTGGCAGGCGCCATCGAGCTGCAAG
>Ga0181582_10004088_pt1 | contig 11815 bp, 7 predicted proteins | sample 071ome_32_FD_132438 | JGI IMG/M metagenome (GOLD analysis project Ga0181582, IMG submission 132438) | Coastal salt marsh microbial communities from the Groves Creek Marsh, Skidaway Island, Georgia - 071405AT metaG (megahit assembly) | ecosystem: Environmental > Aquatic > Marine > Intertidal zone...
AGGCCCTGCGACCCCAACCCGCCCAGCCCCCCCGCCGCGAGCCCCCCCCGCCCGAGGGGCGTGCCCCGGACGGTGGACGCGGCCGTCGGGCCGCCGGCGCCGTCCCCCTTGGACCCCCACTGCAGCAGCGCCAGGAGCTTCCGGGCCGCGTCCTTGGGGTTGATGTCGCCGCTCCGCACGGCGCTCTCCACCAGGGGGAGCGCCGCCCGCGCCGGCGCCTCGGCAGGCGCCGGGGCCTTGCCGCCCACGGGCGCCCCGCTCGGGGCCCCGGGCAAGGCCGTCGGCGCGCCGGCGCCGCCCAGGCCCCACAGCGCCTCGGCGCTCACTTCGGCGGCGCCCTCCCCCTCGCCACCCTGGCCGCCCGCCCCCGACGCCGCCGCCGAGCGCACCAGCCGGTCCGCCAGCAGGCCGGCCTCCACCGCACGAGCCTGGGCCGCCCTCGCAGCGGCGTCGGCGTCGGCGTCGGCGTCGGCCTCGACCTCGACCTCGGCCTCCGCGTTGGCGTCGGCGGCGCCGGCGGGGGCGGGGGGGAACTGGGCCGCGGCCGCCGCGGCGAGGGACACCGGGCGGCCGCTGGTGGCCCCGTCGCGCGGGGGCCCCTCGGCCGCCAGGCCGCCGGAGGGGGGCCTGCCGCCGGCGCCCCACGTCCCGGCGCCGGTGCCCTGGGAGCCGGGGCCGTTCGGGGGGGCACCCGCGCCGTCGGGCCACGAGGCGCCGGGCGCCTTGCCCGCCGCCGCCGCCGCCGCCCCGCCCAGTGCCACGCCCCCGGGGGGGGGCTGCTTCTTCGCTCCCTCCTCCCTGTCGGCCCCGCCCGCCGGGGCCTTGGCCACCCTCCCCAGCGACACGACCGCGGGGCCCGCGCCCTGTCCGGACCCGCTCGCGGCCTCGTGGCCCGAGACGGGGTGCGCCGGGGTGCCGCCCCGCCCTGTCAGCGCGCCCAGGGACATCATCGTGCCCAGGGCGGGGCCCTTGGGGGCGCCAGCGTCCTCCTTCTTGGGCCGCGTGAGGGCGTCCTTGACGGTGCGCTGGGGCTGAGACGGGGCGCTGGCGGCGGGGAGGGAGAGGGTGGGCCAGGCGGCCCCGTCGCCCGCGCCGGTGCCCGCGGGCGCGCCGGGGGCCGCGGCCGGGGTGGCCGGGGTGGGGGCGCGCTCGGGGGGGGAGGCGGGGGCCGCGGCGGGGGCCGCGGGGGCGGGCGGCGGCGGGGCGGGGGCGCCGCCCGGACTGGCCCACGTCGCGCCGCCCAGGGGCCGCTGCCAACCGGGCGGGGCCTCGGAGGGGGCGGCGTCCCGGGCCGGCGGGGCAGGCCGGGTTGCCGGGGCGCGGGGCCCGACCGTGGCGATGTGGGGCCCGTCGCGGTTCCCGTCCCTGGGTCCGTCTCGCGCCACCGACGCGATTTTGATCGACCGCGGCGGCGCCGGCGGCGCCCGGCGGGGGTGCGCCGGGGGGCCCTGGTGGAAGGGGGCCGGCTTCTGCGGCGCGTCCCTCGCGATCACCTCGGAGGGGTCCACCGGCGAGTCGCCGTACTCGTTGCGGCACTTGGGGCACTGGGCGCCATACTCCTTCTTCAGCTTGTCGTAGCAGAAGAGGCAGACCTGGTACCCGCACTTGCACGGGTAGAAGTCGAGCTCCGTCTCGTCAAGGTCCTCGATGCAGAGGGGACACGTGGCTTGGGTGTCCTCCTGCGTCTGCTGGGCCTGCGGTCGGGGGGGGCGGGGGGGTGCCTCGTGAGGGAGAGGGGCCGAGGGGGGGCGGGGGGGGGCGCGGCTGGGCCCGGGACGGCGAGGAGGTCCCGGAAACCACGGCTGTCTACACGAGCAGCAGAGCGCGGGAACTGGGGGACCAGCCGCGTCGCGCGCGGAACGTACTGGGGGCCGCCTGGCGCGCAGGGAGACGTTTGCGGAGCGAATTACTCACGTAAGTGGGCGCGTGCGCGTGCTCGACAACGTGGGCCTCCCCACTGCGCCTCCTTGCCGCGATGGGAAGAACGCCCCTCCCTCCTCCCCTCGCGCGTCCCTGCGTCCGTTCCAATGACGGGAGACAATAAATAGGTCACTTTGACACATCGCGACCCTCGAACCCGGGTCTTCCCAGCCTTGGACCGGGGGAGTGCCTCCGTTTTTCGGAGGAGTAAGGGAGCGCCAGGAGGCCGCCCGTCGTTGGGCGAGGCGCCCCGCAACGGCCACCTCCCGCCGTAAACTCGAAAAGAAGATCGACTCTGCCGGACTAGAGTCCGCCCGCGGTGAGGGTGTCGGCGCGGTTCGAGAGAACGCGTCGACGGAAGGCTTTCCGCTTTCGGATCCGAGCGGCTGTAGGTTAACCGCGGAGGAAAGGCCATCGAAAGTGATTGCGATACTTTTCCCCTGGCGTCCCGATCGAGGGGGGTGGGGGCGCGGCAGGATCCGTTGCGGGCGGGAGGTCTGCTGGGGAGGAGTCCAAGCCCAGGGCTGCGCGGGACAGCCTAGTCGCTTTACCCGCACTTAACCATAACTATTGCACGTCATTACGCCACATGTACCCCGTCTCGCTCGGAAGGGTCGCAGGACCCGCCCGGTAGCGGCGGGGGACGGCCACTTCCCAGGGCGGGGTGGGCAGGGAAAACGGGGGGGGGATCCCGCGAGATGCGGGGGCTCGAGGGATCCCCGGGGGCGCTCACCTGGCTTCCAGGAGCACCTTGCGCCCAAGAGTTCGATGGCATATTCGCCCGCCTTCACACGACGCGGGGACTCCACTCGCGCTTCCACCTCTCAGGGTCTGGTCCGTATGTTCTTTTCCTCTACAGGCGATACGACGGCACCATCATGCCGGCGTCCGGCGGAAGGATTGAAAGTGGCTTCGCGACAGGCCGCCCGGGGGTTTTGGGGGACCCCGGACGGCCCTGTGGGCGCGCGCGTCGCACTCGCTGCGGGACTTGCAGCCCTACGCCGGCGGGGAGTCGTTCCCCCCCCCGTGCCGCGCCAGCGAGCGACCCCCCCGGCAGCAGAGGCGGCGCGACCCAGTGGACCCCGGGCCCCTGCTGCCCGAGCGCGGCTCAGGCGCGAGCGGTGGCGGGGCGGGCGCTGGAGGGACGCAGCGGCAGCAGACATCACGGGGGCGAGCCAGTTCGGTTCACAGAGCCCCACGGCCTAGTCATAGCGGCACGGCCGTCCACCCCCCTCAAGCGGCGACAGCCTCGTTGCAAGCCTCGAGAGCGAGATGCGCGTGGTACTTGACGTCGAAGTCGGGGTCGGCGAGGAGCTCGTTGAGGCAGGGGCGGATAGTCCCCTCGATCGTCGAACGGTCGGCGAGCGGGGCGATCCCCTTGAACACCTTGGCGACGTTGAACTTGACGTTGGCCACACGGTCCGACGCGCACTCGACGAGCACGGGGAGGATCCGCGTCGCCAGCATCTCCTTGGACACCTCGTGGCTGAGGCGGTGCAGCGTCCACAGGATGCTCAGGCGGTAGAGGTAGTGGGGGTTCCGCGACATCTGCGGGGCATGCGCCGGGGAGGGGCGGGCGTCAGTGCCACGGGAGCCCGCGGGGCTCCGTCGGGGAGGTGGAGCGAGGGCGGGCAGGAAAGCAAGCGTTACGAGTGTACCGAGGGGCGCCCGGGGCTCCGCGAGAGGGGGGGGTTCTCACCTCGATGACAGAGGGGATGATATCCTTGACCCAGCCCTCGCCAAACTCCTTGGCGAGCTGGGCGAGGACCTTGGTGGCGGCCTCGCGGATGGAGAAGACCTTGTCCTCGAGCCACCTCATGCACTGCCCCCCGAGCTCCTTCTGGAAGAAGGCCTGCCCCAGCTGCTGGGCCAGGAGCGGGATGTGCTCGATGATGGCGAGGCGCACGCGCCAGTGCTGGTCCTCCGAGAGCTCGCGGATCGCGGGGATGAGGGACTGCGAGAGGAGGTCGATACCGATGACCTTGGAGGTGTGGTCGAGCTTGGAGATGATGTTGAGGCGGACCTCGGGGATGTCGTCCTTGAGAAGGTCGAAGAAGAGGGGGAGGAGGTGCTCCACCGTGACGTCCTTGCCGACAGCAGGCGCGAGCTCCATGATGGTCCCGGCGAGGGCCGACCGCACGTACTGCGACGAGTCCTTGCTCAGGTTGGTGACGGCGGGGAGGATGTTGTTCATGACGACGCTCCGGTCGAGCAGCTTGGCGATGTGCGCGAGCTTGGAGGCGGCCGCGACACGGACCTCGGCCTCGTTGTCGCCCATGAGCCGGACGTAGACGGGGGAGAGCTCCTTGGTGGTGATCTCAGAGCCGAGAGCCTCGCACATCAGAGTGAGCTGCTGCGCGACGTTGTAGCGCACGCGCCACGACTTGTCGGCGGCGAAGGTGATGATGGTCGGGAGGATGGAGGCCGTGAGCTTGGCCTTTGGCAAGAGCTGGCTCATGCCGCCGCACCCCTCCACCGCCAGCAGCCGGACCGAGTCCTGGTCGTCGTTCGTGAGGTCCATAAGGAGAACGAGGAGCTCCTGCGCCACGGGCTCGGGCTCCACGACCTTGGCGAACTTGGCCAGGTTCTGGGCCGCCGCCCGGCGAACCATGGGCGTCTCGTCCCGGCAGAGGCGGGCGAAGGACTGCCTCAGCTCCGCGCGCAGGTGCGCAGGGGAACGGCGGTAGATGACCTCGAAGAGAGAGCAGCTCGAGACGCGCGCGGGGAACAGCTCCCCGGCCACGAGCCGCTTCAGCATCGGCACAGCGAACTGTGCGATGTGGGCGTCGGGGAGCTCCTCGGCGACCTTGTTGATGCTCTCCACGGCCTTGTCCCTCACCACCGTCTCCTCCACCACGGCCAGCTGCTCGAGCGGGTCCAGCAGGCAAAAGGCGCTCCTGGGTCCGCCCACGTACTGCGCGGGACAGCGGGAGGGGGGCGGTGAAGGGCCAGCACCACCAGGAGTGCGGCCCCCAGTGGTTTGGCCGGCTTCGGACGCCCACCGGGGCCCCGCAGGCGCGATATACGCGCGACAAAGGAGAGATCACGTATTTTATCAGTAAAAGGGGGCTTTTCGGAGACAGGGGACGCCAGCAGGGCGGCGGGGAGGGTGGAATCGCGGGTTGAAGGCGGGGCAGCAACGGTGCCCTCAGCGTCGCCCCCTCCAGCCGAGCGCGATGGTGCCGAAACACGGCGAGGTCAAAGCTCGGGGGCACATTTTCCTTCCATCAGCCAATACGGGGAGCCAGAAGCGGATCTGGGTCCTATGGGGGGGTCCCAGCGCCGCTCGACAATCGGCCTCCAGGTCAAAGGGGTTCGGAAAGAGAGGGAGGGCCCTCCCGGCACGATATGTTGTGTTTCCCCGGTATTGGCGTGTCTAGAGCGTCGAAATACCCAAAATAGACCCACAAATCGCCCGGGATTGTCAAGGGTCCCACAGTATCGAGCGGTCGAGACAAAGAAAGGCAATACCGTTCTCCCCGGATTCGGGTACATAAGGCGTACGGTTGAGCTCGCACTGTGGTCTCTTCAGACTACTGCGCTATATAAAGTGCCGAGACACATCGACGATGTGGACCGCCGCCCCTGCGGCACTCTATCGATGGCAAAGTGTCCAAATGCCCCTCACCTGAACAAACGCGCCCAGCTCCTCCGCCATGGCCAGGAGCACCTCATCCTCGTCGTCCGTCGAGTCCTTGAGGAACGGGATAAGCTCCTTCACCGTGCGTTCCTCCCCAAGCGCCAGCGCAATCGTCGACAGGCGCCTAATGCTGTTCAGCCGAAGAGTGATGTCCTCGTTCTTGAGCTCGTCGATGAGCACCGCGATAGGGTACAGTTCCTGGTCCGTCATCGCGTTCCTCTATCCCCAAACCCCCCGATTAAGGCGCTGGACGATCCAGGGTCCCCGGGATCGGTCGCGGCGAAATCGACGAAAAGGGTGCCGAACTGAGGCTTGTCAAACGAGACGGGTTACCACCGGGGCACACGCAACTACGCCGTGGATGATGATCTGCGCGTCGCGGCCCGTCGCCGGCGAACGAGAGCCCTCCGCGCTGGCCGAGTCTGGAGGCGCAACTCCCTCCGCGGGGCGCCCACGGGCCCGACTGACAGCGCCCACTGTGCTCGCCCCTGTGGGCACCCTCGGGGCAGGTACCCCGACTCGCTTCGGAGAAAGAGGGCGAAACAGCTCGGTTCAAGCGCGGGTCGGGCGCGCCTAGAGCACCATGGTCGCAGTCCGGGCGGCCCGGGCGGCGGGGGCGCGGACGGCCGCGGTCCGGGCCGCGGCGGGACGGGCGAGCACGGGGCGGCCGGCGAAGGCCGACCGGGGGGCGGGGGCCCGGAGGAGGGCGGCGGCGGGGCGGGCCGCGCGGGCGGCGACGCCCCGGGCGGGCGCGGCGAGGGAGGCAGAGGTCTTGCCCTCCGTGCCGTTGGAGACCATGCCGCAGTCAGCGATCATCATGTCGGCGCCGGGGTTGCCCGAACGGTCCCCGACGGCCTCGATGGCCTTCACCACCTCGTACCCGGAGACCACCTGCCCGAACACGCAGTGCTTGCCGTCGAGCCAGGGGGTCTGCTTGGTGCAGAGGAAGAACTGGGACCCGTTGGTGTTGGGCCCGGCGTTGGCCATCGAGAGGACGCCGGGGCCGAGGTGGGACAGGGTGAAGTTCTCGTCGGCGAACTTGTTGCCGTAGATCGACTTGCCGCCCGTGCCGTTGTCGTTGGTGAAGTCGCCGCCCTGCGGACCGAGGGTCGGGGGGCCGAGGGCGGGTGAGGGCGGGCGCGCCGCGGTCACGCGCGGCCTCGACCCCCCCGCGCGCCGCGCAGCGACGCCCATGGCCGCGCGCCTCGCCAGGTCCGAGGCAGGGGGACGGCGGCGCGGGGGGCGGGGGCCGCGCGGGCCGCGGGCAAATCACCTGGCACATGAACTGGGGGATCACGCGGTGGAAGCGGGAGCCCTTGTAGCCGAACCCGGGCTCCCCCGTGGACAGCTGGCGGAAGTTCTCGGCCGTCTTGGGGGCCACGTCCGCCTTGAGCTCGATTACGATGCGGCCGAGCTTCTCGGCGTCGCCGTAGCGTCCCATGTTGATGTCGAAGTACACCTGCGGTCGGCGGGTCGTCGTTTCATGCCCGCCCTTGGCTCGGAGGAGAGATGGGTCACAGGGTCACAGGGGTCACAGGGGACGTGGGGATGGGAGCGGCGCGATGGCGGGTATTCACGGGTCTCTGCGCCCGATGCGCGATTTTTTCGGGTGAATCAGATAGATTTCACCCTCCGTAGCTGAAATTGACGGCCGTCAGCCCCTGTGCGAGTTCCCCAGCGGAGTCTCAAAGTTAGGGATAAGAGAGGGCAGGCCTCGGGGACACGCCGACCCTGCCTCGCCCGGTATCCGGATCCGCGCACCTGGGGGTTCTCCGGGTTAACAGGACCCAGGGGAGGGGAGTAGGAGACCGGGGTCTTGGCGATCTCGAGGACCTGCTTGGAGTTCGCGGCGCCCATGATGCTGGTTTCGGGGCACAGGGGGACGTGGGTGAGGGCACCGGAGGAGCCGAGTTGAGTTGATTGGTGGCGCCTTGGGTCTCGATTCGCGCGCGTATGTCACGGCGACGGGCCTGTTGAGGGGCGCGGGGGGAACGGTCCCCCGGGGGCGGGAGGATGCGGGGTCCCCCTCCGCGCCCGTCATGCGGGCGCTGGGGAGGACGCGTCCCCCGCAGGGAGCGGGGAGGGACGGTGGGAGGCATCTTCCCCCCGCCGGAGTCGGGATCTTGTAGCATCTTTTCGGTTGGATAGCGGAGTCGAACACAAGGAGAACGGGCAGGCAGCGCTCGCGCTCCACCGAAACAAAGTTCAAGAGCAGGGGGAAGCGGACATTCGGGGCGCACCATGGCGGACATCGGGGACCTCATGAAGCGCGCCTTCGCGGGTGGCGGGGAGCAGGGCGACGTGAGTCCCGGGACCGATGCCGAACTCCCCGCGCACGCCGGCGGGGGACGCCCGGGGTCCCCTTCCCCGCGGACCCATCTTTGGAACATGCCCCGAAGACCGAAATGTCCCGATCGTACGTCCCGTCCCGCAATGCAGGGGCAGGCCGCGTCGACCCTCCTCACCGCCCCGGAGGCCGAGCGCATGGTGGAGGGTCTACAGCAGTTCGGCCCGGAGCAGGTGGGCTCCGTTAAGTGGATGCAGCAGCACGACTGGGTCGAGAAGCTCAACCTCCAGGCCCACCACAACGCCCGCTCGCACCAGGTGCGCCCGCAGCGCCGCCCGCGGCCTCCCCCCGCCCCCTGTCCCACCCCCTGGCGCGGGCCCCGGGCTCACTACCGGTCCCGCCGCTCCGCCGCAGGACGAGTTTGTGATGGAGTTCCTCTCGAGCCACGACAAGATGGACGTTCTCATCCACGAGCTTCTGGCCATCGAGGTCTGGAAGGAGAAGCTCCTCCCGCACCTCAAGCAGCACCTGGTGAGTGAGCATGCTGGGGACGTGCTCCACCGGGGCCGGCGGCGGTGCTCTGGGCGGGACGACGGACCGCTCCCTCCCCCTCCGGCGCGCAGGCGGACAAGCTGGACAACGTCACCGTCTACTTGCTCCTGTACCACGAGGCGGCGGTGGCGAACCTGCTGGAGATCTGCCTGTTCCACAGCAGCGCCCTGGAGGCCATCGATGAGGACCACCTGATCGAGCTCGTCGACTGGTGCTACCGCAAGCTCGTGTACCTCAACAACAAGGGCCACGACGACAAGAAGTTTGAGAAGATGGACGCCAAGAAGATGCTGGCGATGACGCCCATCGACGAGCTGGAAGAGAAGGACCGGGAGCTCCGCTTCGGGACGGCCATGTGCGCGCTGACAATCCTTCGGTACATCACGGACAACCCCAAGGCGCTGCCCCTCGGCATCGTGTCCCGGATGCTGTCCACCCACGACCTCCCCGTGGCCCTCGTGGCGCTCCTCGACAACCCGCCCTGGGAGCGCTACAAGGACCGCATCCTGGAGCGCTTCCAGGACAACCGTTGGCAGGAGGCCACGGGCGCCGACCGGGTCACTGTCTCGCAGAACGCCGCGCAGGCCTGGCTCGCGCTCAACAACCTCACCGTAGACGAGCGCTTCCGCTCCCGCTACGAGTGGGACGGGTGAGCCCCCGCCTCCCCGGGCCCCCCGGGCCCCACCGCCGCCAGCTGCATGACACGGCCCCGCCCGTCGAAAGCTGACGCGCCCGGACTTCCCCCCCTCCGCCCCGCAGGTACCGCAAGGAGAACCTGCAGAAGGTCAAGCGGCACATGAACGAGGTGCTCTTCGACCAGCTCCCGCCGCTGAAGGACCTGCAGCGGACGATCGAGGAGATCGCGCTGGGGGCGCAGCTCAAGCCGGGGCAGGAGGAGGGGCCGCACGTGCGGGGCGGGCTGGTCCTGGAGCAGGTCCCGATGCTGCGCGAGGGGATGATGAACGGGCGGGACTGGAAGCAGATCGCGCAGGTGAGGGTGCGCGAGGGGCGTGCTCCCCCGGTGCTTGCGACGAGCTCCTGGGAGACGATCCCGCCGCCAACACCGCGCCCTCGACCCCCCTCCCCACACCGACCGCAGGATGTCAAGAAGGCGATCTTCTCGGACTCAAAGGAGCGCCGGGACTACGCCCAGAAGCGCGTGGAGGAGATGGTGAAGGCCTTCGAGTTCATGATGGACATGGAGCCCGAGGCGAAGGAGGCCAAGCCGGACCGGGACACGGTGTACTTTGAGTCGCGACGCAAGGTTGGGGAGTCGGCGTGGCTCCCCTTCGACCACTTCAGCTGCAGCATAGACCGCGACCGGGCAGCGGAGCCCATCGAGGTCGCGGGGGAGGACGGGAGCGTGTGCAAAGGGACCCGGTGGAGGCTGCAGCAGTTCAAGGGCGACGCGCTGCCCCTGCCGTCGAGCGGGAAGGTGCAGGTGCGGTACGCCGGGAAGAAGTGCGAGGCCCTGCTCGACCTCCCGGGCCCCCACACCCGCGAGGGCATCAAGGAAGGTGAGACTCAACCTGCGCGCCCATTCCCCCTGGGACCCCCCGGACGCCCTCCTCCTGGGCCGGCCCTCCCCTCAGCGGCGAGAGGAGCCCCCCGTTTCGCCTGCAGTGTCCCCGGTCGTCTGGCTCACAGTGGGCCTCCTGGCGGAGGACGGCTTCGCCCTGCAGCTCAAGCTCAAGAGGGACGACGGCAGCCGGGAGAAGGACAAGGCCACGGGCGTCTACTACGTCTACCGCCCCGTGGGCGGGGCCATCACGCTCCTGGAGGAGGCCGGCCGCACGAATTAGCCCGTTGAATAGAGCACGGGGCGCCAAGCTATGCCGGACTCGACTACGGAGCGCCGGAGTCACACTGACGAGAGCCCCCGTCAGAGCTCATCCGGCGTGGGGAGCCGCTCCCCGCCCAGCGGGGGGCTGTCGTGGAACCGGGGCATGAAGCGTCCCCGCCTCCTCGCTCGCTCGAAAGTATCGGGCATGTGCCCCTGCGGCTGCGTCCCCACCGGCCGGCTCGGGAGAGACCTGCCCGGCCCCTGGTGCGCCCTCTGGAACTCCTCCAGGGTCATGCCCTGCTCCGCGGCCGCGATCTCCGCTCCCCGCTCCTTGGCCCCGCGCATCGCGTCCCCCATCGATCTCCTCGCTTCCTCCAGCTCCTCGCCCTCCAGCACGGGGATCTCCGGGAACCCCGCCGCGTCCATGTCCGACACCTGTGCGTCGAGGAGCTTCCTGGCCTCCGCGTGCAGGGCGGCGTCCATCCAGTTCAGCTCCCGGACCCGCTCGAGCAGCTCGTCGGGGACGTTGCGCTCGCGGAGCTTCTTGGTTGGGAACGGGAACCCGATCCGCGCGCCGAAGAGGTTGCGCATCACCCCGTTGAACGCCCGCTCCCGCTTTGCGTGCTCCGAGCTGTGCTGCCTGTTGCCGCACATCTCCACCGTCTCGAAGAACGGTACGGGCTGCTCAAGCTCGGCGTCTTCCATTAGGTGCACCACCACGCTCTCTTCCTCCTCATCGTAGTCGTACTTAGTCCCGATGGGCACCGTGAGGTACCCGGGCGCCGCCGGGTCCACGTTCATGGCGTAGGAGAAGGCCCGCCAGGACTGGAGGCGGTCCTCGAAGACTCCGACAGAGAGGAGGCCGCGGAGGCGCTCGACGGCGATCCCCAGCAGCTCCTCGGCGTGCGGCCGCGAGTGCACCGAGCACGCGCGCAGGGTCGGGGCCTCGGCGAAGGTCGACTGCTCCGTGGTGCCCAGGAGCTGGTGGACCTGCCCGTTGTGGACCAGGTCCGCGGCGATGGGCGACTCGGCAAAGGCGCGGGCGCTCGGGTAGGCGGGGGAGTCGAACGGGTTGTACTCCCCCGCCTCGTTCAGCGCCGTGAGGGCGTCCCCCAGGTCCGGGTCGGACAGGTGGCGCAGGGTGACCTGGTCGACAAAGTAGGGCATAATGTAGGACCACGGCCAGATCTCCTTGACCGACTGGCGGGGGCCCGCCTTGCCCCCCCTCCGCGGGACGGACCCCGCGGTCGGGCGCTCCCGCAGGTGCGCCGGACGGGCCAGGACCGCGGCGGCCGTGTCGAGGCCCATCTCGTAGGAGGAGAGGAAGCGCTCGACGGGGTCGCGGATCACGGAGAGGACGCTGAGGGGACGGGAGAAGGCGGCCGCGTCCTCCTCGAGCAGGGCGTCGTAGAGGGCCGAGAGGTCGTCGTGGCTGGAGACGTAGTCGCAGTCGTCGTCGCTGCGCAGCCGCAGCTTGTCGTAGGACTTCTGGCACCGCCGCGAGGGGGCAAAGGCAGGCCGCAGGAGGCACGACCCGGCGCTGCGACCGGCGGTGCGGGGGACGTGGAGGAAGAAGAGGACCGAGTCGCCGAGGCTCTCGGCACCGCCGGCGGTGATGGGCGCGTTCAGGGGC
>Ga0181582_10004089_pt1 | contig 11814 bp, 12 predicted proteins | sample 071ome_32_FD_132438 | JGI IMG/M metagenome (GOLD analysis project Ga0181582, IMG submission 132438) | Coastal salt marsh microbial communities from the Groves Creek Marsh, Skidaway Island, Georgia - 071405AT metaG (megahit assembly) | ecosystem: Environmental > Aquatic > Marine > Intertidal...
AAAGGCCGTGAACGCGCTGAAACCGATGAACTGCCCGTGCCATGTGCAAATCTTCAATGTCGGGCTGAAATCTTATCGCGATCTGCCTTTGCGCATGGCCGAATTTGGCAGCTGCAACCGCTACGAGCCCTCGGGCGCGTTGCACGGCATCATGCGGGTGCGCGGCTTTACACAAGATGACGCGCATATTTTCTGCGCCGAAGATCAGATCGAGGCAGAAACCCGCAAGTTCATCGAATTTCTATCGTCGATCTACCGCGACTTGGGGTTTGAAAAGTTCCGCGTCAAATTCTCGGACCGGCCCGACACCCGGGCGGGCGAAGATGCGGTTTGGGACAAGGCCGAAACAGCGCTGGAAAATGCCACCCAAGCGGCGGGCTATTCTTACGAATTGAACCCCGGCGAGGGGGCGTTTTACGGGCCGAAACTGGAATTTGTGCTGACCGATGCGATTGGCCGCGACTGGCAATGTGGCACGCTGCAGGTGGATTTCGTGCTGCCAGAACGGCTGGACGCCACCTATATTGGCCGCGATGGCGAAAAACACCGCCCCGTGATGCTGCATCGCGCGGTGCTGGGCAGTTTCGAGCGCTTCATCGGCATCTTGATCGAAAACCACGCCGGCAAACTGCCCTTCTGGCTGGCCCCGCGCCAGGTGGTGGTGGCGGCGATTGTGTCGGATGCCGATGCCTATTGCAAAGAGGTGGCCGCCAAGCTGAATGCCATGGGCGTGCGCGCCGAAACCGACCTGCGCAATGAAAAGATCAACTATAAGATCCGTGAACATTCGGTGGGCAAGGTGCCGGTTATCTTGGCCTGCGGGATGAAAGAGGTAGAGCAAGGCACCGTTTCGCTGCGCCGCTTGGGCGAACAGCAAACCAGCGTTCACCCACTGGACGAGGTGCTGCAGGCCTTGGTGAACGAATCAACACCGCCAGACCTGCGCTGATCTTTCTGAAAACCCTACGAAAAGGCCCGCCATTGCGGGCCTTTTTTGTGCCCGCTTAGGCCAGCGCCGCCTGCTCGGCCTTGCCCCACCCCAGATAAAGCGTGCCATCGGCTGTTTCGATCAGCGGCCGTTTCATCAGGCTGGGGTGGGCCTGTAACAAGGCCAATGGTGGTTGCGCGCGCGCGCCCGCGTCTAATGCGCGCCACGTGGTAGAGCGGGTATTGACCAGCGCCGCGCCAAATTGCGCCAAGGCACGCGCCAGCACATCGGCGCCCACCCCATCGGTGCGCACATCCACCAGCTGTGCCTGCGGCAGCGCTTTTAGCGCCTTGCGGCAGGTATCGCAATTTTTCAGACCATAAAGTTTCATAGAAGCCCCCTTGCGCCGAAAGGCGCTAAATTCTGTGCTTTGGCGCGAACGGGCCTTGCATTTCATTAATTTGAACAAGTTTCACTTGTTTTTTGCAAAACTCCTGCAATTTAATTTTCCTGCACCAAGGATTTCAGTCTCCGCCTCTTGCCGACGCCGGAACCCTGAAGGCCGGCATGCATGGGGCCCCGCATAACTGGGGAAGGACGAGGAAAAGAAAAAGGAGACACGGGACATGCCCACTGGCACCGTGAAATGGTTTAACACGACAAAAGGCTACGGCTTTATCGCGCCCGATGACGGCGGCAAAGATGTGTTTGTGCACATCTCCGCGGTCGAGCGTTCGGGGCTGACTGGTTTGGCAGACAACCAAAAAGTTGGCTACGACCTGCGCGATGGGCGCGATGGCCGTCAAATGGCGTCGGACCTGAAGCTGCTGTAATCAGCCATCAAAAAAACGGGCCAGCACCGCACTGGCCCGTTTTCATGTGCGGCCAGCCTGCGCCAGCCCCGAAAATGCCCCGCCGCCTTAGCTGCGGGCCTGACGGATCAGCTGCAAAATATCCTGCGCGGCTGCGGGGATATTGGTGCCGGGGCCAAAAATGGCCTTCACGCCTGCGCTTTTCAGGAATTCGTAATCTTGCTGTGGGATCACGCCCCCACAGATCACGATGATACCGCCAGCATCCCGGGCGCGCAGCGCCTCTATCAGCTGGGGTGCCAGGGTTTTATGGCCCGCCGCTTGGCTGGAGATGCCCACGACATGCACGTCATTGTCGATGGCATCTTGTGCCGCCTCTTCCGGGGTTTGAAACAGTGGGCCCACATCCACATCAAAGCCGATATCGGCAAAAGCGGTTGCAATCACCTTTGCCCCACGGTCGTGGCCATCTTGGCCCATTTTCACAACCAACATGCGCGGGCGGCGGCCTTCGTCTTCGGCAAATTGCTCGACCGAGCGTTGAATAGCGGCAAAGCCTTCATCGCCTTCGTAGGCGGCGCCATAAACGCCTGCCAAGGTTTTCACCTCGGCCCGGTGGCGGCCGAATTGTTTTTCCATAGCCATGCTGATTTCCCCCACAGAGGCCCGTGCCCGCGCGGCAACGACGGCCGCTTCCAATAGGTTGCCCCCTTCGGCTGCGCGGCGGGTAAGCGCGTCTAGCGCAGCTTGGCAGGCAGCCTCGTCGCGGGTGGCGCGCATTTTTTCCAAACGCGCAATCTGGCCTTCGCGCACTTTTTGGTTGTCGATCTCCAAAATGTCGATCGGGTCTTCCTTGTCTTTGCGGTATTTGTTCACACCCACGATCACCTCGTCACCGCGGTCGATCAATGCTTGGCGGGTGGCCGCCGATTCCTCGATGCGCAGCTTGGGCATGCCGCTGGCCACGGCCTTGGTCATGCCGCCCATCTCTTCGACCTCTTGCATCAGCGCCCAGGCTTTTTCGATCAATTCGTTGGTCAGGCTTTCCACGTAGTAAGAGCCTGCCAGCGGGTCCACCACCTTGGTAACGCCAGTTTCTTCTTGCAAAATCAACTGGGTGTTGCGCGCGATACGCGCTGAAAATTCGGTGGGCAGGGCAATAGCCTCGTCCAGCGCGTTGGTGTGCAGCGATTGGGTGCCCCCCAAAACCGCGCTCAGCGCCTCGTAGGCGGTGCGCACGACGTTATTGTAGGGGTCTTGCTCTTGCAGCGACACGCCAGAGGTTTGGCAATGGGTGCGCAACATTTTCGAGCGCTCGTCTTGGGCGCCAAATTCGGTCATCACCCGGTGCCACAGGGTGCGCGCCGCCCGCAATTTTGCGATTTCCATAAAGAAATTCATGCCAATCGCAAAAAAGAACGACAAACGGCCCGCGAATTTGTCAACATCCATGCCCGCCTGAATGGCCGCGCGCACATATTCGCGGCCATCGGCCAGCGTATAGGCCAGCTCTTGCACCAAATTGGCGCCAGCCTCTTGCATGTGATAGCCCGAGATCGAGATCGAGTTGAATTTCGGCATCTCGTTCGAGGTATATTCAATGATATCAGAGATGATCCGCATCGAGGGTTCGGGCGGGTAAATATAGGTGTTACGCACCATGAATTCTTTCAGAATGTCATTCTGAATGGTGCCCGACAGCAGCGATTTGTCATGCCCTTGTTCTTCGCCAACCACGATGAAATTGGCCAAAATCGGGATCACCGCGCCATTCATGGTCATCGAAACCGAAACCTTGTCCAGCGGGATGCCGTCGAAGAGAATTTTCATATCCTCTACGCTGTCGATCGCCACGCCCGCCTTGCCAACATCGCCCACCACACGGGGGTGGTCGCTATCATAGCCGCGATGGGTGGCCAGATCGAAGGCCACCGATACGCCCTGTTGCCCAGCGGCCAGCGCCTTGCGGTAAAATGCGTTCGATTCTTCTGCCGTGGAAAACCCTGCATATTGGCGGATGGTCCATGGGCGGCCAGCATACATCGTGGCCTTCACACCCCGGGTAAAGGGGCCAACGCCCGGAACCGAGCCCATATGCGGCAGATCTGCGGTATCTTCGGCCGTGTAAAGCGGCTGCACCTCGATCCCCTCTAGGGTTTTCCAGGTCAGGTCTTCAAGCGGTTTGCCGCGTAGCTCTTTCTCAGCCAGTTTGCGCCACTGGTCCTTGGTGCTCATGTGTTTGTCCTCTTGGTATGGGGCCGGGCGCCAGGGTTTTCCCCTGTACGTCGGGCATGGTCTTGTTCAGTAGGGTCACGGGGCCCACAGACGCGGCAGCAAAATGGCGCAGCATCGCCTCGTAGGCGCTGCGCAGCTGGGCCGAATGGGTGGGGCCAAAACCTGTGTAACGGGGGGCTGCATTCAAATGCAGGCCCAAAGGCGGGCTGGGCAGGGCCAGTGGCGCCACCGCCGCGCCCGGTAGCATCGACAGCATGGCCGCCAATCGCCGGTCGGGGGCATGGGCGCACAGCTCGTGCGCCAGCAGGCCCACAGGGCAGCCCATGGCCAGGTGCAGTGCCTGCGCCAGACCGGCCCAATCCAGGCTGCCTGCGGCCATGCGCGCGCAGGCGCGGGCATCGGGCATCGGGTGCCCCCGCCCTACCGCCATCGCCACCAGCGAGGGCCACCACATATCGGGGCTGCGCACCCCCAAAACCACCGCCCCAATGCGCCCCCCAAAGGCACGCTGCAAGGCACCGGCCCGCGCGGCGGCATGGGGATAGGCGCGCCCATCGCGCAGCATGGCACAGGGTTGGCCCAAGATATTTTCGTCGCTGATCACCAAAACCCGCGCGCCGCTGTTTTCTACCCGTGCCAAGGCCAGCGCCACGCGGCCGGCAACACGCGCCGCGCCTGCCTTTGGGCTGGGTTGCACCGGGGCCCAAAGGCCCGAAAACAGCCCGTTTCGTGTGCGCAGCGGCCCCCAAAACACCACGCCCCCCTGCGCCAGCCCCGGCGCATTGCCACGCAAATAGGCCTGAAACGAGGTGGTAGCGGTGCGATGCGCACCAATATGCAAAACAATTTCCATCGCGGCCGCCCTTTGCCCAAAACTCACGCCACCATCGTGGCCCAGCAGGCTTAGCCCCGGGTTAAAGCGCGGATTTTGCAAAAGTTTTCGGCAATTGCCCCTGCAATCACGGTCAATCGTCGCTATATCAGCCCTAGGGGGAACCGTGATGATACAGGTCTTATTCGTTCTTTTTACACTCTTTTCGGCGCCGATCGCCATGGCCGAAGATACCGCCGCCATGGCCACCAGGCTGGGGGCAATACCGGCAGATGGGGCGGAATTGAACCAGTTTTTATGGAAAAAACGCCCCGTCATCGTGTTTGCCGACAGCGAAAGCGACCCGCGGTTCGTAGAGCAAATGCGCCTTTTGGCCGAAGATCCGGCAGGCCTGTTGGCCCGTGATGTCGTGGTGGTGGTCGATACCGCGCCACAAAACCGCACAGCGCTGCGCCAAGCGCTGCGCCCGCGGGGGTTTTCGCTGGTGATCATCGGCAAGGATGGCGCGTCGAAAATTCGCAAACCCCTGCCATGGAGCGTGCGTGAAATCGGCCGGGCCATCGACAAAATGCCGATCCGACAGCAAGAAATACGCGAAGGCAGCGGCGGGTAGCCGCCGCCGCGCCACAGGCCGCACCCGCCGGCGGCGCCTTGGCCCTTTGGGGCCAACACAATATGCCGGGCAGATGCAGCCATAGGGGCTTACTCGAACTCCATAATCACGTCGTCCACGGCAAGGCTATCGCCGGGGGCTGCGTTGATTTTGGCCACGATCCCTTTGCGTTCGGCGCGTAAGATGTTTTCCATCTTCATCGCCTCGACGGTGCACAGCGCCTGCCCTTCTTGCACCTCTTGGCCCTCTTCGACATCCAGTTTCACCACCAAGCCGGGCATTGGGCACAGCAGCAGCTTCGAGGTATCTGGCGGCAGTTTTTCTGGCATCAGTTTCGCCAATTCTGCCTGACGCGGGGTGCGCACATGCACCTTTAGGTCGGCACCCCGGGTGCGAATGCGGAACCCGCCCGAGATTTTACCAACCTTCATCACCAGCGGCGCCCCATCCACCAGCATATCGGCCAGCTTGTCGCCCGGCGTCCAATCGCCCGTCACCCGCAAGGTGGTGCCATCGGCAAAGCTGACGCTGGCGCCTTTGGTATCGGCGGCAATATGCAGGGCAAATTCGTGGCCCTGCAAGCTGGCCACCCAGTCGCTGCCAACGGTGCGTTCGTGGTTGTCCATCCGCCCCGACACGCGGGCGCGGCGAATTTCTGCCACGCGGTGCATGGCGGCACAGCTGGCCGCGATACGGCGCAGCGCGCCCTCGTCCAGCGCGGCCCCTTCAAAACCTTCGGGGTATTCTTCGGCAATAAAGGCCGTTGTCATGTCACCCGACACGAATTTGGGGTGATCCATCACCGCCGACAAGAACGGCAGGTTATGGCCGATGCCCTCAACCTCGAAGCGGTCCAACGCCACGCGCATCGCCTCGATCGCTTCGGCGCGGGTGGGGGCCCATGTGCAAAGCTTGGCAATCATCGGGTCGTAATACATGCTGATCTCGCCGCCCTCGTAGACGCCGGTATCGTTGCGCACTGCGGTGGGGCCTGCGGGCGCCTCGCCTTGCCATTTCCCCATATCCAGCAGCGGGCCTGCGGCCACCTCGACGGGCGGGCGGTAGCGGGTCAGGCGGCCAATCGAGGGCAAGAAGTTGCGATAGGGGTCTTCGGCATAAAGGCGGCTTTCCATCGCCCAGCCCTTCAGCTGCACGTCGTCTTGGGTGATCGACAAGGGCCGGCCCGCAGCCACGCGGATCATTTGTTCGACCAAATCGATACCGGTGATCAGCTCGGTCACAGGGTGTTCCACCTGAAGGCGGGTGTTCATTTCGAGGAAATAGAAGTTCTTGTTGCCATCCACGATGAATTCAACCGTGCCAGCGCTGGCATAGCCCACGGCCTTGGCCAAGGCCACGGCCTGCTCGCCCATGGCGCGGCGGGTTGCCTCGTCAAGGAAGGGGCTGGGGGCCTCTTCGATCACCTTTTGGTTGCGGCGCTGGATCGAGCATTCACGCTCGCCCAGATAAATGCCGTTGCCATGGGCGTCGCACAGAACCTGAATTTCGATGTGGCGGGGCTGGGTGACGAATTTCTCGATGAAAATCCGGTCATCGCCAAACGAGTTCGCCGCCTCGTTCTTTGAAGATTGGAAACCCTCGCGCGCTTCGGTGTCGTTCCACGCGATGCGCATGCCCTTGCCGCCGCCCCCGGCCGAGGCCTTGATCATCACCGGATAACCGATTTCGCCACTGATTTTCACGGCTTCATCTGCGTCTTCGATCAGGCCCATATAGCCCGGAACCGTGGAAACATTGGCCTCTTGGGCAATTTTTTTGCTGGTGATCTTGTCGCCCATCGCCTCGATCGCACCAACGGGGGGGCCAACAAAGGCCACGCCCTCGGCGGCCAGCGCTTCGGCGAATTTTGGGTTTTCAGACAAGAACCCATAGCCCGGATGCACCGCCTGCGCGCCCGATGCACGAATGGCCGCCATGACCTTATCGATCACGATATAGGATTGGTTCGCCGGTGGCGGGCCAATATGCACCGCCTCGTCGGCCATTTGCACATGCAGCGCATTGGCATCGGCATCGGAATAGATGGCCACGGTTTGAATGCCCATCTTGCGGGCCGTCTTGATCACACGGCAGGCGATCTCGCCGCGGTTGGCAATCAGGATCTTGTTGAACATGCGCTGTCCCTTTTCTTGGAGAGGTCAAAACGCAAAACAGCGCCGCCCGCAGGGATGCGGGCAGCGCTGTTTGCGCGTGTTAGAAGAACGGATCGTGCCACCGTGGTGGCGCGCGCCCGGCTTAATCCGTGCCGGGAAGCGGCGCGTAAGACGGGCTGAAATAGAATCGGCTGGACGTTTCCGGTGCCGCCATACAGCCCGAAAGCGCGCTGCAGATCGCTGCAGCTGCCAGTAATTTTGCCATGCTCATGCTCGATGCCCCAGATTTTTGTATAAGACTTATGAGCACATACTATCCCAAAAGGATGGGTTGGTATAGTCTTTATGGTGAGTGCGGCGCCGAAATTCGCATCAGCACTCTTCTGGGTGGCGCTGGCAATAGGCGATATTGGCAAGCGCGCCAACCAAGGCGCCTGTGGTTGTGTCCACATCCAGCACGGCTGCGCCCAATGCGCCACCACCGGCGCCCAGCACAGATTGCTCCAACGGGGTTTCCCCGCAGCCTGCAATCGTAAGTGCAAACCCAAAGGCCACAGCGGCCCGACCCATGGGCAAACCACCCGGTTTGATGCTGTTTGGCATGAATATCTCCTTGCGCGGTGTTGGCTAAAGCGGCGTGCCGCCCAATGGCATGTGCCGCGTTTTACCTGCCCCGAAAAGAGCGGGCCGCGCAGGGCTGTGTTTTGGGCAAGTCTTTGCTCATAAAAGATATTTGCAAATTTTCCAGACGAAAAAGCAGGCGGAAGGCCCAGGGTAAGGCCCGCCCGCCCGCCAGTGGAAGGGTAACGGTTGGGGCCATAGCCCCCGGCCCGCATGCAACGGACGCCCACTACACCCGCAGTTTGGCCTTGGCCGGGATTTCGCGCAATTGGCTTGGCCAGCAAACCGCCCGTTTCGGCCGTTTCCTGCCCAAATGGCACAGCATTGCGCAAAACCCCGCCGATCATTCCTCGAACACCTCGGGGAAAGAGGCGCGCGCCACGTCTTCTTTGATCACAAGCAATGCCTCGTAGCTGGCTGGGTCAAACGTGTCTTCGGCGGGCACAACCTCGCGGCCGAAAAGCCAGCTAAGGCGGCCCGCATCCAGATTGCCGCGCTCGAATGGTTGATCTGCAAAGTGGTCCCATAGGGCCGCCAAGAAGACCCGATCAGCCATGCGATCCACGGCCTTGCGGTCGCGATAGCGTTCGCGCCGCACCAATGGCGTCACCCCTTTGGGGTTTGGGCGCCGAATGACGAATTGAAAATCAGTTCCGGGCAGCCGCCCCGGAAAGCCACGATGTTTTAGCATGCCATACCCTTTCTTGGGGCTGCACGCAAAAAACTGCACCGCGACCATGGGCGCGAGGCAGGCGCAGCGGCCCGCCCCGCACAGGGGTTATTTGTACTTGCCTGTGTAAACAGGTTCCACCGAAATCGGCTCGGGGTCGACGACGATGAATTCGTCTTCCTTGGGTGCGCTGGCGCATGCGCCAAGCGCTGCAAACAGGCCAACGGCCAGAATGGTTTTGAAAGACTGCGACATGTATTTCTCCTGTATCGTGCCATGGGCAGATCCGCGTTCTGACGCGCGGTGCGTGCCCCGATTGGTTTGACGCCCACACCACTGTGGGCAAGCCAAACCATACACGACAAAGGCGAAGGCGCATATGCCACATCAGCCTTAGGTAAGGGTTGTGGCCCGAAAGCCGCAACTTTCACGTTGGGTGAAGAACGCCCCGCAAGATATTGTGCTGCCATCAAAACCCCTCCCAGATACAGAGGTTGTTTTCCACGCGAAATGCCTCGAAAAACTGCCGCAAACCGGGGGATGCGGTGCCAAATTCGGTTTCGCGTTCGGCCACAGATACCACGACACGCGGCGCCGAAAGCCCGGCTTGGGCCAACAGCGGCATCGCCACGTTTTCGCACAGATGGGCGAAATCGGCCTCGATCTGCTCGAACCGGGTGCCCTGCGCCAAAGCCGGCATGACAAAGCGAAAGCGCGCATAGTCTAGCTGCCCGTCGGCCAAGGGGTCGATGAACCATTCCTGCAGCCAAACGGGGTTATCGGAGGGCACGGCGAGGGCCTCCTCCTGCCCTGCAGCCGTGGTCGCGCCCGCGAACGCCCCTCCCAGCGCGACGGTATCTCGCAGATACTCAAGCATGATTCTTTCCCGCCGCAAAGCCAAACCATCGCTGCTGGTTTGCAGGGTCGTCTAAAAGGTCGCGCAGCGCGGCCTCGGCCCGGGCGCGCGGGAACCGGCCCGCCACGGCGCCGCCTGCACGCACGCTTAGCCCATCGGGCCGGGCGCTGACCTGCACAACCGGGCAAAACCCCCGGATGTGCTGCAAGGCGCGCCACATATCTTGGCGGATTTGCTGGGCCAATTTGCGCCGCGACAGCGGCCATGCCGGCTGTGCAAACCCGGCGCATACCGCAAAATCAAACCGCGCAGGGCTGCGCCGTGCGAGGGTGAGAACACCCTCGCTATCGCAGATATGCCAGCGCGCTTTGGCGGTTTTGCGGGTCATGGGCCGGGTCCAGTTTCGTGCCAGAGATTACAGCGGAATGTTGTCGTGCTTTTTCCACGGCATCGATTGCTGTTTGTTGCGCAGCATCGCAAAGGCCCGCGCCACCCGCTTGCGCGTGCTGCGCGGCTGGATCACCTCGTCGATAAAGCCGCGTTCGGCTGCAACAAACGGGTTTGCAAAAGCGTCTTCGTAATCTTTGGTGCGCTTTGCAATTTTCTCGGCATCCCCCAATTCACTGCGATAGAGAATCTCGGTCGCCCCCTTGGCCCCCATCACCGCCACTTCCGAGGTGGGCCACGCATAATTCACATCTGCGCGCAGGTGTTTCGAGGCCATCACCACATAGGCCCCACCATAGGCTTTGCGGGTGATCACCGTCACCTTTGGCACCGTGGCCTCGCCATAGGCAAACAGCAGCTTGGCGCCGTGTTTGATCACACCGTCATATTCCTGCTTGGTGCCCGGCAAGAAGCCCGGCACATCAACCAGCGTCAGGATTGGAATTTCAAACGCATCGCAAAAGCGCACGAAACGCGCCGCTTTGCGGGCGCTGTCGATATCCAGCACACCGGCCAAAACCATCGGTTGGTTGGCCACCACACCCACGGTGCGCCCTTCAAGGCGGATAAAGCCTGTGATGATATTCTTGGCGTATTCGGCCTGAATTTCGTAAAAATCGCCCTCGTCTGCGATTTTCTCGATCAACTCTTTCATATCATAAGGGGTGTTGGCATTGGCGGGCACCAAGGTGTCCAAGCTTTCCTCGATACGCGCCGGATCGTCGAAGAAGGGGCGCACGGGGGGCTTTTCGCGGTTGTTCAGCGGCAAGAAATCGATCAGGCGGCGCACTTCGGCCAGCGCCTCGACATCGTTTTCAAAGGCGCCGTCGGCCACGCTGGATTTGCGCGTGTGGGTGCTGGCCCCGCCCAGTTCTTCTGCGGTGACAACCTCGTTGGTTACGGTTTTCACCACATCGGGGCCGGTGACGAACATGTAACTGCTGTCTTTGACCATGAAAATGAAATCGGTCATCGCAGGGCTGTAAACCGCGCCACCGGCGCAGGGGCCCATGATCAGGCTGATTTGCGGCACCACGCCCGAGGCCATGATATTGCGCTGGAATACCTCGCCATAGCCTGCCAGCGAATCTACGCCCTCTTGGATACGCGCGCCGCCCGAATCGTTGATGCCAATAACCGGCGCCCCGTTTTGCATGGCCATATCCATGATTTTGCAAATTTTCATGGCATGCGTGGCGCTGACCGAGCCGCCCAAGACGGTGAAATCTTGGCTGAACACGTAAACTTGGCGCCCGTTCACCGTGCCCCAGCCCACAACCACGCCATCGCCGGCGGGCTTGTTTTGCTGCATATCAAAATCGGTGCAGCGATGGGTTACGAACATGTCGTATTCCTCAAAGCTGCCTTCATCGAGCAGCAGTTCGACGCGTTCGCGCGCGCTAAGCTTGCCTTTGGCGTGCTGGGCTTCGATACGATGCGCACCGCCACCCTGACGGGCTGCAGCGCGGCGGTCTTCCAATTGCTGAAGGATATCTTTCATGGCGGTCCTCTTCGGTTTGGCAGGGTTATAATGTCGCGAGCGCACGAACAAAAGCGAAATCCCGCAAATTTGCAAAATTTGTGAAATACAAGCGCAGCTAACTGCAAATAAGCAAATACCGCAATCTCACCCTCTGGACAGCCCTGCCCCCGCACCTTAATCCTTGGGCCATGTCAGATACGCCC
>Ga0181582_10004094_pt1 | contig 11799 bp, 7 predicted proteins | sample 071ome_32_FD_132438 | JGI IMG/M metagenome (GOLD analysis project Ga0181582, IMG submission 132438) | Coastal salt marsh microbial communities from the Groves Creek Marsh, Skidaway Island, Georgia - 071405AT metaG (megahit assembly) | ecosystem: Environmental > Aquatic > Marine > Intertidal zone...
CGGCGCGCTGAACTCACGTGATCCGGGGGATTTTCTGGAAAAACTGGTGCCTGTCGCGGCAAAGGCGGTCTGTATCGAGATTCCCGGTGAGGCATCGGCCCTTCCGGCAGCCGATTGCGCGGACGCCGCGCGAAACGCCGGAATCGATTCAGAGCAAGCCGGATCGATTGCCGAGGCCGTCAACCGTGCCGCCGCGACCGCGGATAGCGGGCGGATACTGGTCTGCGGCTCGCTTTATCTTGCCGGGGTGTTTCTCGCGCAAAACAAAACCCCGCCCTGAGGGCGGGGTCCGTCAACGCAATCGCGTCTAATCCGCAATCAGAGCGACTCGTTAATCCATTCGACGAGCTTGCTTTTTTCGAGCGCGCCGACCTTGGTCGCAACCACCTCGCCCTCCTTGAACAACATCAGGGTCGGGATGCCCCGAACTCCAAGCTTGGTCGGGGTTTCCGGGTTTTCGTCGATATTGATCTTGGCTACCGTCAGGGACGCATCCATTTCGCTGGCAATTTCCTCAAGCGACGGCCCGATCTGTTTGCAAGGGCCACACCATTCCGCCCAAAAATCCAGCAAAACAGGCTTTTCCGCCTTCAAAACATCGGCATCGAACGACGCATCGGAAACGGGTTTCGTGCTCATCTCTATTCCTTTCAAGAAAGCGCCGCGCCCCGCGCGCGCCGCCAATTGTCGTCATTGAAGGTAGATAGCCCCCCGAGGGCAGTCAACCCGGCCGCCATTGATCCAGCAACGTGTCGGGCAGCGGCATCATATGCGGCCCGACCGTCCATAAAAGGGCGCAGGAAACCTTTCTTCCCGGCCAAATCCGGGTCAGCACGGCGCGATAGGCGGCCATCTGCCTGAGGTAGATCGCGGGCACCGATTGCGAATCGCCGGGCGGCGGGCGGTTGGATTTGTAATCGACCACAAGGACCCGGTCTTCCTCCACCACGAGGCGATCCACCTGACCCGATATAACGGTATCGCCGATACGACCGGCAATCGGCACCTCGGCCCGGCTGCCGGATGAGAAAAGCGGCGCGAATTCCGGGTTGGTCAGGATGGCCAAAACCTCGGCGGCGATTTCCACCTGCGCCGCTGTCTCAAGCCCCTGAACGGGCCGTGCCAAGAAGGCCTTTGCCGCCTCGTCGCGGCGCGCGGGCGCGACCTCGGGCAGGGATTGCAGTAATTTGTGAATAATCAGGCCGCGCTTGAACCGGCCCGCATCGGCCCCGCCGACGGGAGAAACCGTCGCGGGCTCGTCTTCTTCCGGGCGCGATGGAATCAATGGCGACGGCGGCGACTTCTCCGGCGGCGGCAGGCGACGGGCCCAATCCGGCGGGGTCGCCGCCTCTCCGAAAACAACCCCGGTCGTCTTTGGCTTTTCTGTTTCCGCCTCCTGCGCAACGGACAACCGATAACCCGTCCCGTCCCATCCGGCGGGCGACAGCGCAGTCAAATCCATATCCATCGCGGCGCCGGCCAATGCTTTTTCCACCAGCTCGTACCAGTTGCCGGCTTCCGGCTTTTTCCGGGTCTCCCACCCGCAGATATAAAGCCTGTCTTCGGCCCGGGTCAGCGCGACATAGAGGAGCCGGCGGTATTCCTGTTCCTGTTTACGGATGGCCGCGTTTCGGGCATCCGCCGCCGCGCCGACCGCGTTTTCGGCGACCGGCGGCCACAGCGGAAAATCGTCATCGGTCCAGAAAAATCCCGTCGGGCGTTGCGGTTTCGCCACCGTATCGGGCATGAAAACAATCGGTGCCTGAAGCCCCTTGGAACCATGCACCGTCATGATGCGAACCTCATCGCGCTGGCCTTCGTCGAGATCGCGCTTCACATCTTCCGTGTCGGTCAGCACGGTTTGGATAAAACCCTGCAGCGACGCCGGGCGCCCTTGCTCATAGGACAGCGCCCGGGCCATGAATTCATCGATCGGGTCGAGCGCGTCATGCCCAAGACGACTGACAATTTGTTTCCGGCCCTCGCGTTTTGTCAGAACGTCGGCAAAAAGTTCGAACGGCGGCACGAAATCGACGCGCGCCAGAAAACTCGACAGCTCTTCACGGGCGGCCTGATAGCGGGGGTCCGCTCCGGCCTTGTCCTGCAAGACCTGCCACAAGGATGTCTTGCCACGATCACGCGTCAGGTCGAACAGATCGTCATCGTCAAATCCGAACAATGGCCCTTTGAGCACAATCGCCAGGGTAAGATCATCATCCGGCAACAACAGAAACTCACCGAGTGCCAGGAGATCCCGCACCGCGAGCTGCTCACCGAGCAACATGCGATCGACCCCGGCAACCGGGATACCGCGCGCTTTCAGCTCACGCACCAGCTGATCGACGAAACCGACGCGGCGGCGCACAAGCACCAGAATATCGCCGGGCCGGATCGGTCTGCCCTGGCTTTCCAGAATTTCCTCATCCGTTACCCAGCGGTCGATCTGAGCCGCGATGGTTCTCGCCAGCCTGACGGACGGTTGGAGGTCGCCGCGCCGTGTGACCGGCGGCGTCCAGGGTGCCTCCTCCTCCTGCGTCTCGGGCGCGATCAACGGCCACATCTCGACGCAACCGCCCTGCCCCGCCCGGTAGGCGATATGGCGCAACCCGTCGCCATCGACCACCCCATCGGAAGCCGGAGCCTCGGCAAACACGGCATCGACCAGAGACAACACCGGCGCGGTGGAACGGAAAGAAACCTCGAGCGAGACATCATCCCAGGAGCGCCCGACCCCCGCGACCCGTTCGCGGAAATGCCCGCGCATCGATTCGAATGCCGCCGGGTCCGCCCGTTGAAAGCTGTAGATCGATTGCTTGGCGTCGCCGACGGCGAAGACGGTGCGGTTGAGATCGCGCGCGCCGGCTCCGGCAAAGAACTCCTCGGCCAGCGCGGCCACCACCGCCCATTGATCCGGGTTCGTGTCCTGCGCTTCATCAATCAGGATATGGTCGATACCGCCATCCAGCTTGAACAAGACCCAGGACGCGCCGCCGTCACTTTCCAGCAAACGCCGCGCCTTGAGCACAAGATCGTCGTAATCGAGCCGTCCGTGCCGCCGCTTCCAATCCTCATACGCGTCATTCAGGGCGGCGGCGACGGTCAGGAGTGCGGCCGTCGCCTCGGCGGTGGCAAGGGCATGCAACCTTTCGATAACGGCGGACAGGCGCGCGGCCTCTTCTTCGAGCGCCTCACGACATTCGGGATGGGCCTCACCCAGCTTCTTGGTGCAGATATTCGCGCGGATGTCGCCCTTGGCAGTGAAAAATACCGACCGGTAGCTATCGAAAGAGGCAGGCCGTGCTTCCGAACCCGCGGCAAGCCAGTCGGCAAGCCTGGCGCCCTGCCCCCGATCCGTTTTGGTCGTCCCCGCCAGCATCAGCTCGGCAGCGGCGCGGAGCGGGACGCCATCGAACGCCGCATCGGCGCAGGCGGCGGCAATGATCGCCTCTCTGGACTCTTCACGCTCAACGCCCATCCGCCGACAGGTCTCCGCGATCGCGCCATCGAGCCCGCCGAACCTTTCCGAAATCCGCTCCAGCCGGCCGCGTTCGGAAGACAGGGACGACATGATATCGGCGAAGCGGGTTTCATCGAGTAATCCGGCAAGCCGTGAAAGCGCCGTCGCAAGCGGCCCGGCATCGGTTCCGGCGACGGAAAGAATCCGCGCCCTTGCCTCCGCATGTGCTTCCTGCGCCTCGCGTTCATCCATGGCGGAAAAATGCGGCGCCAGCCCGGCTTCCAGCGGAAACCGCCCGAGCAAGGACTCGCAGAAGGAATGCAGCGTCTGAATTTTCATCCCGCCCGGCGTTTCGAGCACCGAGCGGAACAAAATGCGGGCCCGGGCCAGCATCTCTTCCTCAGGCGCGGTTCCGGTCAACTCGGCGATATCCTTGACGAGCGATGGATAATCGGCAATTGCCCATTGGGAGAGCGACCGGTTGATCCGGTTGGCCATCTCCGCCGCCGCCGCGCGGGTAAAGGTGAGGCAGAGAATTTTGTACGGCGGCGTTCCCGCCAGTAACAGCGACAGCACGCGGTCGGTCAGCACCTTGGTCTTGCCGGTGCCGGCGGATGCCCCGACCCAGACGGATTGGGCGGGGTCGGATGCGCGACGCTGGGCGCGTTCTGCTTCGGCGGATGGAGACAGTTCGTTCATTCGCCGTCTCCGTCGCTGTCGGCCCATTCCGCGACGCGGGCAAGATGGTCATATTCGGGAAACCGGCTGGCCCAACGCCCGTCGGGACGCGCGAAATAGGGCGTCTCCGGATCGTCAAACCGGGCGACCAGCCTGGCCAACCCGTCGCGCGCCATTTGCGCCAGTTCGGGAATATCCTCCCTGACCGGTTCGCGCTTGCCGGCCTCTCGACCGCCGGAAAGCTTCCAGAATTCCAGCGCGGAAACCGGGGTGGGCGGCACGCCTTCGAAACCGCCTGCGGCGGCGATCGCGGCCTCCAGAGGCAATTGCGGCGCAAAGCCGAAACGGATTGCCTCATTCGTCGGCTTCGCTCCGGTCTTGTAATCGATGATCGCCAATGTGCCGTCCGTCAACAAATCAACCCGATCGGCATGAGCGGTCAGGGTAAAGCTTCCGCCCGGCGCCGCGAATTCCAGGCGGCCTTCGATTTCAGTCCAGACCCGTCGGCGATCAGCGCGGCAAGCACGTTCCTCGGCGACAAACCATTCCGCAATCCGCAGGAACCGCGGCCACCAGAATGCCTTGACGCCGGGCCGGGCGAGATCGCGCCCGAAGGCCTCCTCGCCGATTTCGATCAGCATGGCGAGGGGGTTTTCCGGCAACCCGTCCGCCGTCCGGCGCAGAAAGGTATCGAGCGCGCCGTGAATGATGGTGCCCCGTTCCGCCGCGCCTGGATCGGCGTCAATTTCATCCAGCGGCCGGAGCCCGAGAATATATCGGGCGAAAATCGAATAGGGGTCGCGCCGCCATGTTTCAATCGTGGTGACGGAAAGCCGGCGCGGCCGGGCGGCAACCGGCGGTCTGGGTGCGGGTGGCGCGCCGGGTTCTATTTTTTCAGGCCGGTCAACGCCAAGCTGCCATCCGGCAAGATCATCACCGACATCGCCACCCTTGAGGTCCGGCGCGACCTCTTTTTCTTCGTATCCGGCGCGCAGCCGTGTTTCCAGCATCAACAGCCAGCGCGACGGCACGGTGGGGCCGCCATCGACCTTGTGGGCGCGGGTCAACAGGACCTCGCGCGCGCAAAATGCTTGCGCAAAATCATGCGCGCTCAACCCGATGCGGCGTTCATGCGGGGGCAGGCCGAACTCCTCGCGCATGGGGCGGCTCATCCATGGATCCGCGCCGGGGTCACCGGGCCAGCTTCCCTCATTCAGCCCGCCAAGACAGACCAGATCGGCATTCTGCAGCCGCGCCTCCAGCAGCCCCCAGATATTCAGCCTGGGATGAGTCCCGAAACGCGGCCGGACGGTTTGTCCGGCCAACAGCGCCTCCAGAAAATCTGGATAGTCGGCCGGGACAATCGGATCGAACCCTTCCGCCTCCGACAGGGAGGCGACGAAATCCGCGGCGGCCTCACCCGCATCACCGGCCCAGAGACGCGCCGCGCCGGTTTCCGCATCCGTCGCGGCCAGCGCCTCCGCAAAATCGAGATGCGCGGCAAGAATGTCACGCGCCGGGACCGGATCTTGGCCTCTCATGATTTCGGCGAAATGCCGGGCCCGATCCTTAAGCGCCATGAACCAACCTTCCAGCTCCGGTGTGTTGGAAAGCGCGGCGGCGATACCGGCCAGACCCGGTGCCGGGCGCGGACCGCGCAACACCGCAATTTCCAGCTGTCTGACATTCGCCCGAAACCGGCCCGATGGAAGCCCGGCGGCGGCCAGCGGGTGTTTGAGCAGGGACAGCAAGGGCAAGGGTGCGCAATCCTCGGCAAAAGCCGCGGCGGCCAGGCGCAAGAACAGGCCCGGCGGGGTCTGCGCCAAGGGCCGGCCGGCGGAATCATCGATTTCGATATCCCAGCGGTTCAATTCCGCCGCCACCCGGCGGGCGAGATTGCGATCCGGGGTGACAAGCGCCGCTGTCTTGCCGGGTGTTTCCAAAGCCCGGCGCAGGGCGAGCGCAATCACGCCGGCTTCTTCCACCTGGCCGGGACACTCTATCAAACGGATATTGGTCAGGGCCTCCGCCGCGTCATCGAACCGGACAGGGGCCGTTCCCGTGGCCGGCGCCAAGGCCTCCGCCACCAGCCGGGCGCGCGCCGGCGGCGCGGAGGGAACGAGGCTATTAGACCAAACAGGCACCTGATCGGGCGACAGATCCATGCGCCTGAGCAACGCGGCCATCCCGAATTGCGGATGGGTGGGCTCAAGCGCCGCCGACGCATCTGCCGAGAGACCGGTATCGAGACCAGGCAAGATCACACCGCCTGAGGAGAAACCAGCGATGGCCACAAGCAATTCAGCGGTCGCCGGAATGCTGCCGGTAGAGCCCGCCGCGAATACCGGAAAACCAGGCGTACTCTTTGTCCAGTCCCGTATTCGGCCGCGGATCAGCGCATCGCGCCGCGCCGCCGGATCGATACAACCGAGAACCTCCAGAACGTCCGGCCAGCCGGCGGTCAGCACTTTCAGGAAATCGAGGGTAATCTGCCAGTGATCGGCGTAGTCCGCCGGCACCAATCCGGCCAGCCCCTCGAAACTCAACCCCTCCGTATGTATCTGGTCGAGCAAACCGGCGAGATCGCGCGCCAGACGCACGGCATTGCCCGGGGAAACCGGGTCCCCATCACCTGTTTTCAGCCGTTCCCGGGCGATGAGCCGGGCCAGAAGAAGCAGCCGCTGCATCTCGGGAACCGCGGGCGGAAGCGATACCGGATCGGCATCCGGCAGACCCTCATCGGCTCCAATCCCGTCATCCTCTCCCGCTTCGCCCAACGGCATCAGGCGCGGCAGAAGCAACGCTTCTCCGTCGGTCTGGCGTAAAAACGCTTCGGTCAGGGCGCGGCAGGCGCGCCGGGTCGGCAGCAACACCAGCATATCGTGAAGGGCGAGGCGGTCGCGGCCGGTTCGTTGAAGCAGCCCATCGGCCAGCGCATCGACAAAAGATACGCCGGGCGGGATGGTCCAGATGCGCGGGGAGCTATCCGCCACCGGGTTTTTTCCCGGCAAGACACGCCTCCGCCTCCGCCAGACCGGCGGGTGTGCCGATATGGTGCCAGTCGCCGTCATGGACCAGTCCGAACAAACGCCCGGACTCTTGCGCCCAGTCATAAAGGATCGTCATGGAAAACTTTCCCCCGGGCGCACCGTCGAACAAGCGCGGATGCAGCATCTGAACACCAGTAAAAACATAGGGCGCCGCCGTTTCTTCCCGGCGCCGCCGCAGGCAACCATCTTCCGTCAGGCTGTAATCGCCCGCCCCGTCATAGCCGGTGGCATCCCGTACCGGGTGCAGCAAGAGGAGGGCATCCATCGCATCATCGTCCCAGCGCTCTTCCAGCCGCTGCAGCGCGGGCACCGTCCCGTCCGTCCAGGCAATATCGGCATTGACGACAAAAAACGGCGCGGTCCCGAGCAATGGCAACGCCTTGGCCACCCCACCGCCGGTCTCAAGCAACGCGTCTTCTTCATGGGAAAAGCGGATAGCGGGTTTTGTCCGGTCCGCCAGATGCGCCTCAATCATATGGCCGAGATAATGCAGATTGACGATTGCGGTTCCGACGCCGGCTTCCGATAGCCGGTCGAGCGCCCTGTCGAGCAACGGAACCCCGCCGAGCGGGACCAGCGGTTTCGGCATGGTTTCGGTGATCGGCCGCATCCTGAGCCCCAGGCCGGCGGCAAGCACCATCGCGCAGTCAGGCATTTTCGGGCGGCTCCACTTCCGGGGTACGCCTTAGATCGGCGGGAATATTCCGGTCCAGCCAGCGCCGCACCGGCGCCAGCGCGAGATGCCCGCACGCCTTTTCCAACAGGCGCCACACGCGCGGTATGTGAACCAGATAATCCGGTTTGCCGTCCCTGTGGCAAAGCCGGGTAAATATGCCGATCACCTTGGCGTGACGTTGCGCGCCGAGTATCGCCATCGACGCGGCGAATTTTTCGCGGTCCAGACCGGGAAACGCATCCAGATAGCGTTCCGTCATTTCATCGATCAACGCGGCGGGAATATCGCGGCGCGCGTCTTCCAGCAGCGAAACCAGATCGTAGGTCACGGGTCCCGCGACGGCATCCTGAAAATCGAGAACCCCGCAGGCGCCGATTCCCGCCCGCCCCGGCAAGCGGATGAGGTTGTCGACATGAAAATCGCGAAGAACCAGTGTTCCCGGCATTTCGAGCGCGAGAGGAAGCACCGCGCGCCAGGCGCTTACATAATCCGCCTTTGCCTCATCCCGCAACGCAACACCGGAAAGCGCGGGCACATACCAGTCCACCAGAAGACCGGCTTCGGCCAAAAGCATTTCCTCGTCATAGGGCGGCAACCAATCGGGCACGATCGCCCCGCCACGGCGACGCAGATCGATCAGAAAATCGGTCGCCAACCGATACAGCGCGGCTTCATCCACGCCCTGCGCCAGCAATCTTGTATAGGTGTCGTCGCCGAAATCTTCCAGCAACATCAGCCCCGCCGCCTCATCCTCGGCAAGAATGCGCGGCGCGCTGTAGCCCGCATCAAGAAGATGGCGGGCGATCCGCGCAAAGGGCCGGATATCCTCCCGGGGCGGCGGCGCATCCATCAGTACCGCCGTTTGATCGCCCCGCTCTATCCGGTCATAACGGCGAAAAGACGCATCGGCCGCCAGCACGCCCCGCGTCGCCCCCGCCCAGCCGGCATCGTTCAGAAAATCTGATATCAGCCGGTCGCGTTCAGACACCGCAAATCCCCGCCTCAAGTCGCGACCGCCAATCGCCGCCGCCGGAGAACCGGACAACGCGTCCCGCCGCGTCACTACCCTGATCAAACGCGATGCGAAGCGCTTGCCGCGGCAGAAAGTCCCCCATCCGGTCCGGCCATTCGATCAGGGTCAGCGCGTCGTCAAACGCCTCGTCCAGACCCAGCTCCCAGATCTCATCCATGTCTTCCACCCGGTACAGGTCCGCATGATAGACCTCCAACGCGGGAAAAGAATAGATTTGCACCAGCGTATAGGTGGGGCTCGGCACGTCTTCTTCCGGAGCGCCGCACGCCCCCGCGATGGCATTGATCAGCGCGCGCGCGAATACCGTTTTTCCGATGCCGAGCGGGCCGTCGAGTGCGAGGACATCGCCGGCGCGGCATAGCGCGGCCAGCCGCGCCGCAAGCGCTTCGGTTTCCGCCTGGTCGACCAGCGTAACCTGCAGGGACCAGGAATTCCCCGTTTCGTCAGCCATGCCGGGCTTGTACTCCCGACGCCCGAATTCATCAAGGCGGCGACAACTCGAAAAACCGGAACAAGCCGTTGTTACTGACCGGCGCGACTGGCCGGCAGAGCGCAAACGACTTTGGCGCCGCTGCCAACGCCGTCTTCGATCGAGACCGTGCCGCCGTGCAATTCTACGAAGGTCTTGACCAGGGAAAGGCCTATGCCCATTCCGGCTTGCCGCGCCTCCGGAGCACCGCCCCGTTCGAACATGCCGAAAACCCACTCCCGATCGCCTTCGCTGATACCGATGCCCGAATCTTCAACCGACATGATAATCCGGTCGCCATCTCGCTGGCCGGCAAGGCTGATCGAACCGCGCTGCGGCGTGAACTTGATGGCGTTGGACAGGATATTGTAGAGCGCCTGCTTGAGCCGCCGGGAGTCCGCTTCGATTTCGCCGATATCGGGCGGGCAATCGAGATCCACCTTGATGAATTTCTGGCGCGCGCGCTCTCCCACCAACCCAAGGACGCTTTCGGCAAGTTCGCGCAAATCGGCGCGTTCGAGTTCCAACGTCATCCGGCCCGCCTCTATCGTCGCAAGATCCAGAATGTCGTTGATCAACAGGAGCAACAGGCGCGCCGCTTCCAGCGTCCCATCGACATATTCCATCTGGCGCGGGTTGAGATCGCCGAAATATTTCTTCGCCAGAATTTCGGTAAAACCGGTGATCGTGTTCAGCGGAGTCCGGAGCTCATACGATACGTTGTTGATGAATTCCGTTTTCAGCTGATCAGCATTCTCAAGCGCTTCGTTCCGTTCGCGAAGCGCCGATTCGGCGCGAAGCGACGCGGTGACGTCGAGATAACTCAACAAGACCGCCCCATCGGGTAGTGGAATCGTCGCGAAATCGAGCACAGTGTCATCCGTGCGCACGATCCGGCCGTTATGCACCTCACGCCGTGTCAGGTCGCCTATCATGCGGTTCCGTTGTTCGGCCGGATCGCCATCGGTCGGGATCATTTCCAGCATGCGATCAACGATCCCCGAAATATGCGGCTCAATATCGAGTTCGGCCGCCGGAATTCGCCACATCCGACCGAATTCTGGGTTCGACAGGCGCAACCGCCCATTCGCGCCGATTACGGCGACACCTTCGAACAGATTGTCCAGAGTCTCGCGCTGCACCGCGATCAAGGTATTGTAGTTGCGTTCCAGCGCGAGCGTATCGGTCACGTCCTCCCACAATAACAACAGTCCGCCAAACGGATGCGGTATCGCGACCGCTCTCAGCGTCTTGCCATCGGGCAGATGCTGCATCTCCTCGCTTGGCTCGATCAGCGACGTGAACCGATCGAGCTGAGCCTGCTTGAATGCCGGAAAATCAGCGCGCTCCGGCAACCGCCTCTTGTCGCGCAACTCCTCCAAAACCTCACCCATTGGCGGGTTGGTGCGCAGCCACGCTTCTTCCAAACCCCAAAGCTGCATATAGGCATTATTAAAAAATTGCAGCGAATGATCCGGACCATAGAGCGCAATCGCGGTTCCGAGGCTTTGCAGGATAACCTCCTGGCCCGCCGCCAGCCTGGATAATTCGGATTGGATATTTTCAAGTTCGGTATGATCGAAGGCGAACCCGGCCACATCCCCACCCTCAATCGGCGATTCGGAAACCTCCATCAGACGGCGTTCGCCACGCAACACCACATGGTCCCTTATCGTCCGGGCGCCGCTATCATCCAGGGCACCCGGTCTCTGCCCCGGAATCAGGGGAGGCATTTCATCGAAGGGCGCGGTCTCACCCACTTCCAGCGCGGCGCGATAGGCGTTGTTCGCATATACGATCCGGCCATCACCATCCTGTATCCAGACAGGCAGCGGCAGAACGTCCAAAAGATTATGAAGCCTGTGCGCGTCAGCCGATACCCGGGCGAGACTGCCGGCAGACGCGGTCCGATCCCGAATAAACAGCACTGTGGTTTTCCCGGGGGCCATCGCGCCGCGAAACTGAAGGCAGCGCGCGCCGTCAGATGTCATGTACTGACGGGTAAAGGCGGCGCAATCCCGCCGCAAACCACTAAAGGACGCCTCCAGCCCTGCGGCGTCCTCACCTCCCAGCTGTCCGGTTATGAAGGCGAACCATCCGCCGCTTTCCGGCGCACCGCCGATCAGCGCTTCCAGACCGGGGGTCACGGCTTCGTCCCGCGGCTCCACCGACCAGTAAATCGCCTGCTCCTCTCCCGCTGCGGAAAGCGCGGTAAGGGTCTCAATATCCTGAAAGAGCCGCAGCCGCGCGTCGTCCGACCGTTTCACACGGCGCAGTAAAACCACAATAGCGGCAAGGGCGCACAAGACCATTGCACCAAGCAGCCATGTTGCCGGCGCGGCGGCCGATCAATAGCGGTAATGGTCGGGCTTGTACGGCCCGTCCTTCGACATATTGAGATAGGCAGCCTGCTCATCGGTCAAGGTCGTCATCTTC
>Ga0181582_10004096_pt1 | contig 11799 bp, 10 predicted proteins | sample 071ome_32_FD_132438 | JGI IMG/M metagenome (GOLD analysis project Ga0181582, IMG submission 132438) | Coastal salt marsh microbial communities from the Groves Creek Marsh, Skidaway Island, Georgia - 071405AT metaG (megahit assembly) | ecosystem: Environmental > Aquatic > Marine > Intertidal...
ATCATCATCATCACATCCACCGCATCGCCATGCTCTTTACGGATATAATTTTGCTTGCCCTGCCCAATGCCATGCTCGCCTGTACAGGTACCGCCCATCGCAATCGCCCGTTCAGATAGACGGCTGATAAACCCGTCAATAACCGCGCGCATTTCCGTATCTTCGGGGTCACACATCGGCATACAGTGGAAATTGCCATCCCCGACATGGCCAACAATGCTGGAAATAATGCCGCATTCTGCAATATCCTTGCGGGTTTCTTCCACACATTCTGCCAGACGCGAAATCGGCACACAAACATCTGTTGAAACCCCAACCTTGCCCGGGGCATAGGCCAGAGAAGCATAATAGGCATCATGACGCGCCTTCCACAGCTTTTTGCGGGCGGCCTCATCACTTGTCCATTTAAATTCAAAATCTGTATATTCTTCTGCGATAGAGGCAAACATTTCGGCCTGTTCATTTACACTGGCCTCAGAGCCATGAAATTCCAGCAGCAACAAAGGCGTTTCCGGTAAATCCAGGCCGGAATACTGGTTACACGCCCTTACCTGAACCTCATCCAGTAATTCAATGCGGGCAACAGGAATACCATATTGAATGACATTTATCACCGCATTACAGGCATTTTCGATGGAAGGGAATGAACAAGTTCCCCCTGCGATAACTTCGGGAATACCGTAAAGTTTTAGCGTGATTTCGGTAATGATGCCAAGCGTTCCTTCTGACCCTACCAGAAGCCGCGTTAAATCATATCCGGCAGAAGATTTTTTTGCCCGGCTGCCCGTGCGAATAATTTTACCATCCGGCAATACCGCTTCCAGCGATAAAATATTATCTTTCATCGTTCCATAGCGCACCGCATTTGTCCCCGAGGCCCGGGTCGCAGCCATCCCCCCAAGCGAGGCATTTGCCCCCGGGTCAATCGGGAAAAACAGGCCTGTATCACGCAGATATTCATTGAGCGCCTCACGGGTAACTCCTGGCTGGATTACCACATCCAAATCTTCATTATTCACTTCAAGTATTTGATCCAGGCTATTCATATCAATACAAACACCGCCATGTGGCGCATTCACATGACCTTCCAGAGACGAGCCGATTCCAAAGGCAATAACCGGGCAATCATTTTCATAACAAATCCGCACCGCCTCAGAAACTTCCTGCGTATTTTTAGGAAAGACAACTGCATCTGGCCATTGCTGGGGAATGCGGGTGGTTGTGTGGCAATGATGCGAGCGCACCGCCTCACTTGTAGAGAGCTGTTCTCCAAATCTTTGTTTCAGTGCCGCGATGGCGTTATCGATTTTACTTTTATCAAACATGAAAATCTGCCTGTCATAAATTACCAGAGCTGAACCAGCGATTTAGTATAGGAAACTGGGGTTAAACAGCAAGCCTGAATATATCGGACTTGCCGTCGATTTATTTATTTTTTTGCGAAGTGGCGCGCATAAAGTCAAAATCCACCCCATCAGGCGCTTGCAGGACATGACTGTGGAATAAATGGGCATAGCCACGCGGTGCATCGATGGTCTTCAGCGGCATTTCATCTTTACGTGCAGCCAATTCAGCCTCTGACAATTGCACTTCCAGCCGCCTTTCTTCCACATTTAGCGAGATGATATCGCCGGTCTTTACATAGGCAAGCGCCCCGCCAATGGCCGCTTCGGGGGCAACGTGCAAAATGATCGTACCCGCGGCTGTGCCGCTCATCCTGCCATCAGAAATACGCACCATATCCTTTACCCCCTGCCTGGCCAGCTTGCGGGGTATGGGAATAAGTCCTGCCTCTGGCATACCGGGCGCCCCTCTTGGCCCGATATTGCGCAAGACCAGAATATCTTCTGCTGTCACATCCAAATCCGGGCTATCAATGCGCTGGGCCAGATCTGCCATATCTTCAAAAACAACCGCCCGCCCCTCATGGGTCAGCAAGGACGGGCTGGCCGCCGCCGCCTTGATAATCGCGCCATCGGGTGCCAGATTGCCATAGAGTACAGCCAGTCCGCCTTCGGCAAATAACGGGCTATCTGTAGTGCGGACAACCTCCTGTGGCCAGTTTACACTATGGCGCGTCAATTCCTCGCCCAGCGTTTTACCAGATACTGTGATGGCATCTTTATCAATCAAATCCCCCAGAGCTTCGAGAATACGCACCAGCCCGCCTGCATTATGCAAATCTTCCATATAGCCTGTCCCGGACGGCTTCAGATCGACAATTACCGGCACCTCTCTTGCCATTTTATCCAGCCTGTCCAGCGATACATCATGACCAGAACGTCCTGCCATAGCGGCTAAATGGATAATCGCATTGGTAGAGCCGCCAACTGCCAGCAATACGCGAATAGCATTATCAAAGGCTTGCTGAGATAAAAATTCAGAAGGTTTTACCCCTCTTTTGGCAATATCCGCTGCCAGAACCCCTGTTTCTTCGGCAATTCTGCGCCTGTCTGCTGAAACAGCCGGAGCTGTTGCCCCGTTAAGTGGCATCAAGCCCATTGCCCCTGCCAGCAATGCCATTGTACTGGCAGTGCCCATTACCCCGCACGTACCAATAGACGGCACAAGTGCGTTATTGGCATCTGCAATGGCCTCATCATCCAGATTGCCAGCACGATATTCTGCCCACAAACGGCGACAATCGGTACAGGCCCCCACCCTCTGGCCGCGGAAACTGCCGGTACGCATGGGCCCTGTTACCAGCTGGACAAAAGGAATATCAGCGCTTAATGCGCCCATAATCTGGGCAGGTACAGTTTTATCACACCCGCCAATGAGTACCACACTATCCAGAGGCAGAGCGCGCAGCATCTCCTCTGTATCCATCGCCATTAAATTGCGTAGATACATCGAGGTAGGAAAAGAAAAGGATTCATGCAGACTGATGGTCGGAAAGGTCATGGGTAACGCCCCCGAGGCCTCGACCCCTGCTTTTACCCGCTCGATCAATTCCTCTGCATTGCCATGACAGGGATTAAAATCGCTACCTGTATTGATGATGCCAACTACCGGGCGGCTGAGGGCTTCATCCCCATAGCCTGCCCCCTTGATAAAACTTTTCCGCAAAAACAGGGCAAATTCATCATCGCCATATTTTGTTAACCCTTTACGCATCCCAACAATGCGATCTTTATCCTTTGATGACGTCACAGAGCCTAACCCTTTTTTTTCAAGTGATTTATTGCCAGATCTGGCAAATCAGAACGATTAACCTGATTTATCCTAGCGGTTTGGGATTATTTCTCAAGCGCTCTATTAGCTAAATAAACAGGTATCAATCCGGCACAGACAATCAGCAAGGCAGGCAAAGCAGCGGCTTCCAGCATTTCATCTTTGGCAAATTGATAGGTATAGGTGGCAAAGGTTTCAAAGGAGAATGGCCGTAACAGCAAGGTCATAGGCAATTCTTTCATCACATCCACAAAAACCAGCAAACTGCCAGCGATAATCGAATTGCGCAGCAGCGGCAGAATAACCGTGCGGATGATAGTGCCAAAGCGATAGCCCATTATACGTCCAGACTCCATCATATGCGGCGGCATCTTGCGAATACCCGAAATAATCGAACCATAGCCCACCGCATGAAAACGCACCAGCAAACCAAATAATAGCATCGCAAAACCGCCTGCCATCACCGGGGCAGAAAACAAATAAAGCGCTACTTTGTCGATATAGCCAGCCATCCCCAGCACCCCTATGGCCAGAATAGTGCCCGGAAAGGCATAGCCGGCTGCTGCTGCCCCGGCCAGTAACTGGCCTGCCCGTGACGAGCGATAATGGGCCAGCAAAGCTGCTGCCAGAGCAATGATAATAACCAAAAAAGCCGCGCTAAAGGCTAATCCGAAAGAGTGCTGTAATAGCGGCCAGATATCAGATGGAACATGAACGCCGCCACTGCTGACAACAAATTTCAGTAATATCAATACTGGTAAAACAAACCCGATAAAAACAGGAAAAGCGCAAATCATCACACATAAAAACTGATATCTGGCTGGCAAGCTGGCACGCGGCACCCCTGTCCGGCCAACCCCGCTATTCCGAAAAGAACGGCGTGAACGGGCAAACAGCTCCATCATCAGTAACAGGCCGATAAGAATAAAGGCGCATAGGGCGATTTGGGCGGCAGCCGGCTTGCTATTCATCCCTATCCAGACATTAAAAATACCAAGCGTCAGGGTTTCGAGGGCAAAATATTCCACCGTACCAAAATCGGAAACTACCTCCATCAATACCAGCGATAATCCGGCAATAATCGCAGGCCGTGCCAGCGGCAGGCCGACCTGCCAGAACAGATTCTGGCCGGATATTCTGGCAATTTCAAAAAGATTGGTAGAAGTCTGGCGAAAAGCGGCTCGTGCCAGCAAATAGATATAAGGATATAGCACACTAGCCATAATCAGCATCGCCCCGCCAAAAGACCGAATTTCGGGAAACCAGTAATCACGCGCTGTCTGCCAGCCAAAAAGCGCGCGCAAATAACTCTGTAAAGGGCCGGCATATTCAAAAAAATCAGTATAGCTATAGGCAATAATATAGGCCGGCATGGCCGCTGGCAGCACCAAAAGCCATTCAAACCAGCCGCGCCCGGCAAAATGATAGCGGCTGACCAGCCAAGCCGTGGAAACCCCGAAAATGACCGCCAGACTGCCTACTCCGCCCATCAATAACAGGGTGTTTTCTATATATCTGCCCAGAACCGTTTGCAGCAAATGCGGCATTAAATCATCGCTCGGGCCTGTTGCTACAACAAGGATTGCCATGACCGGGGCAAGCAATAATAGCGAGAGGATGAATAAAAGCGGATGTATCGCCAAAGCCTGGCGCACATATCGCACCATCCGATGATTGGCCAAACCTGTTTGATGTCCGGACAGAGCGGTCATTTTGTCCTACCCCGAATTAAGCCTTATCGCGCACCCGCGTATTGCGCCTCAAAAAGCAGATGATAAAAACACCCATCTGATTAAACAGGAAATCATAATATGTAAACAATAATCATTCGCAACTAGCCCTTTATCTCTGGCCTCGTCCTAAACCAAAATCAGACAAATAAAAAAAAATTTTCACCCACCCGATTTTATGGCAGGTTAAGCTAGAACATAAAAAAAGGGGGAATTTGGCGATGGGATTAGAGGCACATATCAATGAGATTTTAATTGCCGGGGTAATGTCCTGTCTGGTGATGGATACTTTTCAGCGTTTGCTGTTTGTCACCCATAAAATACCGCCTTCCAATTGGGGCATGGTTGGCCGCTGGGCTGGCTATCTGTTTACGCGCGGCAAGCTAATCAATGCGGAAATTGATAATCTGCCTGCCATATCTGGCGAAACCTCGCTCGGCTGGCTGGTGCATTATCTGGTGGGGATAGGCTATGCGCTGGTGTATTTTGGCCTGCGCGATATAGGCTGGCTGGATAATAGCTTTTATTGCGGCGCAATCTTTGGTATTGCCTCAGTGGTTGTGCCGTGGTTTTTCTTTTTGCCTGCCATGGGTAAAGGGATATTAGCCCGCCTGACAGACAACCCCAGATTTGTCTGTTTTCTGGGGCTTGTGAATCATCTTGTTTTTGGTCTTGGTATGGCATTCGGCTTTCAGCTGGCGGTTCAGATGGCCATAAACTAACCCTGTCCCTTACAGACCTTTTAAAAGGTCAAACAGGCGGGTTTTGATAAGCTCCAATTGCAGGCGAAGCTGTTTATTTTCTGCCCGCAATGCCTCTAATTCGGCTACGTCCTGACTGGTATCTGCAGGCGGGTGCATTCCCTTGATATTTAAATCTGCCTTGCATTGATTATATTGGCTGATGGAGCTGGCATCATTGCCGTGCAACTGGCATTGATGGGCAAGGCCAGTCTGAGCGTTGCCGACCATGAATATCGCCCCGGCCAAAATTGGAATATATCGTACAGACATAAAAAAAACTCCTATCCTTTTGATGTTTGGACAGCCTAGCATGACAGTGGAAATCTGACTATATCCAGCCCGTTTTTCAGGGCTGAATTCCCTAGATTATCTGCAATATTTGGGTAAAGAGTGCAGAGGCGGCTTTTTTCTGCGCGGCCTTGGTGATTTCTGCGCGTTCTGCCATTACGGCTGCAGATTTTTCTACATGATCGACAGCCGGTTTAAAGGCAGGGTCGCGATAGAACATCTCATCGGGCGTGCCCGATTTGGTCAGCATATCAATTGTCTGTCTTACTCCCTGGGCGGTATCTGCCAGCGCGGTGCGCTGCAATTCCAATTGATGAGCCGCCTTATCCAGATTGGCAAGTGCCTGCGCTTTGCCAGACGGGGTCGATGGCACAGCCTTTTTAAATGAACCATCCATCATGGATACGGCCTCTGGGCCAGAAAATTTCTGCACCTCGCCCCACAGCTTGTTCATGCGGGTTTCGGTTTTTTGCCGTTCTGCCTCGCGAATATCGGGCAAGGTCATTTTACGTGCCATGGAACGAATTTGATGAACCAAGTTTAGCAGCTCGCCTGTCTGCTCTTCTGTTTCCTGAATTAGCGAGCTTGCCCGCGAGGCATATTGTATCGCCATATGAAGGGATTTCATCTCTGCTTCCAGAGACATCACCGCATCGGATACATAGACCTGCCCTGCCTGGCTGCGGCTCTGCATATGTGCAGATAACCGCTCTGGCAACCGCATTAGCTGGGCATTCGGGCGCGAAATAGCGTCCTTTTGCACAGGCGGCATTGCTGGTATATCAGCTTGTATAGGCGGTGTTTTCATCTGTTTTTCATTATCCACTTGCAAAATAAATTCTCTGCGAAGCGCTAAACGACCCAAAACAGCCCTGTTTTAGAAAAAAAATGTAAAAACCATCAATTATTTTATAACATACTGTCTTTAATTTATTTTTTAATCACTCATTTTGCGTAAAAACATCGTTTTACGCGGTTTCCAGAAACCGGGCAACACGCAAAGCCAGATAACCGCCTGTCAGCTGGGCAAGAATGAAAAAAGCTGTATCCCCGTAATAAATGCCGGAAAAGCTGTTGGTAAGGGTACGAGCGATTGTCACCGCAGGGTTTGCAAAGCTGGTAGAGGCGGTAAACCAGTAAGCGGCGGTAATATATAATCCGACCAGCATTGCTACGGCCTCCGGGCGATAGCGCGCCCCCAGCAAGATGGTCAAGACCAGTCCAAAGCTGGCAACTATCTCGGACGCATATTGAAACGGCCCGGAACGTAATGTTTCAGAAAGCTGAATAACTGGCACCTCAAACATGATATGCGCTAAAAAAGTGCCGCAGATGCCACCTGTTATTTGCAAGATAATATAGGGAGTTAGAACCTGTTTATTCAGATCTCCTTTTAACATCATCACCCAGCTTACAGCCGGGTTAAAATGTGCCCCTGATATCTGGCTGAACAGCGTGATAAGGACATATAAAATTGCCCCTGTAGCTATGGTGTTGCCCAGCAATGCCAGCCCATCATTTCCAGCCGATAGCCTGTCTGCCATGATGCCGGAACCCACCACGGTTGCAACCAGCAATAAAGTGCCTAAAAACTCTGCTGCCAGCTTTTGACGCATTACCCTTCCTCCTCCTGCCTTATTCTTTTCGTCGCTCTTCAGGAAAGCTAGAGGGGAATTATGTCAGTTTCTTTACAGTTTTAAAACAGGCTTAACCCTGAAAAGCCTACCAGCCTGTTATATTGATAATGCGCTGGGCAGTCGGGCTCAGGCGGGCTATATCCTCCAGCGCCAGCTCATCCATCTTGAACTGTCCCCAGGAAGCGATTTCTGCCCCTGGCCGGGTAGAGGGATTAACAGGATATTCAAAATTTATCTCGGTATAGAGGCCTTGCGCCTCTGTGGTGGTAAGCCATTCCAGAAATTCTATGGCAGCTTTTCTGTTTTTCGAGGTCTTTAATATTCCGCCAGCAGAAATATTTACGTGCTGGCCGCGCCCTTGCTGGTTAAAAAAGACCAGCTCGATACTATCTGCCCATTTACGCTGTTCAGCTTCTGTCTTGTTAAATTTCATCTGCCCGTAATAATAGGTATTCATCAGCGCGATATCACATTCGCCGGCAAATATCGCCTTGGCCTGGGCTCTGTCATTGCCTTGCGGACGGCGGGCAAGGTTGGCCACCAGCCCTTCTGTCCATTTGGTTGCCGCTGCCTGGCCATGATGGGCTATCAGCGAAGCCAGCAAGGCACGGTTATAGACATGGCTGCCAGGACGGCTGCATATTCGTCCCTGCCATTGCGGTTCTGCCAGCTGTTCAATTTCGGTAATTTCGCCTTTTTTTACCCGTGCCTTTGATACCGCCAAAATCCGCGCCCGCAAGGATAAAGCTGTCCAGCTATTATCCGAGGCGCGTAAATGTGCCGGAACATTTCGGGCGATTACCGGCGAGGCTATCGGCGCAAGCAGGCCTGAATCGGCCAACTCCTTTACCCGGCTTATATCTGCTGTGATAACCAAATCGGCTTGTGCGCTCTCCCCTTCGGCTTGCAATCTGGCGACCAGCCCTTTTGGGGCATAGACTGTTTGAAACTCAACACCTGTTGATTTTGTATAACCATCCAGAAGTGGCGCCAACAAGGCCGGCTGGCGATAGGTGAAAATCTTTATGGTATCGGCCGCGATGACCGGGGCAGTCTGAAATATCCCCAGTCCAAAAAGCAGAAATAAAAGATAGCGCATGATAGAGCCTCGCAAATGCCTTTCATAGGGCTGTAAATAGGGGTGGTTGAAGAAATTTAAAGGTGTTTTGAACAATTCTTCTTTTTTGATAATGCGAATTATTCGCAATTGCAAGAAGAAAATTTTAGGCAGAAAAAATAAATCCCCTGCCCTAAAAATTTCTAGTCTTGATGATTGTGCAAGTCCACCTCATTTTCCAGCGGCTGCCCCTCAAAAAACCCTTTAATATTGGTAAAAACAGCCCCTAATTTTTGTTCCAGCGCATCTCTTGTACCAGCTGCAATATGGGGGGTTAGAATACAGGCAGGGTTAGTCAGAAGCGGATTATTCTCTGCTGGTGGCTCACCTTCAAACACATCCAGCGCTGCACTTAATAAATGCCCGTCACGCAAGGCTTTATCAAGGGCTGCCTCATCGACCAGCCCGCCCCGTGCGGCATTGATAAATATACTGCCTGGCTGCATTCTGGAAATAACATCTGCGCTGATAATATTTCGGGTGCTGGCCATCATTGGCAGGTGCAGGGTTACAATATCAGAGCGGGCAATCAGTGTGTCAAAATCGGTTTTTTCCATATTTAAACGCTGTTCTGTCGCGGCGTCCAGTGTCACATTCGGATCGCAATACATCCCTTTAATACCAAAGGGAACAAGCCTTTCTGCCACTTGCAGGCCAATCCGGCCCATCCCGACAATGCCGATAGTGCGTCCCATAATTTCACGGCTGCGCGTACGCAACGCATTGACCAGCCATTTGCCCTTTCGCAATTCTGCATCGGCATATGTCAGATGCCGACAGGCAGCCAGCATCAACATCAATGTATGTTCTGCCACACTGATGGTAGAGCCAGACAGGGTGATGGCCAGTTTGATATCTCTATCACGAATGGTTTTCCAGTCAGTTGTATCATGCCAGCCTACTCCCTGGTGATGCACCAGCTGCAGCTTTTTGGCGGCTGCCAGATGCTCGGCTGTCAGACGATAGGAGGCAACCACGACCGCATCGCAATCTGTCAATGCAGCACATCTGGTCGCCTCGTCATTATCAGGCAACAGGACAAGGTCGATATCCTCGCCTGCCATGCGGCGCACCACATCATAAATATCTTCAGGGGCGTGGCTGAGATATAAAACACGTGGACGGTTGCTAGATGCATGAGCGGGCGCATTATCGGACATTTTATTCCCCCTGAATTATTTTACATATTCGGATAATTAGTTATGGCGCATACATATAATCAAATAGATAAATATCTAATTTGAAAAGACAATAAATCATTTTTTTAATTGATTTTGCCAGAACATCACAGGCATCCTTATTCAGGAATTTAAAAACTATGATTTTGGAAAGATAGGATTATCATGTTTGATTTTGAACAGTTTTTTCATGCCGATACCAAATCTGGCATAGGCAAATGGAAAGGCTTTCCGGCCTATAATTTCATTGGTGGCCATAATGATACCAGCATGATGCCAGTAACAGCCTTACGCGCCTCTGCCGATAGGGTGATGCAAAAACACGGGGCAAAACTGGCCACCTATGGCCTGGGCGATGGCCCGCTTGGTATACGCTCTCTGCGCGAGTTTATTGCCGATGCGCTGGAAAAGCGCGCCGGTATGCCAACCGACCCGGATAATATTTTGATGGTTTCCGGCTCTCTTCAGGCACTGGATCTGGTAAATGCGACCCTGTTGCGCCCGGGTGATGTGATTGTGATGGAAGAATCCACCTATGGCGGGGTTATCGGCCGGTTTAAAGCCCTGAAAGTGGATATTATCGGCATTCGGGTAAAAGATGACGGGATGGATCTTGACCATCTGCAAACAGAGCTGGAAGCGCTTAAAACAAAGGGCAAAACACCGCGCTATATCTATACTATCCCGACCATCCATAATCCGACCGGCACAATCATGCCAATAGAAAGACGCCGCCAATTACTGGCCATCGCGGCCAAATATAATGTGCCGATTTTCGAAGATGATTGTTATGCTGACCTGATTTTTGATGAAGACCGCCCCCCGACTATACGCTCTCTGGATGATAGCGGGTGCGTGATTTATTGCGGGTCTTTTTCAAAAACCATCGCCCCTGCCCTCAGGGTTGGCTATCTGATCGCGGATTGGCCCTTTTTATCACGTGCGGCCAGCTATAAGACAGATGCCGGTTCCGGGGCTATCGAACAGCTGATCCTGGCTGATTTCTGCCCACCCCTGTTTGATCAGCATGTCGAAGCGTTAAATGCCCGGCTAAAGACAAAATGCGATGTGATTTGCGAAGCCCTTGATAGCAATTTTGGCACAACGGCCAGCTATCGCCGCCCAAAGGGCGGTATCTTTATTTGGGTAACGCTGGATAAATCCATTGATATCAATATCCTGACTACAGAGGCAGCCAGGGAAGGTGTGGCGATTAATGCCGGGCCTGAATGGTCTATCGGCGATGAGGCAGGCTATCAGATGCGGCTATGTTTTGGCTATCCGGATGAGGCGGTCATCAAAGATGGCGTGAAAAAGCTGGCAGAAATATGCCAGCGCCATTTTGGCCTGCCAAAACAGATCAGCAATCAGGCCTGATGAAAAACAGTTAAGAAGGGGCTATCACGCCCCTTCAATTACCCTGACATCCCTGTCTACATCGCCCAGCAAGGCAAAAGCAGCCTTATATTCCGGGCTTTCAAACGCAGCGATAGCCGCCTCGACAGAATCAAATTCAATAACGACACTGCGCTCCACCAAACCATTTTCAAAGGTTTTTACCGGCGTGCCACGGGCAATAAACCGCCCCCCTGCCCCTTGCAAGGCGGCCTGTGCCGCAGGGGCATAGGCGGCCAGCTTGTCCGCTTCCGGGCTGTTGCGATAAATGGATAAAATATAGCCTTTTTTCATTTTTTGTCTTTCCCTTGTCAAAAATTCAGCTTTTTGCCTTTTTTGTTGAAAGTGTGGCTGTGCGCGCCTCTGGCTGGCATTGTTCACCTGAACAGCACTCAAAGATATTGGATTTACAGATGGCGCATTGTTCATGGCCATGCACCCTGATGGTTTGCAAGGGGCTGTGGCAGCGCGGACAAACGGCTTCATCCGGCCTCGCCTGAACAAGATGTATCTGCATGAAAACACCTGTAAAAGGAT
>Ga0181582_10004098_pt1 | contig 11795 bp, 5 predicted proteins | sample 071ome_32_FD_132438 | JGI IMG/M metagenome (GOLD analysis project Ga0181582, IMG submission 132438) | Coastal salt marsh microbial communities from the Groves Creek Marsh, Skidaway Island, Georgia - 071405AT metaG (megahit assembly) | ecosystem: Environmental > Aquatic > Marine > Intertidal zone...
CCCCGCCCCCCGCCCCCCCCGGCTTCCCGCCCCCCCCCCCCCCGCCGCCACCCCCCCCGGTGTGTTGACGGCCGGTTGGGCGGGGCGGGGCTCCGGGGGGGGGGGGGGGGGGGGGGGGGGGGGGGGGGGGGGGGGGAGGCGGGACGGGCGTGCCACCGGCTCGAGGGACGTGGACGGGGGGCCAGCCGGGCGGGGCGGGCGGCGCGGCGGGGGGGGCCGGCTCACCGCCTCCGCCTTGATCTGGATGTAGTCGATGTCCTGGTTGCGGTAGACGCGCTGCCAGAGCTCCTTGATGGTGTGGTTGATCTCCTCCATCTTCTCGCGGTGGAACGCCAGGAGGGCCTTCTCCAGCGCCTTGGTGTACCTCTCCAGGTCGGCGACGCACAGGCGCGTCGTGTGCTCCTCCACGCTCTGGGCGCGGAAGCGCTCGTCGACGTTGCGGAGGCTGGGCTCCCGGAGGCCCTGCTCGGCCCTCTTCAGGTGCTCGTACTCGGAGGCCAGGCCGCCCTCCTTCTGGTGCTTGGCCTCCTTGGCGCGCTCGAGGCGCTCCGACGCCTCCCGCGCCGCCCGGTCCAGCTCCCGCGGGTCCCCCACCAGCGCCTGCTCCTCCAGGGCCCCCCGCACCTGCTCCCCGAGGGTCGCCACCTCGCGCTCCAGGCGGCGGAAGTCGATGAGGGTCTGCATCTCCTGCCGCAGGGCGTCCGCGCGCTGGTCCGAGTAGACCCTCTCGTCGAGCTCCGCGCGCTTGCCTTCCAGCTCCTTCTCCGCCGCCGCCTGCGGGGGGGCGGGGGGGGGGGGGGGCGGGGGGGGTTCCCACGCTCGCGCGGGGAGGGATCGCTCGGGCGGGGGCGGGGCCCGTCACGGTCCCCGCCCTCCCCCGCTCCCCCCGCCTCACCTGCTGCGCCTTGCGCCGCTCGATCTCCTCGTTGACCTTCCTCAGCTCCTCCGCGGACCCCTTGGCGGCCATGGCGTCACACTGCTGGCGGAGCTGCCGGGCGCGGTCGGCGACCTGGCGCACGCCGCGCTCCTTCTCCTCGGCGGCCTCCTCGGCCGCGCGGTGCTCCCCGCGGAGGCGCTTCCGGTCCGCCTCGAGGGCCCGGGCCTGCTCCTGGAGGGGCCGCTCGGCGGCGCGCTGCTGCTCGCACTCGGCGGCGGCGGCCTCCCCCTCGGCCGCCAGGGCGCGCGCCTGCTCCCGCAGCCGCTTCGCCTCCTCCGCCGCGGCCTGCGTGCGCGTCACCTCCTCCCGCGCGTCGCGCCACGCGTTCTGAGCCGCCTGGTGCGCGTCCCGGGCGCTCGCCTGCGCCCGCATCAGCGCCTCCCGCTCCCGCTCCAGCCCCGCCCGGCGCTGCTCCTCCGCGTCGAGCGAGGCGGTGACCGCGTCCAGGTCGTCGGCCGCCCCGGCGGCCCCGGCGAGGACCGCCAGGTCGTCCACCTCCTTGCGCAGGGCCCTGACCTCCTCCTCGGTGCGCTCCAGCGGCCCCCCGACCTCGGCGGCGACGGTCTCGGCTAACACCGCCCCCGCCCGCTCCCCCTCCGCCAGCGCCTCGGCCTCCTCCAGGCGGGCCCGCAGGGCCGCGCAGGCGTCGGCCAGGGCTCTCTCCTCATCCCGCGCGCGGGGGAGCAGCGCCATCTGCAGGTCCCGGAGCCGCGCCCACTTGGGCTGCGCCGCCTGGAACTGCCGCAGCGTGCCCTCCTTGTCGTCCAGCTCGGCCCGGCGCCCGGCCCCCTGGTAGTCGATGGCCTTCTGCCGGAGCTTCTGGCACTCCCGCTCGTAGCCGGGGACCTCGGCCTCGGAGAGCCCGCGCTTGCAGAGCTCGCAGCGGTGCTTCTTCCTCCCCTTCTCCAGCATCGTGCCCCACACGTCCGCCATCCCGCCCCCCAGGGCCATCGAGCTCTTCGTCTCGACGACCTCCTCTTCGAGCGCCCGGACGCGCTCCTCGAAGCCCCCCTGGGAGAGCTCCCCGGGCTGCCCCCGAGTGGCCACGCCCATGAGCGCGTCCAGGTCCGCCTTTACCCGCTCCTCCTCCGCCCCCAGCGCCGCCACCTCGGCCCGCTTGTGCCGCAGCCCCGCCTCCTTGCTCGCTGCCTCGCGCGCCAGCCCCTGGGCCTCGCGCTCCGCGGCCTCGGCGGCCTCCCGGGCCGCGCCGGCCCGGCCCCGCAGGGTCGCCACCAGCGCCGCGGTCCCCATGGCGTGGAGGTCGGTGCCCGCGGGGACCCCCAGCGCCGCCTCCACCTTGCTCCGGCCCCCCGTGACGATGCTCCGCAGCTGCTGCTCCTTGGACTGGAGGTCCTGGCGCTTGACCCTGAGCCGCGCCGTGCTCTGGGCCGCCTGCTGGAGCTGGTCGCGCCTGGCGCGGAGGCGGTGCGTCTTGCGGGTGGCGTCCTCCACCTGCAGCGCCAGCGCGTCGAGCCTGGCGTCCAGGTCCTGCGAGGCGGCCTCCTCGTCCCGGCGGGAGAGGGCGTCCTTGGCGGCGCGCTCCCGGCGCTGCGCGTCCTCCACGGCCGCCTCCCCGGAGGGCATGTCCCCGAGCCGCGCCTCGATCTCCGCGCACTGCCGCTCGGCCTGCTCCCGCCGCCGGAGGGCCAGGCGCGCCGTCTCCCCGCACTGCGCCAGCTGCGCCGAGAGCTCGTCCATCCGCGCCCCGAGCCGGTCGTCCGCCTCCCGGTGGCGCCGCTTGAGGGCCGCCGTCCGCTCCGCCTGCTTGGCCACCTCCTTGTCCAGCGAGGAGAGGGCGTGCGCGACCTGCTCGCCGTCCAGCCGCCCGCGCGGGTCCACGCCCACCCCCGTGACCCCGAACTGCGTCGCCTGCTGACTCAGGTACTTGTCGCGCTCCCGCTGCAGCGCCGACAGCTGGTCGACCTCGGCCGCGAGCCGCCCCTGCCGCTTGAACGCCTCGGCGTACGAGTCCTTCATCGCCGCGAGCTCCCGGCCCCCGACGGATATCTCGTGCTTCAGCGCCTGGATCTCCCCGCGGATCACCGCGAGCTTGGACTCGACCTCCTCTGCCAGCATCCGCTCGAGGTCCTCGAGCGTGTCCTCGATCTCCTCGAGCTGCTCGGCAGACAGTCGCGCCCGGGCCTCGGCGAGCTGCTTGTGCTTTACCTCGTGGCGGGCCTGGAGGTCGGTGATCGTGCCCCGGAGGTCCCCGATCTGGCGCAGCTTGCCCTGGGCCTCGTCGAGTGCCGCCTGCTGCTGGGCAATGGTGCCCTCGTGCTCCTGGATCTGGCGCTGGAACACCTCGATGTTGGCGCCGTGGTCGCGCTGCTCGGCGCGGAGCTTCTCGGCCTGGTCCTTGAGGATCTTGCACGACTCCATCTTGAGCTTGTTCTCCTTCACCTTCTGCTTCTGCTCCTTGAGGAGCTTGGAGAACTGCTCGAGGGCCTTGGTGTACTTGGTGGCGGCAAAGATGTCGTCGAACTTCTTCTTGAGGACAGCGCCCTCGGCGAGGGGCCACGCCGCGTCCTCCTGGTGGACGAAGATGACGTTCTCGAGGACCGCCTTGGAGACGCCCATGAGGGACGGGAGGAGGCGGTCGACCTCAGCGCACTTGTAGCTGATGGACTCGGGCTTGCCCGTGACCTTGTTCTTGGTCAGGATGGACGCGTCCAGGGACTTGAACTGCGCCCCGCGGGCCGTCTGCTTGAGCTGGAAGGACCGCACGGCCACCAGCGGGGCCCCCGACGACAGCCCCAGGCGCAGCTTGATCTGGCCCTTGACCTCGTGGTCGCCCGAGATTTTCGGGTCGTGGATGAACGTGTGCCCCGAGCGGCAGTTGGGCGGGAGCTCGCCCGTGCACGCCTGCTTGAGGCACTCGATGATCGTCTGTAGGGGCGGAGGGGCGAGCAGATCAGGGGGCGGTCGCCGGGTGCGGTGCGAGGGCGGTGAGGGGCGCTGGCAGGGGCGGGGGAAGCGGGGAGAGGGGCGGAGGAACGGGGGGGGGGGCTCGCTCACCGTCTTCCCCGCCCCGTTCTGCCCGACGATAAGCGAGAGGGGCTTCGAGAACGCGATGACTGCGAGAGTCGAAGAGGAATGAGCTCGGTCCCCGCGGCGGCGCGGCGAAGGGCCGGGGGAGGCGGCCGGTGAGAGGGGACACAGCAGGCCCAGCATGATGTCGAGGCGCGACGAGGGGGGCGCGGGGGGCTCACCGGAGCCCTCGTTGGGGTTGAAGGAGCGGATGCCCCGGATCTCTAGCTTCTCAATCGTAGTCATGGCCGATATCGGGCGCTGTAATCCGCGGAGCGGGCGCGCGGGAGGCCCGGGTTGGGCGATGGGACGGGGGGGACCAAGGACGGGGGGGCTCGGCGGGGACGGTGTCCTGGAAATGGAGAGAGAATGTCTTTCGCGGTCGGGACGGGACCATCCTATTTTGTCCCCCGCCAAGAAGCGATGCCACACGCCCCCGTCGCGCTGAGGTCCCGGAAAGGAGTGCCAGCCAAACGGTGCCGGGGGGGACCTGGGACAGCGCTCTCTCCGTTTTTACCGGTCACACGCCACCGCCCCCGAAAGATGCTCTGTGCCATACCCCGCATCCGCCAACGTTTCTCCGAATCACCGCCACGCCTCCCCGGAGAAGGCCTCGAAGATGGGGGGTGCGGACGGAGGCTCCGGGGGCCGCATCCGGTGCTACACGCGGACGGGAGACGGGGGCACGGCGTCCCTATACAACGGAGAGAGGAGGTCCAAGGAGGACGCTACGTTCCAGGCTCTGGGGGACGTCGACGAGCTGGTGAGCGGCGGGGGGGGACAAGGGGCCTGCAGGCCCCCGTCGGGCCCCGGCTCCGAGACGAACCGTCCCCGCGGCCCCTCCGCTGCCCCCAGTGCCGGGGCGCCCGCCCCTCGCGCCCCTGCCCCACCCCGTCACGATCCTCGCCCGCCACGCCCCACCCCCCCACTCGCGCCCGTCCCCGACCGACCGCAGAACTCGATGATCGGCGTCGCGCGGCAGTTCCTCGGCGACGCGGGGGGGAGCGAGGAGCTGGCCGCCCTGGACAAGGAGCTGGCCGAGGTGCAGTCGCGGCTCCTGGACGTCGGGTCGGCCATCGCGACCCCGGCCGCGGGGGCGTCCAAGCACCGGGCGGCGCGGGTGGCGTTCGCCGAGGGGCACGTGGAGGAGCTGGAGCGGGGCATTGACGGGATGGACGACCAGCTGCCGCAGCTGACGCAGTTCATCCTGCCGAGCGGGGGGAAGGCGAGCGCGTTCCTGCACGTGGCCCGGACCGTGTGCCGGAGGGCGGAGCGCAGCGCCCTGCCGCTGTGCCGGGCAGGGGGGGAGGGGGAGGAGCCGCCGACCGACCCTGTCGTGCTGCGGTACCTCAACCGGCTGAGCGACTACCTCTTCACCGCGGCGCGGTTCGCTGCCATGAAGGGCGGGTTCGAGGAGACGTGCTACCGGAAGGCGTGAGGGGGGGACGGAGTTGAAGGGGTTCTCGAATTCCGCCCCGCTGCCGCACCGTTGTCGCACTGGCACTTGGGGCTTCATCTTGGCCCCCTTCCACTCCGACGGCATATATATCTCCTCGTTCTCGGCGCTCGCGAGCATTCTGGACCATTTTGATCCTGCATAACGCACGATCTGTCAGATTCGGCCCTGGATCGGTCTCTCGACTCCCAACGACCGCCCCCCCCTCCCAAGCCCAGACCCCCCTCTCCGGGACGTAACTGATACAGAATTCCCTGAGCCGTGCGTTTTCTTTCGAACATGCTCGCCTCGTGTCCCTCGGTAAGCCCCCAGCCCCGCCCCATCCGCCCCCGGCCTTCGCCCGACCCAAAACACGTGCCTCTCCTGTCGCCAGGGCGTATGTTGTGAACCCGCGGATATCTTGCGGATTTTGTGGCGTATGTGGCTTATTTACCGATAATTGTCTGCCACATACGATATATCACGTCCCAAAACAGTACGGAATCCCCGCTTCCGGGAACGAGAGGCGAAGTGGTAGCGGGGGGGCGCGAACATGTTCAGCACAGCTCACGGCTTGACCGTCGCCGAGTGGTCTTCGCAGATGGCCTTTTCGGCCCACAAGCAGCCCATCGGCAAGCACGTGAGGCCGCTCCAGGCGCGCATCAGCACCCGTCCCGTCAAGGTGAGTTACTCGCGCCACACGCGCCGATTCGCCCGTCTTGATCCCGTGGATTTGAGGCTCTGGTATCTTAATTCACTGAATTACGCGGACAAGCCTCACAATTCCCCTCGCGGGCGATCCGGCGCGCACCTGTCGCGGGGGACCAGCGGCTGGTCGCCCACGTGGGTCCCCGACCCCGACGGGGAGGACCGGGGCCCCGGCGCCCGATCGTGGGTCCGGGCGCCGGGCCCCCCGCCCCGATCCGTGACCCGCCCCCGCGCCCTCCTCCCCGCCCCGCAGTTCCTCGCCCCCGAGGCCCGCGTGATCAACGCCGAGGCGCGGCACATGCCCGAGGGCATGGACCAGGTGTACCAGTCGCTGCGCCCCGTGGACCCCGACGCGGAGGCCCTCAAGGTGAGTCGCGGCGCGGCAGCGACGGCCGGGCGCCGACGCATCGCCCCCTCCCCGACCCCCCCGCACGGGGTTGCCGGAGATCTCGGGACTGCGGGCGCGGCCCCCTACCCACCACCGGCAAGCACTGCGCCTCGCACACGCCGCCCCGGCCCCCGCCCCTGCAGAAGGCCGACGGGCCGCGTCCCTCGCTCCTCGGCGGCAAGGTGGCCAAGGGGCTGGCGGTCGTGGGTGCCGTTGCGGCGGGGCTGTTCCTCCGCCCCGCCCCCGCCAGCGCGGCCACTGTCGCGGCCGCCCCCGCGGCCCAGGGTGCCCGGGCCTCTGCCTCTGAGGCGGCCGCGCCCCGGGCCGGGGCCCGCAACGTCGTGGCGACGCTCGCCAACGGCCCCAAGGGCGGGGACGTCATCGACACGGGGGACACGGCCTGGCTCCTCACCTCCACCGCGCTCGTGCTCTTCATGACCCTCCCCGGCCTCGCCCTCTTCTACGGCGGCCTCGCCCGGTCGGGCTCGGTGCTCACCATCCTGATGCAGTGCATGGCGTCGGCGGCGATCGTCACCGTGCTGTGGACGACGGTGGGGTACTCGCTGACCTTCTCCGACGCCGGGATGAAGGAGGGCGTGATCAACCTGGGGTCCTTCATCGGCGGCTTCGACAAGACGCTCCTCAAGGGGGTCGAGTCGGGCGTCGTGGGGACCATCCCCGAGGCTCTCTGGTTCTGCTTCCAGCTCACCTTCGCCATCATCACCCCGGCGCTGATCGTGGGGGCGTTTGCGGAGCGCATGAAGTTCTCGTCCTCCGTGCTCTTCATGGCCATCTGGTCGGTGCTCGTGTACTACCCCGTCGGGCACATGGTGTGGGCCGGGCCCGGGTCGCTGCTCGGGGACCTCAACGCCCTCGACTTTGCCGGCGGGCTCGTGGTGCACCTGACGTCGGGGGTTGCGGCGATGGTGTCGTGCCTGATGGTCGGGCAGCGGAAGAAGGCCACGATGGAGCCCCACAACCTCCCGATGGCCGTCATCGGCGCGGGGATGCTCTGGGTCGGGTGGTTCGGCTTCAATGCCGGGTCGGCGGTGAGCGCGAGCGCGGCGGCGGCCATGGCCATGGCCGCCACGCAGATCGCCGCCGCGGCCGCGTGCCTGGCGTGGTCGGCGGCGGACTGGATCGAGCACGGGAAGCCCACGACGGTGGGGGCCATCTCCGGCATCGTGGCGGGGCTCGTCGGGATCACCCCCTGCGCGGGGTTTGTCGGGCCGATCGGCGGCCTGGCCATCGGGGCTCTGACGGCGCTCGTGTGCCGCTTCTTCGTCGAGACGGTCAAGCCGCACTTCGGGTACGACGACGCCCTCGATGTCGTCGGCGTCCACGGCGTCGGGGGGTTCACGGGGAACCTCCTCGCCGGCGTGTTCGCTGCCCCCTTCTTTGGCGGCAACAACATCGCCATGGGCATGGCGGCACAGACGGGCGTGCAGCTCGTGGCGTCGCTGGTCGTGATGGCCTACACGGCCGTCATGACGGCGGGCATCCTCGCTTTCGTGGGCAAGGTCACGGGCGGCCTCCGGGCCTCCGAGGAGGAGGAGGCTGCGGGTCTCGACCAGTCCTCCTTCGGGGAGACGGCTTACCGCACCAACTGACCGGGGCCCCCAGGTCGTGCTAGATTTTTGTGACCGCGCCGCCGCGCCGGTTCTTTTTTCGCCGCCCTCCGCGACAGGGCGGCCCCTCGGGATGGAACAATCAGCTCATGTTGAAATGAACCGGCCCCTGTCAAACCCCGTGCAAGGCCCCGGGCCTGTCGCGCGCCGCGTGTCGTGTCAGGGGTGTGCCGGCCGGTTCTCGGGTCCCTGGGAGACGGCGGCGAGGCGCGAGCGCCCAGCCGCCTAAGAGCCCCGGGCGGCAGCGCCGCAGGGCAGAGACGCTTTCCCAACGCACTCACACACCGCTCGCACCCCCTACTTTCGAGAAGCTCCAGCCTAGTTCCCAAACACTCGAGACAATGCTGAGGCGGGGATCTCGCGCCCTGGTGAGGGCTGCGACGGAGGTGAGCAGCGCATCGGAGGGAGGTCTGCACGGAGCCGACCCTTGCCCGGTCGCGCCTGGGCCTAAGGGAGCGCGCAACCCTAACCGAGAGACTACCCCCGTTGCTCCACCTCCCGCTGTCGAATAGCAACCTCTCGGGGAATATTCCGCCCGATAGCGGTTTATTGTCTACAAATTGTCAATCGCGATGGAGGAGGTCGCGGATCCATCCCCGTCGGGTGTGCACGGGGCGGAATTCGTGGTTTGATGAGTTGGGGCCCCGGGACCCCCCCTTGGACGCAGGAGCTCGCGGGCCCCGCGGGTATGGGTGCGACGCGCAGGTCGTTCGCGAGCCAGGACTTCCCGTTCAGCCCCCCGGGTCGTAACCACCTTTTCGTCCCCGGTGAGTGCTCTCGGGGAATCAAACTTTCTCGACACCCCTGCGCGTCGACAGGTCGACCCAGGCGGTGCCCTTCGTGGACCTCCGGCTATAATTCCGAAGAAAGGCGGCGGTGGTCCCCCCATCGCGCCGAAGTTGGTCCGCGTCGGGGTGGGGAATCCCGATGCGGGATCGTGTGTTAGGGACGCCCTTTGCCGCGCGATATCCCCGCGCCCGGGGCCGATGCCAGCCGATGCCGCCCGGGACGGGGGTTAACGTCGCTCGTTCCCCCTGTCGAGCCCGATTTTCGTGCCTTCCTGCCCCCCGCGCGCACCCGGGGGGGCGTCTGCTCCCCCCCCTCCCCGACGTTGTAGCACGTGCGAGGTCCTCGAGGTCCTTTTCTGGTGCGCTGCGCGGGGCGGTCGAGCCCCCCCCGGGGGGACCGGGCGGGGGATCTTGCGTGAAATGGCGGCGTTTCGGTCGTCAGATATCCCGCGGGGGCGAACCGTCGCGGTTTCGCGCTCCCATGGGAGAGCCGAGGGCCCCCCCCCTACCGGACCGAGCTTCAGATCCCCCCTCCCCCTCCCCCGCAGGCCCCGTGAACATCCACGAGCGCGTGCAGCGCGCCATGGCCATCCCGGGCCAGAACCACCGCGACCCGTGGTTCGCCCCCTTCTTCCTCAAGTGCCTCGACGACGCCAAGTGGCTCTTCAAGTGAGTACGTCCGGCGCCCCGGGGGCCCCTCCGGGGGCGGGGGTCGCGGGTCGCGGGTCCCCGGGCCGGCGGCCGGCGGCCGGCGGGACCGGCCCGGGCGGCCGGCGGGACCGGCCCGGGCGGCCGGCGGGACCGGCCCGGGCGCGAACCCACCCCCCCCCGCCCGCCGTCCCTCGCGCCCGCAGCTCGGAGAAGGGCACGCCCTTCATCTTCCCCGGCACCGGCACGCTGGGCTGGGAGGCCGCCCTGACCAACTGCCTCTCCCCCGGGGACAAGGTCCTGACGTTCCGGTACGGGATGTTTAGCCACCTGTGGGTCGACATGATGGAGCGCCTGGGGCTGGACCCGGAGGTGATCGAGTGCCGGTGGGGCACCGGGGCGGACGAGGACCGCATGGAGGAGGCGCTGAGGGCCGACACGGGGCACAAGATCCGGGCGGTGTGCGTGGTGCAGAACGAGACGACGACGGGCGTGTACAGCGACGTGGCGCGGATCCGGTCGGTGCTGGACAAGCTGGGGCACCCGGCGCTGCTGATGGTGGACGGGGTGTCGAGCATCGGGGCCCTGGAGTTCGACATGGACGCGTGGAAGGTGGACGTGGCGGTGACGGGGTCCCAGAAGGCCCTGTCCATCCCCACGGGCCTCGCCCTCGTCTGCGCGTCGGACAAGGCGCTCGGCGCGATGAAGACGGCCAAGCTCAAGAGGTGCTACTACGACTTCGCCGACATGCTCAAGACCAACCCCAGCGGCAGCGTCCCCTACACCCCCTCCCTCCCGCTCCTCTTCGGCATGCGCGAGTCGGTCGCCCTGCTCCGCGAGGAGGGCCGGGAGAACCTCGTCGCCCGCCACCACCGCCTCGCCGAGGGCACCCGCGCCGCCGTCCGCGCCTGGGGGCTCGAGCTCCTCTGCAAGGTCCCCCGCTGGTACTCGGACGCCCTCACCGTCGTCGAGGTCCCCAAGCACGTCGACTCGAACGACGTGGTCAGGAACGCCTACGCCAAGTACAACCTGTCCATCGGCGTGGGCCTGGCCAAGGTGAACGGCAAGGTCTTCCGGATCGGGCACCTGGGCAACATGGACGAGGTGTCCCTCCTCGGCGCCCTGGGCGGCGTCGAGATGGCCATGAGGGACGCCGGGTACACGGACTTCACCCCGGGCGCCGGGGTGGGCGCCGCCGTCGCCCACTTCCAGGGCGAGTCCCGGGTCCTCCCCGGCCGCGCCCTCTGAGGCGGCGCCGCCCGGGACCCCGCCCGGCGGGGACCGCGGCGGCGAGGCCGCGGCGCAATGAATGACGGGGCGGGACCGCCGCCCCTGATCCCTCGCGCGCCGGGCCCCCCGCCGGCCGAGGCCGGCCGCCGCCCTTGAAGACGCCTCGAGGCGGCCCTCACGCGCCGCCGAGCCCGAGCGCCGCCGCCCGCCCCGCCACCTTCCCCGCCAGCACGCAGATCGCGCACAGCAGCCCGTAGAGCGTCAGTGTCAGAACCGCGTCGACCCCGTCCACCCGCCCCGTCACGGGGGAAATCATGATCCCCGCCGCGTTGGTCCGCACGCCCCCCTCCCGGCGCGCCCGGGGGCGGTCCCGGCCGGCCCGGTCCCGGCGCCCGTCCCGCCGCGACGGCCGCCGCTCGGGCCGCCGCGCCCCGCCCTCCGCGGGCTCCGCTGGCCCGGGGGTCGCGCCGGAGCCGGCCCCCCCCGGGGGCGGGCCCTCGATCCGGGCGGGCGCCGGGGAGGCGTCCCCGCCCGGGGGGGCCGGGGAGGCGTCCCCGCCCGGGGGGGGCGGGGAGGCGTCCCCGCCCGCGGGCGCCGGCCGGGGGGCCACCGGCCCGCCGGGGCCGCCACCCTCCCCCGGAGGGCCCCGCCTCCGCCGGAGAGAGGGCAAAGGCGACGGCGGCGACCCCGAGGCCGAGGGCTCCGGGGCGGGCCCGGGGGAGGGGGGCGCCAGCGGCGCGGGGGCGCCGGGAGCCGGGGGGCGGGCGCCCGGCGGCGACCGCGGCCCGGCCTCGGCCGACCGACGGGCCTCCGCGGCAGCCGCCCGGAGCTCTGCGCTGGATGCCCTCTTGGGCGCTGGCGGGGGGGACGGGGAGGCCTCCGCCCCCCCCCCCCCCCCCCCCCCCCCCCCCCCCCCCCCCCCCCCCCCCCCCCCCCCCCCCCCCCCCCCCCCCCCCCCCCCCCCCCCCCCCCCCCCCCCCCGCGCACGGGCGGGGCGGACCGCGCG
>Ga0181582_10004105_pt1 | contig 11788 bp, 8 predicted proteins | sample 071ome_32_FD_132438 | JGI IMG/M metagenome (GOLD analysis project Ga0181582, IMG submission 132438) | Coastal salt marsh microbial communities from the Groves Creek Marsh, Skidaway Island, Georgia - 071405AT metaG (megahit assembly) | ecosystem: Environmental > Aquatic > Marine > Intertidal zone...
GCGAGCTGTCCCTGTCCCTTCGGCGGTCCCGCGAGCTGTCCCTGTCCCTTCGGCGGTCCCGCGAGCTGTCCCTGTCCCTTCGGCGGTCCCGCGAGCTGTCCCTGTCCCTTCGGCGGTCCCGCGTTTCCTCCCTGTCGCGGTCCGTCGAACCCCTGCGGGGACTCCTGAGCCGGTTTGATTCGTCGCGACGCCGCTCCTTCCTACTCTCTGCTCTCTCATGCCGCCGCTGCCTTCTCTCCTCCTTCCTCCGCTTCCTGTCTGTCCTGGAGTCTTTTTCATCTCTCTGGCGCTTTCTCGGCTGCTCAACGTCGCTGTCGTATTCCGAGCTATCGAGCGTTATGTCGGACAGGGTGGGGCCGGCGTCTGCCCCGCCTGCGTCGAGGGTCTCGTGGTTGGCCCGCTCCTGGTCGCTCTTGAAGGTGTCGCTGAGGAAGTTCCTGCAGTCCTTTGTCAAGTGCCCTGCTGCTCCGCATTTCTTGCATGCACCCCTCGTCGAGACACCGCCTGCCCCTGGTCCCAGTGCGCCAGCCCTCTGCTTTGCCATGGCCATGATGTCATCGATGGTCTTCCCTGTGCCGAACCCTCCTGTCTTCTCAAGAAGTTCCTGGGCTGCCTCGGTTCGGGACATCCCCGTCTTGCCCTGGCGGTTCACCTTGGGGGCATTCACCGCTTTCTCGACCTCCGCATTGCTCCCTGCCCACTCGTGCTGCTGCTGACCAATGATGTCAGTCCACACCGAGTTGGTCTGGAGCGCCGTCGAGGCTCGGATGCGGTTCATGCTTGCCTGGAGGAAGGGGGGAGAGTGGACAGGAGGGACGTCATAGCCGCGTCGGCGTGGAATCGGCGCGAATCACGCCCCCTACCCATGTCATTAAGTCTTTGCAGCGACCTAGAGGGTCAGAACGCGACGCATGGTGGGGTAGAGCCGCAAGCCGAGGGGAAGCGGGGCGTTCTTGCTCCCGATGGGCGAGAGTGCCTCGCCCTTACCCGGAGCATCCCCTTCGCCGTGGGGGCCGTGGTCGGCATGTTTGCCTTCGCACTTCGCGAATGGCCCTGGAAGGACAAAGAAACAACCGGTACTAGCTTGAACTGGCTGTCAGCGACACGGGACTGGAACGTGAAGAAACCACTGAAACACGGGCCGATGATGGCGCCCGCACTGGTCCGAATAGGGTCGCAGCAACTGTATCGACACAGGGATTGCATCGAAGTGAGATGTCGCGCCTCCTCCCGGAGACGATCCCGGTGGCCCCCACCTGCGGGCAGCTGGACCAGCCTGGTCCGTCAGCAAAAAACTGGCGGGGGCCGTCCACACCCGACGGAGGGAGGCGCCCTCCCGACGGCTGCCGTCGTGGGCGCGTCCAATGAGCCGCCGCCTCGGCGACATCATCGGCGTTTTCGGCGCGGCTCCCATCATTCCCAGACCGGTAGGGCGCCCCGTGGGTCGAGGCACGCAGAGTCCTCCACTGCACAGACGGAACGTCCGCTCCACTGTGCCCCATGCATCACTCCACGTTGGCTCGCGAGACGATCTCTTCCTCAGTTTCCCAGCCCGCGCGATGGCCCGGCGCGTTTCCTAGCCTCCAGGTCTTTTCCCCCCAGGGGGGCCCACAGACCGAGCCTGGCTAAGCCTGCCCACCGCCAGCCCCTCTTGGCCGACCGGCAAACGAAGTCTGACAACACAGGGAGCCGCTGGATGACGGCCAGCTGCCGACTTCTCACACAGGTACTGGGGGATATAACGGGAATGAGGGGCGCCTGTGTCATCTAATAACGAGCTTCCATTCGCAAGCCACAATCACTGTGAAGAAATCCACGCCGACATCAACAACCGACCCCTGGTTGCCCTGCGCTTTAGTCGTGTATTTTTCCACCAAAAGGACGTGAAGATGGAATCCAGACTCGCGGGCTCTAATCGAAATGTCCAGGCAACGACGCCGAAGCGTGTGCAGGTGACTTGGACGCTGTTGCGAACACGAGGCGGGGGGAACTCTCCTTGCTAACAACGGGGAATGCCAGGCCTCGTGTCCCGCCTAGGGGACGTCTTCGGCCGCAAGTAGTCACTGCTAGTGCGCAATACCACGTTTTGTGTTATATTGCCATGCCTTTCATTCGCAGGGCGATCGTTTCATCCCCAACCGCGCGGCGCTGGACATAGACAAGGTGCACTCCGTCCTGACGCGGACCTGCGACGACGGCGAAAACAAGTCAGAGGTCATGTCTCCCTCCCGGGCCGAGTATAAGCGGCGACTTGCCGACGCGATGGGGGCGACGTCGGAGGGCGCCCGCATCCTTGCGTTCAAGACCAAGGCCCCGGACGCTCCGGAGGGACACGAGAACTCAATGGCAGGTCTCTACACTGCGAACAGCGGGAAGGCGCCGTCTCGGAAGGCGTTCCGTCAGGTTCCCACCGCTCCGGAGCGCATTCTCGACGCCCCCGAGCTCGTCGACGACTACTACCTGAACTTGCTCGACTGGTCGTCCAGTAATACAGTTGCCATCGCCCTTGGCCCGACGGGTGAGTGCCGATTCCGCACTCCACCCCGCTCCGACAGCTCCTTGGGCGCCTTGTCCGGCATTTGGACGTGCATCCCGCTCCTCTTCACGCAGTGTACCTCTGGAACGCGGGGACAGGAGACATCTCCCAACTGATGGAGACTCGTGGGGAGGACAACTACGTCACGTCCGTGTCCTGGGCACAAGATGGCAAGCACGTTGCCGTCGGCACCCGTCATGCCGAAGTACAGATCTGGGACGCGTACCAGGGGAAGCAGATACGGCAGATGCGAGGTCACTCCGCACGAGTGTCGGCGACTGCCTGGAGCGGGGCCATGCTCGCCACTGGGGGTGCAGACTCAGTGATTAACACGCACGACGTTCGTCAGCGGGAGCACCTCACGGGGCGACTCGTGGCCCATGAGCAGGAGGTCTGCGGGCTCAAGTGGGCTCCTTCTGGGCAACAGCTGGCGTCCGGGGGGAACGACAATCTCCTCTGCATTTGGGACGCCGCTCTGAGCAACCCGCAGGCCCAGTCCCCCCTGCACCGCATTGATGCGCACCAGGCAGCTGTCAAGGCGTTGGCGTGGTGCCCGTTCCAGTCCAACTTGATCGCCTCCGGCGGCGGGTCCGCGGACCGCTGTATCAAGTTCTGGAACACCCACACGGGCGCTTGCGTCAACTCCATCGACACGGGGTCGCAGGTCACTGCCTTGCAGTGGAACCGGCATGAGCGCGAAATCTTGTCCTCGCACGGGTACTCCCAGAACCAGCTCTGCCTGTGGAAGTACCCTTCCCTCGCCAAGATGGCCGAGCTCAACGGGCACACCGCGCGCATCCTCGGGATGTCGCAGTCGCCCGACGGCTCCTGTGTCGTCTCTGCAGGGGCGGACGAGACGCTCCGCTTCTGGAACGTGTTTGGAGAGTCCAAGGTGCTGACCCTTCCCGTCCCTGCAACACTGTAACGCAAAGAGGGGCTTGGCGATCATTCGACACGTTGTCGCCTCGCACTGACTTCAAATCGCCCGCCGCGCCTTGACATTGCAGACGTCCAAGACTGTCAAGCTGCCTGCGACTGGCATGTCCCTTGGCCGCTCCATCCACATCCGCTGATACACGAAGGTAAGGAACGAAGCCCGACATGACTGCCCCGCTCTCTGTGGCTCGCGCGGCGTCTCGTCGCCGCGGCGCGCGCGCGCGGACTCCCCTGGACAGGGTGGCGAGACCTTGGGGCCACACCCTGGGGGCAGTAGATGTGGCTCCTCGACCTGGTCTCTGGATCGAGAGCCGTTCTCCACTCGACGAACGAAAACTGGTTAGACGAACCGCGACAAACTGACTTTCATGGAGACAACTCCTAAACCCCCGGACACTTCGTCGTGCCGACACCGGTGTTCTTCAACACCACATCACCGGGAGCCTCGCTCTGGGGCCCATCTGGAGCTCCATGGCCTCGTCTCAGCACATGCCAATCCCGTGCACGGCCCCTCGTACCCCTCAAATGTACGCTGGCATGTTCAGACAAAACCACTAGACGGAGTCATCGGCGACGTGCATACCCGTCTCATCGAACAGCCAGAAGGAACGCATGTGCCCCTTGCCCTTGACGTCAACCAGTGTGTCTCGCTCCTGAAAGCGGAATTGTGGGTCGTTGGCCAAGATGTCGCGGAAGTCTTGTGTGACTTGGACCCGAGAGGCGGTCCCGGTCGATTCCATCCGCGAGGCCACGTTCACGGTGTCGCCGATGAGCGTCCACTTCGGCTTCCGGATCCCCAGCACCCCTGCAACTACGGGCCCAATGTGCACCCCGCAGCGGATCTTGAGCTCTGGGGGGCATGCGTCGATCAGTTGCAGTGCCACGTCCGCCGCCCGAGAGGCAGCCTGCTCGGCGCTCACTCCAGGCTCAGACCCAGCAACGCCGATCCAGCTGTCGGCGATGATGTCGAGCGGGTGAACGCCCCCCGCAACCGCGCAGTCGTCAAAGGCGATGTACATCTTCTGTAGCATGCGGAGGACCATGTCCGGCTCCATGCTGTCGGCGATCTTGGTGTAGCCGACGACGTCCGTGACGATGATGGCCACGTGCTGCAGGGTGTCCGCGACGACTCGCTGTCGCTTGAGGTAGGGGATGATGTGCTTCGGCATCATGGCCTGCAGCAAGTCCATTTGCGCCGCATTTCCCAAGAGGACTGCCACCACGAGGCCCGTGACAATGACCGCGAGCACGATGCCCCCGCCCCTGAGCCACGTGGTGTGGCGGAGGATGCCTTCCATGTCATCCTCAGTCCAGAGCTCCAAGGTCCACTCCTGGTCGGGCAACACGATGACTGCAGATACGACTCTGTGCGGGATCGCGGAACCGGGCTCGTCGAACCCTTCCTCTGACAGCGAGATCACCATCGGCGCGTCGTGGCCCTTGCTTCTTGTCAGTCTATGGGAAAACCTGCCCGGATTGGCCAAGCCCTGGCCTACCCAGTCCGTAAGGTCGACGTCGGCGAGGAACTCGTCCCACAAGTACAAGGACGTTGCGAAGCCCCAGAAGCACGTACCATCGGGCCTCTTTGGCCACCAAAAAGCGGGAGGAGGGTTTGCCTTGCGGAAGTCCAGCATTCCAGGGGGCTCCCTGCCGTTGAGGGTGGTGCACATGTCTATGCCGTCGACCTGCTTAGTCAACCCTTGTGCCTCGTACCACGTGTACGGGATGAATATCGGGGCCTGGACGTTGATGTGGAGGGTGGAAGGGTCGGCCTTGAGGGGGATGGGCCCCTGTAGCGAAGTAAACCCCTCGTCGACCATGCCGCGCACGATGTCGACCCACGAGGCCTTGTTGTAGAGATCCACCCCGACAGCCCCCGCGTTGGACGGCGTGACCACAGCACCAATGACCGTGTCGGGTGCAAGCTGGAGGTCTAGGATGGTGGCCTTGGAATTGCCTCCTGCTTCGCGGTCCTCCTCGAGGACTTGGAGGAGGAAACCTGCGGCGCAGCGCTGGCACATGGCCGTCACCGTCCTGTCCGAGGGGAGGGGGGACTGAGGGGCTCTCTACGGGCACTTTCTCACCCGCCACGGAGACGAAGGACGGCTGCAGCGCGAAGAAGTCTGGATTCGACCAGACGTACGTCTTCAGGGCCTGGACCGGCGCCTTTCCGGCGAGCACCGCGTTAATCACCGACTGCCGGACATCGTTCAGGTGGTTCTCCAAGGTCTGTTGCTGGGAGTCCAGCAGCGACGTCTCGACACTCCGCAGGAGCATGAGCAGGAGGCCTCCCACCGCAAAACCTGCAAGAAGCGACGTGATTATGATCCAAGGCCTCTTCATGGACATATTCCACGAGGTTGAGGCTAAGACGCGCACCCGCTGGCCGAAGGTGAGTTTCCGGGCGTCCACATCTGTGTTCAGTCGAACCCCGGTCTGTGACACCATCCGCATCTGCCTGGAAGCCCCCGACCTCGAATTCGACCGGGCGCCTCGGTTCATGGGATTCGGATCAGACGGCCTGCCCGCCACGGTACCCTGCGAGAGCGGAACGGAGCGGCATCCCGAGAGTGGCAACCCGGGAAGCGATTCTCAGGCCCGAGAGCAAGTATCCATCCCGAACTTCCAGTTGAACTTGACAAAAAAAACTGTATCGCTCCCCGTCCAGCTCGTTGAGTGAGGGGAAAGGGGGCACGGGGTCTCCCAAACCACATGAACAAAGAAGATTCAATCAACGGCGTGACTCTCACCTCGTTCGGTGCCTCGCCGATCGCAAAGGTCGCAACTTTCCCGCGCTGCTTATCCGTGCCGCTGTGGACAGTCGATCCATCGGGCAAAGACACCCCCGGGAATGGGGTGACCTTTCCGTCTCGCTCCCCGTCCATGACGCATCCGGAGGGTGAAAAAGCGATAAACGGGGGGAAACAATGGGATGATTGCTTCCTTCCGATTTTCTGAGCCCTCTTTGAGGATCTGCACTCGGCGGAAGGTAGCTGGGCCTTCTGCCCAACGTTCGTCTCGTGCGGCCCACCGGGGGCACGGGGATCTAGTCTACGCTCGCGGAGACGAGTAGAAACAGGATCGGAGTGCGGTGTACGATCTGCCACGCCAAGCCATGAAAGGGCGGCTAGGGGCAGGATCGCTACCGCTTCTGGGCGGTCTAACCCAAAAACCGTTTTCAGGCGATTCTAACCCCAGGACACCGGGGCCAATATCTGCTAATTAAGAGACCGTGTGCCGACGAAAATGGGCTCATTCGGACGCTATGAAAAATATATTCCTGTCATATGACGCATGAGGCGGGATATGTCCCCTCCATGCGGAAATAGTTGCTCCGAGTGGGTCCCCCCCCCCCAAGTACAGGATTCTCCGAAACCAGAACTTCTGGCTTGCAGGTTGCCGGTCCAGCCTCAGGCTGCCTGGGCTTGGCTTGCCCGTGGAGCATGCGTTCCTCGCGCGGGGACAAGTGGCTGGAAGATGGAGATCCGATCGATTGACACAGCCTTGGTCCGTGCGCATCGCCAGGGCGCTGGAACTGCCCTTACTCCTCCATCGTTTGCCCTGGGGGGGGACGGGCCGAGGGGCTCAGTGGCCGACAAAGTATCCCCTGCGATTTCTTTAAGATTTTTCTCGGCTGATGGCGGCGGCAACGATCACCCATGGCTACCAGCGCCACCGTGAAACCGCGAGACCACCTCGAACCCCCCTAGGGGTACGTCGCTTCTGACCCAGGCACTCGGGCTCAGCACATCGGCGATCGGTACTCGATTGGGCCCGGTAGAATCCTTCCGGAGCGACACCCTGTCGCGTTCCGCACCCGTCCCCCGTGTCCCGTGTCCCCGCGGCACTGCTCAGCCAGTAGCTCAATCGCTTCATGTGACGCGGCTCTCCCGTTCCCCTCGCAGACCTCGCTGGGGGGTCTTCCACTGCTCGGGTACGGCACGCAGCACTCCAGGACGAAGTCTCATGACAACGCCCCCTCCCTGAGCGGTGTTGCGTCAAGCCGTCGCCTCGCGCCTCTCCTGGCTACGTTCTCTGCCCTCCTGTACGGGGTGGTTGCAGCGACCATGGTGAGGCCTTGCCCCTCCTATCCCATGCCCACCGCTCAGTTGCCCCCTCCCGCCCGCCCCTCCCCGGCACCGGCAGCTGAATGGCGCTGGGATCATGCGTCGTTTCTCGTCGACTGCGCAGAACTTCGTTAACAAAGCGACGATTCACCTCTTCCCTCTCGCCTCGACGCTGCTCGTCGTCCAGATGCTGGCGACAGTCGCCATTCTGGCCCCCCTACGGCTCATGGGCGTGGTTCCCGCGGGAAAATGGGACTGGAGACGGGCCCGCCAGCTCCTGCCTATGACGCTGCTCTACACGGCGAACACGGGTTTCGCGCTCTTTGCCCTGCGGTCCCTGAACGTCCCGATGTACAACGCGCTCAAGCGGCTCAGCCCCATCCTCGTGCTGGTGATCAAGGCCACCCTCATGAAAAAGGCACCGTCGACGGGCATCCTGCTCTCGGTGTGCACTATTGTCCTTGGCTGCGTGGTGGCGGGGCTCGGGGACCTTACGTTTGACCTAACCGGCTACATGTGCGCCCTCGCATCGTGTGTCCTCCAGGGCAGCTACCTCATCCTTGTCGAGATGTCAGGTGATGCGCCCCGCCGCCGGTTGGTTCCTTCCCCCGACCAGCCGCCAGGTGTGCAATACAGTGCCAGACCATGCCGCCTCGCCGGCCTCTTGCTCCGCAGGTGCCGAGAAGGGGATATCGACGGCGGAACTTCTCGGTTACAACGCCGTGCTGTCGCTGCCCTTCCTCGCGGGGATGGTCTTTCTGTCGGGAGAGATCTGGAGGGTGGGGGAGGTGTGGGCTGCGGCGGTGGAGACGAATCCGCTCTTTCCTGCGCTCCTCGTCGCGTGCAGCGTCCTGGGGGCCCTCCTAAACTACTCGCTGTTCTTGTGTACGGTTTACAACTCGGCGTTGACCACAACTATCGTTGGGGTGCTGAAGGGCGTCGCGGTGACAGTGGCGGGGTTCTTCTTCATGGGGGGGGTCCCCTTCCATATTCTCAACGTCTTGGGCATCTCCATGAACACGGGGGGGGGGGGGTGGTACACCTGGGTCAAGTACAAAGAGAAGTCCCGCAGGCAGAGCACAGGGCCAGGGGTATCGCTGGGCAAACCGCTGCTGCCCGTCTCAGCCAGCATGGACCCCATTCATGTGGCGTCGCGCAGCAGGACCGGCTCCTTCGGGTCATCGTCGGAGCTAGCGGGGATGCTACAGCCGCCAGCGTCGCGTGGCTAGTGCGGTGCTAACGAAGGGCGAAGGGGGATGGCACTGGCAATCGACGGAGTGCGTGTCCGGACTGGCCTGTGACGAGTCCGTCTGTAGTCCTATTCCTTGGCCCGGCCCTCTCTGGTTCAACCAATCGGGGGCTCTGGGAGCCGATGACTGGGTAGGCCTCAGGAGGGCGAGGGGATATGAGGGATGATGGAGCGGTCCGAGGTCGGGGGCTCAGCAAGGTCCACAAGTCTCCCAGGGCGGGGCCCGGGGGCTGGGCACATGAGCCCAGCTAGATGATAGCCAGAAGCGGCAGGCTGCTCAGTCAGCCATGCACGCCACACATGCTCCCCTCCCGGTGAGGTGACCTAAAACCCACGTGCAAGATATCCGTGTCGGCGGCGGCTGCTTACGAGTCATTCGATTGGTCTTGTAGGGGGCGTAGAGCCTTTTCCGCCCTCCTGTTTCCCAAAGCGCGCATCCCTGTCGGCATCGCGACCCACATGGACCCCTCGGACTTTACCGGGGGTGTTCGTTTGGCAGCCGCCCCTGCCTCCCGTCATAGGCATAAATCGCCCGCGAGGGGCGGGATAGGCGATCGGTAAGCCATGAAAGATCGTGTGCTCTGTTATCTGCGTCGGATATGAGCTCTTTGACCCGACAAGCGGCCCCACCCTCGTCCAACCCTTGTCAACGAGACAAGAGCCCGCGCCAGGTGTCGCACGCGCATAAGAGTGCAATGCCGTGCCTGACACATGCTATCATGCGTCTCAACAGGTGCCGCTAGGTGAGATTTCGCGTAATCTGCCGCAGACTCCGGCGCGATGCGTACGCTGTTGACCAAGTCGGGTCCGGAATCTCGTCCCTCCGGCGCTCGGCAGCGACCTCGCCCGTCGGCTCAAGCCCTGCGTCCGGGATGTCAACGCCGGTACCGAGCGCTAGGTCCCGCTGGCTGGGAGTTCCGGAGAGCCGCGGGCGGGGCCCTCCCGGGGCAGAGGCGAGTGGGGGTGGGGTGCTGGGCATTGGGGAGCTGGCGCCTGCGGGGGGGCGCGCCCCGCTGTCGCGGCGACACATGGGCGAGGGGCGCTCGCCCCAGGGCAAGGGCACCGCGGGCAGGGCGGAGACGGAGATGGAAGCCATCGGCAGGAGCGAGAACGTGGAGCTGCTCTTCATCAGCGCGGGCGTGCTTGTGCTTGTGCTCTTTGCCGGGGGTGTGACCCTCCTACTCCGTAGCGGATGGATCGTCTCCCCCGTCGCCGCCCACCACCGAGAGTTCTACGCCAAGCTTGCCGAGCTGTCGGCCTCCGCGGCGCTGAACGGGACTCGCCCAGACGAGCTATGACGAGAGGCGAGACGTTGACACCCAGGCCCTTGAAGGCACTCGACAGGGCTGACCCGGACCTCACCCGGTCCCTGCACGATCAAAGCGCCTCGAAGACGTCGGTCAGGGCCCTTGCCAGGGTCTCCCCTTCCTCCGGCATCATGTGCGCCTGCATGGACTGGAGCAGCTCGACAACGATGTGCACGGGCACCTCGGCCATGGCCCGCTCGCATGCCTCAGTCGAGCCCGACTCCTTGGCCGCCTTGTAGACCTCGGCGATCGTGCAGAGGTGGTCCCGGATGACGTGGTAGATCTTCTTGAACATGCCAGGCCACCGCGGGTCCTGGTCGGCGCCCGCCTCCTCCGCCTTGGACATGATGGTCACCAGGACGGCCCCTAGCCACGGCCGCAGGACGAGGGTCTTGTCCCCTGGGTCCCCGTCGGGGCGCAGGGGCAGGAGGAGGTCCACCACCGTGATCTGCTCCTCGTCCTTCGGGACCAGGTCTCCCGCGCAAAGCGCCTCGAGGGCGTCGCAGAGGTCCGCTGCCGACGGAAGCACCTGCAGTGCCCTCGACAGCTGCTCAGCGACCTTGACCGTGCCAGGAACGAGGTCCCCCTCCTGGGCCACCACCCTCGCCTCGTCCATGTCGAACAGCTCGACGGGGAGAGACCGGTGCCGGAAGATGCGCCGCGCACATCGCAGGACTGCCCAGAGGATCCTGTGGCTCGCCGCGAACTGCCCCGGGGGCACCGGGTACGGCGGGACGATGGCCCCGAGGGCCTTGGCGATCACGTGGCGCCCCTTGCGGAGGAGGCAGATGCGCCGGAGCATGTCGTCCGACTTCTTCGTCCCGCTGGCCAGCTCCTCGGCGTCCCCCTTCTCGGCGCCGTGGGTGCTGGTGTGGATCTGCAGCGCCTCGGCGAGCCCGTTCATGAGTGCCTCCCGGTGCTCCAGCACCCACTTGGGCGGGGCCGCGTCCATGGCCAGGACCTTGCGGTCGAGGTCGTCCACGTCGAGGAGGAGGTGCATGCAGTCCTCCATCATCACGTGAGCGGCAAGGACAGGGTCCTCGTTGATCTTGGCCCGGCGCCGCACCCTCACCGCCGTCGCGGGGTTGCCCCCCCCATCGGTTCCCCCCTCCTCTGGGCCCCCCTCCCCCCCGCTTCCCCCCTTCATCTCTGCCATCTCCGCCTCCGTTACCTCCATCAGGGGCTTCGGCCGCCGAATGTTCATCAGCGTGATCCTCCCGAGGCCCTCCACGGGCGCCACCGTGGGCCCCCCCTGGTTGGTCCGGTCCAGCGGGCTCACCTCGCGCAGCCTCTCGGGCGCGAATTCCTTCCGGTTGGCCCCGGGGACCTGCCGGTCCAGCCAGGCCTGGAAGTAGAAGTCCTCGAGGTAGGGCTCCATGGCGTGCACGCCGCTCCACATGATGCGGAGGAACTGGGATACCTCCCACCCGGCCATCCTTTGGCCGCTCGGACCCTGCACCCGCGGGGGGGGGGGGGCGGCCCCGGGGGGGGGGCGGGCCGCGGGCGCGGGCGGCGGGGGGGGGGGGGGGGGGGGGGGGGGGCACTCCCACAGGGGCAGGCCCCAGTGCCAGCACCCGCCCCTCGCGCGCGGACCGCCCGCCTCCGCGCTCCCGGGGCGTCAGTCCCGGCGGATGGGCCGCATCGCCGGCGGCCCGCCCCCCGCCCCCCCGCCGGGCGCCCAGGCCCCCCCCGC